>Ga0209050_1000620_pt1 | contig 55670 bp, 44 predicted proteins | sample Araplavi_mTSA_r2_FD_184276 | JGI IMG/M metagenome (GOLD analysis project Ga0209050, IMG submission 184276) | Arabidopsis root microbial communities from North Carolina, USA - plate scrape MF_Cvi_mTSA_r2 (SPAdes) (version 2) | ecosystem: Host-associated > Plants > Roots > Endosphere | place: USA... | reverse complement strand
AGCGGTTGAGCACCCCGCCGTCGGCCATGGCCACCACGCGGCGGTGCGCCTCGCCCGGCTTGAGATCCTCCGCCCCCTCCATCCAGAAGGCGTGCTCGCGCCGCATCCGGTCGACGCGGGTCTTGAGCGTCTTGGGGTCGGTGGCCTTCGACAGCCCGACCATGGCGAAGAAGAACGGCGGCTGCGAGCGGCTGAGATAGTAGGTCCGCGCGCCGTTGGGGACATGGCCGTAGGCGGCGATCAGGCCGCCGAAGTCGTCGATCATGCCCTCGACCAGGTCGTCGCGGCCGTCGGCCTTCAGACCCAGCATGGTGAAGTAGCTGTCCCAGTAGTAGATCTCGCGGAACCGCCCGCCGGGGACCACGAACGGCTTGTCCAGGGCCAGGGCCGAGCTTCCCGCCACGGGCTTGACCGGCGGCCGGGTCAGCCTGGGCCACAGGGCGGCGATGTGGGCCTTCAGCGGCGGCCGGGCCTTGCTGGGCTTGGGCGTCGCCACGGCCTCGGGCGCGACGAAGTTGGCGCGCACGAAGCGCCTCAGCTCGGCGTCGCTGAACCGCTTGCGGGCCCGGTAGTCGGCCAGGATCTTCTCCGGCGCGCGCTTGGGAACCGCGTCGACGAAGGTCTTGCCGTCCGGGAAGATCCGCCGTGTCTGAACCTGGTGGAACAGCTCCTGATAGGTGTCCGCCGGCGTCGGGATCTTGGCGGCGTCCGGCACGGCCTCCTGGGCCCGGGCGGCGGAGACCAGCGTGAAAGCGGCCAGCATCGCGACGGTCGTGCGGATCATGCGGAGCCTCAAACTCAAGCGGGCTTACGAAAGCGGTGTCGGCCGATCCTACAGCGCAACCGCGACCGCGCCAGTCGCGTAAACCCTAGCGCCCCGGAACCCCCGCTTGGTCGCCCCGTTGCCTCGCCATGCGGATCGCCACCTTCAACGTCAACGGCGTCAACGGCCGGCTCGCCTCGCTGCTACGGTGGCTGGAGGAGGACAAGCCCGACGTCGCCTGCCTGCAGGAGCTGAAGGCGCCGCAGGACCGGTTTCCGGCGGCGGCGATCCGCCAGGCCGGCTACGGCGCCATCTGGCACGGCCAGAGCGCCTGGAACGGCGTGGCGATCCTGGCGCGCGGAGCCGAGCCGGTCGAGCGCCGCCGGGGCCTGCCCGGCGATCCCGACGACCCGCACAGCCGCTATATCGAGGCTGAGATCGGCGACCTGGTCGTCGGCTGCCTGTACGCGCCCAACGGCAATCCCGCGCCAGGCCCCAAGTTCGATTACAAGCTGAAATGGTTCGCGCGGTTCCTGCTGCACGCCGAGGCGCTGCTGGAGGAAGGCCGCCCGACCATCCTGGCCGGGGACTACAACATCATTCCGACCGACCTAGACGTCTATGTCCCCGACCGCTGGCGCGACGACGCCCTGTTCCGGCCCGAGGTGCGGACGGCCTACCGGTATCTGATCGACCAAGGCTGGACCGACGCCCTGCGGAAGACGCACCCGGATCAGGTGATCTACACCTTCTGGGACTATCTGCGCCGCCGCTTCGACCGGAACGCGGGCTTGCGGATCGACCACCTGCTGCTTGATCCGAGCACAGCCAGGCGTCTGATCGCCGCCGGCGTCGACCGACACGTGCGGGCGCGCGAGAAACCCAGCGACCACGCGCCGGTCTGGGTGGAGCTGGGGCCTTGAGTCTAGCCGCCCGCCCGACGCCCCAGCGGAGCGCGCAAGCGGGCTCGCCGACAAGGCCATTTCGTCCGCACACGGACACCGTCGTAAAACTGTCGCTTAACTGTGACAAAAGCCGCGACATCGGTCCGGCATGTTCCCCCCGTCACCGGACGACACAGGATTTTGACGACATGAACAAGCTCATCGGCGCGGTCGCCACCGTCGCCTTGCTCGCCGTCGCCGACCAAGCCCACGCGGCCCGCGACTATGTCTGGGCGGCCGGCTCCTCGACCGTGTTCCCCTTCTCCACCCGCGTCGCCGAGAACTTCTCGAAGAAGACCGGCAAGAAGTCGCCGAAGGTGGAAAGCCTGGGCACGGGCGGCGGCATCAAGATGTTCTGCGGCGGCACGGGCGAGAAGTTCCCCGACATCGCCAACGCCTCGCGCCCCATGAAGAAGTCCGAGTTCCAGGCCTGCCAGAAGGCCGGCGTCAAGGACATCGTCGAGATCAAGATCGGCTTCGACGGCATCGTCGTCGCGGTCGACAAGAAGGGCCCGGACTTCAACTTCAAGCTCGAGCAGCTGTACCTTGGCCTGGCCGACCAGACCCTGCGCGGCGGCCAGCTGGTGAAGCAGCCCTACAAGAACTGGAACGAGGTCGGCCCCGGCCTGCCCAAGGCCCGCATCCTGGCCTACGGCCCGCCGCCCACCTCGGGCACCCGTGACGCCTTCGTCGAGCTGGCCATGGAAGGCGGCGCCGCCAAGCTGCCGACCCTGGCCAAGATGAAGGCCGCCGACGAGAAGAAGTTCAAGGCCACCGTCTCGCCGATGCGCACCGACGGCGGCTGGGTCGACGCCGGCGAGAACGACAACGCCATCGTCGGCACCATCGAGAAAACCCCCAACGCCCTGGGCGTCTTCGGCTTCTCCTTCCTGGAAGAGAACGCCGCCCGCATCAAGGGCGCGTCGGTCAACGGCGTGAAACCGACCCCGGCCACGATCGCCAACGGCCAGTACCCGCTGTCGCGCTCGCTCTATATCTACGTGAAGAAGTCGCAGGTCGGCGTGACGCCGGGCCTGAAGGAGTTCGTGAGCGAGTTCGTCTCGGACGCCGCGACGGGCCGGGGCGGCTATCTGCAGGGCCGGGGCCTGATCCCGCTGCCCCCGCCGCAGCACCAGGCGATGAAGGGCAAGGCCAACAGCCTGCCGGCCATGCCGGTGCCGAAGGAATAGGCTCTCTCGGAGCTGAGTTTGGAGAAGGCGGTCGCTGCGGCGGCCGCCTTTTTCTATGCCGGCTTCTCCCCAAACGTCTCCCAAGGCGGCGCGTCGGGCGCGTACTCCTCGAAGGCCACGCGCACGCCCGGATCGTCGTCCAGGCAGGCCGCGGCGATGGCCAGGATGCGGCCGCTGTCCGGATCGCCCAGCGACGTGCCGCAGCGCTTGCAGAAGCTGCGGTTGAACTTCATCGGCGGCTTGGGCTGGTAGCGGACCACCAGGTCCCGCCCCGCCAGCCAGTGGAACGCCTCGACGCGGACATAGGCAAAGACGCCCGACCCAGCCTTGCGGCAGCGCGAGCAGTGGCACGCGCCCATCATCAGCGGCGGCTCGAACAGCTCGAACCTGACGCCGCCGCAGCAGCAGCTTCCCTTGATCGTCAACACGCATCTCCTTGGACGTCCAAGGAAACTGCGCCACGCCTGCCGCCAGCTTGGTGGCAGCAGTCTGTGGATAAGACGGAAGCCAGATTGTCGCAGGAGCCCTGCGCACTTTCCCAATTCGCCTTCCTCGCCCTTGTGGCGAGGACCCATGGCGGGGCTAGGCTCAACTCAGCGAAATGCGCACCCGCGAGCGTGGTGGCCCACGGACGAGCTCAGCAGTTGCGGAACGATGGGTCCTGGGCACAAGGCCCAGGAAGGCAAGTTTGGGGTGAGCGTAGGCTAAGAGCGCCCTACCGCGTCCGGGAGGTCATCCCGGCGGCCGCCGCGTCATCCGCCACCTGCGGGTCCAGCGCCTGCGGCGGGCCGGCGGGCCGTTGGGCGCGCGGGGCGGCGGCTGTCGGGTCGACCGGAACAGGGGCCGAGGTTTCCAGCTTGTGCGGGGCCGGCTGGACGGCGCTCGTCTTGGCCGCCATGGCCGCGGTGGCGGCGTCATCGGCGGCGGTGCGGACTTCGGACGGACCGTCCTCATAGCCGCCGTCGCTGGCGGTCAGGAACAGGATGGTCCCGAACGTGGCCAGGACGCCGACGACGAATCCCAACAGGATCCAGCCGAACGGATTGCCGCGACGTTCGCTCATCTCACCTTCCCGACGCTAAACCGACACCCGCCGGCTACCATGCTCCAAACGTACGGACTAGAGCTTGGTTACGCATTGCGCCAAGGCGGTCGCCCGTCAGGCGAGTGACGCGCGGTCAGGTCCCCGACCATTTGCGGACAGGACCGACGTCGACGTGCACGAACTTGCTCTTGGGATAGTAGCCGACGCCGCCCAGCTGCAGGCCCAGGGCCTGGGCGCGGATTTCCTCCAGAGCGATGTCCTCCAGGAAGATGTCCATGGCCTTGCCGTCCATGTGCAGGCTGCGCTTGGCCACCTCGCCGCTGCGCTCGGACAGCATGCGATTGGTCGCCGGCGAGCGATAGCCCGAGATCACCTGGAAGTGGGCCTTGGTTCCCGTCTTGTCGGCGATCTTGCCCAGGATGTCGTAGAGGCCCGGATCGATGGGGTGAACCTCGTCGTTGCGATAGTCGCGCAGGACGTGGTTCAGGGCCTTCACCGCGTCGGGCACATATTGGCCGTTCTCCCAGTAGACGGCCTCCAGCTTCTCGTCGGTGTGGATGTTGCGCAGCTTCACCCAGCGCGGCTCGACCACCGCGCCCGAAAGAGGACTTGGAGATTTTACAATTGGCGTCTCGACCGGCGTCGCCCGCAGGGCGACAGGCGCGGCGGGAACCGCCTGTGTCGCCGGCAGTTTTCCTTCGAGGATCGCGCCGATGATGTCGTCATCAGCCCGCGCGGCAAGGGGAACAAGCCCCGCTCCGATAGCGCCCAGCCCCCACTGGAGCAGCTTACGTCGATGCATGCATACGCCCTTACCCGACACTCAGGTCGGGAAGGACACCCCAAGAATGTTAAGAAAGCAAGCTGAGCAGGATCACAGTGCGGCGATACGCTGCACCAGCTCGCGATCCCAGCCATACGGATCCTGGCGGAAATTGACCTGCCCGTCCGGGGTCACATAGGCCGTCCAGTACAGCAGGAAGACCGCGATCTGCTGCGGCAGCTTGGCGCGCACGGTGTCGCCCGAGGCCAGGGTCGCGTCGATCTTCTCGGGCGTCCACAGCGGGTCGCCGGCCATCAGCGCCTTGGCCAGCTCGATCGGTTTTTGCAGGCGCACGCAGCCGTGGCTGGCCAGGCGGCTGAAGCTGTCGAACTTCGAGCGGCTGGGCGTATCGTGCAGATAGACGCCGTAAGGGTTGTTGAAGTCGAACTTCACCTGGCCCAGAGCCGCCTTGGGCCCGGCCTTCTGCTGCAGGCGCGAGCCGCCGTCGCCGGTCGGGATGACGATGAAGTCGTTGCGGCGCAGATAGCCCGGGCTCTTGCGCTCCTTGGGCCACAGCTCCTTGGCGGCGATCGACGCGGGCACGTTCCAGGGCGGGTTCAGGACGATCGAGTGGATCATCGACGACAGCATCGGCGTCTCGTCGCCCGGACGACCGGTGACCGCGCGCATGGTCAGGGTCGGGGTGTCGTGGCTGAACACCGACAGGATGGCGGCGGCGACGTTCACCTGGATGCGGTCGGCCGGCAGGGTCTGGGGCAGCCAGCGCCAGCGCTCCATATTGGCGATGATCTGGTCGATGCGCCGCTCGACGGGCGTGTTCAGCGCGTCCAGCGTGGCCTTGCCCACGACGCCGGTCGGATTGAGCCCGAAGCGCTTCTGGGCCCGCTGCACAGCCTGGGTCAGGGCGGCGTCGAAGATCGGCGCGCCATCGACGGCGATGGTCGGATCCTCGGCGGCCAGACGGGCCTCCAGCGCCACGACCCGGGCGCCGGCCGCGCCTTCCTTCAGGTCCGGCCCTGGCGCCAGCGGCTTCCAGCCGCCCCGGGCGGCGATGTCGCGATAGGTGGCCAGCCCCCCGCGCAGGGTCTGGTAGCCGGTATAGGGCGGCGGCAGCGTGTCCAGCCACTCGGCCAGGCGATCCTGCTGTACGGCGTTGATGTAGTCGATCGTCGGATCGTACGGCGCGGGGCGCAGGCCCCACTCGTTCATGAAGCCGCTGGCCGGCAGGCGCCCGGTGCGGACGGCCTTGGCGTAGGCCAGGGTCAGGCCGACCAGCTGGGCCTGGGTCTGGGCCCGCTCGGGCGCGAAGGCCCCGACCTCGAAGCCGTGGGTATAGGCGTCGCCCAGCACTCGGCGCAGCACCTCGACCTGGTCGTTTCGCAGCGGGATGGCGAAGGGATCAGGCTGGACGATGGAGGGCCGGGTCGGAACCATCGGCGCGGCCTGCTGCGGCGCAGCCTGGACGGGCCGGCCACCGGCCAGGGGCGGACGCTGCGATTGGCCATGCGCGGCTTCCAGGGAAAGCAGGCTCGTCGCCGCCGCCAGGACGCCGCAGAATCTCGTAAATCGCATCACCGTCGAACAGCCCGCCACGCGCGCGGCCGAGCCGCGTTAAGGAATCCAGATGGCCGGTACGGCCGTTTGCGTCAACGCGAGTAGCGTGAAAGGCGAGCCTTCCCCAGCCCTGGCGACGACGTTTTTCGAGAACAGGAACCCGCAAGCCACACCGTCGGTTTCACTCAAAACGGGGAGCGCGCAACAGCGCTTACACGGGGCCGCATCATGGGTGAAAGCTTGCACAAGAAGACGCTCGATCTCTTTCCGATCGGCAATTGCGCCGTCAACGCGCTGATCGACACCGAAGGCCGCTTCGTCTGGGGCTGCGCGCCGCGCGTCGATTCCGACCCCGTGTTCAGCGCCCTGCTGGACGACGCCGATCCGGACGGCGAGGCGGCCAAGGGTCTGTGGGACGTCCAGGTCGATCGTCGGGCCGAGGTCCGCCAGGGCTATATCCGCAACACGCCGATCCTGCGCACCGAGATCGCCGACGAGGACGGCGCGCGAATCGAGATCATCGACTTCGCCCCGCGCTACCTGCAATTCGGCCGCACCTTCCGGCCGACCGCCTTCATCCGCATCATCCGGCCGATCATCGGCGTGGCGCGCGTCACCCTGCGCCTGCGGCCCACCGCCGGCTGGGGCGCCAAGGTCGCCGAGCACACGCGCGGCTCGCACCACATTCGCTATCTGTGTTCCGACATGACCTTGCGCCTGACCACCGACGCGCCGGTTTCGCACATCCTGGAGGAGCGCACGTTCCGCCTGGAGCAGCCGATCGCCATGTATCTGGGTGCGGACGAGGGCTTCGAGGCGGCGGTGGGCCCGACCTGCCAGCGAATGCTGGACGAGACCGAACGCTACTGGAAGCACTGGGTGCGCGGCCTGGCCGTGCCGCTGGACTACCAGACGGCGGTGATCCGCGCGGCTATCACCCTCAAGCTCTGCATGCACGAGGAGACGGGCGCCATCGTCGCGGCCCTGACCACCTCGATCCCCGAGCACGCCGACAGCGGTCGCAACTGGGATTACCGCTACTGCTGGCTGCGCGACGCCTATTACGTGGTCCAGGCCCTGAACCGGCTGGGCGCGGTCGACATCCTGGAGAACTATCTGGGCTACCTGCGCAACATCGTCGACCGCGCGGCCGGCGGCCACATCCAGCCGCTGTTCGGCGTCGGCTTCGAGGAGGTGCTGACCGAGCGCTTCGCCCCCGACCTGCCCGGCTATCGCGGCATGGGACCCGTCCGCGTGGGCAACCAGGCGTTCGAGCACCTGCAGCACGACGTCTACGGCCAGATCATCCTGTCGACGGTGCAGGCCTTCTTCGACGAGCGCCTGCTGCGCCCGGCCACGGTCGAGGACTTCGAGGCCCTGGAGCCGGTGGGCGAGCGAGCCTTCAAGCTGCACGACCAGCCCGACGCCAGCCTGTGGGAGTTCCGCGGCCGCGCCAATGTCCACACTTATTCCTCGGCCATGTGCTGGGCCGCGTGCGACCGGCTGGGCAACGCCGCCGAGAAGCTGGGCCTGACCGAGAAGGCCGCCTTCTGGAACGGCCGCGCCGCCCAGATGCGCAAGACCATCGAGGACCGCGCCTGGAACGCCGACCTGGGCCGCTTCTCGGCCACCTTCGAGGGCGACACGCTGGACGCCTCGCTGCTCCAACTGGTCGATCTGCGCTTCCACAAGCCCGACGACCCGCGCAACGTCGCCACCCTGGCAGCGATCGAGAACGGCCTGCGCCGAGGGGCCTATCTGCTGCGCTACGCCATCCCCGATGACTTCGGCTCGCCGCAGACGGCGTTCAACATCTGCACCTTCTGGCTGATCGAGGCCCTGCACCTGGCGGGCCGCACCGACGAGGCGCGCGACCTTTTCGAGGACATGCTGTCGCGCCGCACCGGCGCGGGCCTGCTCTCGGAGGACATCGGTTTCGCCGACGGAGAGCTGTGGGGCAACTATCCCCAGACCTATTCCCTGGTCGGCCTGATCAACTGCGCGGTGCTGCTCAGTCGCCCCTGGACGTCGGTGCGGTAGACCAAGAAGAGCCCCGTTGTTGCAACTTGGCCAAAGATTGAAATGCGCACGTCATATCGGGCGGGCAACGGCGGACACGGGACGTAGACAATTCGGAGAAGCTCCTTGACGAGCCGAAAGCTGGCCCTGGCCGGTTTCCTGGGGTGTGTCGCCGCCGGCGCCGCCCACGCGCAGGAGACGCAATCGCCCGCCCCTGCCTCACGCCCCGCGGCCCAGACGCCGAAGTCCCCCACCACATCGCCGGCCCCATCATCGGCCAAGCCCGCCCCCGCCGCGCAGAAGCCCGTGACGCCCGAAGATCTCGACACCGAGGTCGAGGCCGTCACCATCACCGCCAGCGGCAAGCCGTTCGGCGCGGTGCTGGGCGACATCCCGCCCGAGGAGACCTTCAGCGCCGCTGACGTACGCTCGTTCGGCGTCTCGTCGATGGAAGATCTGCTGACCGAGCTGACGCCCCAGACCACCAGCGGCCTGGGCGGCGATCCGGTCGTGCTGCTGAACGGCCGCCGCATCTCCGGCCAGGGCGAAATCCGCGACATCCCGACCGAAGCCATCCAGCGCGTCGAGATCCTGCCCGAGGAAGTGGCCCTGAAGTACGGCTACTCGGCCGACCAGAAGGTCGTGAACATCGTGTTGCGCCAGCGCTTCCGCGCTCAGACCGTGGACGGAGCCATCGGCGGCTCGACCGCCGGCGGGCAGCTGACCGAGCAGGCGAACTGGAGCCAGCTGCGCCTGAACCGCCAGGGCCGCAGCAACCTGTCGATCAAGATCCAGAACAGCGACCAGCTGCTGGAGAGCGACCGCGACCTGGTCAGCCGAACCAACAGCGGCCTCTACGATTTCGACGGCAATATCGCCCCGCTTAGCGGTGGCGACCTGACCGCCCTCAGCGCCCTGGCGGGGACGCCGGTGACGGTGGCGGGCGTCCCCGCCGCGGCGGCGAGCGGAACGCCGGGCCTGGCCGCCTATCTGCCGACCGCCAATCGCGCCAACGCCAGCGACATCACCGGCGCCCGCACCCTGCTGCCGCGCAATCGCCAGGTCAGCATCAACAGCGTCACCAACCGCTACATCTTCGACAATGTCTCGGCGACGCTGAACCTGGGCGCGACGGCGTCGCAGAGCGACTCGCTGCTGGGGCCGGCCCGCGCGCGCCTGGTGATCCCGGCCGCCGATCCCTATTCGCCGTTCGGCCAGGACGTGGCGCTGTACCGCTATCTCGGCGGCCAGGCCCCGCTGGCTCAGACCTCGAACAACGTGTCCGGCCACCTGGGCTTCACCCTGAACCGCGACACCGAGGATTTGCGGCTCTCGCTGACCGGCAACTACGACCACGCGGTCAGCAAGACGCTGACCGACCGCAGCGTCGACCTGACCAACACCCAGGCCCGACTGTTCGCCCTGGATCCGACCTTCAATCCGTTCGGACCGCTGGACGGCCAGCGGGTCAATACCGACCGCGCTCGCTCCACCACCGACAGCGCCGACCTGCAGTTCGTGGCCAACGGGGCCTTGGCCAAGTTCAAGGCCGGCGACCTGTCGACGACCCTGAAGCTGGGCGCGACCGGCTCGCGCCTGGAGGGAACCTCGATCCGCTCGGGCGTCGAAAGCGACAGCGAACTGTCGCGCGGCGAGGCCAACGCCCAGGTCAGTTTCGACCTGCCGCTGGCCAGCCGCCGCAAGGGCGTGCGGGCCGGGATCGGCGACCTGTCGACCAACCTGAACCTGGCCGTGCGCCAGGTCTCTGACTTCGGAACCCTGACCACGATCGGCGGCGGCCTGAACTGGTCGCCGGTCAAGCCGGTCAGCTTCATCCTCTCGGCCACGCGCCAGGAGAACGCCCCCAGCATCGCCCAGCTGGGCAATCCGCTGATCACCACCCCCAACGCCCAGATCTTCGACTATGTGCGCGGCCAGACGGTGGACGTCACCCGCGTCACCGGCGGCAATCCCGATCTGAAGGGCGAGACCCGCAACGTGCTGCGCTTCGGGGCCACCTGGAAGCCCGAGAAGATCCAGGGCCTGTCCCTGACCGCCAACTACAGCCGCGTGCGGATCGACAACCCGGTCGCCGGCTTTCCGGCCGCCACGGCGGCGGTCGAGGCGGCCTTCCCCGACCGCTTCACCCGCGACGCCGACGGCAATCTGACGCGCATCGACACCCGCGCGGTCAACTTCGCCAAGCGCGAGAGCGAGCAGATCCGCTGGGGCTTCAACTTCTCGCGCCGCCTCGGCCCCGCGCCCACCCCGCCGGCCGGCGGCTGGCGCGGCCGCCAGGGCGGCGGCCAAGGCGCCGGCTCCAACGCTCCGCCCGGCGCGGACCTGCTTCAGCGCCAGCCCGGCGGCGACAACGATCGTCCGCCGCAGCCCCCGACCGACACGCCCACCGATCAGACCGGCCAGCAGGCCCAGGCCCAGGCCCAGACGCCCGGCGACGACGCCCAGCGCTCCGGCTTCAACGGCGGCGGCGGCCCCGGCGGCGGCCAAGGCTTCGGCGGCGGCGGACGGGGTTTCGGCGGCCGCGGCTTCGGCGGCGGCAATCCGCGGGCCGCGCGCCTGCAGCTGGCGCTGTTCCACACCATCCACCTGAAGGAGCAGGTGACGATCGCCAGCGGCGTCCCGGCCCTGGACCTGCTGAACGGCGACGTGATCGGCTCGGGCGGCGGCCAGCCGCGCCACGAGGTCGAGGCGCAGGCGGGGATCACCCGCTACGGCCTGGGCGCGCGCCTGTCGGCCAACTGGAAGAGCGGCACGCACGTCACGGCCGGGCCCGGCGGAGCCGGCACGGACCTGGACTTCTCCAGCCTGGCGACGATCAACCTGCGCCTGTTCGCCGACCTGGGGATGCGGCGCGAGCTGGTCCAGAAGCATCCGATCCTGCGCGGCACGCGGCTGACCCTGTCGGTCAATAACCTGTTCGACCAGCAGCAGACGGTCCGCGACGCCGCCGGCGTGACGCCCGTGACCTACCAGCCGGACTATCTGGATCCGCGCGGCCGGGTGCTGCAGTTCAGCGTCAGGAAGCTTCTGTTCTAGGCGCCTGCCCCCTCACGATCCGCGCAAAAACCCGTGAGCTTGAGTCGATCGCGGGATCGAACCCGGCCGTTCGACGTTCTTGGCGCATGTTGCTTACTGATGAGGGGGTTCTCGCCATGACCGCGGCTCAAACGGTCTCGCGTCCGGAATCTGTCGATCTCCCGCCCCCGCCCTTCGACCTGCCGCGCCGCTGCGCGCTGTTCCTCGATCTCGACGGCACCCTGGCGCCGATCATGCCCCGCCCCGACGACGTGGGCCCCGACCCGCGCCGCGCGCGGATGCTGGCGCGACTGCGCGAGTCGTTCGAGGATCGCGTCGCCGTGGTCAGCGGCCGCGACCTGCCCAACCTGGACTACATCCTGGGCGGCGCCGTGCCCGCGATCGGCGCCGTGCACGGCCTGGTGCGACGGAGCGCCGACGGCGCGATCATCGCCCGGGAACCGCATCAAGGCCTGGCCGACGCGCGTCGCATCCTGGTCGAGCTGGCCCACTGCGAGCGCGGCCTGCTGTTCGAGGACAAGGGCCTGTCCGTCGCCCTGCACTATCGCAACGCCCCGGCCTGCGCCGAGGCCGTCATCGAGGCCGCCGAGCGGCTGTCGCAGGCCACGGGCCTGGTCCTGCAACTGGGCGACATGGTCGCCGAGCTGCGCACGCCCGGCGCCGACAAGGGCGCGGCGGTGCGCGCGTTCCTGCGCGAGGCCCCGTTCATCGGGGCCGCGCCGGTGTTCATTGGCGACGATTTGACCGACGAGGACGGCTTTACCGCCGTCAAGCGTCTGGGTGGTTTCGGCGTTCTGGTGGGCCAGGCCCGCCCGACCGAGGCCCGCTATCGCCTGGAGAACACCCAGGCGGTCTTCCAGTGGCTGGAGGGCCTGTGCGCGCCCCTCGGCGTGCTCGGAGCGACCGCATGAGCCGGCTGATCGTTGTCTCCAACCGCGTCAATCCGCCGAACCCGGCCGAGGGCGGCGAGGGTTCGGTCGGCGGCCTGGCCATGGCCCTGGCCGCGGCGCTGCGGGAGTATTCGGGCATCTGGTTCGGCTGGAGCGGCAAGACCATCCCCGAGTTCACCGGCCAGCTGAACATGCAGAAGATCGAGGGCGTGACGGTCGCCACCGTCGACCTCGAGGAAACCGACTACCAGGAGTACTACAACGGCTACGCCAACAAGACGCTGTGGCCGCTGTTCCACTACCGCGTCGACCTGACCGCCTACGACCGTTCGTTCGGTGAGGGCTACGATCGGGTCAACAAGCGTTTCGCCGACACCCTGCTGCCGCTGATCGAGCCGGACGACATCATCTGGGTCCACGACTATCACCTGATCCCGCTGGCGCGCGAACTGCGTCGGATGGGCGTGACCAACCGGATCGGCTTCTTCCTGCACATCCCCTGGCCGGCCCACCAGCTGGTGGTCACCCTGCCCCGCCACAGGCAGTTGGTCGAGGCGCTGTTTCACTACGACCTGCTGGGCTTCCAGACCGAGGAGTCGCTGCACGCCTTCGAGGGTTACGTCTTCAACGAGGTGCACGGCAGCAAGAACGAACTGGGCGAACTGCAGGCGTTCGGTCACAAGCTGCACGCCTCGGCCTTCCCGATCGGCGTCGACGCCCAGGACTTCGCCAAGATCGTCGAGAGCGACACTGCCCGGAAGGTCTACGACCGGATGATGGCCCACAGCGTCTTCCGCAAGATGGTCGTAGGCGTCGATCGCCTGGACTATTCGAAAGGCCTGGAGGAGCGGCTGGTCGGCTTCGAGCGCTTCCTGCACGACCACCCGGACCTGGTCCGCGAGGTCATGCTCCTGCAGATCGCGCCGCTGTCGCGCGACGAGGTCGAGGCCTACCAGGACCTGCGCGGCCGGCTGGACGGCCTGATCGGGCGCATCAACGGCCTCTATGCCGAGATGGATTTCACGCCGATCCGCTACGTGAACCGCTCGTACCGCCGCGACGAACTGGCTGGCGTCTACCGGGCCGCCAAGGCGGCCCTGGTCACGCCCCTGCGCGACGGCATGAACCTGGTGGCCAAGGAATATGTCGCCGCCCAGGACCCGGAGGATCCCGGCGTGCTGATCCTGTCGCGCTTCGCCGGCGCCGCCCGCCAGATGAAGGACGCTTTGATCGTCAATCCCAACAGCCCCGAAGAGATTTCCGACGCGCTGGAGCGGGCCCTGTCGATGGACCTCAAGGAACGCCAGCGCCGTTGGGAAGCCCTGTTCGACAACGTCACCCGCGAGGATGTCACCGCCTGGCGCGACAACTTCGTGGCGGCGCTGCGCGCGCGGCCCGGTCCGGGCGAGGACGAGCCGGAAAGGCCGGTGAAGCCGGTGCAGAGCCTGGACGTCGCGGCCAAGGCGCTGCGCACCAAGACTCCAGAAGCCAGGGCGATGCGGGCCTAGAGCTCCGCAAGTTAAATCGCAAAAATCCGTGTCATCCCGAAAGCCTCGAACAGGCTATCCGGGACCCTGGGCCAAGCGCAGTGAGTCTGTCCCTGGGTCCCGGCTCTCCGCTTCGCTGCGGCCGGGATGACACGATTTTTCGAGTTGAAAGCTGGCAGCTTCGCTGCGGCCTACTCGCCCATCTCGTCGATCAGCTTCTTCAGCTTGGCCACCTCGTCGGCCTTCAGCGGACGGTGCTGGGCGAAGTGGCTGATCAGCGGGGCCAGCTGGCCGTCGAACAGGCGGTCCAGCAGGCCCTGGCTCTCGGCCTGGACATAGGCGCTGCGGTCGACCAGCGGACGATAGCCGTGCTTGCCCTCGGCGCGCTCCGACTTGATCGCCTTCTTCTTCAGCAGGCGATTGATCAGCGTCTTGACGGTGGCCTCGCCCCAGTTCTGGGCGGCGCCGACCTCGGCGACCAGCTCGTCGGCCGACAGCGGCTGGCGCTTCCACAGCGCTTCCATGACGTGAGCTTCGGCGGCGGTGATGTGCATGACGCTTACATCCGTAATTCAACCGGGGACGCTATACCCGCTATTACGGGTGTCAAGCCATACGGGACCGTAAGGATCGCCTATCCGATGTCATGGGCGCTGCTGCGATGGAGGTCTCCAACGAGCGACCCGCCTGACGCCCGGGCGCTCGGTTTCGCCTCAGTGGTGGTCGTTGTCACCGGCACATTGTCAATGACACCGGTTTCCACTAGAGACGTTGCAACCCCCGCCAAGCGGGACCGGCGCCAAAATTCGAGGGAGGATCCACGGCGTGACCGTTTCTGAGGCCGACAGCGTGGTTTTTACCCCCGCGGCCATCGCCCCCCAGTTCGTCAAGGCCCGCCAGGAGGGCGTTTCGGTCCCAGGCTATCCGGGCGGCGTGATTCCCTCGACCGTCGCCGAAGGCTACGCTGTCCAGGACATCGCCATCGGCCTGTGGCCCGATGAGCTGGTCGGCTGGAAGGTTGGCCTGGTGCCGCCGCAGCACCGCGAACGCCTGGGCGTCGAGCGTCTGGCCGGCTGCATCTTCAAGTCCAAGGTCCAGCAGGCCTCGACCAACGGCGAGCCCAACAGGTTCCGCGCCATCGAAGGCGGCTTCTGCGCCGTCGAGGCCGAGTTCATCATCCGCCTGGGCAAGGACGCCCCGGCCGACAAGACCGAATGGACCCCGGAGGAAGCCGCCGAATATGTCGGCGAGTTCCTGGTCGGCGTTGAGATCGCCGGCAGCCCGCTGGCTGCGATCAACGCCCTGGGCCCGACGGTCGTGATGTCTGACTTCGGCAATAATGATGGTCAGATAATTGGTCAGGCCATTTCCAACTGGCGCGATGTCGCCTGGGAGGATATGCCGGTCGAGACCATCATCAACGGCAAGTCGGTCGGCAAGGCGACCGCCGCGACGATCCCGGGCTCTCCGCTGGCCGCCCTGGCCTTCCTGCTCGGAACCGTCGCCGCGCGCGGCAAGCCGCTGAAGAAGGGTCAGATCGTCACCACCGGCGCGACCACGGGCATTCACGACGTGGTCGCCGGAGACGTGGCCCACGTCGATTTCGGCCCGTTCGGGTCCGTGGACTGCGTCGCCGTTCCGGCGAAATAAGAACAAGGCCCTAAGGGGGAAGGAAGGCGTCCATGGATTTTTCGAAAGCGCCCGCCCCGTCCGAAAAAGTAGGACGGTACCGCTGGATCGTCGTCAGCCTGCTGTTCGCGGCGATGGTCATCAACTACGTCGATCGCCAGACGATCGGCCTCCTGAAGGCGGACCTGTCGAAGGAATTCGGCTGGAACGAGACTCACTACGCGGACTTGGTCTTCTACTTCCAGCTGGCCTACGCGGTGGCGTACCTGGCCTGGGGCAAGATCATGGACAAGATCGGAGCTCGCTGGGGCTTCGGCATCGCGTTCGCCATCTGGCAGATCGCCCACATCGCCCACGCGGCCGCGGCCGGCTTCGGCGGCTTCGTGGCGGCGCGGATGGGCCTGGGCGTCGGTGAGGCCGGCGGCTTCCCGGGCGGCATCAAGGCCGTGGCCGAGTGGTTCCCCAAGAAGGAGCGCGCCTTCGCCACCGGCCTGTTCAACGCCGGCACCAATATCGGCGCGATCGTCACGCCCCTGGTCGTCCCGGGCATCGTTCTGGCCTTCGGCTGGCAGATGGCCTTCATCGTCACCGGCGTCGCCGGCCTGATCTGGCTGCCGATCTGGCTCTTGGTCTATCGCCGCCCGCGCGAGGCCAAGCAGCTGTCGGCCGCCGAGCTGGCCTATATCGAGCAGGACCCGGCCGACCCCGTCGAGAAGATCGGCTGGAGCAAGCTTCTGACCAAGAAGGAAACCTGGGCGTTCGCCCTGGGCAAGTTCCTCATCGACCCGATCTGGTGGATGTTCCTGTTCTGGCTGCCGGATTTCCTGGGCAAGCGCTATGGCCTGGACCTCAAGTCGTTCGGCCCGCCGCTGATCGCCATCTACCTGCTGTCGGACGTCGGTTCGGTCGCCGGCGGCTGGATGTCCTCGACCCTGATGAAGAACGGCGCGACCATCAACAAGGCCCGCAAGCTGACCATGCTGGTCTGCGCCCTGCTGGCCGTGCCGGTGATGTTCGCCGCCAAGGCCGACAGCGTCTGGCTGGCCGTGCTGATCATCGGTGTCGCCACCGCCGCCCACCAGGGCTTCTCGGCCAACCTCTACACCCTGCCGTCGGACGTGTTCCCGCGCGGCGCGGTGGGCTCGGTCGTCGGCATTGGCGGCATGCTGGGGGCCTTCGGGGGCATGGCCTTCTCGAAGTACATCGGCCAGGTGCTGGAGCAGATCGGTTCGTACACCCCGATCTTCATCATCGCCGGCAGCGCCTATCTGGTCGCCCTGCTGGTCGTGCACCTGCTGACGCCCAAGATGGAGCCGGTGCGGATCTAGTCCGCGCGGCGCCAAAAACGACGAGGCCGGGGAGAAATCCCCGGCCTTTTTCGTTTAGAACGAGGCATGGACACCGCTCAGGACCTCAACGTCGCCCTTGTCGGCTACGGCTATGTCGGCAAGACCTTTCACGCCCCGCTGATCACTGCGACGCCAGGCTTCGCGCTGCACACGGTCGTCTCCACCGATGCGGCCAAGGTGGCGGCGGACTTGCCCGATGCGCGTGTCGTCGACGATCTGGAGACGGCTCTAGCCGATCCGGCCATTGACCTCGTGGTCATCGCCACGCCCAACGCCCTGCACGCGCCTCAGGCCATCGCCGCGCTGAAGGCCGGCAAGCATGTCGTGGTCGACAAGCCCTTCGCCCTCGATCTGGCGCAGGCGCGCGCCATGACCGACGCCGCCAAGGCGGCCGGCAAGCTGCTGACCGTGTTTCACAACCGCCGCTGGGACAGCGACTTCCTGACCGTGAAGCGCCTGATCGCCGACGGAACCCTGGGCGAAGTCGTCCAGTATGAGAGCCATTTCGACCGCTTCCGCCCGCAGGTGCGCGACCGCTGGCGCGAGCGAGCCGGTCCGGGCGCCGGCGCCTGGATGGACCTGGGCCCGCACCTGCTGGACCAGACGCTCGTGCTGTTCGGCGAGCCCCTGGCGGTCAGCGCCGACATCGGGATCCAGCGCGCGGGCGCCGAAGCCGACGACTATTTTCACGTCGTGCTGCGCTACCCCGTCCTGCGGGTGATCCTGCACGGCAGCCTGCTGACCGCCGCCTCCGACCTGCGCCTGGCCGTGCACGGGACCAAGGCCAGTTTCGTCAAGCACGGCCTCGATCCCCAGGAGGCCCAGTTGAAGGCCGGCATGGTCCCCGGCGCGCCCGGCTGGGGCCGCGACAGCCGCCACGGCGTGCTGACCACGGTCGAGAACGACGTCCAGGTCCACGCCGAGGTCCGCCCCGAGGTTCTGGGCTACCGCGCCTTCTACGCCGGCGTCCGCGAAGCCGTTCTGCACGGCGCCCCCGCCCCGGTTCCGGTGGATGAGGCGCTGCGGGTCATGGCGCTGCTGGAGCTGGCGCGGCGGGCCAGCGACGAGCGTCGCGAGCTGCCAGTTTAGCGTCCTAAATCCAGGTAGCCGGCGCGGCGGAAAGCAGCTTAAGGTCGCGGCCATGCGTGTCTCCCTGCTCACCGCTTCCGCCGCCCTCGCCGCCGCCCTGGTCGCCTGCGGCCCCGCTCCCGCCCAGCCCGGTCAAGCCGGCCAGGCTGGCGCTCCGGTCGAGACCCGCCCGCCCAAAGCGCCCGATCAGAAGCCGGCCTTCGCTGGCCAGACCCGCGCCCCGGGCCTTTCGTCCAACACCGCCGGCCAGTACCAGATCCTGGCCAGCGGCCTGGACCATCCATGGGCCATCGCCTTCCTGCCGACCGGCGAGATCCTGGTCACCGAGCGCGCGGGTCGGCTGCGCGTGCTCTCCAAGGACGGCAAGCTGTCGGCCGCCGTCGTCGGCTTGCCGCCCGTCTTCGCCGAGGGCCAGGGCGGCCTGCTGGGCCTGGCCGTCGATCCGAACTACGCCCAGAACGGCCTGGTCTACTGGACTTTCTCCGAGGCCGATGGCGGCGTGAACGGCACGTCAGCCGCGCGCGGCAAGCTGGCGCTGGGCGCCGCGCCGAAGCTGGAGAACGTCCAGGTCATCTGGCGCCAGGCGCCGAAGATGGACAGCGCCCTGCACTTCGGCGGCCGGCTGGTCTTCGCGCCGGACGGCAAGCTGTTCATCACCACGGGCGAGCGCTCGATCCCCGAAGGCCGCGCGCAGGCCCAGAAGCTGGACGCGACCCTGGGCAAGGTGGTCCGGATCAACGCCGACGGCTCGATCCCGTCCGACAATCCGTTCGTCAACACGCCCGGCGCCAAGCCCGAGATCTGGTCGTACGGCCACCGCAACCTGCAGGCCGCGGCCCTGGACCCCGGCGGCAAGCTGTGGACCGTCGAGCACGGCGCCAAGGGCGGCGACGAGCTGAACCATCCCGAGGCCGGCAAGAACTACGGCTGGGCGACCATCACCTATGGCGAGGAATATTCCGGCAAGCCAATCGGCGACGGGATCACCCAGAAGGACGGGCTGGAGCAGCCGGTCTATTACTGGGACCCGGTGATCGCCCCCTCGGGCATGGCCTTCTACCAGGGCGACCTGTTCCCGGCCCTGAAGGGCAGCCTGCTGATCGGCTCGCTGAAGGACCAGCACGTCGACCGCCTGGTCCTGAAGGACGGCAAGGTCGTGGGCGAGGAGCGCCTGTTCACCGACATCGGCGGCCGGGTCCGCGACGTCGTGGCCGGCCCGGACGGCGCCATCTATGTCGTCACCGACGAGGACGACGGCAAGCTGATCAGGATCACGCCGAAGAAGTAACGCCGCCCCGCCGCCGAACCCTGCTATCTATCCGCCATGCAGCGCAGGCGAAGCATCCTCATCGTGGGCGGCGGGACGGCGGGGTGGCTAACGGCCGCCTATCTGGCCAAGGCCCTGCGCGTGGCCGAGCAGGCGCATCTGGAGATCACCCTGCTGGAATCGCCCGACATCGGCATTGTCGGCGTCGGCGAGGCCACCTTCCCCACCATCCGCAACACCCTCAGATTCCTGGGCGTCGACGAGGCGGCGTTCATTCGCCAAACCTCGGCCACCTTCAAGCAGGGCATCCGCTTCGTCGACTGGGCGCGCCCGCCCGAGGATGGACACCATCACAGCTTCTTCCACCCGTTCGAGGCCCCGTTCTCGACGGAAGGGACCAATCTGGCGCCCTACTGGCTGCTGCAGAACGAGGCCACCCGCGCGCCGTTCGCCGAGGCGGTCACCATCCAGGCCCGCGTCGCGGACGCGGCCCGCGCGCCCAAGCGCCCGCACGAGAGCGACTTCGCCGGCCCGCTGAACTACGCCTACCACTTCGACGCCGCCCAGCTGGCGGGGGTGCTGGCCGAGCGCGCCCGCGAGCTGGGCGTGCGCCACCTGAGCGGCAATCTCTCCGAGGTCGTGCTGGCCCCGGACGGCGCCATCGCCCGGATCGTCTCGCCCGAGCACGGCGAGCTGACGGCCGACCTCTATATCGACTGCAGCGGCTTCCGGGCCGAGCTGATCGGCAAGGCCCTGGGCTCGCCGTTCAAGTCGGCGCGGCCGATCCTGTTCGCCGACCGCGCCGTGGCCTGCCGAGCGCCGTACGCGCGCCCCGACGCGCCAATCCAGAGCTACACCGTCGCCACGGCGCACGAGGCCGGCTGGACCTGGGACATCGGCCTGGCCGGGGCGCGCGGCGTCGGCTGCGTCTATTCCAGCGACCACATCGACGATGATCGCGCCGAGGCCATCCTGCGCGATTATCTCGGCGGCTCGGATGTGGAACCTCGCAGGATCAGTTTCGACGCCGGCTATCGCGAGAAGCAGTGGATCAAGAACTGCGTCGCCGTGGGCCTGTCGGCCGGCTTCCTGGAGCCCCTGGAGTCCACCGGCGTCGTGCTGATCGAAGCCGCCGTGGCGATGATCGCCGAGCTCTTCCCGCACTCGGGCCCGGTCAGCGCCCCGGCCCGCCGCTTCAACGAGCTGATGACGGCGCGCTACGACAACATCATTGTCTTCCTGAAGCTGCACTATTGTCTGTCCCAGCGGCCCGAACGGTTCTGGCGCGAGAACACCGATCCGGCCTCGATCCCCGAGCGGCTGGTCGACCTCCTGGAACAGTGGCGGTATCGCCCGCCCGCCCGGTTCGACTTCATCCTCGACCTCGAGACCTTCGCGTTCTTCAACTACCAGTACATCCTGTACGGCATGGGCTTCCGCACCGACCTGACGGATGGCGCGGGCGAGTTCCCGGACGTGGCCGGCGCGGCCAAGCTGTTCGCCAAGATCCGCGGCTTCGCCGACCGCGCCACTCAAGACCTGCCCAGCCATCGCGACCTGATCGCCCGGATCAACCGCTTCGGCTTCGATCGCGCGCTGGAAGGGGCCTAGCTGGGCCGGGCCCACACAACATAGCGCCACGGGCCGCGGGTCTTGCTGTCCAGCGGCCAGCAGGTCCCCAGCGCCAGCGCACGCCCCGGCGCGTGGGGATCGATGCGCGAGCCGTCCCACAGCACGACCTGTGAACCGGCCACCCGGAAGCGGATGCGCCGGCCGTCGATCCGCTCCACCATGATCTCGTCCCCCATCTTCAGCTGGCCCAGCACGACGAAGTGCGTGTCGCGATGGGCGGCGTAGACCGCCGTACCCCGCTCGCCGGCGTCCGGCGTGCCGGACACATGGCCGGGACCGAAGGCCAGGGCCTGGCCGCTGGCGCTGTTCAGCACGATCACCGCGCGCTGCTGGCGGGGAAAGCTGATCTTCGCCACCGGCCAGGTGTCGGCCCAGGGCCAGGGCCTCACCGGCTGGCCTGTCGTCACCGAGCGGGCGAAAGCCCGCTCCAGCAGCACCTGGGCCAAGGCGGCTTTGGCGGGGATCCACAGCCCCTGCCCCAGAAGACCCAGCCCGACCGCCGCGACCACGGCGGCCGGGGCCAGGAACGGGAGCCGCCGGCGGGCGGCTCCCAGGACTTTGACGATCCCGCTCACGCCGCCTTCCTCCGGTTCGACAACATCCAGCCGCCGGCGGCCATCAGCCCGCCCAGGGCCAGCAGGACCAGACCGGAAAGGACCAGCATCGGGCCGTCGGTGGCGGTCTGCGGCAGGTCCAGATCGGCGCCCCGCTGGTCGGCCTGCCCCTGGACGTCGCCGCCCTTCTGGCGCGCCCCGCCGAACAGGGTGTCGAAGTCCCAGCCGGCCGGCAGGTTCAATGGCAGGTCCGCGCGGGTCAGCGGTTCGCCGGCCGGGCGCGACGGGGTCTTGTCGACCGCCACCAGGCTGGTCTGGCTGGTCACCAGCTGGTGGTCCAGCCCCAGGGCCAGCACCCGGGCGTCGGCCTCGTCCTCGGTGATCTGGGCCAGACTGCGCGCCACCTCGGCGTCGGTGATCTTGCGGCGAGCCCACAGCTTGGAGATCCCCTTGCCGCTCTCGGCGTCCTTCAGCGCGACCGAGGTTTCCCACGGCTGGCCGTCGATCATGCCGCGGATCCGCAGCACGCCCTTCATCGCGCCGACCTTGGCGGCCACCGTGACCGGCTCGCCGCGATAGAGGTCGGGCAGCACGGCCGGGGCCAGGTCGGCCTCGGTTCCCTCGAACGATGCGGTCAGGTTGGTGGCCACCGGGCTCTCCAGCTTGTCGAACAGCTGGCGCATGGCCCCCTCGACGGCGTCGGTCGCGCCGATGTGGGTGAAGGTCCCCCGGCCCAGCTCGGCGGCGCGGCTCATCAGATAGGTGTTGGGGGCCGAGCCGATGCCGACCATGAACACCCGCGAGCGGCCGCGACCGGCGCCGATGGTGTCGAACAGGCCCTGTTCGTCGCTGATCTCGCCGTCGGTCAGGAACACCACCTGGCGCACCCGGCCCGTGTCGCCGACATGACCGTCCTTCAGCGCCGCGCCCATGGCCGGGATCATCTCGGTGCCGCCATTGGCCTCCAGACCGGCGACGAAGCGCTGGGCCTTGCCGACATTGGCCGCGTCGGCCGCCACGACCTCGGGGAACAGCACCGTCAGGGTGTCGTCGAAGCGCACGACGTTGAAGCGATCGCCGGGCTTCAGGTGGGCCAGGCCGTAGGCCAGGCTGGCCTTGGCCTGGCGGATCGACTCCCCGCCCATCGAGCCGGAGTTGTCGATCACGAAGACGATGTCGCGGGCCGGCGGCGGACCGGTGCGGGCCGCGATCGGCGGGGTCAGCTGGGCCAGGACGTAGTCGGCGCCGGCCACCCTCTCGTGGAACAGGCCGACGGCCGGCGCGGCGGCCAGCTTGGCGCGCCAGGTCAGCACGAAGTCGCGATCGGCCGGGACCTGGCCATCGGCCAGGGTGATGCGCTTGCCGCCGGGCTCGTCGCGCACGTTCAGGGCGTGGGTGGCGCTGGCGACCTCGGCCAGGGGAAAGCCGGCCCTCAGGTGCACGGTGATGGTCACCGGATTGATCTTGCCGCTGACGCGCGGATCCAGGACCGGCGCGCTGGCGTCCGGCGCGGGCGCGGCGCCCGGCGAGGCGTAGCGCGGCGCCACGACCAGCGGCGCGCGCAGCGAATAGATCCCGCCGGAAACCGCGACCGGGGCCTGGTGCTCGATCTGGACCAGCACCGTCTCGCCCGGGCCGACATTGGCGACCGAGTTGGTGAACAGGTTGGGGCGGCCCTGCTCGACCAGACCGGCCTTCTTTCCCTGGGCCTTGGCGGCGTCGTAGATCGCCTGGGCCTCGGCCTTCTTCTTGATCTCGCCGACGATGACCTTGTCGCCGACCACCATCTTCAGGGTGTCGACTCCGCCGTCGTCGGGCAGCGGATAGACATAGACCGCCTCGACCCAGTGATTGGTGTCGTTGCGGAAGGCCTGGGTGACGCGGGTGCGCACGGTGGGACCGCTGACGATCATGTCGATGTCGGTCCCCAAGCGCACCGCCTCGATCACCTGGTCGCCGCCTTTCGCGCGCATCATCAGGGCGCCGGAGGTCGCTTCGCCCGGCTCGGCGGCGAAGCTCCTCTGGCAGAACACCAGGGCGGCCAGCAGGCCCAGCGCCACGATCAGCGCGGCCGCGCCGCGATGCAGGACCAGGGCGGCCAGGGCGGTGACGCGGGGCCGGGACAAACCGCGGGGCGCGCCGACGTCGGAAGCGGACATGGGAAGATCTCCTCATCTCGAAAAGCGAGAGATCTCTCTTGTCTTCACACCCGGCCCGCCTCGCGAGCCTCATGATCCGCCTTGTTCGTGCGGAAGCCGTGCAGTTCGTCCGGCGCCCGCCTTGCCGGGTCCGCCGCGGCGCCGCAATGTGCGGAAATGTGCGGATTCGTCAGGACCTGACGCGATGACCCTGGCCACGGCCGAAGCCGATCTCCCGACCGAACTCAGCCAGGCCATCGCCGTCCGGGTGCGCGAGGAGCTGGCGCGCCGGCGCCTGTCGCGCCAGGCCCTGGCGGACCTGGCCAAGATCAGCATCTCGACCCTGGAAAAGGCTCTCGCCGGCCGCCGTCCCTTCACCCTGGCCACCACGATCCGGCTGGAGGAGGCCCTGGGCGCGCCGCTGCGCGCGCCGGCCCGCGCCCCCGCCCCGTCCGCCGGCCTGGCGCCCGAGAGCTTGGGCGCCTATTCGCGCACGGCCGTCACCTGGCTGGAGGGCGAATACCTGACCCTGCGGCCCTCGTTCGAGGACCCGGCGGCGGTCTATGCCTATCGCACCGAGATCGCCTGGGACGAGGCTTCGTCCAGCCTGGTCTTCCGCGAGGCGGCGCGGCAGGACGCCGATTTCACCCAGAAGGGCGCGGTCTCGCTGTCCAACCAGTCGGGCCACATCTACCTGATCACCAGCGAGCAAGGGCAGTTTCGGCTGGTCATGCTGGGTCGCCCTGCCATCGGCGGCGAGATGTACGGCATGCTCAGCACCCTGCAGGCCGGCCAGGGCAGCCATCTGACCCCCGCCGCCGCGCCGATCGCCCTGATCCCTCTGCGCCGGGTCACTGACCCCGCCTTCGGCCGCGTCGCCGCCGGCGCGCACTATGACGATTACCGGGCGACCCTCTCGCGCGTCACCGACAAGGGCTTCGCGCGATTTTTCGCGGGCTAGAGCGCGAAGAAAAGAGCCCGCCGAGGCGGGCCCAGGGGAAGCGCCCCTTGAAGGGGGCTCAGGCGCGGGCACCGTCGGGCACGGCGCCCAGCTCGCCGCTCTCGCGGGCCTTTCGCCCATAGACCACCTCGAACAGCGGGCTGGCCATGACGGTCGTGACGATCGCCATCAGCACCAGCATCGAGAACAGCGTCGGGCCGATGATCCCCTTCTGCAGGCCGATATTGATGATGATCAGCTCCATCAGCCCGCGCGAGTTCATCAGGGCGCCGATGCCCATCGCGGTGGCGTGGTTCTCGCCGGTCAGGCGGGCGGCGACATAGCAGGCGCCCCACTTGGCCAGCACCGAGGCGGCCAGGACGCCTAGGGCGATCAGCAGCAGCTGGGGCGAGTTGACCATGTCCATGCGGGTGTTGAGGCCCGAATAGGTGAAGAACATCGGCAGCAGCAGCACGACGGCGATCGGCTCGACCTTCTTCTTCAGCTCCTCGACCAGCAGGCCGCGCGGCATGACCACGCCCAGGATGAAGCCGCCGAAGATGGCGTGGATGCCCACGGCGTCCATCAGGAAGGCCGAGACGCAGAAGGCCAGGATGACCAGGGCCAGGGTCGAGGTGGTCATCTCGCCGTCGCGTTCGACCATGCGGCCCAGCGGCGCCAGGATCTTGGGACCCAGGGTCGTGACGAACAGCACCCACAGCAGGCCGCCGCCGATCGCCAGGCCGGCCACGCCAGGACCGCCGCCGAAGGTCGCCAGCACCAGGGCCAGCACGCACCACGACACCGCGTCGTCGAAGGCGCCGGCGGTCAGGGACAGCGTGCCCAGCGAGGTCTTGGCCAGACCGCGCTCATTGATGATGCGGGCCAGCATCGGGAAGGCGGTCAGGGCGATGCAGGCGCCCATGAACAGGGTGGCGTTGGCCTGGCTGATGGTCGGGGCGAACAGGCCGGGGACCTTGAGCAGGAACGGGGTGATCAGGGCGGCGATGACGAACGGCGCGGCGATGCCGGCGAACGACACGCTCATCGCGCTCTTGGCCTTGGCCTTGAAGTGGCCCGCCTGGAAGCTGGTGCCGACCATGAACATGTAGAGGCCCACGCCCAGCTGGGCGCCGACATACAGGATGCTCTTGGTCTCCTTGGGGAAGATCGCGGCCTGCAGGTCCGGCCACAGCAGGCCCAGCAGCGACGGGCCCAGCACCACGCCGGCGATCATCTCGCCCACGACCTGGGGCTGCTTCAGCAGCTTCTGACCTAGCCAGCCCACCACGCGGCAGGCCAGCACGATCACGGCCAACTGCAGGAAGAAATGGACCGAGAAGTCGGTCGGCGTGAAGCTCTGGGCGGCGGCCTTGGTCGCCGGTCCATGCTTGTTCAGCAGGTCGCCGGCCACCGCGATCGTCTGCGCGAGTAGGTCTGACACGGTCTTTAGCCCCCTAATGGTGTCGTCTGGCTTTGCGCCTTGGCCCCATGCCGCGCAGGAATCCGTGCGGAGCGCAATGCGGCGGGAGCATTTTTGACAACCTTGTCAGTCGATTGTTTTTGCTGGCTTAATTTCTGTTGCCCGAACGACACTATGTAGTAACGTACCTACAAGACAGCCTTGTCATTGCAGCTACCTAGGTACGCCATGAAGGTCGTGACCAGCCGGGAATTCAACCAGGATGTCAGCCAGGCCAAGCGCGCAGCCAGAATCGAGCCGGTGTTCGTCACCGACCGCGGCCGGCCGACGCACGTGCTGATGAGCATCGAGACCTATCGCCGGCTCAGCGGCCAGAGCGAGACGATCGTCGACCTGCTGGCCATGCCGGGCCTCGCCCCGATCGACCTGGAGGCCGCGCGCCAGGCCGAGACCTGGGACGGCTGGCGCCAGCCCTGATGCACCTGCTGGACACCGACCTCGTCTTCGAGCTGCGCAACGCCAAGGCGGGCGCGACCGATCCGGGCCTGGCGACCTGGGCGGCCAAGGCCGCGCGGACCAACCTGTTCGTCTCGGCGCTCACCCTGTTGGAACTGGAGACCGCCGTCGCGCGCGCCGAACGCAAGGACAAGCCGCGCGGCGCGGCCTTGCGGGACTGGCTGGACAGCCGGGTGATGCCCGCCTTCGACGGCCGCATCCTGCCGGTCGACGCCGCCGTCGTCCGCCGCCGCGCCCACGTGCCGCTGGCCGACTCGCGCGACGCCCTGCTGGCCGCAACGGCCCTGGAGCACGGCCTGACCCTGGCCACCCGCGACACGGCCGCCTTCGCCAAGGTCCCGCGCCTGAAGGTCTTCAACCCCATCGGCTACAAGCCCGACGCCCTGGACGACGAGGAAGACTGGGGCCAGGTCGCCAAGGCCGGCAGCCAGTGGCTGCGGAACATCTTCGTGCGGGGTTAGGCCGGCGGGGCCAAGGCCAGGGTCTGCTTGATCCAGGCGACGATGTAGTCCAGCGCCTTTTGGTCGCTCATCATGCCGCCCAAGGTGCGCCATTCCTCCAAGTCGTCGGTCCTGGTGCGTTGCAGGAAATGGTTCAGCCCTTCGAACTCGACCACGGTCGCCTGGGGATTGCCCTTCAGGGCTTCGCGCGCCAGCGGCGCGTTCTTGGCCGCCGAGACGGCGATGTCCTTGGTCCCATAGACCATCAGCGCCGGCCCCTCCAGCCGCCGCAGGGTCTTGGCCGGCTCATAGGCCAGGAAATCCGGACGGACGGCCGCGTCGGTCAGGCCCGCGATCAACGGCTCGGCCGCGTCCGTCGGGATGCGCCCGGCCTTGATCGCCGCCGCGACGGCCTCGGCCAGCTTGGCATGGCGGATGGCGGGATCCCGGTTGGACATCACCACCGCCACCAAGCCGTCGGCGAACTTTCGCTGGTCATTGTACGAGCCGCCCTGGGGCCATTGCATCACCAACTGGCTGGCGATCTGGTCGCTGACGGTCCAGGTTCCCTTTACCACCGGCGCGACCTGCATGACCACGCCGCGCAGGCGCTTGTCCTGGACAGCCACCACGGGTGCGATCACCCCGCCCTGGCTGGAGCCCAGCACGACGATGCGCGCCGGATCGATCTCGGGCCGGGCGCGCAGGAGGGTCACCGCGGCCTCGGCGTCGGCCGCCAGCCTGGAAACCGACTCGATCCGCTCGCCAGTCGACTGGCCGCAGCCGCGCTTGTCGTACTCAAGCGTCGCCACGCCGGCGGCCAGCAGACGGTCCTGCAGCCGCTGGAAGCCGCCGCGAACCTGCGGTCCGGAACCGCCCAGCAGCAGCACCACCGGGAAAGGGCTCTGCCCGCTGGGCGTCCGCAACGTCGCGGCTAGCACCGCGCTGTCCGAGGCGGTGATCGTCACGTCCTCGCCGACGCGGGCAGGCCGATACTCGCGCTCGATCGCATCCAGCTCAGCTTCGCTGGGCCGGCCCCGCAGGATCACCGCCGGGCCCAGTTCCACCGGCCCGCCCGCGCGGCCCAGGTGCAGCGTCAGGGCGTCCTCGACCGGCGCGGCGTCGGCCTTGGCCACACCGGTGAGGGTCATGCGCTTCCAGTCGCCGGCCCCGGCGACCTCGGCCCGGGCGAAGGTCGGATAAGGCGGCGCGTTAGCCAGCAGCAAGGCCGAGACCTGGGCCGTCGCCGGCGCGCGCAACCAATAGACCGCCGTATAGGTCTCGCCCGCCTTGACCGCGCTATCGAACACCGCGACCGCGCCCCTGGTCCAGGGCTCGGCGGTCTCCGTCGCCTCGACGATAGCCGCGTTGCCGCCAGGCGGGCCGGGCTGGCGCGCGAACCGGGCGCTGGCGCCATAGATCAGCCAGCCGTCGGCCGAGATGACGCCGACGACGTCGGCCGCCCGCGCCTTTCCACGAAGGGAAAGCGGCGCGGCAATCAGCAGGCAGAGGACCAGAACCAAACCGCGCACGAAGCCGCATCCCCGAGATGTTCCCAGGACACGACTCGATCACAGGTTGCCGTCTGGCGCAATGCGCTTACGGCACGCCGGCGCCTTCCGAGGTCGCCACGCGGATCGTGGTGGTGAACGGCGCCAGTGGGGCGGCGACGGTGACTGGCGGCGCGGGGGCGGCCTCGGCGGCGACCAGGACCGGGGCGGCGGGTTGGGCTGCCACGAGGACCGGTTTCGGCGCGGGCTTGGCGGCCACGTACACCGTGCGGTTCCCCTTGCAGGTTCCGGCGTTGTAGAGGCCCTTCAGATAGCCGCGCCGCACGAAGCCGGCCTTGATCGCCTCGCGCACCTGCTGGTCGTGGCGCTCGGCCCCGGTCAGGCGGCGGACCCAGCCGCGCATCGGGATGACGTCGGTGATGGTGCTGGCCACCACGCCCAGGACGGGCTTGGACATGCCCCCATCCTTATTGGCGCCCTTGTTGTCATCCTTGGGGTCGTCGTAGTCGTCGCCCAGCACCGCGTCGAGGCTGTCGATCTCGGCCTTCAGCGGCGCGCAACCGGTCTTGGGCGGGGCGTAGGGGTCGGCGACCGCGTTCTTCAAGAGGTCGGGGATCTGTGAGCGCACCACGTTGATGTCGCGCAGCGGCGCGACCACGGCCGAGCCCAGATTATCGGTATTGGCCTCGGCCGAGGTCTGGGGAACCTTGGCCTTTTCCTGCTTGCCCGCCAGCGCCGGGTCGATCCCCAGACACAGCGCCAGGACGGCGGCCCCGACGACGAGAGCGGACTTGGGAGCGGGCGACGGCATCTTCCTGAACTCGCGCAGTGAACCTACGCCGAATAACCAGGAAGACCGCCGCGCCGTTCCGTCGGGCGCGCGATCGTGATCGCCGCTAGATCCGGGGCAGCCCGTCCATGATCGCCGTCAGGGCCAGCACCGTCTGGCCCTCCATGGCGCTGTGGCCGGCGTCGGTGCGGACATAGGTCGCCGGCGGCAAGCCGGCTTCCTCCAGCGCCTGAACCAGCCGCGAACCTTGCGTCAGCGGGCAGACCTGATCGAAGCGGCCGTGGACGATGTGCACCGGAACGCCCCTCAGCGCCCCGACCCCGCCCACGATCTCGTCGGGCTTCAGGAACAGGTCGTTGGCGAAGAAGTGGGCCTCGATCTGGGCGAAGCTCAGGGCGAACTCGGCCTCGCCGAACTTGCCCGGGTCGCTGTCGGCCGGGATCATGTTGGAGATCGTCCCCTCCCACACCGACCAAGCCAGGGCCGCCTTCAGCTGCAGCGCGCGTTCGGCCTCGGTGGCCGGGACCCTGTCGAAGATCGCCTTGTAGGCGCCCATCATGTCGCCGCGCTGGGCGGGCGGGATCACCTCCACGAACGCCTTCCACTCGTCGGGATAGGCGATGTAGGCCCCCGGGGCGGTCAGGGCGAAGGGCGCTTCAGCGAAGGTCGCGGCGTTGCCCTGATACATGTAGAGCAGGTCCTCCGTCCGCCCCAGGAAGATGCCGCGCAGGATCAGCGAGGCGACCTTCTCGGGATTGCGGATCGCATAGACCAGCGCCAGGGTGCTGCCCCAGCTGCCGCCGAAGACGTGCATCTTTCCCGTGATCCCCAACGCCTCGCGCAGGGCGTTGATGTCGGCCACGAGGTGGTCTGTGGTGTTGTGGGCCAGGGCCGTCTCCGGCCCGTCGGCCGCCACGGTCGGGCGGCTCCTGCCGCAGCCGCGCTGGTCGAACAGGATCACGCGGTAGCGGTCGGGATCGAAGAACCGCGACATCACCGGCGCGCAGGCCCCGCCCGGCCCGCCGTGCAGGAACATCACCGGCTCGCCGTCGGCGCGGCCATATTCCTCCCAGTAGAGCTCGTGGTCCGGCGCGGTGTCGACGCGCAGCCAGCCGGTGCGCAGCGGCGCGCCCTGCGGATAGGTCCACTCGTCCGTGACCTTGCTGGTCGTGCGAAGCCGCGAGAAATCCATGATCGAATCCTGTCGAATGTGGCGGCGCACTCTCGCGCCCCGCCGCCTTAGTCTCTAGAGCAAATACGGCCTGAAACGGATCGAACGCCATGACCACCGAGATCGAAGACCGCCACGCCGCCGCCGCGTTCCGTCGCCTGGTCCAGCACCTGCGGATGCGCACCGACGCCCAGAACGTCGACCTGATGGGCCTGGCCGGCTTCTGCCGCAACTGCCTGGCCGACTGGGTCGAGGAGGCCTCGGAGGGAACGCTGAGCAAGGACCAGGCCCGCGAGGCGATCTACGGCATGCCGCAAAGCGAGTGGAAGGCCAGGCATCAGACGGCGGCGACGCCGGAACAGCTGGCGCGGATGGACGCGAGCGTTGCGCTGAACAAGCGGCTGCGCAGCGAGCGCTCGTAAGCGCACGGGGATCCCCCTTCTCCCCTTGCGGGAGAAGGTGGCCGCCGAAGGCGGCCGGATGAGGGGTCGCACAGCGTCGAAACGCTAACGCCGCAAGGCTTTTCCGACAGGTTGATCAACCCCTCATCCGGCCCTTCGGGCCACCTTCTCCCGCAAGGGGAGAAGGGCGCCCGACGAGCGTTCCCGCCTTTTCATCCTCCCCCTCCAGAACCGCCTTATCCTGTTTCCACCTCGAGGCGATGGGGAGGGCGCGCGGCCAGCGACCTTCGCGGCTTCGGGGGGCGGTCGAGCGGTGAAGGTCCGAGGGGGATACTCGGACGGTCCGGGGATCTGGTTCGCTGACCAGACCCGCCCGCCGTCGGCGTGGTCGAAGGCCAAGGGATGTGTCTTAGCCTGTAGTGGCTCGTCCTCTTCGACCGCCGGGCTCCTGAGGAAACTCGGAGACCCGGCTCCCGATAAGGCCTTAACAAGGCCACCTGCCGGGACGCTGGCGGAAAACGATCGCGCGGAGCGTCGATCCTCGTCGAAACGGTAACAACACAACAGAACTCCGGGCGCGGCCCGGCGCTCCGCATCCCTCCCCGCACCTCGACGTGAGAGCGCCGAGCCTGCTTCTGCACGCCCTTCCCCATCCACGGGGAAGGGAGATTTAGGGAGAACCCATGACCCAGCCCCGAAATCCCCGCCCCAAACGCCGCCCTGGCGGTTCGCGCTCTAGCCGTCGCCGCCGCCACGAGGGCGACTGGCTCACCGAGAAACTGAAGGAACGCTTCGTGCGCTTCGCCGAACTGCTCGAACAGAAGCGCCAACAGGACATCGCCGACGGGACCTACCGTCCGCCGCTCGATCCCTCCGTCAAAGAAAAAGCCCCCGGCCTTGCGGCCGAGGGCTTCTCCTCGTTCTTCCACGAACAGGAAAAGCCTAGCGGATGACCCGCGCGCCCTTGCCCTTCATCACGGCCTCGACCTCGGCCTGGCGCACCATCGAGGTGTCGCCCGGGGTGGTCATGGCCAGGGCGCCGTGAGCCGCGCCGTACTCGACGGCGGCCTGCGGGCCCTTGCCTTCCATGAAGCCGAACGCGAGACCGGAAGCGAAGCCGTCGCCGCCGCCGACGCGGTCGTAGATCTCGAGGTTCTCGCGCATCATCGAGGCGTAGAACTCGCCGCCGGCGTACAGGATCGCCGACCAGTCGTTGACCGAGGCGGTCTTGGCGTTGCGCAGGGTGGTGGCGGCGACCTTGAAGTTCGGGAACTCCTTCACGGCCGTCTGGATCATCTTCTTGAAGTTGGCCGGGTCGATCGCGCTGATGTGCTCGTCCAGGCCCTCGACTTCAAAGCCCAGGCAGGCGGTGAAGTCTTCTTCGTTGCCGATCATCACGTCGACGTACTGGGCGATGTGACGATTGACCTTCTGGGCGCCTTCCTTGCCGCCCTGCGACTTCCACAGCGAGGCGCGGTAGTTCAGGTCGTAGGAGATGACGGTGCCGTACTTGCGGGCCACTTCGACGGCTTCGATCACGGCTTCGGCCGTGTTGCTGGCCAGGGCCGCGAAGATGCCGCCGGTGTGGAACCAGCGCACGCCCTCTTCGCCGAACAGCTTTTCCCAGTTCACTTCACCGGGGCGGATCTGCGAGGCGGCCGAGTGGCCCCGGTCGCTGCAGCCCAGGGCGGGACGGACGCCGAAGCCCTTTTCGGTGAAGTTCAGGCCCACGCGGGTGTTGCGGCCCAGGCCGTCGAAGTCGCGCCAGATGATGTGGGAGGTGTCGACGCCGCCCTGCATCATCAGATCCTCGACCAGCCAGCCCAGGTCGTTCACCGGCAGGGCGGTGACGGCGGTCGAGCGCTTGCCCCAGCACTTCCGGAAAGCGCGGGCGACGTTGTATTCGCCGCCGCCTTCCCAGACCTGGAACTGACGCGCGTTGCGAACCCGGCCGAAGCCCGGGTCGAAGCGCAGCATCACTTCACCGAAGGAAGCGCAGTCCCACTTCGTTTCCGAAGCCGGGCGGATGTTGAGGATGTTGTCGGTCATTGGTGTCTCTTAGGCCTTCCCACGAACCTTCTTGATCAGGTCGACAGTCTCGCGGACCTTCTTGGAGATGCCCGCATAGTCCTTGGCGTCCAGAAGCTCCTGCGTGATCAGCTTGGAGCCCATGCCGGCGGCGACGATGCCCGCGCCGAACCACTTCTTGACCGAGGCCTCGTCCGGATCGACGCCGCCCGTCGGCATGATGCGGGTCCACGGCATCGGGCCCAGCACCGCCTTGACGAAATCGGGGCCGCCGACCGACGAGCCCGGGAACACCTTGACGATCTCGCAGCCCAGCTCTTCGGCGTACGAGATTTCCGAGGCCGAACCGCAGCCCGGCGAATACGGGATCTTGCGACGGTTGCAGACCTTGGCGACATCGGCGTTCAGGATCGGGCCGACGACGAACTTGGCGCCGTTGGCGATGTAGATGCCCGCGGTCGGGGCGTCGACGATCGAGCCGACGCCCATGATCACGCGCGGGTCGGCCTGGTCGAAGTGGCGGGTGACTTCGTAGAAGACGTGGCTGGCGAAGTCGCCGCGATTGGTGAACTCGATGCAGGGCGCGCCGCCGTCGGCGCAAGCCTGGATCACGTTCTTACAGACCTCGACGTCGGGGTGGTAGAACACCGGGATCACGCCCTGGTCCATCAGGGCGGTCAGCACCGCCATACGGTCTTTCACCATCTTAAACTCCTTCCCGAAGGATCGTTCTTGCGCGGATGGCCTTTTGGGCCGCCGCGCGAGCAATATTTCGCCGGTAGTGGCTCAGGGCGTTCCCTTAGACCGCGTTGCGCGCCGGCGCCATACCGGGCTTGCCGCAACGTCAAACTAAGGGGCGGCGAGGCGCGGATTCGCGGGCCGGCCTGGCCTATCCGCATCAAGTCGCTGGTCGTCGCTTCCTTCCCCGAACCTTCTTCCTTCAGCGCCCCCTCGTCTGCCCGAGCGGCAAAATTGAGGGCGTCGGATTGCGCCGACGCCCCAAAAGTTTGCGCAGGAGCGAGCTCAAAAAGAGCCGCAAACGAGACGGCCAACCAAGACGCTGAACCGAAACGTTATGACACCGGTTACCGAAAAGTGGCCAAACCACTTCGCCACCGGTGTCATGGGCAGATAATCAGAAACCGACAGTTCACGCAAGCGCCGTGGCGCCTGGAATTGATCAACAGCAACACTTTGAAATGGAAAGCCTTTATAGGATTAGGAAAACGGCGTTCCGCCAGATCACATCCGCAGCCTCCCCGACCGGAGCCGGAGAGGCGGACATGAGGATCACCCCGTATTGCGCAGGCCCGCCGCGATGCCGGCCACGGTTAGCTGGATGGCCAGGCGCAGGTCCTCGTCCTGGTCCCCGCCCCGGCGGCGCGACAGCAGCTCCAGCTGCAGATGGTTCAGCGGGTCGACCGAGCGGCTGGCCAGGGTCACCGACTCGGCCAGGTCCGGCTGGTTGTCCAGCAGGGTCGCGCCGCCCCGGATGGCCAGGGCCAGATTGGTGGCCGCCTCGTGCTCGCGCTGGATCGCGGCGAAGATCCTCTGGGCGTCGGCCTTGTCGGGCGACAGGGCCACGTAGCGGCTGGCGATGCCCATGTGGCTCTGGGCCAGGGCCAGCTCCATGTTCGACAGGAGGGACGCGAAGAAATCGAAATTTCCGGCCAGGTCGCGCAGCTGCTCGACCGACAGGCCAGCCCGCTCGACGCCCGAGGCGAAGCCGTACCAGCCCGGCAGCATGAAGCGGGCCTGCGACCAGCTGAACACCCACGGGATGGCCCGCAGGTCCTCGATCTTGCGGCTAGCGGTGCGGCTGGCCGGGCGGCTGCCGATGTTGAGGCGGGCGATCTCGGTGATCGGGGTGACCGACCAGAAGAAGTCCTCGAACGCCGGGTCGTCGTAGACCAGGGCGCGGTAGCCTTCGAACGAGCTCTGGGCCAGGGCGGTCATGGCCGCCTCGACCTTCGGATCGGGCTTGTGGACCGGGCGCTCGCTGGCCATCAGCACGGCGGCGGCCAGGCCGTCCAGATTGCGGCGGGCGGTGGGCTGGTCGCCGAAGCGGCGGGCGATCATCTCGCCCTGCTCGGTCATGCGGATCCGCCCCTGGACGGTGCCGGCGGGCTGGGCCAGCACGGCCTCGGCGGCCGGACCCCCGCCCCGACCGACGCTGCCGCCGCGGCCGTGGAACAGCTGCAGGCCAACGCCCATGCGGTCGGCCTCGAACGCCAGGGCCGAGGCCCCGGTGGCCACGCCGCGGCGGGACGCGACATAGCCGCCGTCCTTATTGGAGTCGGAGTAGCCGAGCATGATCTCCTGCACCGGCCGGTCGCCCAGGATGGTGCGGGCCAGCGGCAGCTCCAGCCACTGGCGCAGCACGGCCGGGCCGTTCTCCAGGTCGCCGATGGTCTCGAACAGCGGCGCGACCTTGACCGAGGCGCGCGGCGCGGCCCCGCCCCAGACCAGGCCGACCTGCTTGAGCAAAACGAGCGGCTCGAGGATGTCGGACAGGGTCGCCGACTTGGAAATGATGTACGCACCGAGGCAGCCGTGGCCGTAGTCTCGGACCGCCTGGGCGGCGGCCTCCATCGTGGCCAGTTCCTTGGTGGTCTCCTCGTCATAGGCGGTGAACGGCGAGACCAGCGGCCGCTGGTGCGACAGCTCCTCGATCAGCAGCTTGCAGCGGGCGTCCTCGTCCAGCTTCAGGTACTCCACGCCCGACCCGGCGCGACGGTACAGCTCGTCCAGCGTCCGCTCGTGGACGTCGGCGTTCTGGCGCAAGTCGAGGCTCATCAGGTGGAAGCCGCAGGCCTTGGCCACCTCGACCAGGGTGCGCAGGGCCGAGCCGACCAGGCGCTCGCCGCCATTGCGCTCCAGGCTGTCGATAATGACCGACAGGTCGGCGACGAAGGCGTCCGGATGACCGTAGGGGTCGACGTCGGTGTCGCCGTTGGCGAAGGCGACCGGCTGACCGGTCAGCTTCTGCGAGACGGCGGTCAGGCGGTCAAAGATCAGCTCCAGGGCCAGGCGGTACGGCTCGTCCAACCGGTGGACCGACGGGTCCTTGGTCTGGGCGGCGAGGGCCAGGAGCTCTTCGGAGACGGGCGTATAGGCGGTCGAGACGGCGAGGTTCGACCACAGCTTGCGCACCTCGCCGGCGTACCAGTCCAGGATGACGCGGGACTGGCTGGCGAAGGCCAGCTTCAGGGTCTGGCCGTTGACGCCAGGGTGACCGTCGCGGTCGCCGCCCAGCCACGAGCCCATCTTCAAGAGCGGGGCCATGTGGCCATGCGTACCGATCTTGGCCGTCCAATCTCCGTACAAATCGATGATCGCCGGCAGGATCGAGGTGCGAACGATCGACAGGGCGTTGCGGATCTCGTCCTTCACCGTGATCCGCTCGGGGCGGTACAGGCGGGTCCGCCACATCAGGGCGATCTCGCGGAACAGACCTTCGCGGATCTCGGCGTCCAGGTCCGGCGGCAGGTGGTGACGGCGCAGGGCCATCAGGCGCGAGATCTCGGTCTCGCGATCGACCATGCTGCGGCGGCGGACCTCGGTCGGGTGGGCGGTCAGCACCGGCACGACGTTCATCGCCGCGAAGACCTTGGCCAGCTCGGCGTCGGTCTTGCCGCGCCCCTTCAGGGTCTCGACCGCGTCGATCAGGGTGCGCGGACGCTCGTCGCCCGGCTGGGCGTCGGCCTCGGCGTGGCGGCGACGACCGGCGACGTCCTCGCCGATATTGGCCAGCAGCGAGTGACTGGCGAAGGCCCGCGCGAGGAACACGGCTTGGTCGGTCGAGAGGTCGGCGAACAGGTGGTCCAGCACGGGAGCATCGCCATTGGCCACATCCTCGCGGGACGCGGCCTTGCGCGCCTTGGCCACCAGGGCGGCGGCATCCTCGCCTTCCAGGTACGTGATCGCCTCGATCAGAAGGTCGCTGAGCAGATTGGCGTTCTGGCGGACGTGGCGGCTGGTCGGACGGTCGACGTCGATCGACAGGGCCGGGTTGCGCATGGACGAACTCCGGGGTTCGCCAGGGCGGCGATCCCGTACTGGAATGGATCTAGAAACGCGTCGGGCGCCGCAGCGGCTAACGCTGCGGCGCCCTCTAGCGCGCTTCACCGAACGGGAAAAGCCGCCCAGCACGATGGTTGCGCTACCATCGCGAATTTGCGCGGATTTGTTTCGCTAGCGCGCCAGCCAGCCCCCATCCACGGGCAGAGTAATGCCCTGGACATAGTCGGCGGCCGAGGAGGCCAGGAACACGGCGGCGCCGCCGATATCCTCGGGACGGCCCCAGCGACCAGCCGGAATCCGCGCAAGGATGGCCGCGTTGCGGTCCTGGTCGGCGCGCAGGGCTTCGGTATTATTCGTGTCGAAATAGCCCGGGGCGATGGCGTTGACGTTGATGCCCTTGGTCGCCCACTCGTTGGCCAGGATCTTGGTCAGGCCGGCCAGGCCCGACTTGGCGGCCGTGTACGACGGCACGCGGATGCCGCCCTGGAACGAGAGCAAGGAGGCGATATTGATCACCTTGCCGCCGGTCTCCTGCTTCAGCGCCTGCTTGGCGAAGGCCTGGGTCAGGAAGAAGACGACCTTCAGATTGGTGTCCATGACGGCGTCCCAGTCGGCTTCGCTGAACTCGATCGAGTCGGCGCGACGGATGATCCCGGCGTTATTGACCAGGATGTCGACCTTGCCGAACGCGGCCACGGTCTCGTCGACCACGCGCTGGACGGGCTCGATCGAACCGAAGTCGGCCTTGATCGACAGGAACTTGCGGCCCAGCGCTTCGACGGCCTTCTGGGTCTCGGTCGGCTCGCTGCGGCCCGCGGCGGCGATGTCGGCGCCAGCCGCGGCCAGGGCGATGGCGATCCCCTGCCCGATCCCGGTGTTGGCGCCAGTGACGAGCGCGACCTTGCCTTCGAGGCTGAACGGATTGGCCATGACGAGTTCCTGTTCAAAAATCTTGTCATCCCGGACGACCTGAAAGGTCGATCCGGAACCCAGGGGCCGGCGACGATGCGGCCGCCTCTGGGTCCCAGCTCTACGCTGCGCTCCGGCCGGGATGACACGGGAGCGCGGCGGCCGAAGCCCCTACTTCAGCTGGCAGATGTCCAGCACGTTCATGTCGGTATAGTCGAGGTTCTCGCCGCCCATCGCCCAGATGAAGGTGTAGTTGGCGGTGCCGGAGCCCATGTGGATCGACCACGGCGGGCTCATGACGGCCTCTTCGTTGGCGATCACGATGTGACGCATCTCGTCCGGCTCGCCCATGTAGTGGAACACGCGGTCGTTCTCGCCCAGGCCGAAGTAGAAATAGGCTTCCGAACGACGGTCGTGCAGGTGGGGCGGCATGGTGTTCCAGACGCTGCCCGGCTTCAGGACGGTCATGCCCAGCAGCAGCTGGGCCGACTTGCAGGTGGTCGGGACGATGTACTGGTAGATCGTGCGCTCGTTGCTGGTCTCCAGAGCGCCGCGCTCCAGGGCGACGGCGTCCGCGAAGGCCAGCTTCTTGGTCTCGAACGCGGCGTGGGCCGGCAGGCTGACCAGATAGAAGCGCGCGGCTTCGCCGTTCGCACCTTCGAAGGTCACGTCCTTGGCGCCCATGGTGACGTACAGGCCGTCACGGGGAACGATCTCGTAGGCCACGCCATCGACGGTGATCTTGCCAGTGGTCTCGCCGACATTGATCACGCCCAGCTCGCGGCGTTCCAGGAACGGATGACCGGCGGCCGAGGCGGGCTCGGTCTGGTCGGGCAGCTTGATGGCCGATGTCGCCACGACGCCGCCAACGACGAAGCGTTCGGCGTGGTTGTAGGTCAGGACGATCTGGTTGTCCTGAAAGAGACCTTGCATCAGGTAACGGTCGCGCAGGTCGTCATTGCTGACCGCGAACATCATGTCCGGATGGGTGGCGTGGTAGGTCTTGGCGAACATGGGGAAGTCTCCGGAGAAGTGTTCTTATTCGGCGGCCGCGCGCAGCGCCGTCGCGGGGCGGGCCCAATCGGGACGCTGATCGAGCTTGTAGGCCTTCTTAGGCAGGTTGTACGTCAGATCGACGATCAGCGCCTCGGCCTCGACCAGGTCCATGCGGTGCTCGGCGACCATGCGGGCCAGGAACGCGCTGTCGACGCGGCGGGCCACGTCGTGGCGGGCCGGGATCGACAGGAAGGCGCGGGTGTCGTCGTTGAAGCCGACGGTGTTGTAGAAGCCCGCGGTTTCGGTGACCTGCTCGCGGAAGCGCATCATGCCTTCCGGACTGTCGTGGAACCACCAGGACGGCCCCAGCTTCAGCACCGGATAGTGACCAGCCAAGGGAGCCAGTTCGCGGCTATAGACGGTCTCGTCGAGGGTGAACAGGATTACCGACAGGCGCGGATCGTTGCCCAGGCGGGTCAGCAGCGGCTTCAGCGCCGAGACATACTCGGTGCGCATGGGAATGTCCGCGCCCTTGTCGCGGCCATGGCTCTCCAGCAGCCCGACATTGTGGTTGCGGTGAGAGCCGGGGTGGATCTGCATGACCAGGCCATCGTCCAGGCTCATCTTGGCCATTTCGGTCAGCATCTGGGCGCGGAACAGCTCGGCCTTCTCGGGCGTCACGTTCCCCTTCACCAAGTCGGCGAACAGGGCCTCGGCCTCGACGTCCGACAGGTCGGCGGTGGCGGCCGTGGGGTGCCCGTGGTCGGACGAGGTCGCGCCGGCCTCGATGAAGGCCTGGCGGCGCAGGCGGTGCGCTTCCAGGTACTGCTTCCAGCTGTAGACGTCCTTGCCGGACACCTCGGCGAAGCGCTCGAAGGCGCGCGGGCCGCGCTCGTCCTCGAAGTCGATGACGGCGTCGGGGCGATAGGCGGTGATGACGTGCCCGCCCCAGCCGCTCTCGCGGATCGCTTGGTGGTGCTTCAGAACCTCGTGCGGCCCCTCGGTCGTCGCCAGGGTCTCGATGTTGAAGCGATCGAACAGGGCGCGCGGACGGAACGCGTCCGAGGCCAGAGCCTCGTTGATACGGTCGAAGTAGTCGTCGGCGGTCGAGGCGTCGAGGAAGTCGGTGAAGCCGAACACCTTGGAGAACACGTGGTTCAGCCAGATCCACGATGGCGTGCCACGGAAGAGGTGGAAGTTGCTGGCGAACAGCCGCCAAGCGTCGCGCGGATCGGTATCAGGCACGCCAGCCTTAGATCGCACCTTCAGGGCGTCCAGACTGATCCCCTGGCTGTACAACATCCGATAGAGATAATGGTCGGGGGCCAGCAGCAGGTCGGTGGCGTCCTGAAACGGCGCGTTCGTGGCGAACCAGCTGGGATCGGTGTGACCGTGCGGGCTGATGATCGGCAGGTCCTTGACCAAGCCGTACAGGCCACGCGCGTACGAGCGCGTCGTCGCATCCGCCGGGAAAAGCCGATCTTCGTGGAAATTCAGAGGCCTGGGCATGGCGTGACGTCTGCTCCCTATCTGACCGGCGGCTTCGCGGATGGCCGCTGCGGCCCGCTTGGTAACCGGTGTCATGGTTCATGGCAACCCGATTGGGTCGCGATTGCTCTAGCTGGGAACTGGCCCGGAGGACTCGCGCACCACCAGGCTGGGCTCCGTCTTCGTCATGTCGCGCGGCTCGCGCCGCTCGACGCCAATCAGCTTCTCGGCGGCCATCTTGCCGATCTCGCGGGTCGGGGTATGGACCGTGGTCAGCGGGGGCCAAACGGCCTGGGCGATCTGGAAATCGTCGAAGCCGACCACGCTCAAATCGCCAGGCACCGACAGTCCCGCCTTGCGCGCCGATTGCAGAACGCCCGCGGCCATTTCATCGTTGCCGCAGAAGATCGCCGTCGGGCGCGGGGTCCGCGCCAGCAGGACGTCGCCGCAGGCCACGCCGGACTCGAAGGTGTAGGCGCCCTGGACGATGTCCTGGTCGGAGAGCTTCAATCCAGCCTCGGCCAAACCGTCCTCGAAGCCCCCTCGCCGCTCATGCGAAGAGCGGAAGGTCTCGGGACCCGAGATGAAGGCGATGTTCTTGTGGCCCAACTCGACGATATGACGCGCCGCGGCGGCCCCGCCCAGACGGTCGTGACCGACGATCATGTGCTCGGGCTTGTCCAGTTCGACCGAGGCGATGCGGATATACGAGCAGCCGATCTCGTTCAGCAGCTTGGCGACCCGCTCGTCCTCCGACACCGAGGGCGGCAGCACCACGCCGAACAGCTTCTGGCGCTCGACGAAGGCGCGGATGTCCCGCAGGAAGGTCGGACTGGCGCGGTTGCAGGGGTGAACGACCAGCTCGAAACCCGAGCCGCGCATGCCGTCCAGCAGGCCCAGTTGCATGTTCACGACGTACTGGGGGTTGGGGTTGTCGTAGATCATGCCGATCAGAAACGAGCGCCGGAAAGCCAGCCCTCGCGCCTGAGGGTCGGGGGCATAGCCCCACTCGGCGATGACCGCCTCAATCCGCTCTCGCGTCTCGTCGCGGACAAACGGCGATTGGTTGATCACGCGGGAAACGGTCTTCTTCGAAACGCCCGCCAACCGCGCGATGTCGTTGATCGTGGCGCGGCGGCGGCCGCCCTCCACGCCACTCTCCCCCTCTTCGTGGGTCAAGGCTTCCGGATCCGAGGAAGGCGTCTTCGAAGAGTTCACGGCGTTTCCAGCAGCCTAAGTCAATTTCTTTTGTCATACTCTAGCCGCGCAAGCATCGCCAACCTAGGACGAAACGTGTGCTTGCGAGCGGACTGACACCGGTTACCATGTCATTGAGCTTCTAAATTGGCGACACACCTTCCTTCGACGACGATCCGAGATGACTGAAACGACCCCCGCCCAAGGCGAATCGATCCACCCCGTCGACCCTCGCGATCATGTCGCGACCGCCCTGCGCGACCTTGCCGCCGGCGAGACGCTGGACCTGCACGGCCAGCCGATCGTGGCGCGCGCCGATATCCCCAAAGGCCATAAGATCGCCATTCGCTCTGCCAGCGCTGGCAGCGACATTTTGAAGTACGGCTGGCCGATCGGACGCGCCGTCGTGGACATCGCCGTCGGCGACCATGTGCACGTCCACAATGTCCATACGCGACTTGAAGGCGTCGAGGGTTACAGCTTCGCCCCGACCACGCCGGAACCGCACGCCGAGCCCCTTGCCCGCACCTTCGATGGGTATCGTCGCAAGAATGGTCGAGCCGGCACGCGCAACGAGATCTGGGTGCTGTGCACCGTCGGCTGCGTGGCCAACACCGCCCGCCGCATCGCCGAGAAGGCCAACCAGCGCTTCGCCGGTCGCGTCGACGGCGTCTTCGCCTTCCCCCACCCCTTCGGCTGCTCGCAGCTGGGCGACGACCTGACCCATACTCGCAAGCTGATCGCCGCCCTGGCTAGCCATCCCAACGCCGGCGGCGTGCTGCTGCTGGGCCTGGGCTGCGAGAACAACCAACTGAAGGCGCTGCTGGAAAGCGCGCCCGAGATCGACCGTGACCGCTTGCGCAGTTTCACCACCCAAATGGTCGAGGACGAACTCGAGGACGGTCTGGCCGCGGTCGAAGCCCTGGTCGCCATCGCCGAGCAGGACAAGCGCGAACCGATCCCGGTCTCGGAGTTGGTCGTGGGCCTCAAATGCGGCGGCTCGGACGGCTTCTCCGGCGTCACCGCCAACCCGCTGGTCGGGCGCATCGCCGACAAGGTCGCCGACGCCGGCGGCACGCCGGTCCTGACCGAGATTCCCGAGGTCTTCGGGGCCGAGAACGTGCTGCTGCAACGCGCCGCCAGCCGCGAGGTGTTCGACCAGGCCGTTGCGGTGATCGACGACTTCAAGCGCTACTTCATCGACAACAACCAGCCGATCTACGAGAACCCCTCGCCAGGCAACATCGCCGGCGGCATCACGACGCTCGAGGAGAAGTCCCTGGGCGCGGTGCAGAAGGGCGGCCGGGCGCCACTGGTCGAGGTGTTGCGCTACGGCGAGAAAGTCGGCCCGCACGGCCTGACCTTCCTAGAGGCGCCTGGCAACGACGCGGTGTCGTCGACGGCCCTAACCGCCGCCGGCGCCACGGTGATCCTGTTCACCACCGGCCGCGGCACGCCGCTGGGCTTCCCCGCCCCGACCCTTAAGATCGCCTCGAACTCGGGCCTGGCCCAGCGCAAGCCAGGCTGGATCGATTTCGACGCCGGCCAGGTGCTGGAGGGCGTCTCGATGGACGACGCCGCCGACCGGCTTATGGACCTGGTGGTCGACACCGCCTCAGGCAAGGCCACCAAGGCCGAGCTGAACGGCGAGCGCGAGATCGCCATCTGGAAATCCGGCGTGACCCTCTAGACCCGTCTGAACCAAAAATGGTCAGGCCAATTGCCAGACTTGTCAGACTACAGCATTAGTCTGGCGTTCCTCCGCTACCCAACCTTAGGCTTGCTCCCTTGACGGCTATTTCCACGACCTCCCCCGCCCTGCGTCTGAGCGCGACCAGCTATCCGGGCGCGATCCCGGGCACGGCGCTGCCCGCCTATGATCGCGGCAAGGTCGAGATCGGCGTCGTCCACTTCGGCCCCGGCGCCTTCCACCGCGCCCACCAGGCCTTCTATTTCGACCAGCTGCTGGCTAAGGATCCGCGCTGGGGGATCTGCGCCGTCTCGCTGAAGAGCCCCGGCGTTCGCGACGCATTGCAGCCGCAGGACGGCCTCTACACCCTGGCCCAGCTGGACGCCGAGACGACCTTTAGCGTCATCGGCTCGATCCAGGAGGTGCTGGTCGCGCCTGAGGATCCCCCGTCCGTCTTCGCCCGCCTGGCCGCCCCGACGACGCGCATCGTCACCCTGACCGTCACCGAGAAGGGCTACACTCTGTCGGCCGAGGGCGGTCTCGACGAAAAGCATCCCGACATCGTCCACGACCTGGCTAACCCGCGCGAACCCAAGAGCGCCGTCGGCTACATCGTCGAAGGCCTGCGCCGCCGGTTCGCGGCGGGGCTGGCGCCCTACGCCGTCGTGGCTTGCGACAACCTCGCCGACAACGGTTGGCGCCTGAAGGCGGCCGTCGTCGCCTTCGCCGCCAAGATCGACGCGGATCTCGCCGCCTGGATCGAGGCCAACGGCAGCTTCCCGCGCACCATGGTCGACAGCATCACGCCCGCCACGGACGACGCCCTGCGCGCCCGAGTCCGGACCGCCACAGGCCTGGAGGACGCCTGGCCGATCCAGCGCGAGGCCTTCACCCAGTGGGTCGTCGAGGACGTGCTGCCGGCCGACGGACCCGACCTCGCCAGCGTCGGCGTCATCCTGACCGACGACGTGCGCGGTTTCGAGCGCGCCAAGTTGCGCCTGCTGAACGGCGTGCACTCGACCCTGGCCTATGCCGGCATCCTGCGCGGCCACGAGACGGTGTTCGAGGCCGTCAGCGATCCGGTGCTGGAGGCCCTGGCCCGCGACCTGATGGCCAAGGACATCATTCCGACGCTCACCGCGCCGCGCGGCCTGGACCTGGCCGAGTACGCCGAAGCCATCCTGGCCCGCTTCCGCAATCCGGAGATTCGCCACTACCTGTCTCAGATCGCCTGGGACGGTTCGGCCAAGCTGCCCTTCCGCATCCTCGGCGCCCTGACCGAGACCCTGGACGCCGGTCGCTCGATCGAGCGCCTGGCCATCCCGCTGGCGGCCTGGATGCGCTTCGTGGCCCTGCGCGCCAAGACCGGCGAGGCGATCACCGACCCGCTGGCCGACAAGCTGACCGAGATCGGCGTGGGCGTCACCGGCGACGCCAAGACCGACGTCGCGGCCTTCCTGACGCTGGACGCCGTGTTCCCGGCCAAGCTGGCGAGCAATCCCGCGTTCGTGTCGGCGGTCGAGAAGGCTTACGCGGACCTGGCCTAACTAGCGGGTCACGCCCCTGGCGGTCAGCACCGGCACGACGGTGCTGACCAGAATCTCAAGGTCGAACAGGAACGAACGCCGGCGCAGATATTCGGCGTCCAGCGCCACCTTGTCCGGGATGGCCAGCTCGTCGCGGCCGTTGATCTGCGCCCAGCCGGTGACGCCCGGGCGCAGAACATCCACGCCCGCCGCCTTCCGCGCCGCGATCAGGTCGTCCTGATTGAACAGCGCCGGACGCGGCCCGACCAGACTCATGTGGCCGACCAGCACGCTCCACAGCTGCGGCAGCTCGTCCAGGCTCAGCTTGCGCATCAGCGGGCCTACCGGCGTCAGATAGCGGTCGGGATCGGCCAGCAGGTGCGTAGCCACTTCGGGCGTGTCGATCCGCATGGTGCGGAACTTGGGCATCGGGAACAGCGCCGAGCCCTTCCCCACCCGCTGCGACCAGTAGAGCCCCGGCCCCGGCGAAGTCAGGCGCACCAGCGCCCACAGACCGACCAGCGGAACGGCCAGCACGATCAGGCCGACCGCCGCCGCCATGAAATCGAAGGCGCGTTTCACGTAGAAGGCCTAGCGCAGATCGCCGCTGGCCGCATCGAGCAGCAGATAGGCCCTTCCCGCGTCCGACGACAGCAGCGCGGCCAGCAGGAAGCCCTCGCGATCCTGGCCGGCCGCCTCCTCGATCATGCCGGCGTAGCGGGCCAGGAACCGTTCGGTATTGCCCTTCAGCGTGGCGTCCGAGAACAGGCGGCGGACCAGGCGGCGGATGGCGGCGGGCGCCAGGCGCTTGACCACCTCGCGGGCGCCGGAGGCGTCGCGGGTCTGAAGCGCGGCGGCGATCTCGTCGATGCGGCCGCGCGGGAGAAGGGCGTGCGGATCGATGCCCATGGCCGTGATCTCGGCCGCCAGCTTCTCGCCCAGGGCGGCGTCGCCCGGCGTGCTGCTCTCGATGCCGGCTAGCAGGTTGCGCCAGCTCCAGCCGCCCTCGCCGTCGGGCTCCGGCGGCGGCGCACCGGTGTGCTTGCGGCTTGAGGCCTGCTCGAACACCGAGCGGAACTCCTCGTCGGTTGCGGTCGGCGTCAGACGCAGGCGGCGGCGATCGGTCGGCGGCTCGTCCTCGTCGTCGAAGTCGATCGTCGGCAGGGCTTGAGGCGGGGAAGCGACGGGCGGCGGCGGGGCGGCGCGGTTCCGAGCCGGCGGCGCGGTCGTCGGCGCCGCACGAGCCGCCACCGTCGAAGCGCTGGACGCGGTCACCGCGCCAGCCGCCTCGCTCAGCATCTCATAATTGCGACGCACGCGTTCCTGGAAGGCCTGATCGATCGCGGCCGTCTCCTCGGCGGTGCGGCGCACGGCGTTCATCAGCTGCTCGACGCCCTGCTCGATCGACATCCGGACTTCGGCGGCCTTCTGCAGGGCTTCGGATGGCAGCTCGGCGGTGCGCTTGCCGATCTCGGCCAGCATGCTCTCCAGCTCGTCCAACGTGCCGCGGGCGGCCTGGACGGAGTCGGCCAGCTTCTGAGACGTGCGGGCCCCGGCCTGCTCGACCATCTGGGCGGAGTGCTCGATGATGTCGCGCGCCTCCTCCATGCGGGATTCGAAGACGGCGTCCGCCTTCTGGCCAGCGGCGAAAGCGATCTCGTTCAGTTGGTCGACGCGGCTGCGGGCGGCCTCGACACGCGCCTCGACGCTGTCGGCGGCCTTCAGCGCCGCCTCGGCCATGGCCTCCATGGCGGCCTTCAGCTCTTCTTCCAGCAAGGTCCGCTGCTGCTCGGCCGCGTCGCCGATCGTCTCCAGCGTCTTCCTGGCGGTGTCGGCGAAGGCTTCACGCTGGGCCGTGGCGTTGTCGCCCATCTCGCGGAACTGCTCGGCGGCCGCGCTGATCAGGCCGCGCAAAATCTCCGCGCCCATGGCCGCGGTGTCCGACAGCTCGGTCGCGCCGACGCGGGTATAGGCCACGAACTCGGTGAGCTGGGCGGTGCGGGTCTCGGCCTCGGCGGCGAAGTCCTCCTGCTCCGAGCGCAGGGCCTGGCTGATCTCGACCAGGGCGGCGCGCTGGGCGGCCAAGCTCTTTTCGACAGCCGAGACTTGGTCGCCGACGCCGGTCCCGGCGGTCTCCAGACGGGCGATCTGGCGTGACAGGTCCTCGGCCCCGACGCGCGCGGCGTCCGAGGCCTCGGCGGCCGCCGCGGCCAGATCGGCGGCGCGGGCGGCCAGGGCGGCTTCGGCTTCGCGCAGCTGGGTCTCGGCCAGGTCGGAGGCCTCGGCCACCATGCGGGCCTGACTGCCGATCGCGTCGACGACCGCGGTGGAGCGGGCGTCCAGCGACTGCGATAACGTCTCCATCGCCGTGCGCTCGTGGGAGAGGCCTTTCGCCAGCTGGTTGGCCATCTTGGCCGACTCGGCGGCGGCCTCGGCCAGGCGGGCGGTCTCTTCCGCGAGAGCCTGGCGCAGCGAGACGATGTGCTCACGCGCCCGCTGGGCGGCGTTGGCGGCCTCGTCGACGCCCTGGCGCATGGCCTCGGCCGCGCTGGACGCGCCGACGGCGGCCAGGGCGGCTGGCGTGACGATACGGTCGGTCAGGGTGCGCGTGCGGCGCAGCTCGTCGGCGACGCCCGTCGCCTGTCGCAGCAGATAGGCGCCCAGCAGGGTCAGCAGCGCGGGCCCGATGGCCAGGCCGGAGAAAACCAGCAGGGCGAACCCCTCGACCTTGAAGGCTGGGACGCCGCGGGCGTAGCCAAGCGCGAAGGCGATCGGGGCCAGCGCCCACAAGGCGGCGACGGCGGTCGCGATCGTCCAGAACAGCACGGCGGACATCCGGCGCGGCGCCGGCTCGGCGGTCAGCGGGATCGGCGCCTCGTCCACGGGTCCGCGCAGATTCAGCGACGGCTCACGCGGCTCGGCCTTGGTCGGCGCCGAGCGCTCGTTGTCGACGATCGGCGCGGGTGGCTGGACGCCGAACGCCAGCGAGGTCGCCGGTTTCAGCTCCGGTTCGGCGAAGCTGGTCACGGGTTCGGGCGGCGTCTCGCGGCGGCGGCGCGAGCGCACGGCGCTGGGCGGCGGCACGGCGAGGTCGTCGTGCAGGGTGTCACGCAGGCTCAGGGGCTCGGCGGTCGGGATCTCCGCCTCGGGCTCGGAAAACGAAGCAGCGCCAGAAAGTGCAGAGGGCGCCTCAGGCGCGACCGGGGCTTCCTCGGGCGCGATCTCCTCGGCCCTTGTTTCCTGAAAAGGCGGCTCCGGCGGCGTCGCGGAGAAATCGAGCGGTTGGCGCTTCTTAGGCTTCATACACAGCCAGGGTCCCAGAACGTCAGAGGGGGGCGCAGAGACAGCCTTCGCGCGCCGAACCCCTCCTTCGCGTGTCACATGAACCTAACGGCGAAAAGCCTTGGCGAAAAGCGACTTTGCTTGTGCGGGCAAGGGTTGCGGCCCTTAAGCGCGCCTTCAGGCCTCGCGCGCAGCGGTCGCGGGGGTGTTGACCACAACCGGCATGGGCCTTTCGGCCAGGCCGCGCGGCGAGCGGGCGACGGTCTTGTGCTGCTGGTTCTTGGCGTGCGGACAGACCTGCTCGACCGCCACGCCAAACTGGCACAGCGCGAACGAGGACAGCCAGACGACCGCCACAGCCAACATTTCCGTCAGAAAGCCCATAGCCCACCTCGGGAATCCGATAGCGTCGTTATGCGAGACTCGCGCAGCCGGCGCGAGTGAACTTTTGGTCATGTAGGACTTGAGCTTCCGAATGCGGCGCCAAGCCAACTGACAGCGCCCCCAGATTTCCGGCGGTTGTCGTCGGTCGCCGCCGGGCATAGGTCGCAGCATAAATTCGGCGCCCTTCTCGACGAGACGAGCCCGGACATTTTCCCTTTGCGGATCTTCGCCTTGGCCCTTACCCGTTTCGCACCCGCCGCGTACTCGCCGGAACCGATGACGACGACCCAGATCTCGCCGGCCCGTCTGACGCACCTCCAGCGCCTGGAGGCCGAGAGCATCCACATTCTGCGCGAGGTGGCGGCCGAGTGCGAACGCCCGGTCATGCTGTACTCGATCGGCAAGGACAGCGCGGTGATGCTGCACCTGGCCGCCAAGGCCTTCTATCCCAGCAAGCCGCCCTTCCCGCTGCTGCACGTCGATACGACCTGGAAGTTCCGGGACATGTACGCCCTGCGCGATAAGGTGGCGTCCGAGCTGGGCTTCGACCTGATCGTACACAAGAACCCCGACGCCGCGGCGCGCGGGATCAATCCGTTCGATCACGGCAGCGCCCTGCACACCGATCTCTGGAAGACCGAAGGCTTGAAGCAGGCCCTCAGCAAGTACGGCTTCGACGCGGCCTTCGGGGGCGCTCGCCGCGACGAGGAGAAGAGCCGGGCCAAGGAGCGCGTCTTTTCGTTCCGCTCGGCCGAGCATCGCTGGGACCCGAAGAACCAGCGCCCCGAGCTGTGGAACCTCTACAACACCCGCAAGCACCCGGGCGAAAGCCTGCGCGTCTTCCCGATCTCCAACTGGACCGAGCTGGACGTCTGGCAGTACATCCACCTGGAGAACATCCCGATCGTGCCGCTGTACTTCGCGGCCGAGCGGCCGGTGGTGGAGCGTGACGGCGCGCTGATCATGGTCGACGACGACCGCTTCCGCCTGCGCGACGGCGAAGTCCCGCGGATGAAGAGCGTCCGCTTCCGCACCCTGGGCTGCTACCCGCTGACCGGCGCGGTCGAGAGCCATGCGGCCACCCTCCCCCAGGTCATCCAGGAGATGCTGCTGACCACCACGTCGGAGCGCCAGGGCCGGGTCATCGACCACGACCAGTCCGCCTCGATGGAGAAGAAGAAGCAGGAAGGGTACTTCTAAAGATGGCGCACCAGTCCGCCCTGATCGCCGAGGATATCGACGCCTACCTGCACCAGCATCAACACAAGTCGCTGCTGCGCTTCATCACCTGCGGCAGCGTCGATGACGGCAAGTCCACCCTGATCGGCCGCCTGCTGTACGACAGCAAGATGATCTTCGAGGACCAGTTGGCCGCCCTCGAGGCCGACAGCAAAAAGATCGGCACCCAGGGCGGCGCGATCGACTTCGCCCTGCTGGTCGACGGCCTGGCCGCCGAGCGCGAACAAGGCATCACCATCGACGTCGCCTATCGGTTCTTCTCGACCGAGAAGCGCAAGTTCATCGTCGCCGACACCCCCGGCCACGAGCAGTACACGCGCAACATGGTCACCGGCGCCTCGACCGCCGACGCGGCCGTGATCCTGATCGACGCGCGCAAGGGCGTGCTGACCCAGACGCGCCGCCACAGCTACCTCGTCTCCCTGCTGGGCATCCGCAACGTGGTGCTGGCGGTGAACAAGATGGACCTGGTCGGCTGGGACCAGGCGGTCTTCGACGCCATTGTCGCCGACTACCGCGCCTTCGCCGAGCAGATCGGACTCAAGGTCTTCACCCCCATCCCGATCTCGGGCCTGGGCGGCGACAATATCGCGTCTCGAAGCGAGGCCACGCCCTGGTTCGACGGCCCGATCCTGATGGACTGGCTGGAAGGCGTCGAGGTCGAGGACGACCTGCAGGCCAAGCCTTTCCGCATGCCGGTGCAGTGGGTCAACCGCCCGAACCTCGACTTCCGGGGCTTCTCGGGCCTGATCGCCTCGGGAACCATCAAGCCGGGAGACCGCATCCGCGCCCTGCCCTCGGGCCGCGAGAGCCGGGTGTCCCGCATCGTCACCCTGCCGGGCGACCTGGACCAGGCTGTCGCCGGTCAGTCGGTAACCCTGACCCTGGAAGACGAGATCGACATCTCGCGCGGCGACGTCATCGCCGCCGCCGATGCGCCGGCGCCCGTCGCCAACCAGTTCGAGGCGACGGTCGTCTGGATGGACGACGAGCCCCTGCCGCCGGGCCGGACCTATCTGCTGAAGCTGGGCGCCCGCACGGTCAGCGCCAGCGTCACCGACATCAAGCACCGCGTGAACGTCAACACGCTGGAGCACACGGCCGCCAAGCGGCTGGAGCTGAACGAGATCGGAGTCTGCAACCTCTCGCTCGACCAGGCTGTCCCGTTCGAGGCCTATGCCGACAACCGCCAGATGGGCGGCTTCATCCTGATCGACCGCCTGTCCAACCGGACGGTGGGCGCGGGCCTGCTGAACTTCGCCCTGCGCCGGGCCGACAATATCCACTGGCAGCACACCGACGTCAGCAAGGCCTCACGGGCGGCGCTGAAGAGCCAGCGCGGCCAGGTGGTCTGGCTGACGGGCCTGTCGGGCGCGGGCAAGTCGACGATCGCCAATCTGGTCGAAAAGCGCCTGCACGCCCTGGGCCGCCACACCTATCTGCTGGACGGCGACAACGTCCGCCACGGTCTCAACAAGGACCTCGGCTTCACCGAGGAGGACCGGGTCGAAAACATCCGCCGGGTGGCCGAGGTGGCCAAGCTGATGGTCGACGCCGGCCTGATCGTGCTGACCGCCTTCATCTCGCCGTTCCGGGCCGAACGTCAGCTGGCGCGCGACATCCTGCAGCCGGGCGAGTTCATCGAGGTCTTCGTCGACACGCCCCTGGCCGTGGCCGAGGCGCGCGACGTCAAGGGTCTCTACAAGAAGGCCCGCTCGGGGCAGCTGAAGAACTTCACCGGCGTTGACAGCCCGTATGAGGCTCCTGAGGCCCCTGAATTGCGGATCGACACCACTGCGATCGATCCCGTGGAAGCGGCGGAGCGGATCGTGGCGTGGCTGGAAGGCCAGGAGATCGACTACACGATCTGATGTTTGGAATGGCGCGATAGCAATATCGCGCCGCCCAGGCCCAGCAGGGCCATGAAGGCCACGGCCAGATAGCCCTTCGCCCCCAGAGCGTCGAACAGCGGACCGGACGCCAGGGTCGCGACGCCCAGGGTGAAGCCCGACGACAGGGCCGAGTTGATGGCTTGCGCCGGCGACGCGGCGGAGGCCGGGGCCAGCTTCTCGATCAGGCGCAGCGAGGCCAAGAACGAGGCGGCGAACGTCATCGCATGCAGCAACTGCAGCGGAAACAGCGCCCACAGCGGCGGCTGGAACGCATAGGCGGTCCAGCGCAGCACGGCGGCCAGTGCGCCCAGGATCAGGAACCGCTCCGGACCCCAGCGGCGGCGCAGGGGCTCCAGGAACCACATGAAACCCACCTCGGCGGCGACACCCACGCCCCACAGCACGCCGATCATCGGCTCGCTGATCCCCTGCTTACGCCAAAGGATGGCCGAAAAGCCGTAGTAGAAGGCGTGCGCCCCCTGGATCAGGCCGGCCGTAACCACCGCCAGCACGAAGGTGCGGTTGCGCAGCAGGTCGCCCAGACCCTTCCAGCGCTCGGACCGGTCGGGCTTGGCGCCCTCGGCGTGGACGCGCTCGGGCGGAACCAGCAGGGCGGCGGCGATTGCGCCGATGAGGCAGGCCGCCGCGATCCATATGGCGATGATCCTGGGCGCGGCGAAGGTCAGGATCGCGCCCATGGCCAGGTTGGCGGCGATAAAGGCGGACGAGCCCGTGCCGCGCGGAATCCCGTAGTTGAAGCGCTCGATCCGCGCCCGACGCAGGGTGATCACATCCAGCAGGGGGGAGACGGTCGATAGCAGCGTCTGGCCGATGAACCAGAAGAGGATCAGCCACCACAGGCTCGAGGTGGCCAGGAGGCCCGCATAGCCCAGCCCCGCCCCGACCAGCAACAGCACCATGGGCGTGCGTCGCAGGGTGAAGCCGTCCGCCCACACCGCCAGCGACGCGCCGGTGAAGGGCTTCAGCAGCAGCGGCACGGCCAGGATCAGCCCGATCTCGCCGCCGCTCATGCCGCGCGAGCGCAGATAGGTGCCGATATAGGGCAGGCTGACGCCCGAGCTCAGATAGATCGCGGCGTAGAACAGGCAGAGGCGGACGAGGGTCGGAAGGCCCTGCTCCTCCGACCTATCCGCCGCCCCAGTCACCTACTCCGCGCCGCCGAAGCGGGCCGACCACTCGGCGATCTGGTCGTCCTCGATCTTCTTGAACAGGACCTCTGGCACGGTCACCGGCGAGCCCACCAGCAGCTTGTCCAGTTCGATCCTGGCGTCGTTCGACGGCCATTCCGCCGGGAAGTCCAAGTCGAACGCCCCACCGATCTTCTCGGCCGCGAACGGGATGAACGGGGCCGAGATCTTGGCGTACAGCGCCGCCAGGTTCAGGGCCGTGCGGACGATGATGGCGGCGCGGTCGCGATCGGTCTTGATCGCGGTCCACGGGGCGGCCTCCTGCAGATACTCGTTGCCGACCACCCAAAGCGCCCGCAGCGCCTGGGCGCTCTTGCGGATCTCGATGGCGTCCATCTGTTCGGCCAGATCGGCCAGACGGGCCGAGACGTCGGCGAACAGCTTCTCTTCCAGCGGACCGGGCTCGCCACCCGCGGGGACCACGCCTTCGAACTTGCTCTCGTTGAACTTCAGGATGCGGTTGACGAAGTTGCCCAGCACGTCGGCCAGGTCGCGGTTTACGGCGCTGGCGAACTGCTCCCAGGTGAAGGCCGTGTCGCTGCCTTCCGGCGAGTTGGCCGTCAGGTACCAGCGCCACAGGTCGGGCGGCAGGATCTCCAGCGCCGCGTCCATGAACACGCCGCGCTTGTTGCTGGTCGAGAACTTGCCGCCGTACCAGTTCAGCCAGTTGAAGGCCTTGAGCATGTCGACGCTCTTCCACGGCTCTTCCGAGCCGAGGATGGTGGCCGGGAAACTGACCGTGTGGAACGCGACGTTGTCCTTGCCCATGAACTGGACATAGCGGACGTCTTCCGCCCCCTCGTCGGTGCGCCACCAGCGCTTCCAGTCGCGGTCGGGCGCGCCCTCGGCCCATTCCTGGGTGGCGGCGATATATTCGATCGGGGCGTCAAACCAGACGTAGAAGACCTTGTCCTCAAAGCCCGGACGCGGGATCCCGTCCTTGGCCACAGGGATGCCCCAGGCGAGGTCGCGGGTGATGCCGCGGTCGATCAAGCCTTCATCGAGGTGCTTGTAGGCGATCGACCGCGCCAGCTGCGGCCAGTCGCCATGGCTGTCGACCCAGGCGCGGATCTTGTCCTGCATCTTGGTCTGAAGGAGATACAGGTGACGGGTGTCACGCACCTCGATGTTCCGCGAGCCCGAGATCACCGAATAGGGATCGATCAGGTCGGTCGGGTCCAGCAGGTTGCCGCAGTTGTCGCACTGGTCGCCACGCGCCTTCTCGAAGCCGCAATGCGGGCAGGTCCCCTCGACATAGCGGTCGGGCAGGAAGCGCTTGTCGTCGATGGAATAGACCATCTGGTCGACGCGTTCCTCGATCAGGCCGTGGTCTTCCAGGGCCTGGCAGAAATGCTGGGTCAGGCGGTGGTTCTGCGGCGAGGACGAGCGGCCGAAGTGGTCCCACGACAGGCCGAAGGCGCGGCCCACGTCGTGCTGCAGCACGTGCTGCTCGGCGCAGTAGGTGGCAACGTCCTGGCCGGCGGCCGCGGCGGCCAGTTCGGCCGGCGTGCCGTGCTCGTCGGTGGCGCAGATGTACAACGTCTCGTGGCCTCGGGCCCGCTGGAAGCGCGCATAGACGTCCGCCGGCAGCATCGACCCCGCCAGGTTGCCCAGGTGCTTGATGCCGTTGATGTACGGCAGGGCGGAGGTGATCAGGATGCGAGCCATGCGGGCGCGGCCTTTCGGGGGAGTCACGGGAAGCGCAGAAGCGTCCGCATATAGAAGGCTCGCGGCGGAAGGGAAAGGTTTGCGCGCGGGAGGCGTAGCGCTATCGGCTAGAACACCACCGCCAGCATCGCCACGCCCGCCAAACCCGCCGCGGCCGTCAGCAGCAGCGGCGCCGCCGCGCGCACGCCGGCGCCGCCTCGCACGATGGCGATGGTCAAACCAGCCTTGACCAGGGTGTTGGCCAGAACCGGCGCGGCGAGGATCAGACCGGCGGTGCGAACGGTAAGGCTGCCGTCCGGCAGGCGGCTCATGGCGATGATGGCCGCATCGACGTCGACCATGCCGGAGATGCCCAGCACGGTCGCCAGGCCCGCATCGCCGAACGCCCGCAGCGCCCAGCGTCCGGCCAGGGAGATGACCATGACCAGGCCTGCCAGCAGCAGGGCCGGTCCAAGGTCGAACGGGTTGCGCACCGAGGGCGCGGGCCCATCCGCCGCCGGCGTCGACCGCAGGCGCAGCGCCCAAACGACATAGGCCACGCCCACCAGCCCCGCCGGCCCGGCCACCAGGGCCAAGGCCGGCAGCGCGAAGGGCGCGAGGATGGCGACCAGGGCCAGCACGCGGACGAACATCACCGTCGAGGCCAGGGCGATGCCGGCGATCAGGACCCGCGTATCGCCGTCCGACTTACGAATGCGCGCGGCCATCGCCGCGGTGACCGCCGTCGAAGACACCACAGCGCCGACGCCAGCGGTGGCCAGGACGCCCTGCTCCGCGCCCAGCCGGCGACTCGCCGCATAGCCGATCAGCGACAAGCCCGAGACCAGCACCACCACCATCCAGATCTCGCGCGGGTTCCAGGCGTCCATCGGACCGAACGCGCGGTCCGGCAGCAGCGGCAGGACGGCCAGGGAAATCAGGGCGAAACGGACAATGGCCTGGAGTTCGAGTTCGCTCAGGCCCTCGACCCATTCGTGCAGCCGCCGCCGCTGGGCCAGGATCAGGGTCGTCAGCGCCGCCAGCACGCAGGCCAGGGTCCATTGGCCGGCGGCGGCCAGGGCGCCCAGGCCCAGGGTGATGATCCCGACCACCGTCGTGGTGGCGCTGAGATCGTCCTTGGCGGCGGCGCGGGCGTAGCCGATCAGCAGGGTTGCGGCCGCCGCGATCAGGATCGCCGCGCCGATCAGCGGCGAAACCCGCGCCGTCGCCTCGCCCGTCACGCCGCCGGCCAGACCCAGCAGGGCGAAGGTGCGAATGCCCGCGACCCGCGATCCGTCCGGCTCCAGCCGATGCGCCCAGCCGCGCTCGACGCCGATCAGCAGTCCCAGCGCGAAGGCCAGGCCGACGCCAGCGAAAGGCGACAGGGCCTGCGTCCATTCCGACAAGGCTCGATCCTCCGCGATCTATAGCGGGATATTATCGTGCTTTTTCCAAGGGTTGGAGAGTTCCTTGCCCTTCAGGCTCTTCAAGCCCCGCACGATCCGGCGGCGCGTGCCGTGGGGCATGATCACGTCGTCGACATAGCCGCGCTGGGCGGCGACGAAGGGGTTGGCGAAG
>Ga0209050_1000618_pt1 | contig 55744 bp, 45 predicted proteins | sample Araplavi_mTSA_r2_FD_184276 | JGI IMG/M metagenome (GOLD analysis project Ga0209050, IMG submission 184276) | Arabidopsis root microbial communities from North Carolina, USA - plate scrape MF_Cvi_mTSA_r2 (SPAdes) (version 2) | ecosystem: Host-associated > Plants > Roots > Endosphere | place: USA... | reverse complement strand
CATGCGGGTCGCCGTCGCCGACGCCATGCGCCGTTCCTGGAGCCGCCCACTCGCCACCGTCGGTCGCACGCTGCGGCTCGATGCCATGCTTAAGCATCGCAAGCAGTCGAATCCGAAGCCCGGCCCCGCTCTTTACGCTCTACGCGCACTCGCGATCGCCCTCGGCGAGAACAGCGCCCCCGGTGGACGCCTGGTCGGCAAAAAAATCGTCCACCCCAAGAGTATCGACGTCGGCTTCGCCGTGGAAACCGAGGACGGCGTGCTCGTGCCAGTCCTGCGCGACGCCGACAAAACGCCGCTGGCCGCGATGGTCGCGCGTTACAACGAGTTGGTCGAACTCGGCCGCCAGCGCCGCCTGCCCGCCACCGCCCAGGGAGGCTCACTCGCCACCGTCACCAATTTCGGCACCTTCGGTCTCGAATGGGCCACCCCCATCCCGCTGCCCGAGCAAACCCTCGTGCTTGGCTTGGGAGCCGGCAAAGTCGTCCCCCATTGGGATGGCTCGTCCTTCCAGCCCATGACGGAAGCGGAGATCACCCTCAGCTTCGACCACCGCGTACTCGACGGCGGCGCCGCCGGCCGCCTGCTCGCGCGGATTGCTGAACTCTTCCAGGCCCCCGAGACGCTGTAGGCGAAGCGATCATGAATACGAAGCGCCGCGTGCCTGCCTTGGTTAGGTGGAGCACGCGGCTCGCGTGCCGTCCGCGGCGACTCGCTGCGGACACCTTGAAACGGTGGCCATAAACAGAACGTCGTTCTGAAAACACACCCTTTCGTCTCCTGTTCGGCGAATCGCCGAACAGCGCACTCAAGTCGAGTGCTCCACCCAGCACCAAAACACCCCGGCTCGGACGCTTCTTCCCCTGGCACATTTCTTTCTCGTAAAGCTGGGCATCAAACCCTTACTCTCCCCGTCCATGCTACGTCCAGCCAGCCGTCTTGCCGCGCTTGCTTTGGCCCTCCTTTTCGGAGCCTGCGCCTCGCGGCCGCTGCCCAAGTACGAAAAGCCGATCGCTCGCGCGGCGGTCCAAAATGTTCGCACCACGGCTTACACGCACTCCGAGAGCGACCACATCCGGTACGGCCAGCGCAACGCGCTCGGCTCCATGCTCCAGTGTCGCGAGGTGCACAGTGCTGCTGCGGATTGGTCGCGCTGGCCGGCGGGAACGGTTTTCCGCATTCGGGAAACGGGTGAAATCTACCGGGTCGACGACTACGGCTGGGCGCTTTCGGGTACGAATACGATCGATCTCTATAAGCCTTCCCGCTCCGCCATGAACTCATGGGGAGTGCGGCGGGTGACCATCGAAAATCTCCAGTGGGGCGATGTGGACGCGAGCCTCGCGATTCTCAAGGGCCGATCGAAATTCAAGCACGTGCGCCGAATGATCGATCAGATCGAGGATCGTTACGCTGACTTGAAGCGTCCGGTCGCGACTCCCGAGACGCAGATCGCGGTGGCCGCTCCAGCGCCGGCGCCGATTCCGGTCGCGACGCCGGTTCGCCCGGCGGTTCCTGTGACTGTCGCAACGGCGCAGCTCGTCCGACGCGCCGAACCCGTTCGTTCGCTCGCCGGCACTTCACCATCGGGCCCCCGCGGTGGCGGCGTACAACTCACGCCTTTCCAAGCAACGCGGTAGTTTTCTCTCCTCCCGCCCAATCGAACCCTCCCCCCGAACTCGTGATGCATCAGCTGACCAACGACTATCGGGATTGTGAACTGATCAACCTGGAACCGGAGACACCCGGCGGCCCATATGCAGTCGTCCAGGAGGCCTTCGATTCCCATGATCCAAACATGCGGACGGCGGTGTTTTATCTCCAGCAGGATGGCTGCTGGATCGAGGAAATCGCCCATAGCATTCTGCCGGAAGAACGGAAGTTCGACATGGTGTTCGAAACACTCGCCGACGTGATGGAAACACTCGAAGGCCTCACCGAACCGCCGGAAGTCGAGCGCATCACCGTCACTCCGGAGCAGATCGAGGCCTTCCTGGCCCGCCTCCGGGCTGCGGGCGATGCGCACACCTTCATCCGGAGCTTTCTGCACCGCTACCGCGCGATGCAGCATCCCCCGGCGTAGTTCGATTGCCACTGGACGGCGGGGGGTGGAAAAGCAGATTCTGGCCGTCCATGTCCGTCCCGCTTCTCGACCTCCGCCGTCAATACGCTCCGCTCAAAGCGCAACTCCTCGCTGCCATCGAGGAAGTTTGCGATGCGCAGGCTCTCGTTCTCGGGCCGAAGACCGAGGCGTTTGAAAAAGCAGTCGCCGCTTATGCAAATGTGCCGCACGCGATCGGCGTCTCCAGCGGCACCGACGCGCAGCTCGTGATCCTGATGGCACTCGGCATCGGGCCGGGTGACGTGGTCGTCACCACACCGTACACGTTTTTCGCCACGGCCGGTTGCGTCGCGCGGCTCGGCGCGAAACCAGTCTTTGTGGATATCGATCCGGTCTCGTACAATATCGATCCCGTGCAACTCGCCGACGTGCTGGCGAAGACGCCCAACGTCAAAGCCATCATCCCCGTGCACCTGTACGGCCAGTGCGCGGATATGGAAGCGATCGTGAAACTTGGCCGCCAGTACGGCGTCCCAGTCATCGAAGACGCAGCCCAGGCCCTCGGCGCGCGACATGCGCTCGGTGCGGCGGGGGCGATCGGCGAGGCCGGTTACTACTCTTTTTACCCCACCAAAAATCTCGGGGCCTTCGGCGATGCGGGCATGATCGTCTGCCACGGCGATGCGTTGGCCGCAAAGTGCCGTTCCTTGCGCAATCACGGCATGGAGCCGCGCTACTACCACTCCATGATCGGGGGCAATTTCCGCATCGATGCCCTGCAAAGTGCGGTCCTGAATATCAAGCTCCCGCATCTCGACACGTGGAGCGCCGGCCGGCAGGAGCGCGCCGCTTTCTATCGCGAAAAGCTGGCCGATGTTTCCGCCCTCACGCTACCGACCGAGCAGTGGTCGGGATCCGGAGTGGCAAATCACCACATCTACAATCAATTCATCGTGCGGGTACCGGCCCGCGATCAGGTGCGTGCCGCGCTGAGCAAAGCCGGCGTCGGGACGGAGATCTACTACCCGCTCCCGCTCCACCTGCAGGAATGCTTCGCCTACCTCGGCTACCGTGAGGGTGATTTCCCGCATTCCGAGAAAGCAGCCAAGGAAAGTCTGGCGCTCCCGATCTTCCCCGAGCTCACCCTCGCCGAGCAGGAAGAAGTCATCACTCAACTGCGCCAAGCCGTCGCAAGTCTGTAGGGCCTGTAGGGTCCCGCCTGTTCAGGGCGCGCAGATCGTGCAAAGCTCCGGAGTATTCTCTCGGCTCGCCGAGGGTACTCTCGCCGACTTCATGCGCCTCGCCGCCCTCCTCCTGCTCCCTCCCTCGCTGGCTTTTGCGGCGCCGAAAACTGTCGCGTTCAACCGCGATGTGCGCCCGATCCTTTCGAGCAATTGCTTTCATTGCCACGGGCCGGACGAAAAGAAGCGCGAGGGCGGCCTGCGCCTCGACCTGCCCGAAGCAGCGTTCAAAGGCGGCAAATCCGGCCTGGCCTTTGAGCCCGGCAAACCGGACGACAGCGACCTGATCCTTCGCGTGCAATCGCACGACAAGGACGACGTGATGCCGCCGCCCAAAAGCGGCAAGCCGCTGACGCCCGCACAGATCGAAACCTTGCGCCGATGGATCGCCGAGGGCGCCGAATACGAAGGCCACTGGTCTTTCAACAAACCGGTCCGCGCGAAACTGCCGGCGATTGGCGCGGCGCATCCGATCGACGCCTTTGTCCGCGACCGCCTGGTGAAAGAAAAACTCGCGCCCTCCCCGGAAGCGGATCGCGCCACGCTCATCCGCCGGGTTTCACTTGATCTGACCGGCCTGCCGCCAAGCCCGGAAGAGGTCGACACCTTTCTCGCGGACCACGCCATCGATGCCTACCCACGCATGGTGGATCGGTTTTTGGCCAAACCCGCCTTTGGCGAACACTGGGCGCGGCATTGGCTCGATCTCGCGCGGTACGCAGATTCCGCGGGGTATCCCAGCGACCCGGGGCGCGAGATCTGGGCCTATCGCGATTGGGTCATCCGCGCGTTCAACGCCAACGAACCGTTCGATCAATTCACCATCGACCAGCTCGCCGGCGATCTCCTGCCCAATCCCACCCAGGATCAGATCATCGCCACTGCGTTTCATCGCAACACGATGACGAACAACGAGGGCGGCACCAGCGACGAGGAATACCGGGTCGCCGCCGTGCTCGACCGCGTGAATACCACGATGGCGGTGTGGATGGGCCTGTCGTTCAATTGCGCCCAGTGCCACTCGCACAAGTTCGATCCCTTCCCGCAGAAGGAGTACTACCAGCTCATGGCGTTCTTCAATCAGAGCGCCGACGCCGATCTGCGCGACGAATCGCCACTGCTGGAATTTGCCACTGACGAGCAGAAAAAGCAGCGCGCCGCCTTGGAAACCCAAGCCGCGAAGCTCGACGAAAAATTCAGCAAACCCGCGCCGGCGTGGCTCAATGGGCTGGAAAAATGGGATGCTGCGTTTCCGCGTGATTTTGCCTGGCAACAGCCGCGCCCGACCCAAGTCGAGTCGACCCGGAAAGCCAACGTCACCCTTCGCGACGATGCCTCCGTCCTGGTCGCGCCCGGCCAGGATTTCGACATCTACAAAGTCGATCTTCCGCTCAGTGGCCATCAGCTCACCGCCGTTCGCCTCGAAACGCTGCCTGATCCCTCGCTGCCCGGCCAAGGGCCCGGTTACGGAGGCGGAAATTTCGTGATCAGCCAGGTGAAAGCGCAGGTCCTCCCGCCGGCGAATGAACCTCTGCGCGGACGTTTTGTGCGCATCGAATTGCCCGGCAAGGACCCGCTACACCTCGCCGAAGTGCAGGTCTTCAGCGGCTCCGAAAACATAGCGCTCAAAGGTGCCGCCAATCAGAGCAGCGTTTACGGCGACGCCCACGCCACCCGCGCGATCGATGGCAATACCGACGGCGATTTTTCCCACCACTCAGTCACCCACACGGATGTGACCCAGGATGTCCAATGGTGGGAACTCGATCTCGACACGGTGCAGACGATCGATCGCATCGTAGTCTGGAATCGCACCGATGGCGGGGTGAGCGAACGACTGCACGATTTCCGCGTGATCGTATTCGATGACCAGCATCGGCCCATTTGGACGCGCACGGAAAAACCGAGCCCGAAAGTCAGCAAGGAATTCAAGCCGTCCGACCCGATCGAAGTCACCTTCCTCGCCGCACTGGCCGATGTGACCCAGACGAATTACGACGCCGCCACGGTGCTCGATGAAAAGAAGGGCAAAGCCAAAGGCTGGGCCATCGGCGGCCACACCGGCAAACCGCACACCTTGACGCTGCTCCCGGCCGCCCCGGTGGAAATCCCGGCCAACGCCACGTTGCGCTTCACCATCGAACAGCAGTCGAAAACCGCGAAACATACGCTGGGTTGTTTCCGCGTCGGCTTCAGCAACGACCACCGCGCGGCGCAATTCGCCCGCACGCCAACCGACGTGCTGCCGGCGCTGTTACCCATCGCCGCGGACCGTACGCCCGCGCAGCAACAGGCAGTCAGTGATTACTACGTCCGCCAGGTCGCGCCCGAAGCGAAGACCGAGCGCGCGCAGCTCACCAAAGCCCGCGCCGATCTCGCGGCCTTCAAGCTCACCAGCGTACCGATCATACGTGAGCTGCCGGCGAACGAAGCACGGGTCACGAACGTCTTCCTCCGCGGCAACTGGCTCGCGCATGGCGATGTCGTCTCACCGGGAACGCCCGCGGTCTTTCCTCCGCTCGCTGCCGACGCGCCGCGCAATCGCCTCGCCTTTGCCCGCTGGCTGGTGAGCCCGGAAAATCCGCTTACCGCGCGGGTGATTGCGAACCGTTTCTGGGAACAGATCTTCGGCCTCGGGCTGGTCCGCACGAGCGAGGAATTTGGCTCGCAGGGCGATCTCCCCAGCCATCCGGAATTGCTCGATTGGCTGGCCACGGAACTTCAGGGCAGTGGCTGGGATGTGAAAGCGTTCCTCAAGCTGATCGTTACCTCCGAGACCTACCGCCAGTCGTCGAAGGTCACGCCCGAGCTGCTCGAGCGCGATCCCGATAACACGCTGCTCACCCGCGGCCCGCGCTTCCGCCTGCCGGGCGAAGTCGTCCGCGATCAAGCCCTCGCAATCGCCGGTCTGCTTAGCCCGAAAATGTTCGGCACCGCCGTGCGTCCCTCGCGGCCGAACCTTGGGCTCTCCACCGCTTTCGGCCGCAGCGACGATTGGGTGCCCAGCACCGGGGAGGATCGCTACCGCCGCGCGGTCTACACCGAAGTCCGCCGCAACAGTCCTTATCCGAGTTTCTCGACTTTCGATGCGCCGAACCGCGAGGTTTGTACCCTGCGCCGCAGCCGCTCGAATACGCCACTTCAGGCCTTCGTCACGCTCAATGACCCGGCTTTCGTCGAAGCCGCCCAGGCTTTCGCCCGGCGCATCGTCACCCATGGCGGCGCAGCGAATACCGAGCGGCTGAATTTCGCTTTTCACCTCTGCCTTTCCCGCTCGCCCAGCGAAGCCGAAAGCAATCGCCTGCTCCGCCTGCTCGCTGAGGCCCAGGCCACTTACACGCAGGATATGAAAGCCGCGGAAAAGCTGGCCACCGATCCACTCGGCCCGCTGCCCAAGGGCAGCGACGCCATCGAACTCGCCGCCTGGACCACCATCGCCAATGTCCTGCTCAATCTCGACGAAACCCTGATGCGCCGCTGAGCCGCCATGAATCCGATTCCCCGTACTCTTCCCCATCTCGAGCATCAGACCCGGCGGCATTTCCTCCGCAACACAGGCCAGTTCAGCCTCGGGGCCATCGCGCTGAATGCCCTGCTCGGCCAGGAAACCAAAGCCAGCCCGGTCATCAATCCGCTCGCCGCACGGCAGCCGCAATTCGCCCCGAAAGCGAAACGCGTGATCTACCTGCACATGTCCGGCGGCCCGCCGAACCTCGACATCTTCGACTACAAACCCGAGCTGGTGAAACGCAGCGGGCAGGATTGCCCGGATCAGTTTACCAAAGGCAAAACTTTCGCTTTCACCAGCGGCACGCCAAAGCTGATGGGCTCGCCCCGCCAGTGGTCGCAGCACGGGCAGGCTGGCATCTGGATGAGTGACGCGGTGCCAAATTTCCACGGCGTGGCGGACGACATCTGTCTGATCCACTCGATGTATTCGGATCAGTTCAATCACGCCCCCGCGGAACTGCTTCTCTACACGGGTTCCCCACGCCAGGGCCGCCCGTCGATGGGCTCGTGGGTCACTTACGGCCTCGGCACGGAAAACGCCGATCTGCCCGGGTTCGTCGTGCTCATTTCCAGCGGAGTGCAGCCCAGCGGCGGCACCGGTTGCTGGGGCAGCGGCTTCATTCCCTCGGTTTACCAAGGGGTGCAGTGCCGCTCCAAAGGCGACCCGGTCCTTTTTGCCTCCGATCCCGCCGGCATGGACCGCTCCATGCGCCGCCGCACGCTCGACGCCCTCCGCGACCTGAACGACCTCCAGGCGAAGGAATTCGGCCACCCGGAAACCGCCACCCGCATCGCCCAATACGAGCTGGCTTTCCGGATGCAGACCAGCGTGCCAGACGTGATGGATATCACGAAGGAGCCCAAACACATCATCGAGTCCTACGGCGCCAAACCGGGCGAAGCGAGTTTCGCCAACAACTGCCTCCTCGCCCGCCGCCTCGTCGAACAAGGCGTCCGCTTCGTGCAACTCTTCGACTGGGGCTGGGACTTCCACGGCACCCGCCCGCAGGAAGATATCCGCGGCGGCCTTTCCGAAAAAATGGCCGCGACCGACAAGCCGGTGGCGGCGCTGATCAAGGATCTGAAGCAACGCGGGCTGCTCGACGACACCTTGATCATCTGGGGTGGTGAATTTGGCCGCACGCCCTTCCGTGAAGGCCGGACCGCCGGCAGCGATGTCCTCGGGCGCGACCACTACCCGGATTGCTTCTCCCTTTTCCTCGCCGGCGGCGGGGTCAAAGGCGGGCTCGACTACGGGAAGACCGACGAACTCGGCTTCAATGTCGCGGAAAACAAAGTCCACATCCACGACCTTCAGGCGACCCTTCTGCATCTGCTGGGATTTGACCACGAACGGCTCACCTACCGCTTCCAGGGCCGCGACTACCGGCTGACCGACGTGGAGGGCCATGTCGTGAAGCCTCTCTTGGCCTAGCCAAAACCTTCCCTCAGAGCATCTTACGGCGCCAAACCCATCCCGGAAACATCTCCGGAATGGGCGGGTTTTCGTTTTCCTATACTTTCGGACAAGAAATCACCCTCCCCAAGGTTGTTCTCCCAGTTTATACTGACTTCGATGAACGACCGCCCGAACTTCTCCCGCCGCAATTTCCTGCGTGGCCTAGGCACTGTGATCGCCCTCCCGGCACTTGAATCACTCGTGCCGGTGCGTTCGTTTGCCGCGGCGACCACGGCAGCGGCGGCCAAGCCCCCGGTCCGGATGGGCTTTTTCTTCGTCCCGAATGGCATCCATATGCCCGACTGGACCCCGACTGCGGAAGGCGCCGATTTCCAGCTCCCGTGGATCATGCAACCGCTGCAGCCGTACAAAAACGAGCTGCTGGTCATGAGCGGTCTCACTCAGGATCACGGTCGCGCCAATGGCGACGGCGGCGGTGATCACGCTCGCTCCGCCGCGAGCTGGCTCACGGGCGCCCAGCCGCTGAAGAGCGAAGGCGCCGATATCCGCGCCGGCACGTCGGTCGACCAGCACGCCGCGAACATTATCGGCAAGCAGACCCGTTTCCCGTCGATCGAGCTTGGCCTCGAGCCCGGCCGCCTCGGGGGCAAGTGCGACAGCGGTTACTCCTGCGCCTACCAAAACAACATTTCCTGGCGGACCGAAAACACGCCGGCCGCGCGCGAGATCAATCCCCGCGCCGTCTTCGAGCGTTTCTTCTCCACCGCGATGTCGTCGGACAAAGGCGCCGCCGCCCAGCGCCGCCAGCTGCTCAAGAAGAGCATCCTCGATTTCGTCCTCGAAGACGCCAACGCTCTGAGCCGCAAGGTGAATGGCAGCGACCGCCAGAAGCTCGACGAATACCTCACCGCTGTCCGTGAGATCGAAGAGCGCGTGGCCGCCGCCGAGCGCCAGATTTCCGATGCCCACAAGGGGATCATCGCCGACTACGAAATCCCGGAAGGCATGCCGGAAAGCTACGAAGAGCATGCGAAGATCATGATGGACATGCTCGTGCTGGCTTTCCAGACCGACTCGACCCGGGTCGCGACCTTGATGCTGGCGAACGAAGGTTCGAACCGCACTTACCGGAATCTGAACATTTCCCACGCTCACCACGAGCTGTCGCACCACCAGGGCAACCCGGAAAACCAGAAGCTGATCCGCGAGATCAACCGCTTCCACCTCCGCCAGTTTGCCTACCTGCTCAATCGCCTGCGCTCCATCCCGGAAGGCGACGGCTGCATGCTCGACAACTGCATGCTCCTTTACGGTGCGGGCCTCGCCGATGGCAACGCCCACGAGCACAACAATCTCCCGCTGGTCATGGCCGGCCGTGCGGGTGGCCGCATCCTGCCGGGCCGCCACGTGCGCTACGCCGCCGAGACGCCGATGTGCAATCTCTTCGTCTCGATGCTCGACCGCGTGGGCACCCCGGTCAGCAGCTTCGGCGATAGCACCGGCGCGCTCCGCGGCCTCGACGCCTAAGGCGTGCACGGGTTGATTCTTGCTTCAACTTTTCTGGTCCGCACCGGATTCCGCCCGGATTTTCGATGATCCCCCGGCCTTCGTTCCGCTTCGCTTCCGCGTCTCCCGTCCTCTGTGCCCTGCTCCTCGCAGGACCGGCTCTGGCCGCGGAGAAAAATCTCCCGATTCCTCAGCTCATCACCCAGCTGGCGAATGGCGATGTGCCCGCCCGGCGCGAAGCCTCGTACCAGCTCGCCAATCTTGGCCCGAAAGCGAAGGAGGCCGTCCCGGCGCTAATCAAGGCGCTCGACGATCAGGACAAGCAAGTCTGGGTCAACGCGATCGCCGCGATCGCCGCGATCGGACCGGATGCCAAGGAAGCGATTCCCGCGCTCGTCGAAGACCTCGATTCCAAAAAAGGCAAAGGCCAGCGCAGCTACTACAAGGATCAGATCCTCATCCGCTCCTCTTACGCGCTGACGCGCATCGGCCCGGCGGCCGTTCCGGCCTTGATCGAAGGCCTGCGGGGCAAAGACGTCATGTTGCAGACCGGCTCGGCCCGCGCCCTTGGCGGCATGGGTCCCGCCGCCCAGGAGGCCATCCCAGCCCTCATCGAAAATCTCGCCCATTGGGATGCCGGCATGCAGCGCGATGTGGTCGATGCGCTCAGCGCCATCGGTCCGGCGGCCAAGCCCAAGCTCATCGAGGCCCTCGCCTGGAACGATCCCAAGCAGCGCAGCAATGCCGCCCTCGCCCTCGCCGGCATGGGCACCAGCGCCAAGGATGCCGGCGCCCCGCTGCTCGCCCGCCTCAAAGGGGAGACGGATCTCACCGTCCGCGCCTCGCTGCTCGCCGCCCTGCCCCGCGTCGGGGCCGATCCCGCTCAGGTCGTGCTCGCCTTGATCGCCGGCCTGCAGGATTCCAACGAAGCCATTCGCCGCGCTTCGACCAATAGCCTGCTCACCATGCGCGCCGCGCAGGGCGACACGGTCAAGGCACTCATCGCCATGGTCCGCGATCCCAAGACGGAAACGAGCGATCTCGCCGCGTATGTCCTCGGCCGCCTCGGCGAATCCGCTGGCCCCGCCGTGCCCGCGCTCCTGGAAGTCGTCGCGAAACGTGCCGCCCAGCCCGCCTTCGATGCCCTGGTCCAGATCGGTGAACCCGCCGCCGGCCCGATTCTCGATTCCGTGGTCAAAGCCGATCCTGCGACGATCACCCGCGACCACTGGGCGGTAAAGTGCCTCCAGCAAATGGGTGGCGTCGCCACCGGCCCGGCAGCGCATCATCTCACTCATCCCAATGCGACTGTCCGCCTGCTCGCGGCACGTACGTTGATCGAACTCGGCTCCGATGCCGAACCGGCCACCGCAGCGCTGACCAAAGCGCTCGATGACACCGATCTTCGCGTGCGCGCGGCCGCTCTGGTTGCCTTGGTCAGCGCACACACTGCCGTCGAGCACCTCGGGCCGCACCTGGAAAAGGCCTTCCAGAGCGAGTCGCCCATCGTGCGCGCTGCCGCCGTCGAAGGCGTCGTCCGCCTGGGTGCGGAAGGGAAGGATTTCCGCGGCAAAGTCGTCGCCGCCTTGAATGATCCCGATGAATCGGTGCGCCGCACGGTCATCAATCAACTCGGCCCGGACTACGCCGATGCCGTTCCGCAGCTGATCCCGCTGCTTGCCGACCCGAAGCGCCGCGCTCCGGCGATGGAAGCACTAGGCCGCATCGGGCCGGGCTCCAAAGCCGCGGTGCCTGCGCTCGTGAAGCTGCTCCCATCCGGCACCAGCGAAGAGCGTCTGAAAGTGCTCGAAGCCCTCACCCAAATCGCCGCCGGTGCCACGGAAGCGCTGCCCGCGCTGGAAGCAGCCCGCAAAGACACCGATCCGGCGATTCGCGTGGCCGCCTACAAAGCGGGAGCGGCCATTGATGCGAAGAAGTCTTCCCGGGTCGCCACTCTCATCACCGGGCTCGATGACTCGGACCGAAACGTCCGCAAGGGCGTGGCGCAAATCATCGGCTCCGTCGGCGATTCCGCCCAGGACGCTCAAACCAAGCTGATCGCGCTCACTGGCGACGACGGCGACCGCGAATTTGCCCTCGCCGCCCTCAACGAGATCCGAGTGAAGGACATCGCCAAGCTGGCGGAGCTGGTCCAGCACCCGAACCGGGAAGTGCAGCTTTTCGCGATCCACCGCCTCGACAACCTCGGCCGCCGCGCCAAGGACGCCTCCCCCGCCTTGGAGGCCATGGTCAAATCGCCCGACCAGGAACTGTCCCGCGCCGCCCGCCGTGCCCTGGCGTCGATCAATTTGAAGTAAAAACCGGGGTTATCAGGTTTTCAGGGGGACGGTTGTCAGGAGTGAACCCGGCAACTTTTTCGCAGGACGGCAGACAAAATGGGGGCACGGTGACGTTACCCACGTAGACCAACTCTACGCCCTCCGCATGGATTTCAGCCGAACCGAGACCCATTGGCGCGCTTGCTATCAGCAGCTTGCGCCAAAGCTCCTCCTTTTTGCCCGGCAATGGGTCCCCTGTGTGGCGGACGCCGAAGACGTCGTCCAGGCGGCTTTCATCCGTTTCTGGCGGCATCAACCCGCGGCTGGTCCCGAGCACTACCCCCTACTCTACGCCGCCGTCCGCAGTGCGGCGCTCGATTTTCTGCGCAGCCACGAACGCCGCACCCGCCGCGAAGCCGACGACCGCGTGGAAATCCCCCGCGACGACGAACCGATCTTCGACACCACCATCGACCAGCGCGAAAACGCGGAAGCGATCCAAACCGCGCTGGCTCAACTGCCCCAGCCCCAGCGCGAAGTCGTGGTGCTGAAAATCTGGGGCGACCTCACTTTTGCCCAGATCGCCCAAGCCTTGGGCGAATCGATCAACACCATTGCCAGCCGGTACCGCTACGCGATCGACGCCCTGCGCCGGCAAATCAAACCCTATGAATATGAACGAGTCTGACTTTGAAAAGGAGCTGCGGACATTTCAGCCCCTCGCTCCTAGCGCTCAACTCGAGGAACGCATCGAAGCTGAACTGCGCGAATCGGCGGCCGTAGCCGTCGCGCCGGCCACGGCACGCACCCCGGCAACCCTTCCAGCCGCCGGCACTCTCGCGCTGCCGCAGCAGAAAACCTCGCCCTGGCTGATGCTGCTGCGTGGGCTCGCCTGGGCCGGCGTCGGGGCCACCGCCGCACTGGTTATTTTGTCCAGCCGCGAATGGGCGACGGGCAATCGTTATGCCAGCGCTCCGGTTCCTAATATTAGGATACAGCCGGAGGACCGAAATATCGCAGCGGGCGAGTCGGTCAGCGAATTTATTTCCGCCAAGGATGAAGGACTTCAGGTCGATGGCAACAGTGCGGAACCGCAGCGGCAGATGAAGGTTACTTATTTGCAACGCTATACTTGGACAAATCCGGAGACGGGCGCCGTTATCGAGTTTGAAGTACCGCGAGAGGACACCGTCCTGATGCCTGTCGCGATGCAATAAAACTAACACTCGAGAACCTCATCATCTCATGAAAAAAGCCTCCCTCCGCTATCTCTTTGCGGCTGCTGCCTTGCTCGGCACCAGCGCCGTCTTCGCCCAGGATGAAGACCGCCAGCCGCTCTCGACTCCGGCGCCCGACGCCAATCTCGCGCCTTCAACCGAAGACCGCCCGGTTTCGGAAAACGCGCCCTCCGAAGAGACCGATATCCAGGCACAAGCTCCCGGTGCCGATCGCCCGGATGGCCCGCCGCCGGGACCCGGCCGCCCGCCTGAAAGCCGCGATGGTGAACGCCGTGAACATCCGGGTCGCCCGCCGGGTGATCGTCCGACCGATTTGCGCGCCGAGCGCCCGCCACTTCCGCCCGGTGAGCGCCGCGATGGCGAGCGTCCGGAGGGACGCCGTCCTGAAGGCCCGGGGCCGGATCGTGGTCCGCAAAGCCGTGACGGAGACCGCCGTGGACCTAGTCCTCAAGGGGATCGTCCCGAAGGTCGCCGCCCGGATGGCCCTGAGCGCGGGCCCCAAGCCCGTGACGGTGAGCGTCGTGGACCCGGCCCACGCGAGGACGGAGAATTCCGCGACCACCGTCCCGGTCCGCAGGGAGATCGCCCCGAAGGTCGCCGCCCAGATGGCCCCGATCGTGGCCCGCAAGCTCGTGACGGTGAACGCCGCGGCCCCGGTCCGCGCGAAGGTGGTGAATTCCGCGATTATCGCCGTGGTCCGCAGGGAGATCGTCCCGAAGGTCGCCGCCCGGATGGTCCTGATCGTGGCCCGCAAGCTCGCGATGGCGAGCGCCGGGGCCCCGGTCCGCGTGAAGGCGGTGAATTCCGTGGCCGCCCCTCTTTCCCCCGCGGTGACCGCGAATTTGCCGGCCGTCCCGATGATCGCCGCCAAGGTCCGCCGCCTGGAGGCCCGGAAGGCCGCCGTGAAGGACGCCCTGATTTCGGCCCCTGGGGCCGGGCTGATCGCTCCCCGCGTTACGCCCAGCAGGGTCATTTTCACCATCAGTACCGTGAGTTGATCGAGCGCGGCTACGGCTACGCCCAGCGCGAACCGCGCCGCGATGGACCGGAGCAACAACGCCCGTGGGGACCGCCCCCCGGTGGTGAATTCCATCGCCAAGGTCCACGCCCACCGGAAGGCCGCTTTGAAGATCGCGGCCCGCGTGGTCCGTACTTCGGTGATCGCGATGGCCGCGCTTTCGCCCCGCGCCCGCAAGGTCCGCCGCCGGAATACGCTTTCCGCGGACCGCGCCGGGGCGATGATCGCCGTCCCGACAACGATGGCCCTCGGGATTTCCGCGGTGAACGCCGCGGACCTGAAGGCCGCCAGCCTTTCGTCCAATGAAAACGCCAATTCTCTCGACCCTCGCCTGCGCGGCGTGGCTTGGCTCTGCCGGCCTGGCCCAGGAACCCGCTGCTCCACCGCAACCACCGCGCCCGCCTGAAACGGGCGCGGAACCCCGCGAACCCGCCCCGCCCCGGCCTCCACTGCCACCCGATGCCAATCGGGAACGCCCTCCCTTTGAAGGGGGCGGCGGAGGACGCCGATTCGAAGGCGGGCCTCCCGGGGAACAACGCCCCGACCGCCCGCCCTTCCCGCCACGTGAAAGCCGCGACGGTCGCGATGGCGATCGCCGAGGACCAGAAGGTGGAGGCGGCCGCGGATTCACCCATATCGAGCGTTATGATACCGGTTTCGGGATCGATCGCATCGGAAGCGAGCGCCCCAAAAAGCCGACGCCTTATCTCGGCGTGATCACCTCTCCCGTGCCGCCGGCTCTGGGGGCTCAGCTCGGGCTGGCTGAAGGCTTCGGTCTCGTTGTCGACGATGTGTTGCCGGACAGTCCGGCAACCACCGCCGGGTTGCAGCGCTACGACGTGCTGAAACAGCTCAACGACCAGCAACTCCTCGACTCGAACCAATTGGCTACGCTCGTGCGCAGCCAGGGCAAGGATACCTCGGTGACGCTCACCGTACTCCGCAAAGGCCAGGAGCAAAAACTCGCGGTGAAGATTGGCGAGAAGCTGCTCCCGGAACGTTCGCCGGTCGATGAGAAGCGCGACTTCTTCATCTTCCGCGGTGACCGCGATCCGCAGCAAGGCCGCGTGGAAATCCATCGCCGTGGTCCCGACGGCCCCGGCGGCATGCCGGGGATGCCCGATCCGGCTCGCCTGAAGGAGTTTCAGGACAAGGTGCGCCAGTATCAGGACTCGATCCGGGACTTCGAAAAGCAGACCCGCCAGTGGCAGGAAAAACGGGAGGGTGAACCGCCCAAACTTCCGCCGCCGCCGGTCTTCAATGGGCCCTCCTCGCAAAACGATTCCCCAGTTCCGCCTGCGGATATCCTGCGCGAGTTGCGTCCCGGGACGAAAACCCTGGTCCGCTCCGATTGGCACGATGGCAATTCGCGCTGGGATGCGAGCCGCGCCCGGGTCCGCCTGAAAGATCAGGAAGGCGAAGTGGAACTCGGGGTCAAAGAGGGCCACCGCACGCTCACCGCCCGCAATGCTAATGGAGACACGATCTTCACCGGCGCCGTGGACACGCCCGAGCAACGCGACGCGATCCCTGAGCCCTTCAAAGGCAAGCTGCGCTCGCTGGAAATGCCACCGCCGGAGCGCTTCTCCGTTCCTGCGCCGATCGCTTCCGAAGATACTTCGGATCGACCAGTGCAGTAGCCGGCCAAAAGCCGTTCGGAAAAATTCGCCCTACAAAAGCCGCTGCTTAGGCAGCGGCTTTTTTGGGTGTCCGGAAGTAGGTCGCGGTGTGGCCGACCTGGAGGACCAGCTTCGAGTGCGTCTGCTCCTCGAGCTCACGGGCCAGAGTTTTCTTCTGCTCCTTCAGCGCCACGAAACGGACTTTCACCAACCCATGCACATTCAGCGCATCGTTCAGCGCTTTGAGCAGCCCCGCGGTCAGCCCCTCGTGGCTTACGCGGACGAGTGGTTCGAGCATCTGCGCCCGGCTTTTCAGTTCCTTCAACTTTGGATCCCGGGGCCCCAATTTCCCAGCGGCCCCGGACGCGTCTTGCAGTTCATCACTCATTCCTTGATCAGCCCTTTCTTCAGCAGCTTTTGCAGCTTGGGCCGAATGACGACCGAGCAGTACGGGTTCCGGTCCGCGTTGTCGTTGAAGTAATTTTGGTGGTAGTCCTCCGCCTTGTAGAAGGCCTTCAGTGGCGCGATCTCGGTCACGATTTTGTCCTTAAATTCGGGCTGGGCGGCAGCCAACGATTTCTCGGCTGCGGCTTTCTGCTCGTCGTTCTCGTAATAAATCGCCGAGCGATATTGCGTGCCGACATCGGCTCCCTGGCGGTTGAGAGTGGTCGGATCGTGCGCCGCCCAGAAAACTTCGAGCAGCTTGGCGTAGCTAATTTGCTGCGGATCGAACTCGATCTGCACCACTTCCGCGTGACCGGTTTCGCCGGTGCAGACTTGTTTGTAAGTGGGATTCGGCACGGCCCCACCGGCGTAGCCGCTGGCGACATGCTTCACTCCGACGAGGCGCTGAAAGACGGCCTCCAGGCACCAGAAACAGCCACCGCCAAAGGTGATACGCTGAATGGAGGACGACGCAGGTTGTGTGTTCATTGGTTTGGGCTCCGCCGCCAGGCTGCTGCCGGCAAGGGCGACCGCCAAAAGCGGGAGGACGAGTTTTTTCACAGGCCGCCAAGGTAGCCTTTCCCATTCCAAGAGCAACTGCCCGGATGCCCGGGTGTGTGTCAATCAGCGGTTGACCACCCGCACCATCGCATCGCGTAAACGCTCCGGGGCGATCGGCTTGCGTACGACCTGATCAATCTCCGGCGGGAGATGCTCGGTATCGAAGCTAAAGCCGGTCAACAGGATGATCGGCTGCCCCTGGCGCAAATCGCGAATGTAACGCGCGAGCTGAATCCCGCTCATGCCCGGCATGCCCTGATCGGTCAGCAACAGATCATATTTCCTCTGCTGAAACTGCCAGACGGCTTCCGGGCCATTCGAAACGCTGGTCACATTGTGGCCATCCCCGACGAGGTAACGCGAAACGATATCGAGCGTGCTCGGCTCGTCGTCGACCACGAGGACATTGAGCGGGCGCAGGACCGGTATTGCCACAACCTGCTGGGGTGCGACCCCGACTTCATCGTGTACTGGCAGGCGCACGATGACCTTCGTGCCCCGGCCGGGCGTGCTCTGGATATCGATGTGTCCGTCGTGGCGTTTCACCACGCCGAAGACCATCGGCAGACCGAGCCCGGTGCCGTGATCGCCTTTGGTCGTGAAAAAGGGTTCGAGACAGCGCTGGCGAACTTCGGGAGTCATCCCATTGCCCGAATCCTCCACCGCGAATTCCACCTGTTGGCCAAGCTGGCGGCTGCGCAGGGTGATGCTACCGCCCACGGGCATGGCATCGACTGCGTTGAAGACGAGATTCATGATCGCTTCACGCAACTCGGACGCATTGCCCAACACCGGGCCGACTCGTTCGAGGTGAAACTGCATGTTGACCTGCCGGCCAAGATTCTGCGTCTGAATTTTCCACTTCGGCCGGGTGAGTTTCGCGGCTTCCTCGAGGATTTTGTTGATCTGGAGCACCTCGAACTGTTCGCCCTGTTCGCGCGGCCGATAGAAATCGCGCAACCGCGAAACGACGTGCGAGGCATCGCGCCCCGCAGTGTTGATTGCAGAGAGGTAATCCTTCACCTGGTCCGGATCGGCCATGGCCATCGGGTCGGCGATGAGGAGTTCGCTGTAACCGATCACGGTCATCAGCGCGTTGTTAAAATCGTGCACCACGCCACCGGCCATCTCGCCAAAGGCGCGAAAACGTTCCTGCTGCACCATGGCCCGCTGACTGTCCTTCAGCTCCGAGAGAGCCTTTTCCAAATCCGAAGTCCGGCGGGCGACCATCTGCTCGAGCACCGAATTTTGATCCACCAGCGCCGCGTGCAGAAACCGCGTCCGCAGCACGTTGCGAATGCGCATCAACAACTCCGACGGATCGAAGGGCTTGGTCAAAATATCCGTCGCACCAGCGGCCAGGGCGCGGCGGCGGCTTTGCGCGGAGTGATTGGCCGTCAGCACCAGCACCGGCAGCGAAACTTCTGCCGGCTCCTGGCTGCGGACAAATTCGATGATCTCGAAACCATCGATCTCCGGCATCACGAGATCCGTGATGACCAGATCCGGGCGGCAGCGCTTGAACTGCTCGACAAACCCACGTGGATGGCTGAGCGCCTCCACATTGGCAAAACCCAGACGGCCCAGCACGCCTTTCAAAAGGCAGAGCGTGGCGACATCGTCATCGAGGACGATGATCCGAGCCTGGCGCAGGGTTTGTTCGGTCATTGCCGGCCGTTGACTGAAGGTTTGCGGGCCGCCTGGACCGCCCGGCCGATGCACGCATGCATGGTTTCGACCGTCGCAGTTTTGGACAGATAACGATGGCCGCCGCTGATCAGTTCCCGCGTGCCAGCTTCTTCTTCACCGACCAGTGAGGTCAGGAAGAGAACGGGGGTGGAATTGAAGTTCGGGCGCTGCTGCAACTCGCGGGCGAGTTCGATGCCGTTTTTCCCCGGCATGTCGACATCGAGCAAAAACAGCTCGGGGCGGAATTCCTCCGCCGCGCGAAACGCAGCGACGGGCACATGCTCCACGCGCACTTCGTAGTGGCCGGTTTTTTCCAACCGCGCACCCACCAACTTCGCCACAGGCCAGTTATCATCAACGACAAGGATTCGGGTCTTAGTCATGCCAGATGATAAAGCACCTCGCATTCACCGGCCTGTGGGAGCGTTGTGTAATGTCGCGCTGGGAATACTACCAATCCCAGAGTCACCAAAACCCTCCTTTTGCCCTGAAAAATCGGGGTTTCCCCGCGTTTTTCAGCCAACCCACACCAGCCGCTTACGGCTGAATGATTTGATTGCGGATCGCGTATCGGACCAGATCGCTAAAAGTCTCAAATCCGAGTTTCCGCATGATCGCGGCACGGTGAGCTTCCGCCGTTTTCACGCTGATTTTCAACGTGTTGGCGACCTCTTTATTACTCTTCCCTTCAGCGAGCAATTGCACGATTTCCCGCTCCCGCGCGGTGAGACGGCCCCGATCCGGCGTGGCCTCGACCGGTGCGCTTTTGCCACCGGAAAGGAAACGGGCAAAGACGATCTCGGCGACTTCGGGGGTGAAGTAAGGCTTGTGCAGCGACAGAGTGCGCAGCGCCTCGAGCAAGCGGTCTTTCGGCTCGGTCTTGAGCAGGCAACTACGGGCGCCGGCTTCATAGACCGAGAGCACCATCTCTTCCGTCTGTGCGCCGCTAAAAATCAGGACCTCGGTCATGGGCGAATCGCGCCGGATTTGCCGGGTCGCCTCGAGACCATTGAGCTCGGGCATCCACAAGTCGAGCACGGCGATATCCGGCCTCAACTTAGCCGCCAGCGCGACCGCTTCGCGTCCATCGCTGGCTTCTCCGACCACACTCCAGCCCGCTTGGGTTTCAATTAACCGCCTAACCCCATCTCGTACGATTTGGTGATCATCCGCGAGCAAGATGCGAAGGGGAGGGGTCGATTCTGGTGTGGCCATGGGTGGCGTTGGTGTTACATCACGTCATCGTTAAGGGCCGAAGTCAATGCCACGATTTCGCCATAATCCCGGGAAATACCTGACCAACCGATCAGGGCTTCGGCGAACGCACCATCTGACGCCGATAGCGCAAGGGGGTCGTTCCCACCAAACGATGGAACACCGCGATGAAGTACTTGGCCTCGGCGTAACCGACTCGTTCCGCAATGCGGGCTACGGGCAAATTTGTCTCACGCAGGAGCTCTTTGGCTCGCTCGATGCGCAGGCGAATAACTTCCTTTTTCGGCGACCGGCCAAGCTGCTGCTTGAAACGGCGAAAGATCGCGCTGCGCGAAACGGGCACCTCGCGCAACAACTCCTCGACTCCAGCTCCACTCAACGCGTGGTCGCGGATCAGCCGCGCGGTGCGCGCGACGTGGGGATCATTGATCGCGGTAAAATCAGTCGACTTGCGCACCGCAATCCCGCGCGGCGGGTAAAGGCGCGAACGCTTCGGCGGCTTCGCGCCACCCATGATCCGATCGAGCAGCCCGGCCGCTTCGTAGCCGATGCGCTCGGAATTCACGTCGATGCTCGAAAGGGGCGGCGTGGAGAGGTTGCAGAGGAACTCGTCATTATCGACGCCGAGGATCGCCACGTCGTCCGGCACGGTGAGGCCGATGCGCAGGCAGGCATCGAGCACCTGCTGGCCGCGGTCATCGTGACAGGTCATCACCGCCACGGGCTTGGGCAGCTTCTGCAGCCAGGCGGCGATGTGCTGCTGCTCTTCATCCCAGGAACCAAACAGCCGCTCCGGGTGCCGATACACCGCGCACTGCAATGCGCGATCGGCGATCAGCTGGGCAAAACGATCGGAACGCTCGTCCTGATAACAGTGCTCGCCGTACGGCGTGCCGCAGAAGCCAAAGTGCCGGTAACCGCGCTCCAGGAAATGATCCACGGCGAGCTGGGCGACGATCTCATTGTCGATGCCCACGATGGGCAGGCCGATATTGCCGAGCGAACTGCGCAAATCGATGGCGGGCACCCCGGCACGTAAGATGGCCTCGGCCATTGGGCGATTATCGATGCGTGCGAGAATCCCATCGCCTTGCCACGTCTCCAGCCAATCCGGCGGCGCATCGCCCAGGCCGTGAGGCTTGAAATAGATCGACCACGGGCCGTGCTCGCGCTGGTAACGCACGATCCCGCGCAGCAAACCGCGCCCGTATTCACGGGAGGTTTCGATGAGCAGAGCGACGCGCGGAGCGGGCATGAAAAGTTTCCTCGTAGACTCAAAACTAAACCCTCGCGACCAAAAAGTGGTATTTTTTTATACGAAGTCGGATTGCCCAAGACGCTTTTGGAAGGGACAACCTCACTACTCCGTTCCCGCCCGCCACCCGAGGCCCGGGCACATTCACCCACTTGCAGTCGCCCATCTCCATGACCTACGCCCCGCCCCCCAAATTGAAGCGCGCCCAACTGATGACCCTCCTCGCCGCCTTTCTCGGCTGGCTCTTCGATGGGTTCGAGATGGGACTCTTCCCGCTGATCGGCAAACCAGCGCTCGCGGACCTGCTCGGCAGCGGCGCATCGGAAGCCGATGCGGCCAAATGGTTCGGCGCGATCATTGCGGTCTTCCTCGTCGGCGCAGCCAGCGGCGGCGTGCTCTTTGGCTGGCTTGGCGACAAGATCGGCCGGGTACGCGCCATGGCCCTGAGCATCTGCACCTATGCGATTTTCACCGGGCTCTGCGGTTTTGCCGCGGAAGCCTGGCATGTGGCGGGACTGCGTTTTGTCGCTTCCCTCGGCATGGGTGGAGAATGGTCGCTCGGCGTCGCGCTGGTGAATGAAATCTGGCCGGGCAAATCCCGCGCCCTGACGGCCGGTCTGATCGGTGCGGCGGCCAATGTCGGCTATCTCCTCGTCGCGGTGCTGAGCATGGTGTTGCTCAGCTTCATCAAAGGCACTCATCAGTTCTTTTTGAACATCGGCATTTCGGCTGAAACAGCGGACTTCCTGCTCAAGCACGAAGCGTGGCGCCTGCTCATGATCAGCGGCGCACTTCCGGCAGTGATGATTTTCGGTATCCTGCTTTTCGTACCGGAATCGGAAAAATGGAAAGCGGAGAAAGCTCGTGGTGCGACTTCACACTGGGCGAAAACAGACCTCATCGGCATCCTGGTCGGCAGCATCGCAGCACTCGCGATTATTTGGGCCTGGTCTCCGGCCGGCGTGAAAGCGCTGCCCGCACTTGCCATCACGCTGGCAGGGCTGGTCATCGCCCTCTTCGGCTACATTCACCCGGTGCGCCGCTACCTGCATCGCGCCGAGGCCGCTGGCTCGCTCGATAGAGAACGTGGTCGGCAGATCGTGAAGATGATGATGTTCGGCGCGGGCATCGCGGCGATCGCGTTGCTCGGCACGTGGGGCTCCACGCAGTGGGCTTCGCGCTGGGTCATCACCCTGCCAGAAGCGAGCAAACAGGCCAAAGAATGGACCCTTTTCTGGCTCTCAGCAGGCGCGATCGTCGGCACCATGGTGGCCGCACTCGCCGCGGGCCATTTTGGCCGGAAGATCACCTACGCCGTGCTCTGCGTCAGTTCCATCGCCGGGGCGCTGCTGCTCTACCGGACGAATACCGTTTACTCGGACTACTTCCTCTTCTGCACCTTCGTGGCGGGCGCGGTGACCGCTTCGTTCTACGGCTTTTTCCCGCTGTATCTGCCGGAGCTTTTCCCCACGGCGGTGCGCGCCACCGGCCAGGGCTTCGCCTTCAACTTCGGCCGCATCGTGGCCGCCGTCGGTGGGCTGCAAACCGCGAATCTGATGAACTATTTCGGCGGTAGCTTTCCCACCGCCGCGACCGTGATGGCGGGGATCTACCTCATCGGCATAGGGATCATCTGGATCGGGCCGGAAACCAAAGGTCAGCCGCTGCCGGAATAATTTCATGACTACCGCGACCCGCTCCACGGACATTCGTCTTACCGAAGTCCGCGTCTCCTACGAAAACTATTCCTATCGCACGCCGATCAAATTCGGCGGCGTCGCCCTCGACAAGGTAACGGTGCTCAACGTCGATTGCGAGGTCGTCACGCGCGATGGAAAAGCCACGCGCGGGTTCGGCTCGATGCCGCTCTCGAATATCTGGGCCTTCCCGTCGGCCGTGATGAACTACGACCAGACGCTCGCGGCGATGACTACGCTGACCGAGCGCTGTGCGAAGATCGCGAATGCGCAGACCGCGTACGGTCACCCGGTCGAGCTCGGCGTCGAACTCGAAGAGCAATTCCTCGCCGCGGCCGATGAAGTCTCGCGCGAAATGGCCCTGCTACAGCCGATCCCGAAACTCGCCACGATGGTGGTCGGCAGTCCCTTCGACGCGGCGCTGCACGATGCTTTCGGCAAGGCCCATGGGCTGAATTGCTTTCACACCTACGGCCGCGATTTTCTCGACCGCGATCTCGCGACGTGGCTCGGCGCGGACTACGCGGGCGAATACCTCGATCAATACGTGCTGCGCGAGCCGAAGACGCCGATGCCGCTCTACCATCTCGTCGGCGCACTCGATCCGCTCGACGCCGCCGAAGTGGCCAAGCCCGTGGGCGACGGCCTGCCGGAAACTCTCGCGGAGTGGATCCCCTTCAACGGACTGACCCACATGAAGATCAAGCTGAACGGCGACAATCTCGATTGGGACCTCGCCCGCATCGTGAAAGTCGATCGCGTTTCCACCGAACAGCAGGCGCTTCGCAACGTGACCGCGTGGCACTACTCGCTCGATTTTAACGAGCGCTGCCCGCACGTGGACTATCTCGTCGAGCTGCTGCGCAAGCTGAAGGAGACGACACCCGCGGGCTTCGATCGGGTGCAATACATCGAGCAACCGACGGCGCGCGATCTCAAGGCGAACCCGAACAATCGCATGCACGAAGCGGCGAAGCTCAAGCCGGTGGTCATCGACGAATCGCTCACCGATCTCGAAAGCCTGTTACTCGCCCGCGAGATGGGTTACACCGGCGCCGCGCTCAAGGCCTGCAAAGGCCAGAGCCAGTCGCTGCTCATGGCCGCTGCCGCGCAGAAGCTCGGGCTCTTCCTCTGCGTACAGGACCTCACCTGCCCAGGTGCTTCGCTCATTCATTCCGCCAGCCTGGCTACGCACATTCCCGGTGTCGCGGCGATCGAATCGAATTCGCGCCAGTATTGCCCGGTCGCCAATGAAGCCTGGAAGGATCGATTCCCCGGCGTCTTCAAAGTCCGCGATGGATTCATGGATACGAGCAGACTGAACGGCCCCGGTCTCGGCGCCGTCTGAGCGTACCTTTTCTCTCCATTTTTATGATGACTCGCACCTCCCTCCTCGGCGCGTCGTTGCTCTGCGCCGGCCTCATGGCCTCGGCGCAGGACGCCTCGAATCTTGATCCCTCGCTCGACGCCTTTGTCCAAAGCTTCAAAGGCAAAGGCGCCTTGAACGATGGATCCAAGCCGCTCACTCCGGAAGAAACGATCAAGCATTTCCAACTCGCCCCGGGTTTGAAAATGGAGGTGGTCGCGAGCGAGCCGGTCATCTCGCAGCCGCTCAATCTGAACTTCGACGAGCGCGGCCGCATGTGGGTCATCCAATATCTTCAGTACCCCTTCCCCGCCGGGCTGAAGATCGTGAAATACGATGAGTACCTTCGCGCCGTTTTCGACAAGGTGCCGCCGGCCCCGCCGAATCATCTCAAAGGCAAGGATCGCGTCACCATCCTCGAGGACAAGGACGGCGACGGCGTCTACGAATCACACAAGGATTTCCTCTCCGACCTGAACATCGCCCGAAGTGTGGTCAGCGGCCGCGGCGGCGTGTGGGTGCTGAACCCGCCTTACCTGCTTTTTTATTCGGACAAGGATCGTGACGACGTGCCCGATGGCGACCCGAAAGTCGTGCTCAGCGGCTTCGGCCTAGAAGATACGCACTCCGGCGCCAACAGCCTCGCGTGGGGCCCGGACGGCTGGCTCTACGGCGCGCACGGCAGCACCTGCACTGCGGAAATCAAAGGGGTGAAATTTCTCGGCCAGGCCATCTGGCGGTATTCGCCGGAGACCGATGAATTCGAGGTTTTCGCTGAGGGCGGCGGCAATACCTACAGCCTCGATTTCGACGCTAAAGGCCGCGCTTTTTCCGGCACCAACTCCGGCAACACCCGTGGGATGTACTATCCGCAAGGCAGCGCCGGCTCGAAGACCTGGGGCAAGCACGGGCCGCTGATGAATCCGTACTCGTTCGGCTGGTTCGAGCACATGGCGCACAAGGGTTATCAGCCGCGTTTTGCCCAGACGATGTGCGTGTACGAAGGCGGCGCGATTCCTTCCCTCGAAGGGCTCTACGTCGCGCCGATGTCGCTGATGAATCGCGTGATGGCCAGCCGGCTGCTCAGCGATACCTCGACCTACCGCACCGAGGACCTCGATCCGCTCGTGCTGACGGACGATCGCTGGTTCCGCCCGGTCGACACCAAGGTCGGTCCGGATGGCGCGATCTACATGGCGGACTGGTACGACAGCCGCCTCACTCACGTCGATCCACGCGATACGTGGGACAAGGAACACGGCCGCATCTACCGCCTCGAAGCGGACACCGCGAAGCCCGGCGTGAAGCCCTTCGATCTCGCGAAGCTCTCTTCGGCGGAACTCATCGAAGTACTGAAGAATCCGAACAAGTGGTATCGCCAGACCGCGCTCCGGCTTTTCTACGATCGGCACGATGCTGCGGTCATTCCGCAGCTGCGGAAGCTGGTGAAAGAAAGTACCGGCCAATTCGCGCTCGAATGCCTCTGGGCGCTGAACGCGAGCGGCGGCTTCACCGATGAAGTCGCGCTCGAAACGCTGGATCACCCGGATGAATTCGTGCGCACGTGGACGGTCCGCCTGCTCGGCGATCGCTATCCCGCTGCACGCTACAACAGCTCCACCCGCCAGCCGAAGCCGCTGCCGGAAGCGCTGGAGAAAAAGCTGATCGAGCGAGCCCGTCAGGAAACCCAGGTCCAGGCCCGCGGCCAGCTCGCCAGCTCCGCTAAACGCCTGCCGGGAGTCGATGCGCTCCCCATCATTCGCGAGGCGATCTACCACAACGAAGACGCCACGGACAAACACCTGCCGCTGCTCCTCTGGTGGGCGCTGGAAAGCAAGGCGACCAGCGATCGCGCCGCCGTGCTCGAGCTGCTCAAGGATTCCGCGCTCTGGCGTACGCCGCTCTTCAGCCAGCACCTCATCTCGCGCCTCGGCCAGCGTTACACGGCCGAGCGCACGGACGAAAACCTCTCCACCGCCGCGCAGCTGCTCGCCCTCGCGCCGACACTGGAAGCGCAGGATGAATTGATCAAGGGCATGGAAGCCGGCCTGCAAGGCGACCGCGTCACCAGCGTCCCGGAAGCACTGCAAAAGCAGGTCGCATCCGTCTGGGGCGCCCGTCCGCACACCGCCGCGCTGGTCAGCTTTGCCCTGCGCCTAAACTACGCCGACGCCGGCCCAGCCGCGGTCGAGATTTTGGCTCAGCCAAAGATCTCCGCCGCCGAACGCCGCAGCCTGCTCGAGCTCCTCGCGGAGCGTCGCGTCGAGGCCGCCGTGCCGGTCATTACCCAGCTGCTCAAGGCCGAGAAAAGCGACAATGCAAAGCTCGATCTGCTCAATGCCCTCGCGCGCTTCAATGCACCGGAAGTTGGCCAGACGATCATCGATCTGCTGCCCAGCTTTTCCTCCAAGGTGCGCTCGGCAGGAATCAATGCGCTGAGCAGCCGGGCCGATTGGGCGCGTTCGCTCCTCGAACTCGTCGACCGTGGCCAGGTGAAGAAGGAGCAGCTTTCTGTCGGCAACCTGCTCGCTATTCAAAAACTTGGCGATCCGCAGGTGGATCAACTGCTCAAGAAGCACTGGGGCAACCTCCGCGCTTCGCCCAAGGAAAAGGAAGACTTGATCAAGAACCTGCGCCAGATCGTGAGCCAGCCCGGCGACCTCGAAAAGGGCCACCAGCTCTTCAAAAACATGTGCGCCGTCTGTCACACGCTGAAAGGCGAGGGTGGCAAGGTCGGCCCCGAACTCACCGGCTACGAACGCGACAATCTCGACTTCATGCTGCCAGCCATCGTCGATCCGAGCCTCGGCATTCGTGAGGAGTATACGCTCTACAATCTCTCGACCAAAGACGGCCAGACCCTGGCCGGATTCGTCGCCGAGAATACCCCGCAGTTCGTGACCATGCTCGATATGGTCGGCAACAAAACGAAGATCGCCCGCGAAGAAATCAAATCCCTCGCCGCGCTGCCCACGTCGCTGATGCCGGAAGGCCTTCTCAACGCGCTCTCCACCGATCAAACGCGCGATCTCTTTACCTACCTGATGGCCAAGTAGCGCCCGCTCTTTCACGCCATCCTGACCCGCCGCATTTCCCCAAAAATGACCCGTCGCCGCCTGCCTCTCCTCTCCTTGGCCGGAGCCTTGGCTCTCGCTTCCACCCTGCTCGCCGCGGAAGATCCGTGGGCGCCGTGGATCGAGCCGAACTACCCGTTCTTCTCGTCGTCCCTCGACCTGCGAGGCGTAGCGCCGGAAGGCACGCCGCAGAATATCACGCCGCGCGGGATCGTGCTGAATCTCGGCCACGGCTGCTGGGCTTGCTTTGATACCGAGCTGCTACGGGTGGCGGCGATCTGGCAGGGCGGGGCGGTGACGACCGATGCCCTCGCGCAGCTTTCCTATCAAAACGGGAACATCAAAACCGTCGGCGGTCAGACCAAGCTGCCCAAACCGAAAGGCCCGGTGTGGCTGTACAATGGGATCTATCCCGGCTGGCAGAGTGGTGATCGGCTCACGCTCACCGATTCACGCGAGCCGCAACCGACCGCGGAGGAATCCGGCCGCGGCCCCATCCCCTCGACCGCCGGGCAATTCAAAGCCGTGCACCTGAACGGCTCTGAAGCGGTGCTCGAATACGTCGTCGCCGGGAGCAGCGTGCGCGAATGGATCACCGCCGGCAAACACGACGGCGCACCAGTCGTGCAGCGCAATTTCCAGATTACACCCGCCAAACAGCCGCTCACGCTGGTCCTGGGCTCGAAGACACCGGCGAAGAAGGGCGTGCCCGCCTCGGTCCTGCTCGTGAATGAACAGGGCGACGCGGCGTTGCTCGAAAACAACGACGTGTGGGCGGTGCGCATTCCGGCCGGGCCGCAGAATATCGAATTCAGCGTCACGATCAGCCCGGATTCAGCCACGCCGCCGACCACCATTCCGCGGCTGCCTCCTTCCGACATTCCCAGCGTCCGCCGCTGGGCTGGTGAAGTTGAAACCCAGGCCGCGCTGTCCGCTTCGCAGGACGCCTACGTCGTCGACGATATCGCGCTGCCCTTGGAAAATCCGTGGCGCCGCAATATCCGCCTCGCCGACATCGCGTTCTTTGCCGATGGTACTGCCGCCACGGTTACGCTCGATGGCGACGTCTGGATCGTGCGTGGGCTGAAGGAAAAACTCGGCACCGTGCACTGGCAACGTTTCGCCTCGGGGCTGCATGAACCGATGAGCCTCGCGATTCGGGACGAAGAACTCTTCGTCTTCGATCGCAACGGCATCTGGCGTCTGCGCGACACCAACGGCGATGGCGAAGCCGATGTGCATGAGCTTTTCGCCAACATCTTCCCGCAATCCGCGGAAAGCCGCGAGTTTGCCAATTCGCTCAAGGTCGCGCACGATGGGGCCTTCATCATCGCCAAGGGCGGTCAGCAGGCGTCGACGATCAGCAAATACAACGGCAGCGTGCTGCGGGTCGCCCGCGACGGGCAGACCTTTCTCCCGCTCGGCGTCGGCTTCCGCCAGCCTTTCGCCGGAGTGAATCCGCGCACCGGGCTCGTCACCGCGAGCGATCAGGAAGGCAACTACACGCCCACCACGCCGCTCTACATCGTGAAGGACGCCGAGTTCCACGGCTTCCTCAGCGAGATCCTTCCGCGGGAACAATACCCCGCGCCGATCGCCGATCCGTTGACCTGGATCCCGCATCCGGTGAATGCCTCCGCCGCCTCGCAGGTGTGGCTCTACGACGCGAAGATGGGCCCGCTGAACGACAACCTGATCCACGTCGGCTTCAACCGGCCTGAGCTCTTCCGTGTGATGCTCAATGAGCGCGAGAAGAAGCCGCAGGCGGCGATCGTTAGCATCGTGCGCGACTTCGATGTGCCTTCGCTCAATGCCGCGGTGAATCCCGCTGATGGCTGGCTCTACACCACCGGTTTCCAGGTCATCGGCTGGGGCACCACGGCCAAACGCGTGAGCGGTCTCGCCCGCGTGCGTTACACCGGCGCGCCGGTGACTTTGCCAAAGGAAGTCGTGCCGATGGACCAGGGCGTCCTGCTGCGCTTCGAGGTCGCGCTCGATCCGAAGAAGGCGACCGATTTCGCCAGCTATTCGCTGGAAAGCTGGGGCTATCGCCGCACCTATCAATACGGCTCCCCGCATCTCAAAGCCGACGGCAAACCCGGCCAGGATTGGGTCGCGCCGAGCAGCGCTTATCTCTCGAAAGACGGCAAGAGTGTCTTCGTCGGCGTGCCCGGCATGAAGCCCGTGATGCAGATGCGCATCGGCTGGGCCTTGCAGACCGCAACTGGATTGCCGGTGGAAGAGAACGCGTATTTCACGCCGTATGAGCTGACCAAGTTCAACCCGGAGGCCGAAGGCTTCGGCCCATTGACCGTCGATCTCACGCCCAAGGCTTCCGTGGCGAGTGCCGGCGCCAAGCCCACGATCGAAGAAGGCATCCGGATCTACAAAATGATGGGCTGCATGGCTTGTCACGCGACGGACGACACCGTCCAACAACGCATCGGGCCGCCATGGAAAGGGCTGTATGGCAAGCAGCGCGAATTCGCCAAGTCGCCGAGCTGCGTGGCCGATGAAACGTATCTCCGCGAGTCCATCATGGCGCCCGCCGCGCGCATCGTGAAAGGCTACGAAAAGACCGAGTCCGGCATGCCGGTCTATGCCGGTGTGCTCACCGACAGCCAGATCGACTCGGTCATCCTTTTCATCAAGAGCCTCAAATAACCGTCCCGTCCCATGTACCCCCGCCTCCTCTGCCTGCTTGGTCTTCTCAGCCTCGACGCGCTCGCGCCGGCTGCCTCCGCCGCCGACCGTCCCAAAGTCGTTTTCATGATCGGTGAGGACGAATACAAAACCTGGGAAACGCTGCCGGAATACGCGGCGACGGATCTCAAGGCGGGTTACGATACAAAGATCGTCCTCGGCGATACCGCCGATAAGAACAACTTCCCCGGCCTGGTCGAAGCGCTCCGTGACGCGGATCTGCTCTTTGTCAGTGTGCGCCGCCGCACACCGCCGAAGGAACAACTCGACGCCGTCCGCGCGCACCTCGCCGCGGGCAAACCGCTCGTCGGAATCCGCACCGCCTGCCACGCTTTTGCCCTGCGGCCGAAAGACAAACCTGCCGACCCGAAGCTCGCCAACTGGCAGGAGTTCGATCCCGAAGTCCTCGGTGGCCACTACACGAATCACTACGGCGCTGGTCCGAAAGCGACGCTCACACTCGCACCGAACGCGGACAAGCAACCGATCCTCCAAGGCATCGATGTCGCCAAGCTCATCTACAACGGCTCCCTCTACAAAGTCGCTCCACTCGAGAGCGACGCCATTCCCCTGCTCTTCGGCACGATCCCGAACCAGTCGGCCGAACCCGTCGCCTGGACCCGCCTCTTCGGCCCGAAACAAGCGCGCGTCTTTTACACTTCGCTCGGCCATCCGGACGATTTCCGGAATCCCGAATTCCGCCGTTTGCTGAGCAACGGCATCGCCTGGGCGACCGGCAAATAAGCCGCGTTACATCCGGCGACCGACGTTGCGGCTTCTTTCGTCGAAAACTTTGTAGAGCCGATCGCGGACCTCGCGTTCCTTGTTCAGTTCCTGCCGGAAATAGTCGTACCGGATCACCCCATCGGCCTCCGTGATATCGCGACGCACAAGGAATCGCAAGCTGCTGAGGAAACTCTGAGTGGCATTGAGCCGGTCGACCTCGGATGTTTGCGACCGGTTGATCTTTCCCAGCCACTCCGTCGCGGGCCGGCGGAGCGTTTCGGTCGCGAAATTGGCGGAGTTATTCTTCCGCAAGGCGTCCAGGAAATTGAAGATATCCTCAGTCAGGCTGGAGATTCCTTGGATCCGTCCGGCTTCGGCAACGAATTGCGGCCAGTTTACCGGTTGCCACGTCTGCACGCTATCGAGCCGATAACCGAAACGGCGCACCACCTCGCTTTTCCCATTGGCGGCCGTTCGACCCGCTGTGGTGGAAAACTCGTCATAACGCTTGGTCAGGTAGGTCGCGATGCCGATAGCCTTGCCGGTTTTCGAGTGAATGATCGGGCTGCCACTATTGCCGGGAATAAATTCCGCAGTTACCTCGATCCGATCAGGCCCTAGGCCGGCGACTTCGCCTGGAAGATTGGTGACCACGCCACCACCATCGCTATTCCCAAAAACAAAGACTCCGTCGCCAATGGCGACCTGAGTATTCATATCGCGCTCGACCTCCAAGGCATCGCCCGGGACGTCCTTGAGGCCGAAACGGATCAGATCGTGCCCGACTGCGGAATCCACCGAAACGGGCGTGAGCACCGTCCCATCGAGGAGCGTAAACCGCGGCCGTTTCATCGCCGCGGCGACGTGGTTGTTTGTAAAAAGATAGGGCTTACCGCCGAGATTGGCGATGAAGCCGCTGCCGGAGGCATCGCCATCGCGAACGATGACTAATGTCCGCATGTGTTTCCGCATCAACTCTCCTCCCTCGGATGCCGCGGAGCGAGCTGGAGCAGACGGCGATGAAGGCTGCGATTTCGGCGGTTCCGTCGCGTCGGCATCCTGGCCGGCGACCTGCGCGGAGGGGACCCGATCAGTCCCCGCGCCTCCAGCCAGGATGGTGACGGACTTGGGCGATTCCGGCTCAATCGAGAGCCCTGTGATCGGGGTCGACTCCAAGGGAATATCCTCCGGCGCTGCCGCGACTTTTCCCGGCTCCGTGGCAGCCGCTCCGTCTGCGCCGGTCAAGCGCCCCAACAGGGCCAGCCCACGCGAAGGTTCGCCGCCATGGGCGGTGCGTAACAGCAAGGCAGGCAACCCAAAAATGCCCAGCATGAGCAGCAGCGCGGGAAAAAGCCGTCCCAACCGTATCAGGCCCACGGCAATAATCGAAGCAAAGGCGAACCAAGGTAACCAAAACAACATAGGTAAAGAGGCACAGAGTAAAGCGATCGAACCCAAAGCTAGCGCGATCCAGGCGACCTGCGGATTGGGCTGCTCCAATTCTTTGATCAACCGCTGCCACCCCCACTTGAGCAAGGAAATCCAATCGGGCAACTCCGCCGGCAACGGTTCTGGGACCTTTTGCAAGACCGCGCGGACGGGCCGCCACAACGGGGTCCCCGGCAACTGGACCAACCATTCGCCACTGATCTGCCCGGAAGCCCACGCTTCCTCCAATTCCTCGCGCGAAAACGGCCCGACAAACTGCCGGTTTTTCAAAACCAGGCACTCTCCCTTTTGCAGTTCGGGCGACACGATATCCATGGGCCGCCCACCATGCGCACAGCACGATTGATCGCAAGGCGAAGTCGGTTCCCAAAAAAACAAACACCCGCCCGCTCTCGATCCGAGAGGCGAACGGGTGCGACCTGGTTGGGTAAATCCGAGATATTACTTCGCGGCGACGGCCTTCACGCGCTTGAGCGTCATTTCTTTCTCCGGCATCAATTCACCGTTCATATACGCCTTGCAGGACGATGAGATCGTGTCGGCGTCGATGAAACGCAGGGTCGTGCCGTGCATATGCGACTCCTTCTTCACGTCGATGGTGCAGCAGCTATCGAGGTCGAAGGTGAGCGAGTTCGCATCCGAGGCTTTCAGGGCCATGATCGGGCGATTGCCGAGCATGCAGTAGTGGGTCATCGCGAGTTTGCCTTTCTCGTCATAGTACATGGTGACCATCTCGTTCGGCGTCCCGGCAAAGACGCGCTCCTCGAGCACGCTGCCGCCGGCGATGAGGCGGTAGGCAATGTTAATATCGACCGGACCCTGGCCCATATCGCTCTTGCCCTGCCAGTTGCCGACGAGGGTCTTCATGCGCTCGAACTCGGCCGAAGCGGGTTTCGGCGCGGGCGCAACGGGTTTCGTTTCTTCCGCGTGGATCCAAGTGATGGTGGCCAGCAGGACCGCGGAGCAGAGGGAGGCGAATTTCGTGTTCATGTTCGTGTGGAGTGTTTGGTGTGTGAGTGAAGTAGCGGTGGTTCCGATTTCACTCCTCCAACGAACGAGCCGCGGGGCTCAGGACACGATTCCCGAAAAAGTTCAGATTTCTTATTTCACCCGGCCCAGCGGATAGACCGACACGTCCACTCCGGGCGACATGATCACGTGATCCGGCGGGCGCCCGGGCGAAGTAAAACCGTTGAGCGCCAACAGCTCATCCGTCCACCGGCCTACTTCCGCCTGATACAAAGGATAGGGCTGATGATGCACCGCTCCAGACCACAGTTGCCCACGTCCGTACGCAAAAAGCCGGTAGCGCTCGACCAGGAAAAATTCCAGCGACCCGGGATCGGCCACCGGCAACGCTGCGCCCACCCGATATTCGAAGTCCCCTGCGTTCTGCGGTCGCCCCGTGTGATGCCGGACGACGCGGTAGGAAATGCCGCCGTTCGCCAGCAGCGACGAATTCATCTCCGCATAGATATAGGGAAGGTGGAAAAATCGCCTAGCCACGGCCACCGCCAGCCGCTGGCAGGCGTCCAGGGAGTAAAACCAGACTCCAGGCGTCCCAGCACGATCATGCACGTAGGTACGGAGATTCATTTCGAGGAAGTTCGAAATACCCGGCACCGCGGGGAGAAAGCGCGGCCGGATGTTCCGCATAAAAAAGGGCACGACTCCCAGATAGGCCTGCCCTGCAAAGGTATCGACCCACAGGCCGGGTGGCAGAGTCGCCTGAATGACCTCGACCGGGAATGTCCAGTGCAGGAAAAGCAGGTCGCGCCATTGCTGCCGCATCACCGGGCCTACGGAGGGCGGTTCGCGCATGGCCACCCGCAGCGTGGAATCCGGCAGGGAAAAACCGGTCGGTGAAGTTGAGATCGGTAAAGCCATGGCCAAAGGATCAACCCGAGGCTATTGCCTCAGCCCGCCCGAGCCCACTCCAGACTTCCCATCTTCGCGTCGTTTTCCCACCATCGTCCACCCTGTATGAAGCCTTTGCTCTCCCTCCTTTGCGCCGCCGCCTTGTCCGCCACCGCTTTCGCCGGAGGACCGGTCAAACACGTGGTGCAATTCAAGTTCAAGGCGGAGGCCACCCCGGAACAGGTGCAAAAGGTGATCGAGGAATTTGCCGCGCTGAAACAGAAGATTTCGGTCGTCGACGGCTTCGAATGGGGCACCAACGTGAGCCCGGAAGGCCTGAACAAAGACTTCAAACACTGCTGGATCCTCACCTTCCGGAGTGAAGCCGACCGCGACACGTACCTGCACCATCCCGACCATGAAAAATTCGTCGCGCTGGTCAAACCGCTGCTGGCCGATGTCCAGGTAGTCGACTTTATCCCCGCGGAAAAGGCGCGTTAAAATCACAAAAGTGCCGTTCCCGCGTCAGACTTCACAGAAAACGAGTTGACGTGGGCCTTGACGCTCTTAAAGTCCCCGCCCTTTTCGACCGAACTTTTCATTAGCCATGGCCAATACCAAATCCGCCGCCAAACGCGCTCGCCAGACGATCACCCGCACCTCCGTGAACCGCCGGGTGAAGAGCCGCGTGAAGACCGCTCTCAAGAAGGTGCGTGAAATCCTGAAGACCGGCGACAAGGCCAAGGCCCTCGAAGTGGCTCAGCAGACCGTCTCCGTCCTCGATAAGGCGGCTAAGACCGGCCAGATCCACAAGAACAAGGCCAGCCGCCACAAGTCGCAGATCGGTACGGCTCTCGCCGCGCTGAAGTAACGACCTTTTAGCAAGGCGTTTCGGGGCAGCGCCCGGTCGATTTCTTTTCAATTTCCCTGCCCCACCAAGAAGGGTGCCGTCTCCGCGGCGCCCTTTTTTGCGTAGATGGTGATTGGTGATTAATTAGAAGGCGGCGGGACCATCCACCTACGAATCACGATCCACCAATCACGCCTTACTTATTCCGCCGCGGCGAGTTGATACGAAAACTCCCGGAGACTTTGGCGAAGATCATCCGGGAGTTCGAGGAAGAGGATGGTGGTATCGAAGAGCGGGGCTTGGTCGACCGGCTGTGGGCGTCGTTCGCACCAGACGACGATGCCCTCGAGCGTCACGCGGACGCCGCCAAGGCCCGGGTCGCCGCAATGGCAACCCACCGCCAGGCGGGTCCCCAAGGTAAACCGCCAGCGGGATAGAAAGCGCATGCCTTTTTCATCGACAGTGAGGTGCTGGCCGACGGGCTGCTCGTCGACGCCGCAATCGAGCACCAGACGGGCTCGATTTCCAACAGGGGGTATGGCGCTATCTCGCATCAGCAAAGATTGATCTTCTAAGGGGACCGTAGCACTCCCGGTCCACCTGTCAAAAAATCGCCTAAAAAGAACCTGATGCCCGCTTCGGGCCGCAAAAAGGAGGGGAAAAAGCCTGACTCTGGCCAGCCGCTTACGCTTTCCCGGCCGAAGGATCAGCGACCACCGAGGCATCGATTACTCCCTCCCCAGCCAACGCCGCGGTTTCGGCTTTGGATTCCGCCAACAGGCGCAAAGCAATCCGGCCGAGTAACGTAGTCACCACCACCGCGACGACCAACCCACCCAGCCAGAGCACGTATTCGTAGGGCATCGGATGTGCCCGCCCTTTCAAAACACGGATGCCGTGCTGCGTGAGCGTACCGAGGTAAGCGTAAAGAAACAGCCCGGGCGCCTGCCCTAGCGCGATCCATAAAAGACACGTCCCGAAGCGAATGCGCGTTACCCCATAGAGGTAGTTCAGCAGGCTGGTCGGAAACAGCGGGTGCAGTTGAGTCAGGAAAATGATCTTCCACCCATGGCGCTCGATGGATCGATCCAACGCAGCCCAGCGTGGCTGGGCCAACAGCCGCGCCACCAGCCAGCGCCGCCCCACCAGCCGCCCAAGACCAAAAGCAATCGCCGCCCCGAGAACATTCCCGGCGATATTCAGCGCCGTCCCCCACCAGAGCCCGAAAAATAGCCCACTGCCGATCGCCAACACCCCACCCGGGAGCAGCAGCACATTGCAAAGAGCATTCAGCAGTGGGTAAAGCACGCCACCCCAGACTTCCAGACGGCTGATCGCGTGCTGGGCCCGGGTGATGTAGTCCAGCACCGGAAACCAGCGGGCCAACCCGAAAAGCAGCGCGCCTCCGAGCAACAGCCCGGCAAATTGCCACACCAGTGCGGTGCGAAACTGGGCGAGAAACCGGGCCTTCAAACGGCGGGAGTGGGAAAAAGGCGCGCGGTCAACGCCGCGAGGTGTTCCGGGGTGGTGCCGCAGCATCCACCGATCAGGCGGGCGCCACGTTCAAGGAAAGCCTCGGTTCCTTCCGCAAATTCCTCCGGCGAAAGCGCATACCGCCCATCGGCAGCCGGCAAACCGGCGCTCGGGAAAATCACGCCGTCTTCCATGGTGAGATCACCCAGAGCCGCCAGCGTCTCCGTGGGGGTGCCTACGCAATTGACCCCGACCAAATCCGCCCCCGCATCGCGCAGCCGCGACCAGGCTTGCTGAAGGGTCAACTCCCCTACCCGGCCCTGGCGGTCGCAGACGATATTTGCCACGGCGGCGCAATGATGCAGCGATTGCTTTACCTCCAGGGCGATGGCGAGTTCATCGAGGTTGGTGAAGGTTTCGAAGATGACGCACTGGGCGCCGCCATCGAGCAACGCCCCCACTTGCTCCTCAAAAATCGCGTGGATCCGTTCGCGGCGTTCGCCGGGTTCGGGCAGACCGAGTGGGCCGACGCTGGCCGCCACCATCACCCCGGTACCCTTGGTCGCTTCGCGAGCGATACGCGAGGCGAGCCAGTTCAACTCCCCGACCCGCCGCTCCAAGCCCCACTTGGCCAGCCTCACCGCACTGCCGCCGAAACTATTCGTCCGCACCAGCTTCACCCCGGCGGCCACGTAGTCGGCGTGCACCTGGGTGACGAGGTCCGGCTGCGAGGCGCACAATTCCTCCAGACAGACTTCGCGGCTTACTCCGCGCGACCGCAACAACGTGCCCATCGCGCCGTCGGCGACGATGATTTGGGAGGTGAGAACTTCGACGAGATCCATTGCGGCGAGACTATCGGTGCCCCTATTCGCAAACGCAGCAAAATCTGCGTCTTACGTTTTCGGAGTTACAGTACCGAAAAGGATTTTTCCCTTCCGATGCCCCCGTCCGGCATGCGCCAGGGCGTCGGCAAAGGCGCTGAGGGGATAGACCGTGTCGACCGCGGAATGCAGGACTCCGGCGGCGGCGAGGTCGATCAATTCCGTCAGCATGGCTTGATAGACTTCACGCTTCTGAGCCCTCGCCCATCGCGTCAGCCAAAAGCCGCGCAGAGAAAGATCGCGGAAGATGAGCAGCCCATTCGGCACTTTCAGCGGGCGCCGGGCCATCGCGCCATAGGTCACGAGCGTGCCACTGTCGCCGAGGCCGTTGAGCAACCGCAGGGCGCTTTCCCCGCCCACCGCATTCAAGGCCAGGCGTAGATTCTTCGCCTCGGCCACCTCCTCGACCGCGATTGATTCACAATCAGGGAAAAAGAGGTCGCCCGTCGCTCTCAGCCGCTCATCGACCGAGCTCAGATCGCGAACGAGGTTGATCGTGCGCCAGCCGAAATGGCGGGCCAGCTGAATCACGGCCTGCCCGACCGCGGAATTCGCCGCATTTTGCGCCAGCCATTCCCCGGGTTGAAGGTCCACGTAGTCGCGCAGCATCCGAAGCGCGGAACTGGGGTTGATTCGCACCAAGGCCGCCTGCTCGGTCGGCACCGTCGGTGGGATCAGGGTCAACTCGTCCGGTCGATAGACATTCGCTTCACGCCAGGTCCCGCCGCGCGCCGGCACCAGGACTCGATCGCCCACGCGAAATTCCGTGATTTCCGGTCCCACCGATTCCACCACCCCGGCGCCTTCCTTCCCGCCCACATAAGGTTCCGCCGGCGTGCCGGGGTATTTGCCCTCGATCGCATTCAGGTCGGCGGGATGAATCGCCGCCGCTTCGATGCGCACGAGAACATGGTACGGTCCCACCACCTCCACTTCTTCTTCCGTGGGCACGATTTGGCCGCCGGGATGCACGACCAGGGTTTGAAAACGTAGGGGGCTGCTCATGGTTCGAGATAACGTTGCAACTTTTCCCTTAGCTCCGTTCGCGCGCGGAAAAGCAGGCTTTTCACCGCCGGCACACTCAGTTCGAGCACCTCGGCGATTTCTTCGTAGGGCGTCTCGTCGTAGCGGCGCATGATGACCGCCAGGCGCTGGGTTTCGGGTAGTTCGTCGATCGCACGCTGGATCGCGCCCATCATTTCTTCATCGAGCAGGGCGGTATCCGGCGTTTTCACCCGCACATCGACGGCATCGCGCGGGCGCTCGTCGTCGCCTTCGCGCGGCTGATCGAGCGACACGACGGGGTGCCGCTTGCGGCGGCGCGTCTCGTTGAAAACCAGATTCCGCAGAATCGTGAAGAGCCAGGTGGTGAACTTTGCCGTCGGCTCGTACCGCGCCGCGCTGCGCCAGACTCGTACGAAAACCTGCTGGGACACATCCTCGGCCTCCACGTCGTCGCCCAGCATGCGCGCCACGGTGCCAACCACCCGATGCTGGTGAATCTCCACCAGTTCGCTGAAGGCGTCGAAATCGCCGGCTTTGACCCGAAGCATCAACGCCACGTCACGCGCCGCCGCTTCCTCGGGTGGTTCGGGAGGCAGTGGGGGGTCGTCAATCATGCGTTGGCCAAAAGACGGTGCGGGGCACGGCTCGGTAACAGTCACCGACAAACCCGCCCCGAAGCAATCCGTTTCCCGACCTTGTGGGGCCAATCCCGTCCCTCAGCGTCGCCGTCTCCGCAGCAGGACCACCACTCCAGCCCCAAGCAGCATCCCCACCGCACCGGGTTCCGGGACAGTGACGAGGAGTTTCACGGTCTGGCCCTGGGTAGCAAAGGCGTAGTCATAGCCGCCAGGGGCGGTGCCAATCGTGAAGTAGCTGGCACTAAAACCGGTGACGCTCGCGCCGCTGTAGTCGAGCAGCGTGTAGGAGCCCGAGCCAAAACTGCCTGAGTCGAGGATATTCAGCGTGATTTTACCGCCAAATGGGCCGGTGAAAGTACCGCCGCTCACCCGGATGAGATCGCTCACCGCCCCGAGATCGAAATCGAGCACGGTGCCGCTGCCGGTGCCTTGCAGGGTCAGGCCATTGGCAAAAGTGAGCGTGCCCACCGAATCGCCGGGCGCCAGATGGCCGCCAGCAAAAACGGTCGCGAGGGCGCCCATGGTGCCGCGGCCGCCCAGCGTCGCACCGCTTTGCACGGTCACCAGCGAGGCCGTGAGCGAGCCGTCCACCAGCAGCCTTCCGCCAGAAACAATGCTGGGTCCGCTAAGGATACTATTCCCCGTGAGCGTGAGATCGCCGGTCCCTTGTTTGCTGAGCGATGCGATCCCGTCCAGGATGGCACCCACGGTCCGATTCGAAGCGGAGTTGTAGGTGAAGGAAGCCGTCCCTGTAATCGTCCCGCTACCGCTGTCCGCCGCCAGACGCGTCAGATCGAGGCTGAAGCTGGCGACATCGAGCGTCGCCCCGGCATTCACGTAGATGCTGCCGGTGCCAAGAGCCGCCACATTACCAAGAGACAGAGTGCCTGCGGTGACGGTCGTGCCGCCCCCATAGGTATTGCTGCCGCTGAGCGTGAGTTTGCCAGCCCCGGTCTTGGTCACGCTGCCGCTGCCACTGATCCGGCCCGGGTAGATGGAGATGTTGGAACGATTGAAGACGAGTTTGGCGTTGTCGGTGATGTCGCCGGAAACGGAACCGGTGGTGCCGCCCAGGCCGAGTTGCAGGGTCCCGGCGGAAATCGTGGTGCCACCGGTGTAAGAGTTATCGGCAGCCAGCGTGAGCATACCCGTACCCAGCTTGGTGAGCGCACCCGCACCGGAGATGGCACCGCCGAGGGTGGAGTCGACCGATTGATTCAAGGCCAGGGTGCCACCCGAGATCGCTGTGGCGCCCGAGTAAGTGGTCGCGCCGGTCAGCGTGAGTGTGCCCGTGCCGAGCTTGGTGAGCGTCCCGCCAGTGCTGCCGAGGGCTGCGGCCAGCGTCACGTTCTGTCCATTCGTGTCGAACTTGTACTGCTGCCCGGCCGCGGTGGAAAAGCGGGCGGAGTAGTCGGTGGTATTGGCACCGGAGAACTGGAGCGTACCGCCGCCGAAGTTGATCGTACCGCTCGTACCGAGCGCCCCGCTGGAACCGAGCGAAAGTGTGCCCCCAGTCAGCGTCGTACCGCCGTTGTAGGTATTCGCGCCGGTGAGCGTGAGGGTGCCCGCCCCGAGCTTGGTCAGGGCACCGCCGCTGCTGCTAAGGGGGGCTGCCGCCAGCGTTACATTCTGCCCATTCGTGTCGAACTTGTACTGCTGCCCGGCCGCGGTGGAGAAACGACCGGAGTAATCCACCGTATTCGCATTGGTAAATTGGAGCGTGCCACCGCCTAACGTGATCGTGCCACTGGCCCCCAACGCGGTGGCATTGCCGAGGACGAGCGTCCCGCCATTGAGGGCGGTAGCCCCGGTATAGTTGTTCGCACCGGAAAGGATCATCGTCCCTGCGCCGGCCTTGGTGAAGCCGACGCCAGCCGTGCCCGCAGAGATGGCGGCGCTGACATCGAGCGTCGCTCCGCTGTTCACGGTGAAGTTCACGTTGTCGCCCGGGTTAAGCTCCCGCAGATCGACGCGCCCGGAAATACTGCTCGTGCCGCTGTCGGCTACCACGGTCACCGAAGTGCCATTGCCAAAGGAAAACTTGGAGGCGGCGGCGACGTTGCTCGTACCGCTGTTGGAGATCATCGTCGCGTTGCTCAAAGTATAGGCGACGCCCCAGCCATTGTTCCCGGCGGCGGTATTGTTGAGCGTGCCGCCCGTAATCTGGATCGTGTCGACCTTCGTGCCAGCGAGGTAGCCGAGGGCGTCGATGCCGTTGGTATCGACCGTGGCGCCGGCATTGATCGTCAGCGCGCCCCGGATAGCGCCGGTGGAACTGCCGAAGGTGAGCTTGAGCGTGCCGCCGTTCACGGTCGTGCCACCGGTATAAAGATTGGCCGTGCCCAAGGTGAGCGAGCCAGTGCCGGACTTGACCAGGCCACCGACATTGCTGGCCGCGAGCGCCGTGGCGTAGGTAACGTTGTTGCCGTTCGTATCGATGCGGACGGCCTCAAAACTACTCTGGATGCTCGGGGAATAGTCGGTCGTGATGCCCGTGCCGTATTGCAGCGTGCCACCCTTGAACACGATCGTGCCCGAACCCAACGCGGTGCTCGATCCCAGCACCAGCGTGCCGCCATCCAGCCGCTTGAAACCGGTGAAAGTATTGGCGCCGGACAGGATCAGGGTGCCGGCACCATTCTTGGTCAGATCGATGTCTCCCGGGAGTCCGGCGGCGGTGGCACTCGAGGAAATGCCGGCGGTAATGGAGAGCGTCGCCCCCGTATTCACCGTGAAATTCACGCCGGTGTTACCGTTGTCGCCGCGCAGATTGATCCGCCCCGAGATGGTGCTCGTGCCGCTTTGGGCGGTCACCGAGGTATTGGCGCCAGCGAGACCGCCGAAGGAGAAGTGAGAGGCTGCGGTGGTGGAAGGCGTGCCGCCGTTGGAGATCATCGTGGCGTTGTTCAAGATGTAGGCGACACCCCAGCCATTGCTGCCGGCGGCCGTGTTCCTGAGCGTGCCGCCATTAATCGTAATGCTATCGACCTTGGTGCCAGCGCCCCAGCCCAATCCATCCACGCTGGAGGTGAGCACGGTGGCGCCCGAACCGATGGTGAGCGCGCCGCGGATGTTGCCGATCTGGCCACCATTGGCGAGTTCGAGCGTCCCGCCGGTCACGAAGGTGCCGCCGGTGTAAGTATTCTGCCGGGTCATGGAGAGCGTGCCCAAGCCCGCCTTCGTCAGGCCGCCGGTTCCGGTGATGGCCGTCGCCCCGAAAAGGGTGTCGTGGAGGTTGGTATCGAAGGTGCCACCGTTGGGCCCAAGGGGAGCGAGGCGCGATTCGATGCCGAAGAGGTCCACCAGCCAGCGCACCCCGCCGCCATTGAGCGTGATATTGCCAGTGCCGAAATTGTTCAGGGCCCGAAACTCGATAAAGCCGCTGTTGATCGTCGTACCCCCGCTGTAGCTGCTCGCGCCGCTGAGTTCGAGCGCGCCGGGGCCGCCTTTAATGAGTTGGCCACTGCCGCTAATCACCTTGCTGTACCACTGCTTGATGGCGGGATTGAAAGCGACCGTGGCGTTGTTCACGATGTTCGCAAAAGGGGCGCCGTTGTTGGCGACGCCGTCGCCGAAAGCCAGCGTGCCGCCGGAAACCGTGATGTTGTTCGTGGTTTCGACCTCGCCGGTGAGTGTGAGGGTACCGGCACCGAGCTTGGTCAGGCCACCATCCGCCGCCGAGCCCAGATCGCGGTCGCGCCGGAAGTTGGCGGCAATCACACGGTTGGTGCCCGCGGTATCGATTCGGGCGCCATTGGCCGTCACATAGATCCAGGTGTTGGCGTCGATCCAACCGGCGGCCGGGCTGGCCACCGCGGCGTTTGCCTGCAAGGTGCCCCCGTCGAAATACAATCGCCCGGATTGAATATCGTCCGCGTGGATGTCGGACGTCACCAGAGTGCCTCCGCTGCGCAAGGCGAGGAACGCCGAGTCGAAAGTAAACAGCGACCCGGCAAAATACACTGCCGCGGCATTCAACGTTCCGCCGGTCAGGTTGTAGTAGGTTTCAGCCGTGCCGGGATTCTGGAGGCGCAGGCCAGCGTTCAGATTCACCGTGCCGCCGGTCTGGGTGAAAGCAGCGGCACCAACACCGGTCACACCCAGAACGAATGGATTCGTATTCGCGGTAAACGTGCCCGAGTTGATCGTGTAGCTGAGGGACTGCGGAGTGCCCAAGGTCCAGATGTTGGTCGTCACATTTCCACCATTCTGGATGAAGGTGGAGTAGTTGGCGACCAAGGTAGAGTCCAGCGTGGCGCTGCCGGTCGTCTGCGTCGCGGTGGTCCCATTAAAAGTCCAATCCGCGCGGACGGCTGGAGCGAGGGCGAGGATCAACAGAAGGGTGTGGACAGCGGCTCTCCGGGGAATGGCAGACGGCATGGCACTGCTGAGGAAACCGCGGTGAAAGCGGACCAACAACCGAACAAAACCCGTAGAAATACGAGGCCGCCAAAGACGGCGCTTGCCTTGCCCCGGGCCGTCCGCGCAAGCACGCGCATGAACACCTCGCACTCTCCCCACTGGCTGCCGCTGGCGGGGGTGATTGCCTGCATCGTGCTGGGGTGGATCGGCCTGATGTTCCGGCTGGCAGGCAACGACGCAGGGCGGCAGCGGCTGACTTCCGGCCTCGCCGTCCTCCGTATGCCAGCGGCGGAAGCCGCAAAGCTGACGCCCGCCGCCGTGGCGGCGCTGCCGGAGGAGTCCTGGCAACCCTGGGCCAAACCGGGCTTCCTTCCGGAACAAAAGCCGGCCCTGGCCTGGGTCCGCGTCACCCTGGCCAACCCGGGAGCCCTCGCGACGACCGGCGTACTGGCCGACCGGCATTGGTATACCGACTGGCTGGACGCCTACGTGCGCGAAAACGAAGCCCCGGGTGGCTGGCGTCACGAACGCTCAGGGGAGTGGACGCCGTCGCGGGAAAAGGCGTTTTGGGGGCGCGAAGTGGCGGTACCGGTAACCCTGCCCGCGCACGGCAACCGGACGGTTTATCTGCGCTACGAAGACCGCTTGGCCTTGTGGCTGGATCTGGCCTGGTGGCCGGATGAACGCGCCTTCCACGCCGCAGTACTGCGGGGCGTAGTGGCGGAATGCCTCTACTTCGGCACGCTGCTGGCGTTGCTGCTCTACAACGCGGTGCTCTGGGCGCGGGTGCGGTTTCCCAGTACGGGCACCTACCTGCTCTACCTGGGGACCTTCCTCTTTTACACTAGCTTCCCGCGCAATGTGCCAGCGCTCCTCGGCCTGGCGATGGGGTCGCCGGTGCTGGAAATCCTGTCTACCGTCATGATGGCCCTCAGTGGTCTCTGCCTGGCGGAGTTTTCCCGGCGCTTCCTCGAACTGCCAGAGCGCCTCCCGCGGGCGGACCGTGTGGTGCGGGGGGCGAAGCTGACGATGGCAGTGCTGGCCGCCGGGGCAGCGGGAGCGGGTGCCCTGGGGTGGAACGGTGGATTCGCCTATATCGCACTCGCCTGCGCGGGGCTGCATGTGGTGGTCTTCGGCGTGGCCTTCGCGGCTTGGCGCGCCGGAACGGGCCAGGCACGATTCTTCGTGCTGGCTCTGGGTTTCCTGCTGGCTGGCTTGCTGCCGGTCCTCGCCGTCTGGCTGCCTGGCATGCCGCTGGAGGCCCTCGGGCGAACCGTGATGACTGGCGCCGCACTGGAAATGCTGGTGCTCTCGCTGGGCATCGCGGACCGTTTCGCGGGATTGCAGCAGGAGAAGATTGCGGCGCAGGCCCAGGCCATGGTCGAAGCCGAGCGGCGGGAGCAAATGCAGGAAGCCTACGCCGACGATCTCGAACATGAAGTGGGTGAACGCACCCACGAACTGGCCACGGCCAACGCCGACAAGGACCAGATGATCGCCGTACTCGGGCACGACCTGCGCAGCCCGCTGATCGCCCTGACCCTGGCGGCCGAGCAGGCCACGAAGCAGCCGGCGGCACGGGAGAATTTACCGGTGGAAGCCGCGCAAGTCGGACGCCAATTGCTGTTCCTGATCGAGGACGTAGTGCTATGGGCACGGCTCCAGGCCGGAGGTGGCAAGACCAAACCCCAGGCGGCCGCGGCCATCGTGATCCCCGCCGTGGAGTTGCACCGCGCGATGGCCGTGCAGCGTGGAGTGGTGCTGGAGCTGGAGGCCGAACCAGGTTTGCAGGTACTCGCCGACTTTGTGCCAGTGCAGGCGTTGGTGCGCAATCTGGTCTCCAATGCCGTGAAGTTCGCCCACCAGCGCGTGCAGGTGCAGGTGGAGGAGGCAAATGAGGCAGTCCGGATCAGCGTCTGCGACGACGGCCCCGGATTGCCGCCGAGGACCGCTGCCCTGCTGCGCGGCGCAGAAACGGTTCAGCCGGGGGTTTTGGACAGTGGGCTGGGCCTGCGCTTGTGCATGAAGATCGCCCAATCGATCGGCACACAGCTGGAAGTCGGAACACCGCCCGAGGGCGGGACGGAGATGGCGTTTACTTTACCCCGCGCCGCGACGTAGCCTCGACTCGTGAGTCCACCGCGCATTCGCACGCTTTTGGTCGAGGACCAGGGGATGTTTCGCGCCTTCGTGGAGCGGTGGCTGTTGTCCCATCCACGCTTCGAGCTGGTGGGCTCGGCCGCTTCCGGAGAAGCCGCGCTGGAATTACTCACGGCGGGCCAGCCCGAGTTGCTGATTGTCGATCTGCAGCTCCCGGGGATGGACGGCCTGGATTTCGCGCGAGCCGCTCGGCAAACCCGCCCGCAAGCCCGGACGCTGATCCTCTCCTCGCTCATGGACCCGCTGGCCCTGACCCGGGTGCGTGAGAGTGGGGTCGAAGGCTACCTGGAGAAAGACACTCGTCCGGAGCAGTTGGAAGGGGCTCTGCTGACCGTGGCAGCAGGCCGTCGTTACTTTTCCGCCCGCTTTCTCGAAACCCTGGCCCGGGAGGGCTCGAAGGCAGAGGCGTTGGGCAAGATTCTCTCCCGGCGCGAGCAGGAAGTGCTGACGCAGGTGATCGCGGGAAAGACGAGCCGGGAGATTGCCGATCTCTACGGCATCGGCCAGCGCACCGTGGAGTTTCACCGCGCGAACCTCATGACCAAGCTCGGCGCCACCAACGCCGCCGATCTGGTCGCCCGGGCGCGAGGTCGCGGCATGGTCTAGCGAAAAACGCTCGGGAGATCCGTGGAAAGCGGGAATCACCCGAAGGAAAGCCTTAGCGGGATTCCTCGTCCTCGGTGGATACATTCACTTCAAATCTCCGCACGGCCTCGCTGTGGCGCCGGGGTTTTTCCTTGTCATCGCCCCCGGTTCCGCCGACACCCATCAGCCATGCAAGAAACAGGGAATCTTTCTTCTTCTGGTCTCGATAAGTCCGTTCCCGGACTCAAGGCGCTGGTACAGAATCATCTCAAATTCAGTCTGGCGCGGGATCCGCAAACCGCGAGCCGGCGCGACTGGTGGCTGGCGACTTCGAAAGCCGTTCAGAGCATCATCATCGAACGCATGCTCGCGACCCAAGCGAAGCATCACGCCGCCAACACCAAGCGGGTCTACTATCTCTCCCTGGAATTCCTCATGGGGCGCCTCTTCTCGAACAGCCTGTACAGCGCAGGGGTGTTCGAAGTGATGGCCGACGCCCTTCAAGCCCTCGGCCTCGATGTCGATTCGCTCCGCCACGAGGAATACGACATGGCCCTCGGCAACGGCGGTCTTGGCCGTCTCGCCGCCTGCTTCCTCGATTCGCTGGCGACACTCGATCTGCCGGCCATCGGCTATGGCATCCGTTATCAGTACGGCCTGTTCAAACAGCAATTCCGCAACGGCCACCAGGTGGAGTTGCCGGATCAATGGATGAACTTCGGTACCCCGTGGGAAATCGTGCGCCCGGAACACGCCACCGAGATCGAGATCTACGGCCACGTGGAAAATGTCTTCGATGACCGGGGCAGCTACGTGCCGCGCTGGACGGGTACGAAAAAGATCGTCGGGGTGCCCTACGACATTCCGATCCCGGGCTTCGGCACCGGCACCGTGAACTATCTTCGCCTCTGGGAATCGAAAGCCTCGGAGGAATTCGATTTCGATGCCTTCAATCGCGGCGGTTACGTCGAGGCGGTGCGCGAGAAAAACGTCAGCGAGACGATCTCGAAGGTCCTCTATCCGAACGACAAGACGGAGAGCGGCAAGGAACTGCGCCTCGTGCAGCAGTATTTCTTCGTCGCCTGCTCGCTGCGCGACGTCTTCCGCCGCTTCCGCAAGGACAACGAAGACTTCGGCGATTTCCCGGAAAAAGTCGTCATTCAGCTGAACGATACCCACCCTGCGATCGCGATCGTGGAGCTGCAGCGCATCTTCCACGACGAGTACAGCATGCCGTGGGAAAAGGCGTGGAGCATCGTCACGCGCACCTTTGCCTACACGAACCACACGCTGCTCCCGGAAGCGCTCGAACGCTGGAGCGTGCCGCTTTTCCAGAAGGTCCTGCCGCGGCATTTGCAGATCATCTTCGAGATCAACAAGCGCTTCATGGAAACCGTCGAGGCCAAGTGGCCCGGCGACGTGCAGAAGAAGCGCGTGCTTTCCATCATCGAGGAAGGCCACACGCAGATGGTCCGCATGGGCAATCTCAGCGTGGTCGGCAGCTTCTCCGTCAACGGCGTGGCCGCCCTGCACACCAAACTCATCAAGAGTGATCTCTTCCCGGAATTTAACGAATTCTACCCGGGCAAGCTGAACAACAAGACCAACGGCATCACCCCTCGCCGCTGGCTGCTCGCTTGCAATCGCGGCCTGAGCGAACTGATCACCAGCAAGATCGGCAGCGGCTGGGAACGCGATCTCGACAAACTGCGCGCTCTCGAGCCGTACGCCGACGATCCGGAATTCCAGAAGAAGTTCATGGCCGTCAAACACGCGAACAAGATCGATCTGGCTCGCGTGATCAAAGACAACTGCGGCATCGAGGTGAATCCGTCCGCGCTCTTCGACGTGCAGATCAAGCGCCTGCACGAGTACAAGCGCCAGCACCTGAATTTGCTGCACATCATCGCGCTGTACCGCCGGCTCCTGCAGAATCCGGACCTCGATATCGTCCCGCGCGTCTTCGTCTTCGCGGCGAAGGCGGCGCCGGGTTACGATATGGCCAAGTGCATCATCAAGGCGATCAACTCGGTCGGCGCAGTGATCAATGCCGACGCCCGGATCAACGGCAAACTCAAGATCGCCTTCCTGCCGAACTACCGGGTTTCGCTCGCCCAGCGCATCGTGCCCGCGGCCGATCTCTCGGAGCAGATTTCCACCGCCGGCAAGGAAGCCTCCGGCACCGGCAACATGAAACTCTCGCTCAACGGCGCGCTGACCATCGGCACGCTCGATGGCGCGAATGTCGAAATCAAAGAGGAAGTCGGCGACGACAATATCTTCATCTTCGGCCTTACCGTCGAGGAAGTGACCGCGCTGGTGAAAAAGCACTACAAGCCGGAGACCTTCTACAACGCGGACGAAGAACTGCGCGCCGTGGTCGACTGGGTGGGCTCGAACTATTTCACGCCCGATGAACCCGGGTGCCTGAATATGCTGCGCGACAACCTCATCCACAGCGATCCCTTCCTCGTGCTGGCGGATTTCCGCTCGTACAGCGACGCGCACGCCAAGGTGGATGCCGCCTTCCGCGACCCCGCCAAGTGGGCGAAGATGGCCATCCTCAATACGGCGCGGATGGGCAAATTCTCCAGCGATCGCACCATCAGCGAATACGCCCGCGATATCTGGAAGCTCGATCCGGTGAGAGTCTAACGCGGGTTTTTCCTGACGGTTTCGAAACCATTCTTCCCGTTGCGGGAAGGCGCCCGGCGGCTAGGCTGCCGGTCACCTTTCTCCCAATACTTGCGCTGAATGCTTTCGATTTCGACCTGCTGGAATTCTGGCCGCCATCAAGATGGCGAGGAGATGCTGAAGGAACTGGTCGATCTCGGCTTTAGCCGGGTCGAACTGGGGCACGGCATTCGTATGTCCTTGATGGAGGGGATCGTCCGGGCGGCCGAAAAGGGCCTCTGCACGTTTTCCAGCCTGCACAATTTCTGCCCGCTGCCGGTCCAGATCACGCGGGCCTCGCCCGACTGCTATAAATTCTCCTCGCCGGACGAACGCGAGCGCGACCGGGCGATCCGGCACACGTATCAAACGATCGATTTTGCCGTCCGCCTCGGAGCGCCTTACGTGGTGTTGCACCTCGGTCGCACCTCGATCGCCGATTACACGGACAAGTTGGTGAAACTCGCGGAGGTCGGCATGATCCACAGCCGCGAATTCGTCCGGGCCAAACTCGAGTGCATCCAGCGCCGGGAACAGGACGCCGTCGGTTACTTCCGGAGGGCTCGCGAAGCCCTGCATCGGATCGTCGGGTACGCCGAGGAAAAAGGCATTCGCCTCGGGGTGGAAAGCCGGCATTCCTTTGAGGAAATCCCGAACGAGCGTGAAATGCTCCAGGTCATGGACGAGTTCGACATACCGTCCGTGGGCTACTGGCACGACTTCGGCCACGTGCAGGTGAAGCACAATCTCGGCTTCCTCGATCACGTGGAATGGATGGAAGAAATCGCCCCGCGGCTGATCGGCTGCCATTTGCACGATACCCAGTGGCCCGGGCGCGACCACATGCCGCCCTTCACCGGCGACGTCGACTACGACGCGCTGCTCGCCTTTCTCCCCAAGGACACCCTCTTCGTCTTCGAGATGAGCCCCCGCCGGACGCCCGAGGAAATCATGACCGCTCGCGAGCAATGGGCGGCCAAATTCGGCGCCTGAGTCCCGCCCCAATCCCCGGATCTCTGGAAACCCGCTCTGCGGATTGCGCGTGAAAGTTCACGGTTCCCTTGTCGACCTTTCCCGATTCCCTGCCTATCGGGAGCCCCGCGCATGAAGCGTACCCTGCTCACTCTGTTCCAATTGCTCCTGACCGCCGCCATGGTGTGGTGGGTCTTTCGTGACCCAGCCAAGCGCGACGAAATCGCGAGCACCTTGCTGCGAGCCGACACCCAGTGGCTGATTTTCGGCATCGCGGCTTATGGGGTCGTGGAAATCATCGCCACCCTCCGCTGGCAATGGCTGCTCCGGGTGCAGGACATCCACCTTTCTTTTCCGCGCCTGCTCGGGTTGACCATGATCGGCGTGTTTTTCAATTTCATCATCCCCGGGGGAACCGGCGGCGATGCGGTGAAGATCTTCTACCTCGTGAAGGAAACCCCGAACCGGAAAAGTACCGCGCTGCTTTCCGTGCTCGTCGATCGGCTGATCGGCCTCGTCGCGCTCATCGTGCTGGCCGGCGTCTTGATCGCCTGGAAGTGGGACTGGCTCTTCAGCGTGCCGGAAACCGCAAAATGGATCTACCTCGCGCTGACCGTACTCGGCGCGTGCCTGAGCTTCATCGTGGTCTCATTCACGATCACCGGCCTCGGCTTGGTCCACCGCCTGCCCGCCAGGATGCCGGGCCGCGACAAACTCGCCGAGATGGCGCTGGCCTACAATGTCTACGGCCGCGCCTGGCGCCCGTCGCTCGCGGGATTCAGCATCTCCTTTCTCGCCCACCTCGGCTACTACGGCGTCTTTTATTGCGCCATTCGCGCGCTGGCATCCTCGGGGATGGAAATCCCGACGCTCGCGGAGTTCTACGCGATTATGCCGATCATCGGTACCATCACCTCCCTGCCACTCAGCGTCGGGGGCGTAGGTTGGCGCGAAATGCTGTTTGAAACCTTCTTCGGCGGCCTGTGCAGCGCTTCGGGTGGCGTAGCCGTTGCGGTGTCCTCGGCCGGTTATTTGATGACCCTCTTTTGGGGCCTGCTCGGCGGCTTGATCTACGTCCTGTACCGCCCGACCGATCACGCCCGGCTCAAACAAATCCGGAAGGAAGTGCGCGAACTCGAACACGAAGTCGCCGAGGAAGAAATCGCGCTCGAAACGCACACCGATCGATCCGGGGATGGAAATTCCCGGCCGGGGAGGTAAGGTTCGCGCTCCGAGAAGATCCCCTCCCTATGAGCAAGACCGCCCTCTTTGTCCGCCACCGCGCAAAGCCCGGCAAACGGGATGAGGTTCAGCGCATCTGGCGCAAGCACGTGCAACCACGCGCCGCGGCGAATCCCGCGCACGAAGCTTATTTCTTCTGCTACGACGATCAGGATCCGGATGTGGTCTGCGTCTTTCAGCTCTACACCGATGCCACCGCGATGAAGGACTTCCTCAGCGGCGATTGGTATCCCGGCTACCTCGCTGAAATCGCGGAGGTGGTCACCGCGCCGCCGGAGATCTCCCCGGCCTCGCTGATCTGGAACAAGTAGGACAGCTGAACGCACCCGGCTACGGCCGTGCGCCTTCATTGGCCGGTCCGTCCATCGGCGCAAAAACGCGGAGCGCTTGCGGGACCGCCCGCAATTTGATCGGGGTATCGCCAAACGGCTGGCCATCGACGTGTACCGGGACCTTTCGCAGCGAGGTAAACTCCACTTCAGCGGCGGTAAACGTTTCGATCTTGGGCGAGTAGCGATAGCGACCGCGGGAGATGGATTGGAAATGGCGGGCGAGTTCCCATTTGCTGAACCGGCGATAAACCGAAATGGTCAGCCGTCCATCCCGCAACCGCGCTCCTGCAGCGACCGTGAAACCTCCGCCGTAGTACGGGCCGTTGGCTCCGACCACGAGCAAGGCATTAAGCCGGATCGTTCGGCCGGCCAACGCGCGCGGGCTCAGGCGGCGCTGCCGCTCCGCGGGCAACACTTCACGCAGGGGCTGATCAAAGGTCAGCTCGAACGGTTGCGGCTGGTATTTCCAAGTCAACTTCACGATGTGCCAGAGCCGCGTCCAGCGCCCGCCTTTCACCTCTTCGCCGAGTGGAAAAAGCGTGGCGTCGAGTCCCGCACCCGCCGCTTCGAAAAAATATTCGCTCTCATTGGCGACCCCGACATCGATGGAGCGCACGTGACCGGCCGCGATGACCTGGGTGGCCGCGGACAATTCCCCGAGTACTCCGACACTGCGCGCGATATTGTTAAACGTACCGATGGGCAGGATGCCGAGGGTCGCCGGCCGCTGCACCAATTCCCGCGCCACTTCGCTCACCGTTCCATCCCCGCCGCCCACCAGGATCACCTCCACGCCGGCGTCGACCGCCTCCCGAGCAAGCAGGTCGGCTCCGCGCTCCGGGGTGGTTTCCTGCACCTCCAGCGTAAAAGGAGCCGCTGCCAATCCAGCCCGGATCGCAGCCACTTTTTCGGTGTTCGGCTCGGCATCACCGGAAACGGGATTGAGGATCAAGAGGGCGCGCATGCAGGCCCGCCCATAGCAGCCATCGGCCGAATGGCTTTTGAGAGGGCCACCGTCCACACGCTCATTCCGGGTGGGACCAAAACTTCAACCACCCAAACGGGATTGATCGGCCGATGGAGTTCTGCTACGCCGCGCTGCAGCGGTCGCGCCCAATCGTAGCCATGAACAAAGCATTCCTTTTCTCCATTCTTCTGGTTTGCAGCCAGGGGTGGAGCAGTACTGCGCCCTCGGCGCCCCGGGAAGCGCAGGCAAAGGCTCAGCAGAAGTATCCGGCCCTCGGAGTGGAAGGATCCGACTTCCAAAGCCGATTCACAGCCGAATCCGAACACCGCCAGACGGCCGATCCCACGTTTTTCAAAAACCCCGAATGGCCGATCCTGCTGGCCGATGAATTGGCGGCGGGCGACGCCGGCCCCGGGCCCGAGTTCGTCACCACGGAAAAACTGCGTCGGCAAGCGGGCGAGATCCTGGAAAACCCTGCCACCTTCGTGCCGGTGGGCGGCAGTGCCGTGGCCGCTTTTTTTCTCTACCGGTGGGTCCGGCAGCGCCGGCTCAGGCGTCATCAGCAGGAACAGGAAAAATTCCTGACTCTCGTGGATTTTTAAGGGCTGGTTTCGTAAGCAGGGCGACTTACAGCTCCCGATGCCCGCGAACCGTCCTTTCGTTACCGCCAATTTCGCCATTACTGCGGACGGTCGGGTTTCGACCAAAAACCGGACGCCCTCGGATTTCAGCTCTCCCCGGGACAAACGGCGGTTGCTGGAAATTCGGGCGACCTGTGATGCCGTTCTGGCCAGCGCCAGAACCATCGCTGCGGATCGCATGACGATGGGCCTGCCCGCCGACGATCTACGCGCCGCCCGGGAAGCGAAAGGCAGACCAGCCTACCCAACCCGCGTCCTCCTCAGCGCGAGCGGGAAGATCGATCCCACGCTGCCCGTGTTTGCGAAGGACTTCTCGCCCATCGTGATCTTCTCGACGACGGGGATGAAACCCACGACTCGCACCGCGCTGGAGCAGAAAGCCACCGTTTACCTGCACTCGCAAAAGGTCGACCTGACCGCAATGCTGCATACCCTGCGCCGGGAGCACGGCGTCCGGCGGCTGGTTTGCGAAGGCGGACCCCAAATTTTTCGAGCGCTCCTGGAAGCGGACTTGATCGACGAAATCCACCTCACCCTGACCCCGCACGTCTTCGGGGGAAACCAGGCCCCGACTCTCACTGGATTGGCCGGGAATTTTCTCCCGCACAGCTCCCGGCTCCGGCTGCTGGAAATGCGGCCAGTGGAAAACGAATGCTTTTTGCGTTACGGACTTCCCCGATGAACGCCCATTTCCCTCGTTTTTCCCCTGCCCCGGTCTCCTGGCGCCTGCCGCGATGAAGCGTCGGGTCGTGATTACCGGTGTCGGCCCGGTCACCTGCTGCGGCATCGGTAAGGAAGCCCTCTGGGCCTCCCTGCACGCCAGCCGTAGCGGCATCGGCCGGCTGACCACTTGCGACGCCGGAGAAACGCAGGCGATCAATGCGGGCGAAATTCGCGATTGGGATGGCTCGGCCTTTTTCCCGCCGCACCGACTGAAACGCCTCGACCGCTACGTGCAATTCGCCGTGGCCAGCGCCCGCCTCGCTTTGGAAGACTCCGGGCTGGCCTGGTCGCCGGATCGTTTGCAACCCAGCGTGGGCGTCTGCTTTGGCACCGGGCTGGGCGGCATTGCCCACGCGGAGTACGAGCACGCGCGGTTTTTGAAAAAAGGTTCCCGGGCGGTCGATCCGACCATTGCGGTCAAAATTTTCGGCGGCAGCGCCCATTCGCAGATCGCCATCGAGTGCGGCTTCCAAGGCCCCGCCAATACCTACTCGAACACCTGCGCCAGCGGCGTGATCGCGGTGGGGGAAGCGCTGCGCTACCTCCGCGACGGCATGGCCGACGTGATGATTGCCGGGGGCGCAGAAGCGCCGCTCTGCCCGCTCACTTTCAACGCGTTCGATTTCATCAAAACCATGTCGCGATACCGAGGCGAGCCGGCCGCCCAGGCCTGCCGCCCTTTCGATCTGGAGCGCGACGGATTCGTCATGGGCGAAGGCGCAGCCAGCCTCGTCCTCGAAACGCTCGAACACGCGGAAGCCCGCGGAGCCCGCATCTATGCCGAAGTACGTGGCTATTCGATGAACAACGAAGCCTTTCACATGACCACACCACGTCCGGGGGGTGAGCGATTGGCGGCGGTGATGCGCGGGGCATTGCGCGACGGCGGGCTCACGCCAGGCGAGATCGACTACGTGAACGCCCACGCCAGCAGCACGCAGGCGAACGATTCAAACGAAACGGCGGCGATCCGCGAAGTCTTTGCCGGCGCCAAACTGCCCTCCGTCTCCGGGACCAAGCCGTTTCACGCGCACCCACTTGGGGCAACCGGGGCGATCGAGACGATCATTTCCACCCTCGCGCTGGCGGAAGGCTGGCTGCCACCGACGCTGCATTTGCAAAACCCCGATCCCGCCTGCGGCGACTTCGATTTCGTGCCGCATCAAGGCCGGCCCGCTCCGCTGCGGGCGGCGTTGTGCAATGCATTTGGGTTTGGCGGCGCGAATGCCAGCATCGCGCTTTCCCGCTACGTCTAGGCCATGCCCGGCCCCACTCCTGCCCCTGTCACCGATGCCCATGCGGCGGCGCTCGCCACCATGCGGCAGGCGAAGTTTCCGATGCTGGCCACCGTCGATCCCGAAGGTCAGCCGCGGGTGCGGCCGGTTTCTCCGGTGCGCACCGAGGAGTTCACGGTTTTCGTCGCCAACCTGCGCCGCTACGGGAAAACCGCCGAACTCGCGGCCAACTCACGCTGCGAACTGTGTTATCTCGATGCGCAGCACGATCAGGTGCGCATCACGGCGACGGCGGAGATTCTGGACAATCAAGCGGAAGCCGACCGCATTTTGCTCGATGCGATCTGGGCCGAAAATCCTCTACTGCGGCGCTATCTGGGAACACCGGACAATCCCGAACTGATCGTCTACCGGCTGCGGCCGAATCGCGTGCGTTTCATGCGCGAGTGGGCGCTCGAGTATCACGAGATTCTCTGAAACATTTCGGCGGCAACGCGCGGAATTTTGCCGCCCGGCTCGACACGTCCGGATTTCGCCTTCACAGTCTCGGGTCATGAGCGATCAGAGCAATGGCACCGAGGCGGACACCCACCAAAAAGCCCTTCGGATCAATCTCGATCCGCGCTGGTACGGCACCTTCGCCGAGATCGGCGCGGGCCAGGAAGTCGTCCGCTGGTTTTTCCGCGTCGGCGCGGCGGCCGGCACCGTCGCAAAATCCATGTCGGCCTACGACATGCAGGTCAGCGATGCCATCTATGGCAATGCGAAGCGCTACGTCTCCCGCGAGCGTTTGCAGGCCATGCTCGACACCGAGTTTCAGCTCAATCTCGATCGGCTCGGCGAGGCGCGGGGCGATACCACTTCCTTTTTCGCTTTTGCCGATACCGTCGTGGCCCGCAGCTTCAAAGGCGGCAACGAATGCCACGGCTGGATGGGCGTGAAATTTAAGGCGCATTCGCGGGATGAACCCAGCCAGATCATCCTGCACGTGCGCATGCTCGATGAAAGCGCGGCGCAGCAGCAGGAAGCACTCGGCATCGTCGGCGTGAACCTGCTCCACGGCGCCTTTTTCC
>Ga0209050_1000615_pt1 | contig 56022 bp, 45 predicted proteins | sample Araplavi_mTSA_r2_FD_184276 | JGI IMG/M metagenome (GOLD analysis project Ga0209050, IMG submission 184276) | Arabidopsis root microbial communities from North Carolina, USA - plate scrape MF_Cvi_mTSA_r2 (SPAdes) (version 2) | ecosystem: Host-associated > Plants > Roots > Endosphere | place: USA... | reverse complement strand
GGGGCACTATCCGTCCAACCCATGGTGGTGGTGGGCACCCGCTGCATTCGGAGCCGCCGCCACCTTCGTCGATGGGATCACGCCGGACCCGGTCTATATCGACTACGGCATGAACGTGATCTACGAAGGCGAGACGGTGTACGTGGACAATCAACCTGTGCCGGCCGCCCAGTACTCACAGCCGATGATCGATCTCGCCGTCAATGTCGAGCAACCGCCACCACCTTTCCCGCCGGCTCCTGAGCAGAAGGCGGCGCCCGCCGAGGAGTGGATGCCACTCGGCGTCTACGCCCTCGCGCAGGAAGAAAAGGGCGACCCGGTGATGTTCTTCCAGATTTCGGTCAGCCGGGCCGGGCTCATCAGCGGCGGCTACAACAGCACGATCTCCGCGGATCAGCGGCCCATCGCGGGCCAGGTGGACAAGGCCAGCCAGCGGGTGGCCTGGCGCATCGGCGACAACACCGAAACGGTCTTCGTGACCAGCCTCGCAAACCTCACCCAGGATGTGGCCCCAGTGGCGATTCACTTCGGGAAAACGCGGACGCAGACGTGGCTACTGGTCCGTATGCCGGAGCCGGCTCCGGCAGGCCAGCCACAGAAACTGCCGACCGCTCCGACAGCTCCCCCACCCCTCAAGAAAACGCCGGCGAAATAGGCGTTCGCAATCATTTACCAGCGAGGGCGTACCTTTGTCAGGAGGGCGCCCTCGCTTCATTTGCAAAGGTTACGTAAACCCACAGGCTGGCAGCCTCGCACTTTCCCGCCGGGCTCGGTTTTCGAAGCCACGAGCCCGGCGGGAAAAGGAGGGTGAACTCGAACGGCTAGTGACTGGTACCGCCGGGGAATTCGGCGACGATCTTTTCCACGGCGCTGCGGATTTTTCCGGCGTTGCTTTCCGGGCCACCGACGACCGCCTGGCCGGTCCCGCGGAAGGCGAGCTTCTTCGTGTGGGTGTCCACGAAGTCGAGAATCATCGTACCTTGCGTGTACTCGTTCACGCTGGTGTAGGTGGCTGGCGCGCCGGGCCACATGCGATAGGAGCCATAACCGTAAGGCCACGCGCCGTGATAGCCGTAGCCCCAGTCGGTATATTGCTGCACCGACACCTTGTCCTGGAGGAAGACGTGCCGCGCGATGGCGAGATCCCCATGGCCGCTGGCAGCTTCCGCGATCCCGCGTTTTCCGAGTTCCGTGCGGAGCGCATCGCGCAGCGCAGCCTCGGAAGTGGGAGACAGCGCCTGACCTTGGGCGGCGGGCGCGAGGGTGTAGGTCTTGTATTTCGGGAACGGCGCGGAATGATCGTAATCCGTGGTGACCGTCACGCTCGAGCAACCAGTGAAGGTGCAGGTGGCGGCGAGGAGTGAAGTAGCCCAAAGGGTGGGAGTTTTCATAGGAAGATGAGGATGAAACAGCCGCAGCATGAAGACCCGGTCCGGCCAGCTCCATCGGACCTTGGTCCTACGGCCCGACAGCAGTGGCGATGGGTCAGGCCGCGAGCCACGCGCGGGCTTCGACCATCTTTCCGGCGGAGAAAAACTCCACCGGTGCCTGGCGAAAACCAGCTCCGGCGAACGCGAGCGCTTCCGCTTCCCAGCGTGGATCGCCGACGATCGCGATTTTGGCGATCTCGTTGCTGTGGGAGAAAAGGAAGTCGAGATCGTTCCAATCGACGCCGCGCTCCCAGCCTTGAAAGTTTTCCAGCAAGGCGAGAATGCGGGGCTTCACTCCGGCATCGATCTCAGTGCCCAGTTGCGATTGGACGGCCAGGAATTCGGAGTGCAGGACCACGCCGCTGAACCGCAGCAAACAGGTCGGGCGGGTTTCGATGTGAAATGAAGCAGGCATAGCTGGGAGTAATCAATGGGGTGACAGGGGCAGGGTTAAACGAAACGTTCCGGCTGACCGGTGGAGGAGAGCACCGACCGCCACCAACCGCTGTTCGGATCGAGGCGCTTGGCATGCGTGGCAAGGAGTTCGATCGGCACGTGGATGAAGCGCTCGTGGTGGAACCCGATGACCACCCCGGTCTTGCCGGCCATCGCCGCGTGCACGGCGTGGCGTGCGAAGAGATCGCAAATCACCGCATCCTCGCAGTTCGCCGGACAGCTTCGGACCTGATAGCTCGGGTCGAAATAACGCATCACCACCGGGATGCTTTCAGCCCGGAAAAACGCATCGATTTGATCGCGCAGAAAGGGGCCGATATCCTTGAGTTTCACATTCCCCGAGGCATCGCGAGCGCCTGAATCAGCTGCGAGGAGATCCTGTCCGGCCCCTTCCGCGACGGCGATGACGGCGTGGGATTTGGCCCGCATCCGCTGGCGGAGCGCAGCAAGGAACGCCTCGAGCCGGAACGGCACCTCAGGGATGAGCGCAAAATTGACGTCCTGATTCGCGATCACCGCCCCTGCCGTAACAAAACCCGCATGGCGGCCCATGAGCTTCACCAGGCCGATACCGCCGGGCACGCTGCGCGCTTCGGTATGCGCGCAATCGAGCACGCGGGCCGCTTCCTCCACCGCGCTGAAAAAGCCGAAGGTGCGCGAGACAAAGCCGACGTCGTTGTCGATCGTCTTGGGTACCCCGACAACGGAGAGCGTGTAGCCACGCTTTTTCGCCTCCTGATAAAGATCGTTGGCGCCGCGCTGCGTGCCGTCTCCGCCCACGGTGAAGAGCAGATTGATTCTACGGGCGATGAGGTTGTCGACTGCTCGCCCGATATCCACCGGACCTCGCGAAGAGCCCAAAATGGTCCCACCGGTCTTGTGAATCCCGTCGACGAATTGTGGCGTGATTTTGACCGGCTCCGCCGCGCTCTTCGGATCCAGTCCGGAGTAGCCGCCGCGAAAACCAAGCACTTCCGTGATTCCGTAGCCGTAGTGCAATTCGAGGAAGAGCGAGCGGATGACGTTGTTCAGCCCGGGGCAAAGTCCGCCGCACGTGACGATGCCGGCACGAGTCGCGACCGGATCGAAGAAGAGCTTTTCGCGTGGGCCGGCGAGTTCGAAATGCAAGCCGGGGTCAGCACCAATTTCGATCCGCTCAGGAATGCGGACATCGTCGCTGACGGTGTGCGTGCGCAGGGAGGTGAAGCGAGGTTCACCGAGGTTCGGAGCATTCATCAGAAAAGGGCGATGGCTAGGATTTGCGCGGCGAGAATGCGCAGAAGGGTGGTGAGCGGGAACACGGTGGCATAGGCCACGGAAGGTGCGTCGGACCCGGAGACGTTGACCGCGAAAGCCAGGGCGGGCGGATCGGTCATGCTGCCGGCCAGGAGACCGCTGAGATCCATGAAATTCATCTTCAGGTAGAGCCGCGCAAAGAGGCCGACGATGAAGATGGGCAGGACTGTCACAGCAATTCCAGCGAGCAGCCATTGCAAGCCAGTCACGCTGAAGACCGTGGCGAAAAATTTGGCCCCGGAACTCAAGCCCACCGCGGCAAAAAAGAGAGCGATGCCGAATTCGCGAAAAGCGAGATTGGTATTCACCGGCATGTGCCAGACCTGGCGGTGGATGCGGCCAATGCGGCCAAGCAACAATGCCACGATCAAGGGACCACCGGCAAGGCCAAGCTTGATCGGGTGCGGCAACCCGGGAAAGGCGATCGGCATGCTGCCGAGCACCACCCCGAGGGCAATGCCGATGAAGAATGGGATGAAGTGTGTTTCGTTGAGCTCCTTGAGCGAATTTCCCACGACCAGTGTGGCTTTTTCGAGATCGGGCTGGGTACCCACCATTTGAATTTGATCGCCGAACTGCAAGCGCAGCCCGGGCACTGCGGACATTTCCAGGTCGGCGCGGGTGACCCGCGTCACGATCACACCAAAACGATCGTCGAGGTTCAACTGGCCGACCGTCTTGCCGAGGACGCTGCGGTCGGTGACCACCGCGCGCCGCAGCGTGAGCGTGGGGTCGGTGAGAGTGAGGTCTTCTTCGCTGCGAATACCGACGACGCGTTCGAACTGATCCAGACCGGCCTTCGTCCCGACGACAGCCAGCAAGTCGCCTTGATGAATGATTGTGTCATCCGTGCCGGCGCGGGTTTCGCCGGCGTGGCGCACCCGGGAGATCGTGACACCGGCCTCCAGGCGGCCCGGAATGGCGTCCAGGGGCACCCCGTCGAGGTTGGGATTGGTAACGATGAGTGTGCGAGCTTCGAGTGATTCGGCCTTCTGTTTCGAGGCCGCCGCAAACTCCTCGGCTTCCCGCTGGGGATCGATGCGGAGGATCTGCTTGAGCAACAACAGCGTGCCAATGATGCCGACGATGGCGGTGGGATAGGTGACCGCATAAGCCAGGGCGGGCAGAGTCAGGCGATCTGGTGCGATCCCCGGCAAAGTGCTCAGCGTCTGCGTGCCTGCACCGAGGGAGGGAGTATTGGTCGAGGCCCCGGAAAAGATGCCCAGGACGGAGGCTGGATCGAACTTCCCCAGCCAGCCGCAGAGCGGAGCAATGAGCGCACCGAGCAGGACGACCGAGGCGGCGAGGAGATTCAATTTCACGCCCTGTTGGCGAAGCGCAGCGAAAAATCCCGGGCCGAGTTGCAGGCCGATGGTGAAGACAAAAAGAATCAGCCCGAATTCCTTCACGAAATTGAGCGTGGCCGGGTCCACGGCCTTTCCAAAGTGCCCGATGAGGATACCCGAAAAAAGCACCCCGGCAGTACCCAGGCCGATCCCACGGAACTTCAAACTGCCGAGGGCCATCCCCAGTACGCAGACGAAGGCCAGCACTCCCACCGCATGCGCGATCGGTTGTGTCTCGTGAAGATCGAAAAGCCAGTTCATTCCCGGTCGAGCAATGGGATCTCGTGATAGCGAAAGAAGCCGTGCACGATGGCGAAGGCACCACGCGAGGACTATCGGACCAAGGTCCTATTGGTGCGATTTCTCCGAGGGGGCACGATTCGCCGAGAGCCGATGACCGACGCCCCCCGCATATCCATTCGTGAGCCGGAAAGCGTGGCCAGCTTGAGCCGGACATTTTCCCGGAGCTTCTCCGCGGTCGACCTCGCCGAACCGCTCCTTTCGCTGGATGAAAATCAGCCGGCCGCGGTGGCCCAGAAGCTATTCCGCGACCGCAAGATCAGCGTGCTTGGGGTGCGCCGCGGCGGTGCCGTGGTGGCCTGGGTGGGCGAAAAGGATCTTGGCGGCAGAGCGCTCGGCGACCATGCACATGAGATTCGCCGCGAAGACCTCCTGGAGGAAGCGACCGGCCTTTCCGGTGTGCTCGGAGCGCTGGCCGGGGCGGAGCAGGTCTTTGTCGACTGGCTGGGAGAAATCGCCGGGGTCATTACGCGGCGCGATTTGCAAAAACCTCCACTGCGCATGTGGCTTTTCGGGGCCATTACGGTGCTCGATGCCAACCTCTCCACTGCGATCGGTGAACTGTATCCGAGGGAAAGCTGGCAGCCCTTGATCACCCCTGGCCGCCTCGAGAAGGCAGTAGTTCTGCGTGCCGAACGCGAACGCCGCGGCTCGCCGTGCTCGCTGCTCGATTGCCTGCAATTGAAGGACAAAGCCGATCTGCTGCTCTCGGACCGCGAGAGCCTGGCGGCCCTGGGCTTTTCGTCGCAACGCGAGGCGGATCGTTTCACTCGAGACATCGAGAAACTACGCAACCACCTCGCACACGCGCAGGAGCTCGAACCCCCTCATCTCGCCACGGCCTCGCGCCTCGGCTCCCTGATCCATTCCATCATCCGCGCCGAAGGCGTGCAGCGGATCATGGCCCTCCGAAAAGCGCACGGCTGACCGCCAGACGCAGCCGGCGCTCTCGCGCTTTCACTGCCAATACCGACCCATCGTTATGTTGCTAACCACCGTTTTTGACACCAAGCCCTACGATCGCGACGCTCTCCAGCATGCCTCCACGGAGGGCGAAATCGAATGGCGATTCATGGATTGCCGCCTCTCCGTCGAGGCGGCTGCCGCCGCGACCGGGGCGCAGGCGGTCTGCACCTTTGTGAATGATCGCGTCGACCGCGCGTGCCTGGAGGCACTCGCCAAACTGGGGGTGCGTCATATCGCGCTCCGTTGTGCTGGATTTAACAGCGTCGATCTGCCCGGGGCCAAGGAACTCGGCATTTCCGTCACGCGGGTGCCGGCCTACTCGCCGTATGCCGTAGCGGAGCACGCGGTGGCGTTGCTGCTTGCCCTGAATCGAAAGGTCCCGCGGGCCAACAATCGGGTCCACGACCTGAACTTTTCCCTGAGCGGCCTGGTGGGCTTCGACCTGTACGGCAAGACCGCGGGCATTTTCGGCACCGGAAAGATCGGACGCATCGCGGCGCAAATTCTCCGCGGCTTCGGCATGCGGGTGCTGGCTTACGATCCATTCCCCTCCCCGGATTGGGCGAAAGAACACGGGATCGAATACACCGACGCCAAAACGCTGGCGAGCGAGAGTGAAGTGATCTCGCTGCACACCCCTCTCACCCCGGAGACCCACCACATCATCCGCCGCGAAACGCTCGATCTGATGAAGCCCGGAGCGGTGCTGGTCAATGTCAGCCGCGGGGCTTTGATCGACACCAAGGCGCTGATCGACGCCTTGAAATCCGGGCGATTGGGCGGCGTGGCGCTCGATGTCTACGAGGAGGAAGAGGGGGTCTTTTTTGAAGATCTCTCCGGGCAGATTCTCCAGGACGACGAACTCGCCCGGCTGCTGACCTTTCCCAACGTATTGATCACAGCGCACCAGGCATTCCTGACCCACGAAGCGCTGAGTGAGATCGCCCGTGTCACCACGGCCAACCTTGTCGCGCTGTCCAAAGGAGAGCCGTTTCTCGCCGATACCGTGCTGGCGTGACCACGTAGGACCAAGGTCCGATGGGCGACGGGCGCCATCCTTCTCTATGACTTCCCTATCGAGCGCGACATCCCACGCGGCCGACGGCTGCCCAGCTTTTACTCATCCAGCTTATGTCTACCGACCTTCCAAATCCGGACGAAATCACCCAGACGCGCCGCGAGGCAATCGCGGATACCATTCACCCGATCAGCGCCGAACAAATGCGGGAGCTGGGGAACGCACTTTTCCCCACGCTCGACAATCCCTGGCGGGAAAAATTCTTCGCGCTGCTCGACGAGAATCCCGGCGCCACCTTTCACCACGCGACCACGGATGATCCCATCCACATCCTATACTGCGACGCGCAAAACAGAGGCATGTGGTTTACCCCCGGCAGCGGCATGGGTCCGCTGCAGCCAAAGGGGCTGGCGATTTTGAAGGAGCTCGTCGGCAAAAAATCCTGATCGCGGTATGAGCGCGAGCAGCCCGGTCTTTGGACAGTCCGATATCGTCCGGCTCAGCGACGAAGACGCCTCCGTGGCGCTGCTCGAGCGATCGATCACCGGGCTGTGGGAGGTGGTGAACGATCTCACCCGTTTTCGACGCACCTCGCGCCAGAACTACCGGGTGACCATTTTTGGTTCAGCCCGGATCAAACCCGGGACACCGGCCTACGGCGCCGTCCGAGAACTCGCCGTAAACCTGGCCACGATGGGCTGCGATATCCTGACCGGGGGTGGTCCGGGCTTGATGCAGGCGGCCAATGAAGGCGCGAATAGCGTCGATCCGGCAGGGCTGCACCGCTCGGTGGGGATCAATATCGAGCTACCCTACGAGCAGCAGGTGAATCCGTTCGTGAGCCTTGCCTACAGCCACCGGACCTTCTTTTCCCGGCTGCACCATTTCATGATCGCTTCCGATGCGTTTGTAGTTGTGCCGGGCGGGATTGGTTCGCTGCTGGAGCTTTCGTTGGTGTGGCAGCTCCTCCAGGTGCGCAAGCTCTACAATACCCCGCTGATCCTCGTGGGCCAAATGTGGGCCGAACTGGTGGAATGGGCCCGCCGCTCGATGCTGGTGGAAGGCAGCGAACTCGCCAGCGAGGTGGATTTCACCATCCCTCACTGCGTGAATACGATCGAAGAAACGGTGGCGATCATTCGCGAAAACCGCACCGCCTGGCTCGCGGCGCAACAGGTCAGATGACGTGAAAACGGAATCTCCAGCGCGTTCGATCCGACCACCGAGCAAGGTGACGATCGCGCTGGCGACTCTGATTGCCCTGGCCATTGGGGCCACCACGGGCCTCGGCACGTACACTTTCGTTTACGCCAAAGGTGCGTCGTACCTGACCAATGATCCGAAGGCGTGCGCCAATTGCCACGTGATGCAGGATCACCTCGATGGCTGGGTCAAATCGAGCCATCGCTCGGTCGCGACGTGCAACGACTGCCACACACCGCACGGGCTGATTCCAAAATATCTCACCAAAGCCGAACACGGCTTTTTCCATTCGCTGGCGTTTACGACGAACCAGTTTCACGAGCCGATTGAGATCAAGGAGCGCAGCCGGCGCGTGACGGAAAATGCCTGCCGGATGTGCCATCGCGATATCGTCCACGATATCGATCTGAAGGCATCGAGTGGTGAGCAAATGTCCTGCGTTCGCTGCCATCCGAATGTGGGTCATCCGAGGTAACTCCCTATGAACAAGCTGACTTTCAAAGACCGTCTGCTCGACTTCTATCGTTCCCGACCGCTGACCGTATTTGCCGTGCTGGTCTGCCTCGCCGCTGCGGGCGCCGTGCTGGGCATGGTGCTGCTCGTTTCCATCTTCGAGCGGAAGCAGGAAGCCAAAAACCCGTTTTTCCGTGTCGTGGAATTGACCGACGAGACGGAGGACCCAGCGGTGTGGGGGAAGAATTTCCCCATGCAATACGATGACTATCGCCGAACGGTGGACCAGCAACGCACGCGCTATGGCGGCAGTGAAGCCGAGCCCCGCACGCCGACCAAGGCGGACCCGCGCTCGGTCGTCGCGCAATCCCGGCTGGAAGAGGATCCACGCCTGAAGACCATGTGGGCCGGCTATGCGTTTGCGAAGGATTTCCGGGAGGAACGCGGCCATGCCTACATGCTCGCCGACCAGACCTACACGCAGCGCCAGCAGGTCGCGCAGCCGGGAACGTGTTTGCACTGCCACGCTTCAATCGTCGTGCCGTACACCAAGGCGGGTAACGGTGATCTGACGAAGGGCTTCGAAAAGCTGAACCAGATCCCTTTTGCCGAAGCGCGCAAACTCGTCACCCATCCCGTCGCCTGCATCGATTGCCACGATCCCACAACCATGCAGCTTCGGATCTCGCGCCCCGGATTCCTGGAAGGCATTCGAACGCTGAAGGCGAGTGCTGGGATCAAGGACTATGACGTCAACCGCGACGCCACGCGGCAGGAAATGCGCAGCTACGTCTGTGGACAGTGCCACGTGGAGTACTACTTCAAGGGACCGGAGAAGCGCCTGGTGTACCCATGGGCGAATGGCCTGAAGGTCGAACAAATCCTCGCGCTCTACGACGCAGAGCAATTCAAAGACTGGACCCATGCAGAAACCGGTGCGCCTGTGCTGAAAGCCCAGCACCCCGAATTCGAAATGTGGAATCAGGGTATCCACGCCCGCTCTGGGGTGGCCTGCGCCGATTGCCACATGCCTTACAAACGCGAAGGGGCACTGAAGATCAGCGATCATCACGTGCGAAGCCCCCTGCTGAATATCAATCACGCCTGCCAGACCTGCCACAAATGGCCGGAGGCGGAATTGCAGGCCCGGGTCGAAGCGATCCAGGAGCGTACGCAGAAAATGCGCAACCTGGCGATGGATGCGCTCGTCGAGCTGATCGGTGAGTTGAAAGCAGCGCGGACGGCAAACGCCCCGGCGGAGCAAATTTCCGCAGCGCAGGGGCTCCAGCGCAAAGCCCAGTTCTACCTCGATTTCGTGGAGGCGGAAAACTCCTCCGGGTTCCATGCGCCGGAAGAGGCGCTGCGCATCCTCGGTGAAGCGATCGATTTTGCCCGGCTAGGGCAGCTCGCGCTGAGACCGCCGAAATAACCGCACCCCCTTGAGCCGAAATAGGACCAAGGTCCGATAGCTGCCGGGTCTGTATTCTGGAGATGCTCGCGGCCCTCAACCATGGCCGCTTCACTACCCAGGAATAAGACCAAAATCGTGGCCACGATCGGCCCCGCTTCCGAGTCGCCGGAAATGCTCGAACGCTTGATCCGCGCGGGGCTCAACATCGCCCGGCTCAATTTCTCGCACGGCGATTTTTCCAAACACGCCGAAGTCGTCCAACGCCTCCGCGCCGCAGCCGCGACAGTCGGGCGGCGGGTGGCAATCATGGCCGATCTACCCGGACCGAAGATGCGCCTGGGTAAAATCGATCCGGAACCGATTCATCTCACGCCGGGCGAGCAATTCACCCTCACCAGTGACGACGTCGTGGGTGACGGGAAGCGAGTGTCCATGACCTTCGATCCCCTGCCCCGGGTGGTGAAACCGGGGCACCGGCTCTATCTCAACGATGGGCTGGTGCAGCTCGTCGTGCAGAGCGTCGAAGGCAATGACGTCCGTTGCATCGTCGCAGTCGGAGGGGAACTTCGCTCACGCAAGGGGCTAAACCTGCCGGGGATCGAATTGGGAATCAGCGCCTTCACCGATCGCGATCGCGAGTGTTTGGAATTCGCACTCCGCTCGGGAGTCGACGCAGTAAGCCAGTCCTTTGTCGAGAGCGCGGCGGACATTGAAGCCGTGCGCCAGTCGGCGGCGAAAATCGGCCGGGTGCCGTTCATCATCGCGAAGATCGAGCGCTCGGATGCGCTCGCGCACTTCGATGAAATCCTTTCCGTGGCCGATGGCATCATGGTCGCACGCGGCGACCTGGGGGTGGAGGTGCCGATCGAAGAGATCGCCCATACGCAGAAGCAGATCATCGCCAAAGCGAACCTCGCTGGGAAGCCGGTGATCACGGCGACGCAGATGCTGGAGTCCATGGTCAGCAGCCGCCTGCCCACCCGTGCGGAAGCAACCGATGTGGCCAATGCGATTCTCGACGGGACCGATTGCGTGATGCTCTCCGGCGAATCGGCCATGGGTAAATTTCCCGAGGAAGCGGTGACCATGCTCGCCCGGATCGCTGCCTTCACCGAAAGCCACCGGCCCAGCGTGAGCCTCGCAGCACGGCGCGAATCGCTCCTGACCCGGGCCCAGGCGAGCGGCACCGATCGCATTGCCTCGCTCGTGGAGCATGCGCTCGACACGGTACCTTGTGATGCGGTGCTCGTCCCTACGCGCGGTGGGACCACGGCCCGCGTGATCTCGCGCTGCAAACCGCCCGTGTGGCTAATCGCGCCGAGCAGCGACCCCGCGGTCTGCCAGGGGCTCGCTTTTTCCTATGGGGTCCACCCGGTCGATCTTTCCGAAGACCCGGGCGATTGGCGGGACTTTGCCACGCAGTGGCTGGGTGACCACAGCGTCACGGCCGAGCGCGTGATGCTCGTCGCCGGACCATCGTCGCGGAATCCCCGCGCCAATCACCGCATCGAACTCATACGACTGACCGATTCATGAAACCCCAAGCCGCCCTTCCCCCACTCGCGGCGTCCATCCTCCTGGCCTGCGCCCCCCTCGCCCACGCCCAGAACAGCGAGATCGAGGAACTCAAAGCCATGGTCAAGGCGATGCAAAAGACCATCGCCGAGCAAAACACCCGGATCGCCACGCTGGAAAAAAAGCAGGCGGCACCGAGTGGAAAACCTGCCGCCAACGCTCTGCCCAGCGGACGCTCGGTCAGTGTCGCCGGCATGGATGTGCCCGTCGCGGAATTGCCGCCCGCTGCCGTCCCGCAGAGACGTACGACGGTGAGGGATGCGGATACCTTCGCCGATCTCCAGCAAGCAGCGCCGCGATTGGACAACGCACCCCTGGATCCGAAGCTGAAAGGGTTCATTCCGATTCCCGGGACGGAGTCGATGTTCAAGATCGGTGGTTCGGCGCGCATCGATGCGATCGCGGACCTGAGTAACAATGGCAATCCCAACCAATTTCTGCCCTCCACAATTCCCGTGCGCGATGAAAGCGGATGGGACGGAGGCCAGCGCAGCACGCTGCATACGAAAGGAACCCGCCTGAGCCTCGAACTGCGCCGTCCTGTGTTGTGGGACGGATCGCTGCGCATCTACAGCGAGTACGATTTCTTCGACGACTCCGCCTCCAACTCCATGAAGTTCCGGGTGCGGCACTTCTACGGGCAGGCGTGGAATTTTCTCATCGGCCAGACCTACTCGGCTTTTCAGGACATTGATGCTTTCCCCGATGTGGTCGATTACCAGGGACCCAACGGGATCATCAACCGGCGGCAGCCGCAGATTCGTTACACCCTGCCGCTGGCCGAAGGAGCCACCCAGTTTTCGCTCTTCGCGAGCATCGAGCAACCGGACTCAAAGATCGACACGAGCACCGATCAGTTTGTGGACGGCTCCACGACGCTCAATCACACGCCCGACGGCATCGCCGGTTTTCGCTGGGAGGGCACGCTGGGCCACCTGCAAGGGGCGGCGCTTTTCCGCGAGCTGTCCTTCGAAAGCGACAACGGACCGAGCGAAGACACCTTCGGCTGGGGAGTCACCCTGGCCGGGGCGCTGAACCTTTTCGAGAAAGACAAATTCTCCGCGCAGGTGACCTACGGCGAAGGCGTCGGGCGTTACGTCAACGACCTCAGCGGCGAAAACCTCGATGCGGCGCTCGATGGCGGCCGGCTCGAAGCGATTCCGGTTTTCGCTGTGATGGGGGGCTACACGCACCACTGGAACGAGCACTGGCGGTCCACCGTTTCCGGAGGCTACCTGAAAGTCGACCCGCCGAATACGCTGGGGCGTTTCACGATCGACAATACCTTCTACGCCAGTGCCAACCTGATGTGGCACCCGACCGCCACTTTCCGCATGGGCCTCGAATATCTCTACGGCCGCAAGGAAACCATCGATGGCTCCGACCGCGACGCCCACCGACTCGACTTCGTCGTGCGCTACGACCTGGTGCGATGAACTTTGCCAGCGAGGCGCGGGGATAAGCCTTAGGTCCTATCGACGATTCCAAGCGCGACCGCGCAAATTGCAGGCTTATGAATCACCCTCTCCCCCCAGAGGTCGGCTCTATCCGCGCCGGGTACGAAAACCGAAGCGCCCGCCATCGCAAAAAGCGGCGGTGGCCATTGTGGATCACGGTGTGTCTTGCTGGCAGTTCTGGGCTCTTGGCCACGGAATCGCCAGACATGGAAGCATTTCGAAAGCAGATCGAAGGGGAACTCGCCACCATGAAGGCGGCTTACGAGGGGAAGATCAAAACCCTCGAGTCCCGGATCGACACCCTGGAGTCGGAAAACTCCCGGCTCCAACGCCAAGGCTCGCCCAAAGCAGGATCGACCGCATCGGGCAGTTCGGAAATGGTCGCGATGAAGCAGCGGATCGAAGATCTGGAATCCCTGGCTGGTCGGGCCACACCACGGTTCCGCGAAACGGCCGAGCGGGCAGCCGCCAATTCCGAGGCGATCGAAGCGATCGAGAAAAGGTTGGCCGCCAGTGCCACGGAAACCCGCGATATTTACCGCGGAAGCGGAGATACTCCGTTCGACGTCAAAAAGCTCTACGACCTCCCCCGCCGGTTGGAATATCACGGCTATCTACGGTCGGGTTTTGGCATGAACGGCGAGGGCGGAAAAATGGAGGCCTTCAGGGCGCCTGGCGCCGGAGCCAAATACCGGCTGGGCAACGAATCCGATACCTATGGCGAACTCGGCCTGACCCACAATTGGCTCCGCGAAGAGGATCCGACACTTTCACCGTATGTGCGCTCGACGGTGATGATGTCGTACAGCACCGCGGAGAACTTCAGCTACGACTCGCTGAACAAGCAGGATCAGGGCAACGATTTTGCGCTGCGGCAGGCCTATATCGAAAGCGGCAATGTTTTCCAAAGCATCCCGGATATTCGCTTCTGGGTCGGTCAGCGCTACTATCGCCGGCACGACATTCATATTAACGATTTTTACTACCTCGACATGAGCGGCTACGGCGGCGGGGTCGAGGATGTGCCGCTGGGCAACTTCGGCAAACTGGCCCTGGCCTGGCTCGGCGGCAGTGTGGACCACTACGCCACCGACAACGGCAATGTCGCGAAGCAGAATATCGATCTCCGGATCTACGATATCAAAGCGCCTTTCGGCAAAGTGGCTCTGTGGTTCGACTACTCGAACACCAAAGGCGGCGAAGTCCGCGATGTCTTCAACGCGGACGGCAGCAAGTTTAACGTGCAGAGTTCCGGCGGCTGGGCGGTGGGCCTGATCCATCGCACCGGTGAGGAGGATGTGCTCGGAGGGTACAATGAATTCAGCATCCAGTACGGCGAAGGGGCCGCGTACAATTTCCAGAGCACGCTCGATTCGTCGGGGCCGAATCTCGACGATGCGTCGCGCTTCCGCATCACGGATCAAATCACGATCCAGCCGTCGCCCCACTTTGCGATGCAGACGATCGGCATCTACGAGGACACCAAATTTGGCGGCCCGAATTCGCGCGAGCGCTGGGCCTCCATCGGCGCCCGCCCGATCTATTACTTCAATGATCGCTTCAGCATCGCGTTGGAAGCGGGCGTCGACTGGACGAAGAGCGACCCACTCAATACCGAAGGTCATCTCTGGAAAATCACGATCGCGCCGCAGATTTCGCGGGGGAACAAGTTCTTCAGCCGGCCAGCGCTGCGGGCGTTCCTGACCTACGCTCAGTGGAGCGATGACTTCAAAGGCCGCGTCGGCGGCACGGCCTACGAAAGTGCAACCGAAGGCTGGTCGTACGGACTGCAAGCCGAAGCGTGGTGGTAGTCCGATGAACCCCAAACTTCCTCCCCTCCATGCCTGATACCTTGCTGCTCGTCGCTCCGCTGTCCGGGGTCATCTATCCGCTGGAGCGGGTACCCGATCCGGTCTTTGCGCAGAAGCTGGTCGGCGATGGGGTTTCCATCGACCCAACCGACTCCTGTTTGCGGGCGCCCTGCGCAGGTGAAGTCATTCAATTACACGCCGCGGCCCACGCGGTGACCCTGCGCGCAGCTGGCGGGGTGGAAGTGCTGATGCATATCGGCATCGATACGGTGGCGTTGAAGGGCAAGGGCTTCACGCCGCGGGTAAAAGCGGGCGATCAGGTCAAGACGGGGGATGCGCTGATTGACTTCGATCTCGATCAAGTCGCTACCCACGCGAAAAGCCTGCTCACACAAATCGTGATCACCAATGGCGACACGGTGAGCGCGATGGAACGCGCCAGTGGTTCCGTGAAAGTGGGAGCCGATCCCCTCGTGAAATTGACCCTCGCCAACGGCACCCGCACCACTGCGGCCGAAGGCGGAGCAACCGTGACATCCGAGGCGATTTTGGTGCCCAATCCCACCGGCCTGCATGCCCGCCCGGCCGCGGTGCTGGCGAACATAGCGAAAAGTTTCAAGAGCGAGATCAGAGTGCAACTCGGCGAACGCACGGCCAATGCGCGGAGTGTGACGTCGATCATGGCACTCGAAGTCGGCCATGGCGCCAAGGTGGTGGTGGTGGCCAAAGGAAGCGACGCCAGGGAAGCCGTGGACAAGCTGGCCCAGTTGATCGCGGAAGGCCTCGGCGATGAAGGCTGCCAAGCGGCGCCAGCTCCGGCGACGACTACGATCACGGCGCTGGCCGCGCCGCCGCCGCGCCCGCGCAGCTCCGATCCCAATGTGCTGCTCGGCGTCGCAGCCTCGCCCGGCCTCGCCGTGGGGAATGTCGTTCAGGTACGCCGCGAAGAGATCGTCGTGGAAGAAGAAGGACGCGGGGTGGAGCAGGAAACGAGGATGCTGACCGAGGCGATCGCCAAAGCCCACGGGCAGATCGAGGCTCTGCGCGCACAGCTTCACGCCAAGGCCGATCCCGCAAAAGCTGCCATCTTTGCCGCGCACGCCGAGCTGCTCGACGACCCCGACCTCGTCGATATCGCCACCTCCGCGATCGCCAAGGGCAAGAGCGCGGCTTTTGCCTGGAAAAATGCGGTGACTCTCCACGCCCAACGGCTCGCAGCGCTGCGCAACGAATTGCTGGCCCAGCGCGCCAACGACGTGAGGGATGTCGGAGGACGAGTGCTGGAACTTCTCACCGGCGTCACGCGCCAGGCGCAAGTTTACCCCGAGGGTTCGATTCTGATCGCTGAGGATCTCACCCCCTCCGACACCGCGACCATGGATCGCGGCCGGGTGGTCGGTTTTGCCACGGTGCGAGGTGGCGCAACTTCGCATGTCGCAATCCTGGCGCGGTCACTGGACATCCCGGCTATCGCGGGCATCGAGCCAGCCGCGCTGGAAATTCCCAACGGCCGGCCGCTGATCCTCGATGGGAACAAAGGCTCCGTGCGGATGAATCCTACGCCGGAAGAGATCGAGCACATCCGCCAGCAACAAGCCCGGCGCGAAACGCAGCGCCGCGAAGACCTTTCCCATGCACTGGAACCCGCGGTGACCACGGATGGATTGCGGGTCGCGGTCCTCGCCAATATCGGCGGAACAAAGGACGCGGGCCAAATCGCCGAACTCGGCGGCGAAGGGGTCGGTCTGCTGCGGTCGGAGTTCCTCTTCATGGACCGCCCCGCGGCCCCGAGCGAGGAAGAGCAGACCGAGAGTTATCGCACCGTTCTTCAGGCGGTTGGGGCGGATTGCCCCGTCATCATCCGTACGCTGGATGTCGGGGGCGACAAACCCCTGCCCTACCTGCCGATCCCAAAGGAGGACAATCCCTTCCTCGGCGAACGCGGCATCCGGGTCGGGCTCGACCGTCCGGAAGTACTGCGAGTGCAATTGCGCGCACTCCTGCGGGCAGCGGTGGGCTACAAACTGCACGTCATGTTCCCGATGATCGCGACGGTGCAGGAGCTGCGCGAAGCGAAAGCGGTCCTCATGGAAGAAGCCGCGGCGCTCGATCTCCCCCCGATGCCCTGCGGGATCATGGTCGAGGTGCCAGCCGCAGCCGTGATGGCGCGGACCTTCGCAGCGGAAGCAGACTTCTTTTCCATCGGAACCAACGACCTCACGCAATACACACTCGCGATGGACCGGGGCCACCCGAAGCTCGCGCCCAAGGTCGACGCGCTGAACCCCGCCGTCCTGCAGCTCATCGCACAAACCATCGAAGGAGCGCATGCGCACCAACGGCTGGTGGGAATCTGTGGCGGCGTGGCGGGCGATCCGCATGCGGTCCCGATCCTCGTCGGCTTGGGGATCGATGAACTCAGCGTCAGCATTCCCGCCATTCCCGCCGTGAAAGCCCAGATCCGGCGTCTCAGCCGGGCGGCCTGCCGCGAACTGGCCCAGCGCGCGCTCGCCTGCGCCACCGCTGAAGAAGTCCGCGCCCTCATGCCTGAACCCGAAATTTAGACCGCCATGTTCAATTTCAAAAACGCGTTCTCGCTCCTGCAAAAGATCGGCAAATGCATGATGCTGCCGGTCTCCGTGCTTCCCGTCGCCGGCATTCTCCTCGGCGTGGGCAGCGCAAACTTTTCGTGGCTGCCCGAGAGCCTGTCGCTCATCATGGCGAAATCCGGAGACGCGATCTTCGCGAACCTCCCCCTGCTCTTTGCCATCGGCGTCGCCATCGGGCTCACGGAGAATGACGGGGTCGCGGCCCTCGCCGGCACCACCGGCTACGTCGTCTTCCTCGCGGCGCTTGGAGTCTGCGCAAAGCTGCAAGGCATCGAAGTGAAACCGATCATGGGGATTCCCGCCATCGAGACCGGGGTATTTGGCGGAATCATCGTCGGACTGGTGGCGGCTTGGGCCTTCAATCGTTTCTACAAGATACAACTCCCCTCCTATCTGGGGTTCTTCGCGGGGAAACGTTCGGTGCCGATCATCACTTCCTTTGCGGTGATCCTCGTGGGAGCCGGGCTGAGTTTTATCTGGCCGCCCATCGGATACGGCATCGATCGCTTTTCGCAATGGGCCGTGCATTCCCAGCCGGCCCTCGCTTTCACGATCTATGGCGTGGTGGAGCGGGCACTCATTCCGTTCGGCCTGCACCATGTCTGGAATGTGCCGTTCTTTTTCCAGGCGGGCGACTACACCGACCCTGCAACCGGCAGCGTGGTGCACGGGGAGATCGCGCGTTTCATCGCGGGTGATCCCACGGCGGGGAATATGACGGGTGGCTATCTTTTCAAGATGTGGGGCCTGCCTGCGGCGGCTTTGGCCATGTGGCGCGCGGCGCGGCCCGAGAATCGCGCGAAGGTCGGCGGCATCATGATTTCCGCGGCGCTGACCGCGTTTCTCACCGGCATCACCGAACCGATCGAGTTTGCCTTCATCTTCGTCGCGCCGGTGCTCTACGGGATCCATGCGGTGATGGCCGGGCTGGCATATTTCGTGTGCATCACGCTCGGGATCAAACATGGGTTCACCTTCTCGCACGGGTTCATCGACTACGTGGTGCTCTTCCCAAAATCGCACGGCGCGCTCTGGCTTTTCGTGCTCGGACCGTTGTGGGCGGCGGTCTACTACGGCGTCTTCACGTTCGCGATTCGCAAGTTCAACCTCGCCACCCCCGGCCGCGAAGTGGAGGACGAAGCGACGAAGGCGGCGCGCAGCGTGACTGGAGATAGCTTCACCTTGCAACTCGTGCGGGCGTTTGGCGGGCGCAGCAATATCGCAAGCCTCGACGCCTGCATCACGCGCCTGCGGGTGAAATTGAACGATGTGACCAAAGCCAGCGCCGACCGGCTCAAGGCACTCGGCGCCGCGGGCGTCGTGGTCGTAGGGGATGGCGTGCAAGCGATCTTTGGCACCCGGAGCGAGAACCTGAAAACCGAGATGCAGGAATACCTGAAGACCGCAGGTCCCGAGGCCGATGAAGTCGAGGCGCCCTCACCTGTCCATGCGCCGGCGGCCGCCGGGGTGGTGGTGAAACTCCGCGATCCGGATGCAGCCCGGAAGGCCGCAGCGTGGCTCGCTGCGCTCGGCGGCGCGGAAAATCTCGAACGGGTGGATGCCTGCGCGGAGACGCGGCTGCGCATCGTGCTGCGGGATGAAACGCGCGCAAACGAATCCGCGCTGGAGGCCGGCGGCATCGATGCGGTGATCAAACTCCCGGCCAAGACGTGGCACCTCCTCGCCGGCCTGAACGCCGACCAATACGCCGCCGAACTCCGCGGCCAGATGGCAATGCCCCAAGCGGCCTAACCTCGCTGCTCTCACTTTATATGGACCTGAAACTGATCCTCGAATTCCTCGTCCTCCTCGGCGCTCTAGCCATGGGGGCTCGCATGGGCGGAGTCGGCCTCGGCTTATGGGGCGCCGTCGGTTTGCTCGTGCTGGTGCTCGGCTTTGGCATCGCTCCGGCCGGCATTCCCGGCGAAGTGCTCCTCATCGTGCTCACGGTAATCATGGCCGCTTCCGCGATGGAGGTGGCCGGGGGCATCGACTTCCTCGTGCGCGTCGCGGAAAAGATCATTCGCAAAAATCCCAAGCAGGTGACGATCGTTGCCCCGCTGGTCACCTACGCGTTCACTTTCGCGGCGGGTACAGGCCACATCGTTTATCCCCTCCTGCCGGTGATCTACGAGGTGGCGCACGAAAACGGAATCCGGCCCGAACGCCCGATGGCCATCGCGACGATTGCCTCGCAACAGGCGATCACCGCGAGCCCCGTCTCGGCAGCGACGGCGGCAATGATCGGGCTGCTCGCCTCCCATGGTTACGGACTGGTACAGATTCTCATGATCTGTGTGCCGTCGACCCTGCTGGCGGTGCTGATCGCCGCCTTTGTCCAGCTCCGGGTCGGCAAGGAACTCAAGGACGATCCCGAATACCAGCGCCTGCTCGCCTCGGGCGAACTCCAGCCACCAGGCAAATCCTCCGGCGCCGAACCGCCGCCGCTCAAGAAAGGCTCGAAAGCGAGTGCCTTCGTCTTCCTCGGCGGGGTGGCGTTTGTGGTGCTCGCGGGCATCTTCCCGCAACTGCGTACGGTCGCCAGCGCACCGGACAAGCCGCTGGCCATGCCAATCGCGATTGCCATCGTGATGCTGGCCGTGGCCGCCCTCATCCTGGCCGTCACCAAGGCGCCCGTGGCGGAGGTCCCCAAATCCAAGACCTGCCAATCCGGCGTGACCGCCATCGTCGGTATTCTCGGTCTCGCTTGGCTCGGCGATACCTTCATCAACGCCAATCGCGACGTGATCATCGGAGGCCTGAGCGACATGGCCAAAGCCGCGCCGTGGACTTTCGCCATCGGGCTCTTTCTCGCTTCGATGCTGCTCTACAGCCAGGCGGCCACCGCCCGGGCGTTGATGCCGCTCGGACTTTCGCTGGGCATCCCCGCGCCATTTCTCATCGGGATGTTCCCGGCGGTGAACGGCTATTTCTTCATCCCGAACTACGGCACCCTGATCGCCGCGATGCAGTTCGACCGCTCCGGGACCACCCGCATCGGCAAGTACCTCCTGAACCATTCCTTCATGCTGCCGGGCGTCATCTGCACGATCGGCGCGGTCGGATTCGGCCTACTCATCGGATCGCTCTTTCCCAAATAACCACTCCCTCACCATGAGCCTTTCTCCCGACACCATCGCCACCGCCGCCAAACGCATGGGCATTGCGACCGAAGATCTCGCCGCGATTGCCGCGCAAGGAGCGGTCGCCACTTATCAGCCCGGCGATTTCCTTTTTCACGAAAGCGCGCCTCGCCAATGGCTCGGCATCGTCCTCGAAGGCGAAGTCGAAATCGTGCGGGGCGCCCAGGCCCGGAGCGTATCCCTGGCGCGGCTGCTGCCCGGAGCCGTGGTGGGCGAAGGAGTGATGCTCGACGATTCGCCGCACGCGACCCGCGGATTCGCCCCGAAAGGCGCGCGGATCTGGCAGATTGATCGCGCCATCCTGGAAAAAGTGCGGTCGGAGAAACCGGATACGTTTTACCGCATCGTTGGCCGGATCGCCGCCCGGCTGAATGAACGCCTGCGCCAGGCCAATGAACGGCTGGCGCACGAGACCTCGTCCACGGTCGTTTCGGCCAGTCGGATCGAGCACGATTCCCTCGGCGAGCGCGATGTCCCGGACAACGCCTACTACGGCGTGCAGACAATCCGGGGCGTGGAAAACTTTCCCATTTCCGGCATTCGCCTCTACCACTACGAGCACTTCATTCGGGCCTTTGCGTTTGTGAAAAAGGCGGCGGCGCTCGCCAATCGCGAACTCGGGGTGCTCGACGCAGGCAAGGCGGACGCGATCGTCAAAGCGTGTGAGGACATTCTCGCGGGCCAACTGCACGATCAGTTCGTCATCGATATGTTCCAGGGCGGCGCGGGCACTTCCACGAACATGAACGCCAATGAGGTGATCGCGAATCGCGCGCTGGAAATCCTCGGGCATCAGAAAGGCCAGTACGAACACCTGCACCCCAACGATCACGTGAACTGCTCGCAGTCCACGAACGATGCCTACCCCACAGCGATCAAACTCGGCGTCCTGCTCACCCTGCAGGACACCCTTTCCGCGCTGAAGGAACTGCGCGCAGCGCTCGAGGCCAAGGCCCGGGAATTTGCCGATGTCCTGAAGATGGGCCGCACCGAAAACCAGGATGCGGTGCCGATGACCCTCGGACAGGAATTCAGCGCCTATGCGGTAATGATCGGAGATGGACTTCGCCACCTGCGGCGCGCGGGTGAAGAATTTCTCCCCATCAATATGGGCGCCACCGCAATCGGTACTGGGCTCAACAGCCCGCCGGGGTATGCCGCGCTCTGCACGCAGCGTCTCGCGGAGGTCAGCGGGATTCCTGTGACGCTCGCGGACAACCTCGTCGAGGCGACGCAGGATTCCGGGGAGTTCGCGCACATGAGCAGCTCGATGAAAACGACGGCCGTGCAGCTTTCGAAAATCTGCAACGATCTGCGCTGGATGTCGTCGGGCCCGCGCTGCGGCCTCTACGAAATCCGTCTGCCAGCGATGCAGCCCGGTTCCTCGATCATGCCGGGCAAGGTCAACCCAGTGGTACCGGAGGTCGTGAGCCAGGTCTGTTTCCAGATCATCGGCGCCGACGTGACCGTCTCCATGGCGGCGGAAGCCAGCGAACTTGAACTCAACATGGCCGAGCCGGTGATCGCCTTCAATCTGCTCTTTGGCCTCACCCTGCTCCGCAACGCAGCCATCATCCTGCACACCCGCTGCATCGCGGGCATCGAGGCGAATCGCGAGCGCTGCCTCGAATATGTCCGCAACTCGATCGGCCTGGTAACCGCGCTCAATCCCGTGCTCGGCTATGAACGCAGCGCGGCTATCGCCAAGGAAGCACTCAAGACTGGCGGCAGCGTCTACGATCTCGTGCTCGCCAAGGGCTGGCTCACCAAGGAGCGCCTCGACGATCTGCTGAAGCCCGAAAACATGACCCACCCGCGCAAGGTGTAATGCGCCCTCCATGAGTCCCGCAGATCTCGCCTTTCTCAAATCCAGTGTCGCCCTCTTCGCCGGTTTTTCGGAGGCGCAGTGTGCGGAACTGGCAGGTGGCTCCCGCATGGAGTCGTTCGAGCCCGGGGAGTTCATCGCCCGCGCCGGCGACGAAGTCCATTTCCTCGGGGTCATCATCGAAGGCACGATCGGGGCATCGGCTCTCTCGAACGACGGAGGCGACCAACCCCTCGGACAGCTCACCGCCGGCCAGACCTTTGGCGAAACAGCACTGATGAGCGGCGATCCGTTGCTCGCCGATCTCCGCGCCGAAAATCGCTCCCGGATCCTGCTCGTACCGCTGACGCTTTTCCAATCCCACATCATGGCGGAGCCGCGCGCGGTCCGGCACATCTCGCGGACCATCAGCGCACGGTTTCAGCAGGTGATGCAGGACCCCGCAAAGGCAGCCGCCGTCGTACGAAAAGAAGACGTGGCCGGCCTGCTGGAACTCAAGAGCGAGCAGCCGGAGTGTATCCTGGTGCTGAATTGCGGGTCGTCGTCGCTCAAATATAGCTTCTTCGACACCGCCCGACCAGACCACATCCTGCGGGGGCAGATCGAGCGAATCGGCATGGACGGCACACGGCTGGTCCAGCAGGGAGCCGGCGGTGAACTGCGGCGGCTGCTGCCGCCGGGCGATCATGCAGCCGCATTTGCCGCGATGCTCGCCGCGCTCATGGATCCCGCGGACGGCGTGATCAAGGATGCGGCGGCGATCAGCGCGGTCGGACACCGGGTGGTGCACGGCGGCGAAAAATTCACGAGCGCGACACTCATCGACGACGCCGTGCTCGCGGAGATCGAAGCACTCGCGCCCCTGGCGCCGCTGCACAACCCACTCAATGCCGCGGGCATTCGGGAAGCCCGCCGCGTTTTTCCGGCGGCGCCCCACGTCGCGGTGTTCGACACCGCCTTTCACTCTACGCTGCCGAGCCAGGCTTACCTCTACGGACTCCCGCACGAATTCCACGAAAAGAAGGGCGTGCGCCGGTACGGCTTCCACGGGGCATCGCACCAGTATGTGAGCCTCGCCGCCGCTCAATTCCTCCAGCGGCGACCGCGGGAGTTGAAGATCGTGAGCTGCCACCTCGGCAATGGCGTCTCGCTCTGTGCGGTCGATCACGGGCGTTCGGTGGACACCACCATGGGTTTCACTCCCGGGGAAGGCCTCATCATGGGAACCCGGTGCGGCGATCTCGATTCCGGCGTGGTTCCTTTCCTCGAACGCACCGAACACCTGACCGCGGCCCAGCTGGATGAACTGCTCAACAAAAAGAGCGGCTTGCTCGGCCTATCCGGCATTTCCAGCGATATGCGGGAGATCGAAAAAGCCGCCGAGCAAGGCGACGCCCGCGCTCTGATCACGCTGAAGGCCTTCTGTTATCGCATTCGCAAATACATCGGCGCGTACGTGGCGGCGATGGGCGGCATCGACGTCATCCTCTTTACGGCCGGCATCGGCCAGGGCAGCGCCGGCGTCCGGGCGGCGGCGCTGCAAGGTCTGCCCTGCATGGGCATTCAGCTCGATGAACAGCGCAACCGCGCCGCCTGCAGCGGAAAGGAGATCGAGCGTATTTCCACCGACGATTCTCCGGTGACCATTCTGGTGCTCCCGACCGACGAGGAACGCATGATCGCACGCGAGACCTTGCGCACGCTCAGCCGCGACTATCTGGTCCGTACCAGTGAGGCGTGCCGCACGCAGCCGATCCTCATCGAGGTGTCTGCCCACCACGTCCACCTCGCTCAGCCCCATGTAGAAGCGCTCTTTGGCCCCGGGCACCAGCTCACCCCCCATGCCGACCTCTCGCAACCCGGCCAGTATGCCTGCAAGGAGCAGGTGACCGTCGTCGGGCCCAAGGGCCGCATCGAACGGGTGCGCGTACTCGGTCCGGTACGCAAAGCCACGCAGATCGAGATTGCGATGACCGAGCAGTTCAAGCTCGGCATCCACCCGCCCATCCGTGAATCCGGGGATATCGACGGTACGCCGGGCTGCACGCTGGAAGGGCCGGCCGGGCATGTCGCCCTCGACCGGGGCGTGATCTGCGCCCTGCGCCATATTCATATGACCCCGGCCGACGCGCTCCGGTATGGGCTGAAGGACAAATCCACCGTCCGCGTCCGCGTCCCTGGAACTCGGGAACTCCTCTTTGGCGATGTCCGCATCCGGGTGGATCCGAGCTTTGCGCTCGCCATGCACATCGACACAGATGAAGCCAATGCCGCCGACCTGCGCAACGGCACGCAGGGTTTCATCGAAAGCATTCAGCGCGAGGAGTGAACGGGGGCTTGTAGGACCAAGGTCCGATAGCCCCAGCCACGGTGGCGCCGGCATCATCCAGTTGATGAGCAAGCCAATCGCCATCGAATCCCCGAATGGAGCCGGCACCGGGACGCTGCTCCGGGAGCCTTCTCCCCTCCCCTCGAATCACACACCCCTATGAAAACGACCTCTGCTTTTCTCCTCCTCGCTCTGCTGACTCTGGCCGGATGCGCAGGACCCTCCCGCCGCCACGATGCGCGCGTCGATCGCCGCGACGACCGGGTGGACCGCGTCGATGATCGCGTGACCACACGCCAGGACAACCGCTACGAACGGCGCGACAGCCGCCACGACCGCATCGACGCCCGCTACGGCTATTAGCCCTCAGCGAACCCGCGCTCCGCGTTTCCCCTTTCGAATCTTATGAAACTCAAAGAAGTCATCGAAGCTGCCCGCCGGTTTTCCAAACCCTACCGCGTCACCAACGGGAAAAAATTCCGACTCAAGGACGTGGACCCGGGCGATACCGGTGAGCTGAAGTCCGGGGACAAGCCGCGGGCCAAAGAAGCCCTGCAAGCCGGAGTGGATGCACTCGCCCAATTGCAGGACGTCCTCTATGCGCAGGACCGCTGGGCCGTGCTGCTTGTCTTTCAGGCGATGGATGCCGCCGGGAAAGATGGCACGATCAAACACGTGATGAGCGGGGTGAATCCGCAGGGCTGCCAGGTGTCTTCGTTCAAAGGCCCGACCAGCGTCGACCTCGATCACGACTATCTCTGGCGCTGCATCAAGGAACTGCCGGAGCGCGGCCGCATCGGCATTTTCAATCGCAGCTACTATGAGGAAACGCTCGTGGTGCGGGTGCATCCGGAGTTTCTGGCCGGGCAGAAGCTGCCGACGCAATGCGTGACGAAACACATCTGGGACGAGCGCTTCGAAGACATCCGCCATTTCGAGAAATACCTGCATCGCAATGGCACGATCGTGCTCAAATTCTTTCTGCACGTTTCCAAAAAGGAACAGCAGAAGCGCTTTCTCGAACGACTCGATAATCCGGACAAGAATTGGAAATTCTCCGCCAACGACGCCAAGGAGCGCGGCTTCTGGGATGATTACATGAAGGCATACGAGGATACGATTCGGAATACCGCGACGGAGGAATCGCCCTGGTATGTGGTGCCGGCGGATAACAAATGGTTCACCCGCGTGATCGTCGCGGCGGCAGTGGTCGACGCTCTGGCCTCGCTCGATTTGCAGTACCCGAAGGTCAGCGCAGCAAAGAAGAAGGAACTCGCGGCGGCCAAGGCAGCCCTGCTCAACAGCAAATGAATGAGGGCGGGATCATGCCCGCCATGCGGTGGCTGCGTGGCTACGACTCCTCGTGGCTGCGCGCTGACACCGCCGCTGGCGTGACCCTCGCCGCCTACCTGCTCCCCGCGGGACTGGGCGATGCCTCGCTCGCCGGGCTACCGCCGGAAGCGGGGATCTACGCATGTTTGTTTGGCGGGCTGGTGTGGTGGGGGTTTTGCAGTTCGCGGCAGACGGCGGTCACGGTGACCTCTGCCATCTCGCTACTCATCGGCTCCTCACTGGGAAGTCTCGCCGGCAGTGATGTCGCGCGCTACGGCGCCCTGGCCGCCTGCGTGGCCCTGCTCACCGCGGTGATCGCCTTTGCGGCCTGGCTCGCCCGGGCGGGCTCGGCGGTGAATTTCATCTCGGAGAGCGTGATGATCGGCTTCAAATCCGGCGTCGCACTGCACCTCGCGAGCACGCAGCTACCGAAGTTTTTCGGAGTGAAAGGCGGCCACGGCGATTTCTGGGAACGTATGCACGTTTTCCTTCAGCATATCGGCGAAACAAATTTCATCTCGGTCCTGCTGGGCTGCGCGGCGCTGGCGCTGCTGATCTTCGGGAAGAAGCTGCTGCCGAACAAACCAGTCGCTCTCTTTGTGGTCATCGCTGGAATTCTCGTCGCGACTTTCGTAGACCTCGGCGCGCGCGGCGTGAAAGTCCTCGGCGAAGTCCCGCGTGGTTTACCCATCCCATCTCTGCCCGCGGTTCACTACGCAGACATTGGCGAATTGCTCCCGCTCGCGCTGGCGTGTTTTCTTCTCGGCGCGGTGGAGACGGCAGCGATCGGGCGGATGTTTGCCGAACAACACGGCTACCGCTTCGACAGCAATCAGGAATTCCTCGCGCTTGCAGGAGCCAATCTCGCCGCCGGTCTCGGCCACGGCTTCCCGATTAGCGGCGGCATGTCGCAATCGCTCGTCAATGAAAGCGGCGGGGCGCGGACTCCCCTTTCGGGATTGATCGCAGCGGGCATCATTCTCACCGTCGCGGTCTTCTTTACCGACCTCCTGCGCAACCTGCCCCAGCCCGTACTCGCCGCGATCGTACTCATGGCCGTAGCCAGCCTGGTGAAGGTGCAGACGCTGAAGCGACTCTGGCAGGTGCATCGCGGTGAATTTCTTGTCGCGATCACCGCACTCGCAGGAGTGTTATGGGCCGGCTTGTTGAAAGGGGTACTCGTCGGAGCAGTGATCTCCATCGTGCTACTCATCCGGCGGGCCTCGACCCCCCACGTCGCGTTCCTCGGACGGATTCCCGGGGCCCGCCGCTACTCAGACCTCAACCGCCACACGGGCAATGAACCGACGCCAGGTATCCTGGCCTTCCGGGTCGAATCGGGGGTCGTCTATTTTAATGCGGAACACGTCTTCGACACCGTCATCGCCCGGCTGGACTCGACGACCGAATCGATTCGTCTGGTCGTCTGCGATCTTTCGACATCGCCAACCGTCGACATGGCCGGTGCGCGCATGTTTCTCACACTGCACAAGGAACTGACCCAGCGCGGCATCGCTCTGCGCCTCGTCGAGGCGCGCTCGACCGTGCGCGATATGCTGCGGGTCGAAGGTGTGGAAGAAAAGGTCGGGCGCATCGATCGATTCACCATGCTCGCCGACGCGATCGAGGATTTTCAGAATTCCACCGCCGCTACACCATGATGATTTCCTCGTCCCGAGCCCGGGTGCTCGATCCCTTGGAGCGCTTTTCAGAAATCGTTTTCGGGCTGATCATGGTCCTGTCTTTCACCTGCGCGATGAGTGTCGCCGAGGCAGGCCGGGAGGACGTGCGGGCCATGCTCGTTGGCGCAATCGGCTGCAATCTCGCGTGGGGGATCATCGATGCGGCGTTTTACCTGATCGCCTGCTTGAGCCAGCACGGCCGCCAGGCGATGTTGCTGCGGCGGCTGCAAGTCGCGGTCGATCCAAGCGAGGTTCGCACGATCATTTCCGAAGCTCTCCCACCGAAGATCGTCGAGGCTTTCGAGCAGACCGATCTCGATCGCATCCGGGGCCATCTCTCCGGTCTGCCTGTACCAACCGAGCGGCCGCACCTGACCAGTGAAAACTGGCGCGGTGCAGCCGGCGTGTTCCTCCTCGTATTTCTATCGACCTTCCCGGTCGTGATTCCGTTCCTTTTCCGCCAAGAGGCGCAATTCGCCCTGCGGCTCTCCAATGGGATCGCCATACTGCTGCTCTTTGGCGCAGGTTATATGCTTGCCGGTTATGCCGGGCTGCAGCGTATCCGAACCGGCCTCGCTATGGTCGCGATCGGCGCTGTGCTCGTCGGGCTCACCATTGCCTTGGGGGGCTGAAGAAGATGTAGGACCAAGGTCCGATTCCCACTTTCCTGCCCGCGGAACATTTTTGCGTCATGCCTACTCCAGCACGTGCCCTCACCAACGACTACCGGGACTGCCAGCTCATCAAACTGGATGCCGACGACCCACACAGCCCGTTGGTCGTGATGCAGGAAGGCTATGCTCCCAACGATCCGAATGGCCGGATGCGCCTCTTCTATCTACAACACGACGGTTTCTGGATCGATGAAATCGCCCGCAGTACGAGACCCGACAGCGAGGCCGGCGACGTCGTTTTCGAAACGACCTCGGATGCGCTGCAGGCGCTTTCCCGGCTGCTGGGCAAACCTTTGGTCCGGGAACTCCCGGTGACCGAAGGTGATATCCAGACCTACATGGCCCGCGTCCGGGGCGGCTCCTCGCAGGAGCTTCTGCGGCAATTCCTCGCCCGCTATCGCGCGGCGAAAAAGTAATCTTTCCCCGGTGCCCCGTATGAAACTTCTCTCTCTCTCATTCGCCGCATCGCTCGTTTTCGGCAGTGCGTTTTGCCTCACCGGATGCTCCACCTCTGGTGTCCAGGAAACTCGCGGCGAAGGCGTCGAACGCCGCCAGGATCGGATCGACTCGCGCACATCCGCCCGACAGGAACGCTGGAAAGTCCGGGGCGAACGCGAGGACGCTCGAGCGGCCGCACGCTTCGATTCCTGGTAGCCCCCTACGATCGGCATCCCCTCCCCCCTTTTGCGCCAATTCGCTTGCGCAAACCCCGGCTCGATACGATGACGTTTCCCGCTCATCCCAAAAGCCGAGGTGGTGAAATTGGCAGACACGCCAGACTTAGGATCTGGTTCCGCAAGGAGTAGGGGTTCAAGTCCCCTCCTCGGCACTCTCCCGATTTCCCGTCTCGGCCAGAGACAGAGAACTGACACTGGTGTTTTTAAAAGTTCAGGCGGGAGCGGCCGCAACTCCCCTACGCATTTCAATACCGTGAAAGAGGACATCCTGGAGCAACTCGTCGACGACTATTTGCAAAGCGAAGGTTACTTTACGCGGCACAATATCAAGTTCCGCCCGCGAACCGATCACACGGATTTCAATCTCAGAAAGGATTCGAATCACAGTGATATCGACGTACTCGGCATTCACCCAAAGAAAACCGGCCCGGATCGAGTCTGGGTGGTGAGTTGCAAAAGTTGGCAGGCCGGGTTTCGGGTCACTTCAAAGCTAGCAGAACTGACCGCCAACAAAATCATTTCCGGCCGTGAGGCCTGGCAGGGCTTTCGGGAACTTACAAAACCCAAATGGTCGGAGGCCTTTATCGAGGCAGTCGAGACCGCTACGGGCACTCGGGAGTTTACTTATGTACAAGCAGTCACCGCGATCATCGGCGAGCGGCGGCTTTGGGAAACTCATCCTCCTTTTCTCGCCGCGCTCCGCGGAAACCCGATTCGGATGATCGAACTCAGCGAAATGCTGGATCATATCCAAAAGCTCAGTACCACCACCGTCGCCTCTTCGACAATCGGACGGGTACTGCAACTGATGAAAGCGGCCCAGCGGGGCAAAAAGGAGCTGCTCGAAGTCGTCGAGTTGCAACAGAAAGACGAATAACCGCGAAGCACGTTTTGTCCGCCGACCCACGTCCAGTCTGAGGCCGGCGAATGTGGTGTGGCAGGAATCCGGATTATCGGCTTGCCGGAGGCGTGGAGGTGTGGTGTCGAATCGGCGCTCCATGAAACTTCTCCCCGACTGGTGCTCATGAATTCGAAACCGATTTGGATCGTGGCGGCGAAACGTACTCCGCAGGGACGTTTTCTGGGCGCATTGGCGAGACTCTCGGCCGTCGAGCTGGGTGTGGCTGCAGCGCGGTCGGTACTCGAAGGGGTGGATTCCGCAGCGGTGGATTCGGTGATCGTGGGGAACGTCCTCGGGGCGGGGCTGGGGATGAACGTCGCACGGCAGATCGGAATCGGCGCAGGACTGCCCGTAGCGACGCCGGCTTTCACCGTGAATATGATGTGCGCCTCGGGCATGCAGGCGGTGATCCTGGCAACGCAGGCGATTCGCAGCGGAGATGCAGGATTGGTTTTGTGCGGCGGAACGGAGTCGATGTCGAACGCACCGCATTTGCTCACGCGGTCGCGGACAGGATACAAGCTCGGCGACGGCGTACTGATCGACAGCCTGCTGCGCGATGGGTTGACCGATGCCTTCAGCAATGAGCATATGGGGCAGACGGCGGAACGGCTGGCGGAGCGTTATCGAATTTCGCGCGAAGCGCAGGATCAGTTCGCGGCGCGCAGCCAGCAGCGTTATGCGGCAGCGGAGGCGGCGGGAAATTTTCGGGCTGAACTCGTGCCAGTAGGGAAACTCACAGCGGATGAGCATCCGCGCCCCGACACGACGGTGGAGACCCTAGGCGCCCTGAAGCCGGCCTTCGGCGCAGCTGGCACTGTGACGGCGGGAAATTCCTCAGGAATCAACGACGGCGCAGCGATGCTGCTGGTGTGCTCGGAAGAGCGCGGCCGGGAGCTCGGGCTCACACCGCTGGTGACGATTGCCGCGAGTGTGTCAGTCGGGTGCGAGCCGGGACTGATGGGCTTGGGACCGGTGCACGCGACGCGGCGGCTGTCGCAGGATCCGCGGGAATTCGATCGGATCGAACTGAACGAAGCGTTTGCTTCCCAGTCGCTCGCTTGCATGCGGGAGCTGGGCCTGGACGAAGAGACGGTGAATGCGGATGGCGGAGCGATTGCACTGGGGCACCCGATCGGAGCCTCGGGGGCACGACTGCTCGTGCATCTGGCGCACCAACAACCGCGCCGCGGGCTGGCCACGCTGTGTGTGGGCGGCGGGATGGGTTGCGCGGTGGTCGTCGAGCGGCCGTCGTAACTTTCCCTCTCCCCTGCCCTGTTCTCCTCCGATGTCGTTTTCCCTCTCCGAACCCACTGAATCTTTGACGCCACCAACGCCCGATTGGGTACCCACACCGGAAAGCATCGCACAGAGCAATGTGTCCTGGCTGATGCAACGTGTAGGGGTGACGACGTATGAAGAATTGCACGCCTGGTCGGTGCGAGAGCGTGAGGACTATTGGAGACTGGCGATCGATAAGCTCGGCATCCCGTTCATCCAGCCGCCCGCACGCGTGCTCGATCTTTCGGCGGGGGTGGAAGCACCGCGCTGGCTACCCGGTGCGCGGATGAATATCGTGGAGAGTTGTTTTGCCGCGCCGGCGGAGTCGACGGCGATCGTATACCAAGCAGAGGGCGGTGAGATCACGACGACGAGCTACCGCGAACTCCAGGCGTTGACGGGGCGCGTGGCGGCCAATCTCCGGCGGTTGGGCTATGCGCCGGGTTCGGCAGTCGCGATCCTGATGCCGATGACGGCGGAGGCCGTAGCGATTTACCTCGGCATCGTCGCGGCGGGCTGTGTGGTCGTCGGGATCGCGGATAGCTTTCGTCCGCGGGAAATCGCGACGCGGCTGCGGCTGGCCAACGCCGTCGCGGTGTTCACGCAGGATGTACAGCTTCGCGGAGGCAAGGCACTTCCGCTTTACGCCAATGCACTCGAAGCCGCTGCGCCCACGACGATCGTGGTCCCCGCACGGGGCGAAATGAGTGTACCGTTGCGCGCGGGCGATCTGAGTTGGCCGGATTTTCTCAGCACCGATGCGCCTTGGGAAGTAACGCCACGTGCGCCGGATGATGCGATGAATATCCTTTTCTCATCCGGCACGACGGGCGAACCGAAGGCGATTCCATGGACCCACACCACGCCGATTAAAAGCGCGACGGATGGGCATTTTCATCAAGACGTCCAGCCGGGTGACGTGCTGGTGTGGCCGACGAATATCGGGTGGATGATGGGGCCGTGGCTGATCTTCGCGAGCCTCATCAATCGCGCAGCCATGGGACTCTACTACGGCGCGCCGACGGGCCGGGAATTTTGCCGATTCGTGCAGGCATCCGGCGCGACGATGCTGGGCGTCGTACCGAGCCTCGTTCGTACCTGGCGGCATACCAGCTGCCTCGAAGGGCTCGATTGGGGCTCGATCAAACTTTTCAGCTCCACGGGCGAATGCTCTTCCGCCGATGATATGCGCTGGCTCATGCAGCAAGCCGGTGGCCGGCCGGTGATCGAATACTGCGGCGGCACGGAAACGGGCGGCGGATACATCACCGGGACCATGGCGCGGCCGTGTGTCGCTGGGCTTTTTAATACGCCGGCCCTGGGCAGCGATTTCGTGATTCTCGACGATAACGCGCGGCCCGCGCAGAGCGGCGAACTATTCCTCGTGCCGCCGTCGCTCGGCCTTTCGAATACCTTGCTGAACAAGGATCACGCGGAGGTCTATTTCGCGGGGACGCCGCGGGGGCCGGCGGGGGAAATTTTGCGCCGGCATGGCGATCAGATGGAGCGGCTGCCGGGTGGCTATTGGCGGGCCCAGGGGCGCGCAGACGACACGATGAATCTCGGCGGGATCAAAGTCAGCTCGGCAGAGATCGAGCAGGTGCTGCGCTCCGTGCCGGGGATCGCGGAGACAGCGGCCATCGCCGTCGATTCCGGCGAAGGACCGAGCCAACTCGTGATCTATGCGGTGCCGACCGGAGCGGACGCCAGCCGGGAGCAACTGCTCCCCGCGATGCAAAGCACGATCAAACGCGACCTGAACCCGCTTTTCAAAATCCACGACCTCGTCTTCGTGCCTACGCTCCCGCGCACGGCTTCGAACAAAGTCATGCGCCGCGAACTGCGCGCGCAATACACCGCCAACCGCTGATGCCTACGCCCCCTCGCACCATTCTCATCACCGGCGCCGGCAGCGGCCTGGGCCGCGGCCTCAGCCTCTGCCTCGCGCAGCAGGGCCACGAAATCATCGCGACCGATCTACGGCTCGATGCCGCGGAGAAAACCGCCGCGCAGATTGCCGCCGCAGGCGGAAGGGCCCGCGCGCAGGCGCTGGATGTGACTTCGGAGGCGAGCATCGCAGCGCTGGGCGAGACCCCGGTCGAGGTATTGATCAACAACGCCGGGCTGCAACACGTCGCGCGGGTGGAGGACTTCCCGGTGGAGAAGTGGGACCTGCTCATCGACGTGCTCATGAAAGGCACCTTCCTGCTTTCGCGCGCACTGTTACCCGGGATGAGAGCGCGAGGATTCGGCCGGTTGATTCATATCGGCTCAATCCACAGCCTCATCGCCTCGCCCTACAAATCGGCCTACACGGCGGCGAAACACGCGCTGCTCGGCTTTTCCAAAGTGCTCGCGCTGGAAACGGCGGATGCAGAGATCACGAGCAATACGATTTGCCCGGCCTATCTACGCACACCGCTGGTCGATGCCCAGATCGCCGACCAGGCTCGCACGCGCGGCATTTCGGAAGACGAAGTCATCTCCCGCGTGATGCTCGCGCCGATGCCAAAAAAGAGCTTCATCACCTTCGAAGAAATCGCCGCGGCGGTCGAATACCTGAGCAGCCCGCTGGCGCGCAATGTGACGGGCCAGACGATCACGATCGACGGTGGCTGGACGGCCCAATGAGTTTCCTGATCATCCTCGCGGCGCTGGTCTTCCTGATGCTCGCGGCTTATCGCGGGCACAGCGTGATCCTGTTCGCGCCGATCGCCGCCCTGGGTGCAGTGCTCTGCACGGACCCGAGCCTAGTGGCGCCGATGTTTACCGGCCTCTTCATGGACAAGATGGTCGGCTTTCTGAAGCTGTACTTTCCCGTGTTCCTGCTCGGCGCGGTATTTGGGAAAGTGGTGGAGCTGTCCGGTTTTTCGAAAGCGATCGTCTCCGCGGTAGTCGGATTGGCTGGCCCACGCCAGGCGATCCTGGCCATCGTGGCGGTGTGCGCACTGCTGACCTATGGCGGCGTGTCGCTCTTCGTGGTGGTCTTCGCGGTGTATCCGTTCGCCGCGGAGCTTTTCCGCCAGAGCGGGCTGCCGAAACGGCTGATCCCAGCGACCATCGCGCTCGGCGCTTTCACCTTCACCATGGACGCGCTGCCGGGGACGCCGCAGATCCAGAATATCATCCCGATCCCCTTCTTCCAGACGACGGCCTACGCGGCGCCGATCCTGGGTTGCCTCGGCGCGGTTTTCATCCTCGGCGCGGGACTATTCTACCTGCACTGGCAAAGCGCTCGTGCCCGGGCCGCGGGTGAAAGTTATGGCACCGAGCTGCTCCAGGAGCCGGAACCGTTTACCGCGGGAAAGCTCACTCATCCGGCCATTGCCATCCTGCCGCTGCTGGTGGTGGGCATCGTGAACAAAGTCTTCACCACGATCATCCCCGGCCTCTACGGGACCACGCATAGCTTCAACTCCGCCGTAGTGGGAGCGGCCGTGCCGGTCACGCAGGAGATCGCAAAAGTCGCCGCGATCTGGGCGGTGGAAGGGGCACTGCTGGCAGGCATCGCGACGGTGCTGATTTTTGCGTGGAAACCAGTGAAGCAGAAATTTGCCGAGGGTTCGAAAACAGCGATCAGCGGCTCTTTGCTGGCTTCGATGAATACGGCATCGGAGTATGGTTTCGGCGCGGTGATTGCAGCGCTGCCTGGTTTCCTCGTGGTGGCCAGTGCGCTCAAGGCAATCCCCCACCCACTGGTCAATGAAGCGATTACCGTGACGTCCCTCGCCGGCATCACCGGCTCGGCTTCGGGCGGGCTGAGCATTGCGCTCGCAGCCATGGCTTCCACTTTTGTGCAAAATGCGCAGGCGGCGGGCATCCCTCATGAAGTGCTGCATCGCATCGCAGCGATGGCCAGCGGCGGCATGGATACACTGCCGCACAATGGCGCGGTGATCACCTTGCTGACCGTGACCGGGCTCACCCACCGCCAATCCTACGGCGATATTTTTGTCATCACCTGCATCAAAACCGTCGCGGTTTTTGTGGTCATCGGGGTTTATCAATTCACCGGGCTGGTTTGAACGCCGGCCCGGCTTAAGCCCATGCCCAAACGCGTTGTCCCCCACCGCTTCCTGAATTTAATTTTCCCGGCCGTTTTGATCGGTCGATTGACGGCGGAAGAACCACGGTCCATCGGTGACTATCTGCGTGATTTGAAGCCGGGAAGTACCGTGGAAGTACCGGCCAGGACTTTCACGACCAAAAAATTCCGAAGCCTGCAGGGCCTGAGAGGCACGGCGTCTCAACCGATCACGATTCGCGCGGCGCAACGCGGCCAGACGGTGATCGCCGGAGAAGCAGGCCTGATCCTGCGCGATTGCGAGTACGTGATGATCGAGGGCTTCGTCTTCGAGAACGATGCCGATCAGCAATCGGTCCAGTTGGACAACTGCCGCCAGGTGCGCCTCACGCGAAACATTTTCCGCCCGAAAGAACGGGCCAAACCGCGGCACTGGGAACACTGGGTCACGGTGGATGGCGCAAACAGCGGCCACAACCGGATCGACCACAATTTGTTCGACCGGAAAGTGAATCGGGGCAGCCCGCTTTTCATCCGCGGAGATGACGCTGCCCTGGTCTGCTCACAGCACGACCAGATCGATCACAACCATTTTCGCGACGTGGTCTATGCAAATGGAGAAAACGGGCATGAAACGATCCGCACCGGGGGCAACGATCTTGGGGCTTCGGGGCGCAGTTCGTTCACGACGATCGAGCACAATTTGCTCGAGCGCTGCAGCGGCGAGGACGAGATCATTTCGCTGAAATCCTCGGACAATGTCTTCCGTGGCAACACGCTGATCAATTGCCGCGGGGCCGTCTGCTTGCGGCTGGGCAATCGCACCGAGGCGAGCGGCAATATCATCATCGCCACGGAGGAGGGACCCGGCTTTGGCGGGATCAAACTTTTCGGTTTCGAGCACCGGGTCACAGACAACTATTTCTCCGGCCTGACCGGCCGGAAACATGAGGCGCCTTTTTCCCTCTTCCCCGGGATGTACGACACCCCGACGACGGAAAACATCGGCCCAAAATACGACGATATGACGGCAGGGGCCGCGACCCATTGCGTGGTCACGAACAACACCTGGGTGGATTGCGCACCACTCCAGATCGGGCTGGAAAAGGAAGAGAAAAAATGGGTCCACACCCCGAATGGCTGTGTCTTCGGAGGCAACCGGATCATCCGCTCGAAGCCGCAACCGAAACCCATCTTAATTTCCGGCCTCGTGCGAGACCTGCGGGCAAAAGAGAACACAAGCAACGAGCCACTCCCGCCCGACACGCCCTGGTCGTCGTGGTTCCGCGGGGAGAAGGACGTCGCACCCGTGAAAACGCCCAAGCCGTTGACGCCCGCCGAGGTGGGGCCGGAGGCCGAAGAGAAACGTTAAAGCAAATCGACTCGAGGCGACCCCAACTTCCGCACCGCAATGTCAGATCGGGACGAGGGGGTAGTTTTCCGCCCCACCGCCGTTGGAATCATCAGTGAACGATCACCTTCCGAGGGGCCAAATCAAATCGTTCGAATCGTCTCTCGCAGCCAAGTGAAAGGTCGCTCTCAGTGCGACATCACCTGACATGCCGACAACCGAAACCGTGAAGCGTCCTGCAATCGGCCACGCCTACTCCCAGATTGAAAGTCACCCCGCCCCTTCCATAGCACTGGCAGTACGCCGGCAAAATAATTGATCGGCTTTGCGGTCTGCCTTCGCTTCTTCCGAGCCACCCTTTTCGCCGGCATCCAGGCGGTGCGATCCGAAGCGCTCGCGACTCAATTTGAATTCATTGAGCATCGGCCACGGCCAACTCCCCGACTCAGTGGACTCGAAAATTTCCCATCGGCTTTCTGATTCTGCAGCGAGATCCAGGACGATTGGCTGATCCAATCGCCTTGCGGAAAAATGCTCTGCGAAAAAATTTGCAGGCGTCCATCCGAATTCTTCGTAGCGCAAAAGTTCAGCGGAGGCTGTGGCGACGAGCACCCCACTGATGGCAAAAATCCGGACCACATGAAGAAGTTTTTTCGCTGCCATAGGCCGTCGGGATAACCGGCGTGACCATCCTCTGGGATTCCACCCACGGCCATTCCAAAATCTCACGGATTCTGGTCCATATCTTCAGAGGCTGCGATCCGACGGGCAGGGCGACAAAAAGGGCGGAAAAAGCCCGACGGAGTAAATTAACTGGTCAAGAGGAGGGAGGAGGGGGAAGATGACGGGCGTTTTCGCCGGTCCCGATGAAGCTTGAATGCCCATCTGCATGCATCGATGCCACTGTGCGCTCGTGCCGGGGTGGAAAATGGATGCGGAAGAGGCAGGGCGGCGTCGGGTTGTTTTCACTGTTTACTCCACTGCGGTTATGAATTCGTCGACGCCCCCCTTGGTGTGCCCTTTCTATCGGGATTTTGCCCAACTCATGGGAGGGCGACGATGGATGGCGGTAGTTCTGGGAGGACTGCTCTGGAGTTGGGGCGCCGCCGGGGTGGCGCAGGAAGTGGAAACGGAGGAGGTGCTCGCCGCGCGCGAACAGGCGCAAACCCTCTTCGAGGAGGATCATCCGCGCGAAGCGGTCGCCACGCTGGCGGAACTCGCGGCGAAGCATCCGAAAGACCGGGTTGTGGGAGCACTGCTGTATACCGGCATTCGCGATCACGTCTGGCATATCCCACAGATCCTGCCCGTGTCGCACAAAGGACCGGTGAAGGCCCTGGCTTTCAGCACAGACGGCGCGTGGCTCGCGAGCGGCGCGACCACTGGGGAAGTTTTCCTTTCACCCACGGAACCGATCGACGACGAAGGAACTGGGCGCATCCCGCTGAAGGTGGAGGGCGAAATCCTGGGGTTGGTCTTCAGTCGCGACGGCAAGCGGCTGGCCGTGGCGACAACCAAAGGGCCGGTGCAGGTGTGGTCGGTGCCGGAAGCCAAACTCGTCTATGAGGCCCCCAAACCGGCTGGCGCGATCGTGGCCTTTGCCGCGGTGCGGGATGCCAATCGCCTGGCGGTCGGCACGGATACCGGCGCGATCCAGATCGTCGATATCACAGCGGGTTTGGTCGTCGCCTCGGCCGGGATTCCGGGTGGGCCGGTCCAGGCGCTCACCTTTTCCACCTCCGGCGCGAAGGTAGCCGCAGCGAGCGTGGATCGCCGGGCCCACGTCTGGGATGCGAGCACAGGAAAAGACCTCGGCGCCGGGGTGAAACATCAGGCGGCGATTCACTCCATCGATTTTTCGTCGGACGAAAAGCTGATCATCTCCGCCGGGGCGGATCGCACGGCCTGGATTTCCGATCCGGCCACAGGCCAGGCCGCCCGTCCGGCGCTCGATTGCGAAACCACGGTGCGGAAAGTGGTGGTCAGCCCGGATGGCAGCATGCTGGCGACGGTGCTCGACGACGGCAGCACGTTGATCTGGGACGTTGCCACCGGGACCCGGCGCGACATCGTGCTGCGGGAGGATGATCCGCTCATCGACTTCGCCTGGACACGTTCGGCGCTACGCGCAGTCACCACCTCGGAAGGCAACCACGCCACCCTCTGGACGATGCGCAATGGAACCCGGCGGGGCGAAACCATGCCGCACGGCGGAGCGGTGCTGGCCGCGGAGCTGAGTACCGATTCGCGCCTGCTGGCCACAGGTTGTGCGGATGGTCTGGCGCGAATCTGGCGGACCGATGGCGGGCAGCCTTTGCCGACGGTGCGCGCCCACGCAGCCCGAGCTCGCACGGCCTTTTACAGCCTCGATGGAGAGCATTTGATCACGACCTCGGAGGATCACACCGCGCTGCACTGGATCTCGGGCCAGGTGCGGCCGTTTGGACCCGCGCTGAAGCACGCGGACAAAGTGAACTGTGGCGTCTTCAACTACGACGCGACGCAAATTTTAACGGCGGACGACAGTGGCGTCGCCCAACTCTGGAATGCCGAAACCGGGCAGCCCAATGGGGCTCCTTTCCGCCACGACGGGCCGGTGGCGTGGGTGGATTTCGCGCCGGATGGAAAACGTCTGGTCACCGCCTCGGGCGATACGGTCCGTGTCTGGGATCCGGCCAAACGGGACACGCCCGTCGCCACGATCCGCCACCCTGGGCAGGAGAAATCCCGGATCATCAAAGTCCGCTACAGCTCCAACGGCAAATGGCTGGTCACCGCCTCCACAGACGGCACGGCGCGAGTTTGGGATGCGGCGACTTACCAGCCCGTCGGTGCGCCGATCGACCGCGGATTCCCCGTCCTTGGGGTGCGGTTCAGCCCGGATAGCAGCCGCCTGGCGGTCGGGGGCGAGGACAGCCACGTGATCGTTTACGATACGGCGACGTGGAAACCCGTGGGCACGCCCATTCTGACCCCCGGCCCGGTCTTTTCCATCGCGATCACGGAGGACAATCTCTTCCTCGTAGTCTCGTCGCTCCTCCTGGATGCGGTGCAATTTTTCGAAATCGCCAATGGCCGGCCGCTCGGAGCTGGCTTGCCGATTCCTTCGCAGGCGACCTGCGTGGACTATCATTTGCTGGACAAGGTGGTGGTGGTGGCCTGCGACGATGGGACCGTGCGCGCGGTGGAGGCCCCGTTTGTCACCCAAAATGTGCCGGCGTGGGTCGGAGGCTTTGCCGAGCGCCTCGTCGGACTCCGCAAAACGGGGCCGGACACCTTCGAACACGTCGACAGCCAGATCACCCAACTGCGCACCTACGTCTCGACCTCGGCTCGTTCGACCAACGCGGATTTTGCCCGGCTGGTCCGCTGGAAAATGTCGCCTGGAGCTGATCGCAACGGCATGCCGCGCTTCACCAGCACCCTGGCGGACAATATCGAGCGCCGGGTGGACGAACGCTCGGCCGATGCGCTGTTTGAATGTTATGAGGCCGTCTCGGGCGACCCGCTGATCCTCGGAGCACTGAGCCTGTATCTACCCAATCTGCAACACAGCCAATTCATCGCCGGGCTGGTCCAGCGGCTGCCGGAAACCAAACCGCTCGCCCGTTGTTACGTCGCCGCGACTTTACTGAAAGCCGGGCGCGATCAGGAAGCCACGACCGTGATGAATCAAGCCCTGGCCGATGCGCCCAACGATCCTCGCGTCATCCGCCGGGCAGCGAAGCTGCAGGCGCGGTTGAAAAACCGGGAGGTGGCGGTGCAGCTCTTTGAAAAATCCATCGCCATCGACCCCACCGACGTGGCGACCCGCCGGGACTACGCCTGGGCGCTCTATAGTTTCAACGAACCGGCGCTCGCCGCCGCTCAATTCCAAAGCGCGCAAAATCTCGCGGGGGACATGGTCGACGACATCGTCGCCGGGCTCTGCCTGTGTGCGGCAGCGCAGAAAGATGCGGCTGCGGCAAAACAAAGTTTCACGCGGCTGGTGAGCATCGATCCCTTGTGGAAGGAGCCCGGCCACATCGCCCAACTCCAGGGCTGGACCCCGCAGGAGCAGCGCGAACTCGAGACCGTCCGCCTCACCCTTTTCCCCTGATTTCCCTTCCCCAGCTCTCGGCGTTTGAAATTCAACCATCCACCCATGCCATGAAAGCCCCGCTTGCTCTTTTTGCAGCCTTGATCGTCGTCCTGATCACCGGGGTTCCTCTGCGCGCGGGAGGGCTGGATCTCGGCTCCCCGACTTCCCGTACACCCTACGATCCCTATCTCGGCCCAGTCTGGGATGTGATGAAGAGTCTGGCCGGCAGCCAACCCGATGTCGGGACGGTGGAGCAGCTCGTCCGTCAGGGAAAATCCTTTCGTTATGTCTTCAAGAAAGAGCAGCCCTACGTGCCGCAATCACCCTCGGAAACCGAGGCACTCAAGTGTGGCGACTGCAAAGCGAAGTCGCTCTGGCTGGCCGCGAAGATGAACAGCCGCAAGGTGCGCTACGTCATCGGCAAGGCGCGCCTCGTCAGCACGATCAGCCATGCCTGGCTGATCTGGGAAGGACCAGAGGGGTGGCTGATCCTCGATGCGACGAATTACAGCCGGCCGCTTTCGCCGAGCCGCATTTCGCCGAGCGAATTCATTCCGACTTACTCGTATTCACCGAGCGGGAAGTACACGCACGCAGTGGCCGGGGCGGGCGCAGGGGCCAAGTATGGGGATCATTTGTAGGATCCCGACTCGCCGGCCGCCACGGTGGTGCCACTCCATCGTTCACCGAAGCACTCGCTCAGCGCGGTATCGATAAGGGTGCGGATTTCTTCCGGCAAGGTTTCCGCGGCCTGATGAAAACGGCGGCCGACGGTGGAGGGCACAACCTGCCCCGCTTCGCGCAGCATGGGCGTGCCGCCGTAACCCAAACCGCGGGAATCGTCGACGGAGTGGTGCGTGGTGCGGCCAGTTTGGCGACGCCAGGTAAGGGCGCACTCTTCGAAGCCGCGATCGTAGCAGAGGCGAAAACCCCAGAAGCGATCGTCTTCCTCGTACCAGACAAAGAGGTCGAAGTAGTCGCTCTGAAACCACCGCAGGCGCGGTTCGCCGGGCGTTTGTTTGACGGCCCGGATTTCGGTGAAAGGCCGGGAGCTCACAGCGCGGGAATCGGCGCGGCGAGGGCTTTTTGGATCGCGCCTTCGAGGGCGGCGTAGCCCGGTTCACCCTCGTAGTAAGCCCCTCCGCCGTGGATGTGTTGCGCCGTGCCATCGCGGCCGATGAGAAAAGTCACCGAAGTCCAGCCGCGCTGGGTGCGATCGAGCCACCAGCGATGCAGCGTCTGCCAGTCGCGGTCGATGGCGACGGGAAATTGAAAGCCGAGCCGCTCAGCCTGGGCCTTGACGTGCTCCGGGGTCAGCGGGGAGGCCGCTTTGTGATGGTACGCACCGATCACGACCAGCCCCTGGTTCCGATAGGTTTCGGCAAAATGGGAGAGCGCATCGGCGCTGGCGGCGCAGTACGGACACGAAGGCGCCGTCCACCAGCGCACCAGCACGACGTTTCCCCGCAGCCCCTCGAGCGACAGAGGGGGAGAGTTTTGCCAGTCGGTCAAAGTCCATTCCGGTACCCGGGTGCCGATGAGTTCCTGGCCGATTTCCGGGGCCGCGGCGTGGGGTTCGGGCAGAGCGGCAGCGACCTCTGCTGCGGCGCAAACTACCAGCAGCACGGCAAAACAAGCAGGACGAACCATGACATCGGAATTGTCGCCAGTTCGGGCCGGGGTGCAACAACCTTCCCCATCCGCACTTGCCAGCTTGCCGGGGCAGCGCATGATCCCGGCCCCACATGAAAATCATCGATCGCTACATCGGACGCCAGGTGCTCTCCTCCGCGCTCTTCGCGGTGGCAGTGCTTTCCGTCGTCCTGGTGCTGGGGAACGTCTTCAAAAAGCTGCTCGATCTCCTCGTGAGCCACGATGTCCCGATCGACCTCGTCCTTTCGCTGATCGCCTACATCCTGCCCTTCTCCCTCACCTTCACCATTCCGTGGGGGTTTCTGACTGCGGTGCTGCTGGTCTTCGGCAAACTCTCCGCGGAAAACGAGCTGATCGCGTTTCGGAGTAACGGCATCAGTATTCCCCGGGCCACCGTCCCGGTTTTCGTTCTCTCGCTGGTCTGTGTCGGCATCTGTATGTGGATCAACGTCGATGTAGCGCCTCGTGCCCAGAAGCGCATGCAAGAGGCGTTCTTCAATATCGCCACCTCGAATCCCCTCGCTCTTTTCTCCAGCGACAAGGTGATCGACGAATTCCCCGGGCGGAAAATTTACGTCGGACGCAGCTCCGGCCAGGAGCTCTTCAACCTGCTCGTCTACGAGCTGGACGACAATCTGACGGCCAAGAGCATCGTGTACGCCCGCAAAGGCGCGCTCGAAACCGACCTGCAAAACAAACAGGTGCTCATGCGGCTATTCGACGCCCGTTTCGAGCAGCGCGATGAGGAGGATCCGAAGGATCTGACCAAGATCAAACAGGGCATCATCATGAAGGAAACCGTGGTCGCGATTCCCCTGCAGGAGCTCTACGAAAAGAACAAAAAGAAACGCGGCGCCGGCACCATGACGCTGCAGGAGTTGCTCAAAGACACCAACAAGGCCGACGACACGGTGGTGAAAGTGGAGGTGGGCAAGCGCTTCTCCACCGCGCTGGCTTCATTTGCCTTTGCGCTCTTTGCGGTGCCGCTGGCGATCACGGCGCACCGTCGTGAAACTTCGATCGGCTTCATGCTGAGCCTCGGGATCGCGTTCGCGTATTTCTTCCTCGTCATCCTCATCGATACGATCCGGACCAAGCCGAACCTGCATCCGGAACTCCTCGTGTGGGCGCCCAATGCGATTTTCATGGCTTTGGGGTCGTACCTTTTCTGGCGACTGAGCCGGAGGTAAGGCGCCCCGCAAAAAAAAGCTGGAGGACGGCGACCAAGGCCATCCTCCAGCGGGTGTGAGAACGAAAAGTTTCTCCCGGCGCCTATTCGAAGTCGTACACCTGCGCGCGGGTGCAGTTCAGCTTGAAGACTTTTTCGACGAACTCGATGTGCGAGGGGTGCACCTGGTAGTCGTCCTGATCCTGCTTGTTGTCGAAGGTGAGGTTCAGCGCGACGGAGTAGGTCTGCTCGACCACGTCGCGATGGCTTTTAACCATGCGGCCGACATGAAAAAGGCGCACGCCAGGGATGGGGCGGAGGTATTTTTCCGCGCCGGCCACCAGTTCGTCAGCGGCGGAAGGTTTGTTGGGGTCGGTCCAGAAAAAGACAACGTGCGAAAACATGATGTGGGTGAGATTGAGTTTGAACGGAGGACCTGTCGTAGCTGAACCGGACGACGCTCGACAACCCCAAGTTTTCCTGCGCGCACCTCCCGAAAACAGCGAACCGGCGGATGCTTTGGGATCCGCCGGTTCTCCTGACGTTTTTAGTTGTTCGCGACGGGCCGTTTAGAACCCGAAGGAAATCGCAACCCGCGGGCGATGGTGGTAGTGGCGATGGTAGCCGTACCCATCACCGTAGTACCGGTAACGCGGGTAGCTCCGGTAGTACACAGGGTAGGATTCCCGGTAATAAACAGTGCGGCCGCGATAGTAGCGCGGACCATCGTAAGACCGGTAATAGCCGTGATGATGGTGATGGTGCCGGTGATCGCCGGCCTGGGCTTCAGGCGTCATGACGGTCAGACCGAGCAGAGCGAAAGTGGCGATAAGGAACGTTTTCATGAGTTTGGCTTCTGAAATTGGGACCGGATCGGTCCTGTTCTTATTCAATGATTCGGCGCGCAATTATCACCTGGCTGTGACTCAACGTGAAAGGTGGGGCTTGCAGAAGGGGGCTATTTATGTCACGGGAATCTGTACGAGCACTCCTCGCTCGCCCCGGTTTAACAGTGCCCTGCGTTTTTAACTCACAACTCTAACTGCGTGCCTTGCTGCTGCCGCGAACACTCCCCGGTTCGCTGCTGCGGTGCTGGTGCGCTTCGTTCCGTCCTGCCCGGAAGCCGCCATTTCATGCCTCGTTTCAGCCGCTATTTCGCTCTGTTTTTCTTCGCTGCCAGTCTCGCATTCGGGGCGGATCCGGTGCTGCGCCGCACGCGCTACACCATCGAGGATGGCCCCGGTGAGAAGCCGTTTGTGGTGGCGCCGGAGGAACTGGCGCAACGGGACGCGAAGGGAAAATGGGGGCTGCTGAAATTGCCAGCGGTACCGCGCACGGCGGAGGCGACCCGCCAGAACGCCCGCCAACGCGAACGCTCCGACAAGCGCGAGACGGAGCTCGTGCTCTATCCCGAGGGCGAGCCGAAGACCGACGCGAACCGCCGCTTTCTCCGCCGCCAGATCACGGTGAAACTTCAGCCGGGCGCGAACCCGGCAGTGATCGCGGCGGCCCATGGACTCGTGTACAAAGGCGAAGTCGCTGCGGCGCGAGGGTTTCACGTGTTCGAAGCCGCGGAAACCGGCGGCGCACTGGAAGCCGCCGAAACGCTGCGGGCGGATGGCAAGATCGCGTGGGCACAGCCGCAGCTCGCGCGCCTGCAACACAAACGCTTCACGCCGAACGACCCGCTCTTCACAAATCAATGGCACCTGCGCAGCACGAGCGGCGGGGCCATCGGCGTGAATGTGCCGAGTGTGTGGGACACGTATAAAGGCACGGGCATTCGCATCGGCATCGTCGATGACGGCCTGCAAGTCACCCACCCCGATCTTTCGCCCAATGTGGATTCGGTGAATGATCACGACTGGAACGACTCCACGCCCGACGATCCATCGCCCGATGTGAGCGCCGATTTCCACGGCAGTTCCTGCGCCGGGGTCGCCGCGGGCAAGGGCAACAACGGCATCGGTATCTCAGGCGCCGCGCCGGAGGCGAAAATCGTGGGTCTTCGCCTCATCGCCGCCGCCGAGACCGATCAGGATGAGGCCGACGCGATCGGCTGGAAAAACGATCTGATTCAAATCAAGAGCAACAGCTGGGGACCGAACGACGACGGCAAGACGCTGGAAGGTCCGGGCACGCTCGCCACGGCCGCGCTCGCCCAAGCTTGCACCACGGGGCGCGGTGGCCTCGGCACCATCTTCACCTGGGCCGCGGGTAATGGGGGCGACGTGGGCGACAACTCGAACTACGACGGCTACGCCAATTCGATCTACACCATCGCCATCGCAGCCTTTGGCAGCGATGGAGTGCAGGCCTATTACAGCGAACCCGGCGCGAATGTCGTGGTGACCGCGCCCTCGAGCAGCACGGAGAGCACGACGCTGGGAATCACCACCACCGACCTCATCGGCACGAATGGCTACAACACGGTCACCACGGCGAGTGGCGGCGACTATTGCAACGACTTCGGCGGCACCTCCTCGGCCTGTCCGCTCGCCGCAGGAGTGATCGCGCTCGTACTCCAGGCCAACCCGAATCTCGGCTGGCGCGATGTGCAGGAAATCCTCATTCGCTCGGCGGCGAAGTGCGCGCCAACGGATGCGGACTGGGTGAACAACGCGGCGGGTTATCACTTCAACCACAAGTACGGCGCCGGGCTGATCGATGCCCAGGCCGCGGTGAACATGGCCCTCGCGTGGACAAATCTGCCCGCGCAGCAAAGCGTGAGCTCCGCGCTGACCGGGTTGAATCAAAGCATTCCCAACAACAACACAACCGGCATCACCAAAACCTTCGCCATTTCCTCGGCGAATTTCCGGGTGGAGCAGGTCACGGTGAACGTGAACCTCACGCATCCGGCGCGGGGGGATCTCGCCATCACGCTCACCTCGCCGAGCGGCACGGTGAGCCGCCTGGCGGAATCGCACAGCGACACGGGCGACAACTACACGAACTGGACTTTCTCCAGCGTGCGTACGTGGGGCGAATCGGCCGCGGGCACCTGGACCCTGAAAATCGCCGATGTGAAGAGCAGCAACTCCGGCGGGGTACTCAGCTCCGCCACCCTCACCGTCTATGGCTCTCAGACCGGACCGGTGAATGGCCGCCCCACCCTCACCCAGGCGACGCTTTCGCCGGGGACCAGTGCGTATAGCGATCAAACCATCGTGACGACCAGCCTCGTGGCCAGCGATCCGGAAGGCGACGCGATCACCTTTGGCTACCAGTGGCAGCAGTCGACCGACGGCACCACCTACGCCGATATCTCCGGGGCGACCAACGGCACACTCACGCCCGGCTTGAATTTGCTCGGCAGCCTGGTGCATTGCGTGATCACGCCCAGTGACGCCGGCGGGGCGGGCACGGCTTACACCACCAGCGCGGTGGACATCCGGCGCCGGCCCACCGTCCTGGCGCAACAAAGCCAGGCCTACAGTTTCGATTGCGATCTTTTCCTGACGGGTGGGAGCGGCGGCGGTGGAACCGCGGCACGGGTGGCGATCATCAACGAAGTCTCTCAGGGCTCGGGCACCAGCAAGGACTGGGTCGAGCTGCTCACACTGCAAACGACCGATCTCCGGGGCTATAAGTTGCGGGACAACAACGGCACCTACACAACCTTTGCCAGCGTGGCGGCCTGGAGCGCGGTCCCCGCGGGCACCCTGATCGTCATCTTTAACGGCAATGACCGGGACACGACACTGCCCGCCACCGATGACACTGACTTCAGCGATCGCCGGGTCATCCTCGCGCACAACAACACCACGTTCTTTACGGCGGGCACGTGGGGTGGCCTTTCCAACAGTGGCGCCGATGCGGCCGTGCTTCAGGATGCCAGCAGTCAGACCGTCGATGGGGTATCCTTCAATAACGACAGCACCTACACCCCGTCGCTTGGCGCGCTCGCCGCAACCAAAACCGCGTGGTTCACCGGCGACAGCGATACCCTCGCGGAGCAGAGCGGCTCGTGGACGATCGGTGCGACCTCGATTTCGACCCCAGGGGCAGGCAATGGCGGGGCCAACACGACATGGATTGCCGCCTTGCGCAGTGGCGGCACCGGCACTCCGCTCTTCCGCTTTGGCACCGGAAACGAGACCGTTGCCGGGCTGTCGCTGGATTCCTCCACGGGGGTGCTCAGCGGCACACCGACGGTGGCAGGATGCTTTAATATCGTCATCGAGCGCTACAACGGCACGGTCACCAACAGCCAGACCTTCACTCTGCTCGTGGCGGACCCGGCTGGCGCGACCACGGTCACCGCTGGGCACACCTTTACCCTGACGGGGAATCTGACGCTCGGGGGGGCGCTCACCGTCGTGGGCTCGCTGGATACGGCAGGCTTCAACCTCACGGTGCCGACGCTGCTCAAGGTGATCGGTTCGGTGACCAATACGAGTGGGACGATCAGCTACCTCCAGCGCAGCGGCAATCGCCCGCCGGGCACCGTGGCGCTCATCGCGAATGCGGCCAACGACGTGGCCGATACGGACCTGGACGGCCTGCGAAATCTCGTGGAATTTTTCCTCGGCAGCGATCCGGCGCTGGCCGGGGCGACCGCGGCCCCGGTGTTGAGCCGCTCGTCCGGCCGCAACGTGCTGACCTTTTCCACCCCGGTCGGGATCACCGGAGTGACCTTCACCGTGGAAGTCTCCGGCGACCTCAGCACCTGGACCTCCGGCGTCGCCGCGACCGAAATGCTGAGCGACACGACGGCGAGCGGCATTCGCACGATGAGCGTGCGCGATCTCACCGCCGGCACTGGCCGTTTTATCCGGCTGAAGGTCTCGCGGTAAGAAACGTCTCCGCTGGGAGCCTTTAACGGACCACCGCTATCTCCGTGGAATGCCGTGCTCGATGCAGCGCGGCCTTGAGCGCGGCCGCGGAGACCGGCTTGGGCAAAGTCGCGACGAGTCGATGATGCCGCAGCATGGAATCGACCCAGGCATTGGGAGCGCTGGAAATCACGATCGCCGGCAACAAGCCGGACACCGTCGTGATCACCCGCCGCATGCCGGAGTCGGTTTCGAGATCGACGATGGCCACACTCTCTTCGGCGCAGGCATCGAAGACCATTTCCATGGCTTCGCCGGCGGTACGGAGATGTTGGAAATCGTCGCCGATTTCGCGAGCTACGGCGCGGACTGCCGATTCCACTGCTGGATCGGCGGTGACGAGCCACTCCTTGTTCGTTCTATTGATTCCCTGCATAGAAACCTCCCTTTCTAAACGCGCGAGCATAACCGGCCGCGCGCAGGAACCAACCTTTCTTTCCAGTTTACAGGGCGGGCCTCGGCCCGAGGCGCCGGTTAGCGCTGAACCGAAAGGCGGAGGAACCGCCGGGGATGACCGACCTCGCCGGCCGCGTAGGCGTCCCGGATCGAGACGGCGCGCTTTTCACCGCTGCCCGATTCGGTGATCTCGACGCCCTCCACCAAGGCGACAAAACCATTCCCCTGCTCGCTGCAGGCGAGATCGATCCAGGGTCCATCGAGTTCATCGGCCCCTTGCACCACCAGCGACAAATCGCGGTACGCCACACACCGCGCAAAACTCAGCACGAGATGCCGCGTCCCGTCGGCGGTTACTTTGGGCAGGATTTCACGATCCCCACTCTTCGCCAGGGGATCGCCCCCCAGCGCGTATTCGAGCAGATTGTCGATCCCGTTGCCGTTCGGATCGACGCGATCGCCCGCGATTTCCGGATTGCCCGCCTCGCCCCCAAACGCAGCTTGCCGCCAGGTGGAATGCGGTGTGGCCACGACATTGACCGTTCGATTCTTCACGGCGCCATTTCCCGCGGCATCGGTCGCGCGATACTGGATCACATAGGTACCGGGAGTCGCGGTATCGACTTGGCCACTGATCACGATCGGCAGGGATGCGGTGACATTGTCCACCACCGTCGCTCCGGGATCGGTGAAAGCATCCCCCACCTCCAGCAGCGCGGGATTGGCCCCATGCATGGTGAGTACGGGTGCATCGTTATCGAGCACTGTGATGGTAAGGGTCTTCGTCACCAGCCCGCCAAAGCCATCGGAGACCTGGTAGGTGAGCGGAAAGGAGCCCACCCCATTGGCCACGCACGATAACGCGACCGTTTTCCCCGCCGTCGCGCCGACCGTGAAAGGGGCCCCATTTCCTGGGGTGACACTGACCAAAGTGACCGCGTCGCCGTCGGCATCGGGGCTAGTGAAAGGAAGGTCGACGGCGGTCTGGTCGCCGGTCGTGATTGTGGCAGCGCCATCCAGTGCCACCGGCAACGTGTTCCCGGTCATGACCGTCTGGTCCGCGCCCAGCGCAGTGCCGAAGCCATTCGTAGCCACCACCCGGAAATGGTAGAGTCGATGAGGAAGCAGCGCATCCACCGCAGCGCCCACCGTCTTCACGCTGGTGCCTTGGATCGACGCGACCGTGACGCTCTGGCCGTAATCGGAGGTGAGCCCGTACTCAAATTGCACAGTTGTCTGAAAACCGCCCGGCAATACGCCACCCGACATTTGCACCCGGGTGGTGGAAACCATGGAACCAGACGAGGTCGCAACCTGCGGAGCGCTTCGGATATCGTAGGCAGCGCTCGCCTCGATCGGACTTGAACTATTCGAGCAAAAAGAGCCCGAAATCCGGGCGCGCGCGCGAACGGTGCCAACGGGCGGCAGGTCCTGATCGGAAATTCGCCAGGCACCGGAAATCCATTGACCCGTTCCCAGCGAAGTCCAGTTGGCACCACCATCGGTGCTCAGGTCGAACGTGGCCACCGAGACCGCGGGAGCTGCTCCACCGCGGGCCCACTCGGCCGTCCCATCATTCGCTACCCGGAGGGTCGCACTGGCCGGATCATTCAGCAGCCGCACCAATCCTTTTTGAAGATTCTGATCGAAAGATTCGAAGGGACCCGCCGCGAGAATCCGGCCATCGGGCTGGAGGGCAATCGGCAAATGGGGCGTGGATCCAGTGGTCCCATTCCCATAGAGGAAGGTTCCGGTGGGCGCAGTAGTGAAGGCGAAACCAGCCCCCGGATCGAACGTAGTATCGCGCGAGCCATCGGGATTGGCGCGAGCCACTTCCAACCCGATCGACGTCCGGGAAAAGACGATTTTTCCGTCTGCCTGGAGGATCAGGCTGTTGACGTCCCCCCCGGAAGAAAACCCAACCGGAACAAAACTGGGATCGAGGGCCCCCGTCGAAGTAAGCCGAACCAGGCCCCGGCGAGCTTGCGAGGCAAAACTGAAGAACTTGCCCCCGACCAGAATTTTCCCATCCGGCTGCACCACCACTGCGCGCATCAGGTCGTTGGCAGTGCCGGCAGCAAAGCCTCCATCGACCGAGCCATCGGAGTTCAATCGGGCAATTCCAGCACGGCTGGTCGTGTTCACTTTGGTAAAAGCCCCGACCAGCAGAATCTTTCCATCGGGCTGGAGCGCCACACTGTACACGTACCCCAGGTCTCCACTGGAAGTGACTCCGGCCCCGATCTTGAAGGTATCCAGCCCTTCCACCGTCCCGTCAGCATTTAGCCGGGCGATACCTTTGCGCGGCTGTCCATTGACCGTGGAAAAGAAGCCACCGAGGAGGATCCGGCCATCGGGCTGCACCATCAGGCTGTAAACCATTCCCGAAACGCCGGTGCCGACTGGAAAGCTGGCCAGACTCTCCACGCTGCCATCGGAAAGCAGCCGGGCGAACCCGCGACGAGTCTGCCCGTTGATCGCGTCGAATTCTCCCCCCACGAGAATTTTGCCGTCCGGCTGCAGAGCCAGACAATAGACCATCCCATTCACAATCCCTGGATTGAAACTGGGATCCACCGAGCCATCGGCGTTAAGCCTCGCCAACCCTGGGCGCACGAGACCATCGACCGACTGAAAGTAGCCGCCAATGATGATCTTCCCATCCGGCTGCACGATCATCGCGCGGGGGCCAAAAGTGGTGACGGATTCCGCCGAAAACGGTGTCCGGAGACTCGTATCGAGAAACCCCGGCACGTTGCCGACATAAATGCGCCGCGCCGCGCTGGCGACATTTCCGGCGCCATCAGTGGCCAGGTAAGTGAGGTCGTAGCGGCCCGCGACCGCGGGATTCACCGTACCGCTGGCAACGATGGATACCGGACCACTGGCGGTATCGGTAGCCGTCGCGCCGGGATCCGCAAATGTCCCGTTCAAGGGGACATTCATCGCAGGAGAGCCATTCAAAGTCAGCGTGGGACTCTTGGTATCCAGCACCACCGGGTCAGCCGAGACCGAGGCCTCCGCGCCGCCGGCGGTATTCCGGTAGCTCAGCTTCACCGCATAGGTACCGTCGGGAATCGAGCTGCCGCTGGCCACCTTCGGACTAGTTTTGGGATTGGCCAGATCAAGGACCAGAGCGTGGGAAGCCGCCGTCTCCTCGGAGCCGGCCAGGACGAGAATGCGTTCGGTCGCGCCAGCCGTGAAGGTGAGCTTGACGGAGCCGGCCGCAGCCGGCTCAGGAAGTGAGAAGCTGACCTGCAACGGGCTGCGCGAGACACCCCCGGAAAGGGGCAGACCGAGTTCGGGTGGCTGCGAGGCAGGGATCTCCTGGGCATCAGCCCGTGAGAGCGGACCAGCCAAAGCGGCCAGCAGACCGAGGGCTACTGTGGTGACAAACTCTGGGAGACGCCGCGGGGGGACGGCCAAACCATTCGATGGGCATGGGCAACCCGGCGAGGGCAGAAACTTCCATGCCAACCTTCCCGTCGACCGCAAGAATATCAATAATTTCCTGACACCCCCTTCAGGAACCTACAGATGCCGGCGGAAAAAGTCGGCGACGTGACGCAACTGGGCGGCGTCCAGCGGGAAAGCGTGGCCGCGCTGGGGGAGGATGATCAATTCTGACTCTACACCGGCGGCCCGGAGGCGGTCGAGTAAGGCCTCGCTCTGGGCGGGTGGGACGAGCCAGTCGCGGCCACCATGGTAGAGCAGAAAGGGCGGGGCGCGGTGGGTCACGTACTCGATCGGGCTGGCGGCGCGGGCAGCTTGCCGGCGGTCGCTGATTTCGCCGCCGAACATCTGGCTGAAGATGCTGAGGCGGCGATAGGAAGCGTACCGTTCGCCCATGGCGACGAGATCCGTGGGCGGATAGAGCGCGCAGACGGCGCGGATCTTCGGCTGCTTTTCCTGCAAGCCGAGCAAGGCCACCAGATGCCCGCCGGCGCTTTCGCCAGCCAGACCCATGCGGCGAGCGTCGATGCCATACTGCGCACCGTTTTTCCGCAGCCAGCTGAGGGCATCCTGGCAGTCGTCGAGTTGAGCGGGCCAGCGGGCGCTGGGTGAAAGCAGGCGGTATTCGACACTGGCGACGGCGAAGCCTTCACTCGCGAGACGGCGAACCTGGAGATTGTAGCCTTTGTGGCCGTACTTCCAGCCGCCACCGTGAATCCAAACGATCACCGGCACCGGCTTCTGGTGCGCCGGCACGTAAAGATCGAGATGCAGCTTTCGGCCATCGCGCTCAGCGTAAACCGCGTCGCGATGAATCGTTTCACCCGCCCGCGGAGGGCCGTAGGCAGCACAGCCACTGAGCAAGCCAACGGCGAGACCGGCCAGCAGCGGCCACCTCACGGCTTGCGGAAACGGTAGTGACTCACGTGCCACTCGTTGCCGTCGCGGTATCCCCACAGCTCGGCGCAGGCCAGGAAAAAGACGCGCCAGTAGGCCCACCAGCGTTTGGTCTGGGCGGCACCGTAGGTTTCCTCGAAGAGCGGCCAAATTTCTTTGCGGTTGGCGTCCATGTTGGCCAGCCAGGCTTCGGCGGTTTGCTGGTAGTGCTTTCCGCTCACCACCCAGTGCTGGTCGATGCGCAGGTCGTCCTGGAAGTAAAGCAGCAGGTCGTCGCTGGGCATCTGGCCGCCGGCGAAGAAGTAACGCGTCATCCAATCCTGCGGGCCTTTGTCTTCGTAGTGATAGGCCAGGAACTTGTGGGTGAAGATGTGAACGAAGAGTTTCCCCCCCGGGGCCAGCCAGCGGGCGACTTTGCCGAGCAGGAGCTGGTAGTTTTTCATGTGCTCGAACATCTCCACGCTCACCACTCGATCGTAGGTGCCGGGCTCCGGCGCCTCGAAGACGTTCATGTCGCAGGTGATGATGGTGATGTTGTTCAGCCCGCGCTTGGCCGCCTCGGCGTCGATGTGCAGCTTCTGGGTGCGGGAGTTGGAGACCGCAGTGATCTTTGCGTTCGGATACCGCTCGGCCATCCAAAGCGTGAGGCTGCCCCAGCCGCAGCCGAGTTCGAGTATGCGCAGGCCGTCCTGCAATTCCGCGCGCTCACAGGTCAGCGCGAGCATCTTTTCCTCGGCCTGATCGAGCGTTTCCTCACCGGTGGGGAAAAGGGCGCTGCTGTACTTCAAGCGGCGGCCGAGGCAGAGCTGGTAAAAGCGCGTCGGCACTTCGTAGTGCTGCTCGTTTGCATCGGCGGTCATGATCGCGATCGGCGAGCTTTTCAGGTCGGCCACGTGGGCGAGGAGTTGGGCGCGCTGGGCCTCGACATTCGGCGCCGTCTTTTCTTTGAGGGCCTCGGCCAGCAAATGCCGGATGCCCACCCGGATCAACGCATCCGGGACCACGTTCGCTTCCAAAATCGCATCGAGATTGATCATAACTAAAACGACTGATTACTGAACACTGACTACTCCCCTTCCCCGCGCCGAAACCACGGCACGAAAGCCGACGTCGTCCGCTGGTACTCGCGGTACGCGTCGCCTTTGCTCTTCACGGCGTACTCCTCGGTGAGCGGGATGCCGGTCACCTTGGTCAGGAAGTAATACATGAGCAAAGGGCAGAGAAAGGTGGCCCACGCGGATGGTGTGTTCAGCGAGGCGATCGAGATGCCGACCCAAAAGAGGAACTCGAAAAAGTAATTGGGGTGACGCGAGTATCGCCACAGGCCCGCCTGGCAGACCTTGCCTTTGTTTTCCGGTTCAGACTTGAAACGCTTCATCTGGCGATCGGCTAGCGATTCACCGGCGAGCGCGAGCACGGAGATGCCGAGGCCGATGAAATCGATCTCCTGGAGCGGGAGAGGCATCCAGGCAGCGAAGAGGAAGGGCAGCGAAAAGATCACGGCGATCACCGCCTGGAGCTCGAAAAAAAGCAGGAACATGCCCGGACCGGGCCAGCGTTGGCGGAGCGCTTCATAGCGCACGTCTTCAGCGGGATGATGCTTCAGCACGCGCAGCAAAATATAGGTTCCCAACCGTGCACTCCACGCGCAGCCGAGGACGGTGTACGCGATCTTGCGCTCGAAATGACCGGGACCGGCCAGCGCGTAAATCGGCGCGAGGACCAGCACGCCGTAGCTCCACGCGACATCAAGGAACGAGTAATTCCGGATCTTCACGCAAATCGCCCAAACGGCGGCGAAAGCGACGATAGCGATAGCTAGACCAATGAAGAGCCAGGTCAGCATGATGGGCGTGAAAGTTTGCCCGCCAGACCACGAAGCGGCGGGCGTAGCGTGAAATAGAGAGCGGCGACGGCGAGCGGGGCGGCGGCCAGCCAGACGAGGGCGCCACCGAGTGCGATCATCCCGAAGTCGGCGAGGAATTTCAGCGCATCCGCGCGGAAGCGTTCGATGAGCAGCGAAACGGAGAGCGGCACGGGCTCCCGGCCGAGGAGGTGTTCACCCGCACGATAGAACGGAATCAGCAGCGCGATTTGCAGCGGGTACGCGAGGTAATTGACGAGCTGGATGATCGGCTGATTCAGCCGAAAAACGAGCGCAGCCAGTGCACAAAGCGCGGTCGTCGTCCCGAGGACCGGGCAGACGCTGATGGTCACCCCGAGCGCGGCAGTCAGCGCGATTTTCTCGGGCGTGACGCCCTGCGTGAGCTGCGCCATTACCGGCGCGACCACGCGACGTTGCCAAAAAGAGGGAGGAGCGGGGTCCGCCACGGTTTCAGCGGTCATGGGCGCCGGAGGAACAGCTGCTCCAGCTTCGCATTTGTCGGCAGGCGGAAGAGCTGGATGAGCATGTACGCCGCCATGGCGATATTGCCCAGCAGCAGGATACCGATGAGCCAGCCGATGCGCGCGCCCCAGCCGCGTTCCTTGTACGCCACCCACAACCAGAAGGTGAGGAAGGCAAAATAGGTGTCGTATAGCGTGGCGATGAACCACGGATGCCCGATCACCGGCTTCGGGATTTGCCAGATCGCCACCTGCAGACTCGCCCACACGGAGACAATCAGCATGGTGATCAGCACACAGGCAAAGGCGATGCGGAGAAAGACGATCATGGCAGGAGTGGAATCGGCCCGGGACTACGCGGCGGCTCTGCTGCGCAGACGCGGATTATTCGGTCGCGAGTACACGGCGTGGACGACGCTGATATTCCGCATGGCAAAAGCGGCCTCGCAGTATTGCAGGTAGTAGTTCCACTTGCGGATGAAGCGGTCGTCGAAACCCTGGGCGCGCACTTCGTCGAGGCGGGCGTTAAATGCTTCGAACCAGCGGCGCAGTGTGAGCGCGTAATCGAGGCCGAGGTCTTCCATCTCGAAAAGCGAGAGGGCGCCAGAGCGATTGATCGCTTCGCTCACCCGCGTGACGC
>Ga0209050_1000614_pt1 | contig 56080 bp, 55 predicted proteins | sample Araplavi_mTSA_r2_FD_184276 | JGI IMG/M metagenome (GOLD analysis project Ga0209050, IMG submission 184276) | Arabidopsis root microbial communities from North Carolina, USA - plate scrape MF_Cvi_mTSA_r2 (SPAdes) (version 2) | ecosystem: Host-associated > Plants > Roots > Endosphere | place: USA... | reverse complement strand
TCTGCTTCGAGCCGATCAGGTTGACCTCCCATTTCGCAGCGCATCATCCCGTTCAGCTCGGAGTGGAACGAACGCGCGAGCCGCTGGAAATGGGAGGTCAACCTGATCGGCTCGAAGCAGATCAATGCGTTCTGCATGCCCGGCGGCAAGATCGCGTTCTACACCGGCATCCTCGAGCAGCTGCAGCTGACCGACGACGAGGTCGCGATGGTGATGGGCCACGAGGTCGCGCATGCGCTGCGCGAGCACGCGCGCGAGCGCATGGGCAAGAACATGGCGACGCAGGGCGCGATCGGGCTCGGTGCCGCGATCCTCGGGCTGGGCAGCATCGGCCGCTCGGTGGCCGACATGGGCGGCCAGCTGCTGACGCTGAAGTTCGGCCGCGAGGACGAATCCGAGGCCGACCTGGTCGGCATGGAGCTGGCCGCGCGCGCCGGCTACGACCCGCGCGCCGGCGTCAGCCTGTGGAACAAGATGGCGCAGGCCAGCAAGGGCGCGCCGCCGCAGTTTTTGTCGACCCACCCGTCCGGGCCGACCCGCATCCGCGACATCGAGGCGAACCTGCCGCGCGTCGAGGGCCTGTATGCGCGGGCTGCCAAGCCGACACAGCGCTTCGAGCCGCCGACCAAGAAGCCCTGACGCTCACCAGCGCGCCGGCAATGGCCGTTTGAGGACGATCTGCGTGCGGCTGACGGCGATGTGGCCGCCGGCGTCCAGGTCCTTCAGCAGGCGGCTGACCATCTCGCGCGAGCAGCCGACGCGGCTCGCGATCTCCTGGTGCGTCAGCCGTTCGCGGATCACCCGCGTGCCGTCGGGCTCGGTCACCGCCAGGTCGGTCAGCAGCTGCGCGACGCGGCCGTACACGTCGAGCAGCGCCAGGCTGCGCGCGCTGTGCGTCGCCAGGCGGGCGCGGTGGATCACGCGCGAGATCAGCTCGAATGCGAACTCCGGCCGCTCGGCGATGTGCTGGCGCAGCGTGTGCCGCGTGACCACCGAGCAGACCGTGGGTTCGAGCGTGATGATCGAGGCCGAGCGCGGCCCGCCGTCGAGCGACATCTCGCCCAGGTACTCGCCCGGGCCGTAGACGCCGTAGACGATCTCGCGGTCGCGGTCGTCCATCGAGAACGCCTTGACGCGGCCGGACAGCAGGATGAACAAGGTGTCGCCGTGATCGCCTTCCTGGATCAGCAGCACGCCCTTGCGGTAGCGGCGTTGTTCGCCCCGGGCCGAGAGCAGGCCCAGGGATTCGGACAGCACGGGAGCGGATGCTGGGCCGGTGGCGGCGTCCATGGAGAAGCGGCGGCGAAGGGGACAGCCCGGGCGGCGGCCCGGGAACCCGTCGAATCTAGCACGCCGCCCCGGCGTGGCCGTGACGCGTCAGTGCGACAGCGCCGTCTTCATCGCCGGCGTGATCGGCGGCAGCACCGCGACGCGGTTCAGCAGGTCGCCGATGCTGGCGGTCTGCGTCTTGATGCGGATGCTGCTGATCTGCGAGCGCACCGTCGAGACCGCGACGCTGAAGCCGCGCGCCACTTCCTTCGGCCGCTGGCCGTCGCACAGCGCGCGCAGCACCTTGGTCTCGGCAGTGGTCAGGCCGTGGGTGCGGGCGAAGAAGTCGAGCGTCAGCGATTCGCAGCGATGGCGCTTGCCGAGCACCAGCATCGCGAGGCCGTCGTCCTCGGGCGAGGACATCGGCACGAAGGCGACCGGCATCGCGCCGTCGGCGCTGCCCAGGTTCAGCATGCGGCGCCGGCCGCTGCAGGCGCCGAGCAGCGCACCGAGGAAGCCCGACAGTTCTTCCGCATGGCGCGGCAGCACCTGGTTCTTGACGACGCGCAGGCCGTCGCCGGCCTGCAGCGATTGCCAGCCGAGCTGGTTCGCATGGCGCAGGCCGCAGTTCGCGTCGACCAGCAGCAGGCCGTGGTCCATCTCGTCGAGCATCATCGTCAGCCAGCGGGTCATCGCGGACGGGCCGTGGCGGCGCTCCGGTCCGGGGTACGGCGGCGTGATCGACGCAGGCGTCGACGGGGCGATGGCGGCACCCACGGGTGCCGCCCGCAGGGTCAGGTGGGCGGTCGGGCGGGTGTCGACCGGGGGCGAGAGCAGTTCATCCAACATGGCGCTGTCCTTCTGATGGCAGGCGCAGCAGCACCGCTGTGCACCTTGTTACAGCGTAGGGGCGTCAGGTCTCGCCGGGTGGTGAAAACCGCCGGGCCGGTTTGTGATTTATTCACCTCGGCCGGTGCGGGGCCCGAGCAGCGCGGCCAGCCAGCGCGTCAGGTCGGCGATCTCCGGGCCGCACACCGAATGCGGCATCGGGTACTCGTGCCACTCGACCGGGTGCCCGAACGCCAGCAGCGCGTCGCGCGACGCGAGCGCGCGGGCAATCGGCACCACCGGGTCCTGCCGGCCGTGCGCCAGGAAGATCGGCAGCCCGTGGTTCGCGGCGTGGCGCTCCGCCGCGGTCTGCGCGGCCAGCGGCAGGTAGCCCGACAGCCCGACCAGGCCGGCCAGCCGTTCGCGGTGGCGCAGCCCGGTCAGCAGCGTCATCGCGCAGCCTTGCGAGAAGCCGCCGAGCACGATGCGCGACGCCGGGATGCCGCGCTGCTGCTCGCGGGCGATCAGCGCCTCGACCAGCGCCTGCGATTCGCGCAGGCCGGCCTCGTCCTCGCGCCGCACCAGGTCGGCGGCGAGGATGTCGTACCAGGCGCGCATCACGTAGCCGCCGTTGACGGTGACCGGCCGCGTCGGTGCGTGCGGAAAGATGAAGCGCAGCGGGCCGGCGGCCGCCAGGTCGAGCTCCTGCGCGAACGGTGCGAAGCCGTTGCCGCTGTCGCCCAGCCCGTGCAGGAAGATGATGGTGGCCGTCGGATCCGGGCCGGTTTCGGTTTCGATGGTGTCGAGCTGCATGCGGGGATGCTAGCCCGACTTCCGGGTCAGAACCTGTAGTTGACCCCGAGGCTCAGCTGCGGGATCGCGCGGATCTTGCCGACGCCGTCGCGCAGCTCCTGCGTTTCCTTGTCGACGTTGGCGTTCAGCGTGGCGCGGTCCGTCGCACTCAGGCCGGCGAAGGTCGGGCCGCTGGCCGCGGCGCTGACGGTCGCGCGGCCGATGCTCGCGCCGAGGTCGAAGTGGAAGCCCCAGGCGCCTTCGGTGCCGCCCTGGTGGCCGTAGCCGACGCCGAGGAAGGGCGTCGTCTTCGGGAACTTCACCTGCGCGTCGAAGCGGTCGCCCTCTTGCGTCGCATAGGTGGTGTCGCCGATCGTGATCTGGTTGTTGGTCGGGCGGCCGACCAGGTCGAGCTTCATCGCATTGAAGGTCACGCCGCCGGTCAGGCGCCAGCCGCCGCTGACGAACCAGTCGGCGAACACGCCGCCGCGGCTGAGCTTCAGGTCGGCGTCGTAGTGGATGCTGTTCTCGGTCTTCGTGGTGCTGTGCGAGCCGAGCGATGCGACATCGGCGCGCAGCGTCACCGACGGTGCGACCGGTTGCGCATAGCCGAGCATCACACCGTGCGTGCCGATGCCGGTGTAGACCTCGCCGGCGTGGGCGGCGGTGGCCAGGGCCAGTGCCAGGGCGGCCGATGCGGCCAGCGTCTTGATCATGGGGAGCTCCTCGTACTGCGTCTCGAATGAAAGCCTGCCCGCGGTGGCGGGTGAGCACTCATTCTTCAGCCGACCGAGGCCGGCCCAAGCGCCGAACAGCGCGGCCGGGGCGGCGTTGTTCAGTGCATCAGGTGCCGTATCACAGCGTGAAAACGAAGTCGGTCACCATCATTGCGTGGCGAAGGGATTTTCGATGCGCACGCCTCCGATCACTGCGCCGTTTTGCATGTCTTCACTCAACACCCTCTCACATCCACCAACGATGGCAGCCTGCACGATCAAGGCGTCGTAGAACGACACGCTTCGCAGGACGTGAAGATCCAGCGCGCCGGCGATCAAGTCGGCCGACGTGGTCACCATGTCGAATCGCCGATAGAAACCGATCCGTTGGCGGATCAGTTCGTGTGGAAGACGAAGCTTGCGCAACGCGACATTCGCGTATTCCTGGAGCACTTGGGTGGACAGCACCGCGGTGCCCGCGCTACGCGTCGCAGTGATCAACGCTATGGAGCGCTTCTGCTTCTCGGGCTCGTCCGCGGCATCTGCGTAGACAAGGACGTCCGTGTCCAGCAGGCTACGCACGGCGATTGGCCTCTTCGCGATCGAAGCGCCAACCCCCCAGCCTTCCCGGCGTGGCCCGAGCGGATTGCTCGAAGGCTTGCAACTCGCTTGCCAGTTGCTGGCTTCCCGCCAATTGCTCCAGGTAGTCTCGAACGGCTTGGTTCAAGCTTTTACCCATCGTGGCGGCGGCGGCACGCGCCTGCTCCGCGATGCGCTCGTCCACGGACAAGGTGATGTTCATGATTCTCCTCATGTGCGCACATATTATGTGTCGCAACCAGGCATAGCGCCAAGCCGAGCCGATGGAAGGCAGAGGAGCGACGTCAAGCAGTCGGGACTTCTTCCTTGATCGGGACGCACGCGTGCGCCATGACATGACGCGGGCGCAAAGGAATTCGAAGCCATCTGGTGGGCGATGCTCAAAGCGTGAAGTCGTAGTCGATGATCAGCGGCGCATGGTCCGAGAAGCGCTGCTCGAGGTAGATGTGCTCGCGCAGCGCCTTCGCGGCCAAGGCCGGCGTGGCCAGGTGGTAGTCGAGCCGCCAGCCGACGTTCTTCGCCCAGGCCTGGCCGCGGTTGCTCCACCAGGTGTATTGCTCGGGCTTCGGGTTCAGCGTGCGGAACACGTCGACCAGGCCGAGCTCGTCCAGCGTGTGCGTCATCCAGGCGCGCTCTTCCGGCAGGAAGCCGCTGTTCTTCTGGTTGCTGCGCCAGTTCTTCAGGTCGATCTCCTTGTGCGCGATGTTCACGTCGCCCACCAGGATGAACTCGCGCTCGGCCTTCAGCTGCTGCAGGTACGGCGTCATCAGCGCCAGGAAGCGGAACTTCGCGAGCTGCCGCTCCTCGCCGCTGGAGCCGCTCGGGAAGTAGCAGCTGATGATGCTGAGCTTGCGCTGCGGGGTGTCGAAGCGCAGTTCGACGTAACGGCCCTCGGCGTCGAATTCCGGCGAGCCGAAGCCGATCACCACGTCACTCGGCGTCTTGCGGCTGTACACGCCGACGCCGGAGTAGCCCTTCTTCTCGGCGAAATGGAAGTGCCCGTGCATGTCGTGCACGCGCTCGAAGCGGCCGGCGATGTCGGCCGCCTGGGCTTTCACCTCCTGCACCCCCATACAATCGGCGCCAATGCTTTCCGCCCACGGCAGGAGACCCTTCGTGGCCGCCGAGCGGATGCCGTTCAGATTCAAAGACACCAGACGGAACACGAAAGACCTCCGATGAGCCCCACCGCTGACACCTTGGCCAAAGACTTCGTCAGCTTCTCGGTGGAAGCCGGCGTGTTGCGGTTCGGGGAGTTCAAGACCAAGGCCGGGCGGCTGTCGCCCTATTTCTTCAATTCCGGCCTGTTCGACGACGGCGCCAAGCTGGGCCGTCTGGCGGAATTCTATGCGCGCCGCCTGCTCGCGTCGGGCATCGAGTTCGACATGCTGTTCGGCCCGGCCTACAAGGGCATCACGCTCGCGTCGGCCACCGCGGTGGCGCTGGCCGGCCTGGGCCGCAACGTGCCGTTCTGCCACAACCGCAAGGAAGCCAAGGACCATGGCGAAGGCGGCCTGATGGTCGGCGCGCCGCTGAAAGGCCGCGTCGTCATCATCGACGACGTCATCACCGACGGCGCCTCCAAGCGCGAATCGGTCGAGATGATCCGCGCCGCCGGGGCGGAACCGGTTTCGGTGTTGATCGCGATGGACCGCATGGAACGCAAGGGGCCCGATGACAACCTGAGCGCCCGTTCCTCCGTTGAGGAGTTCGAAGCGGCGTACGGCATGCCGGTGCTTGCCATTGCGACGCTTGCGGACTTGCTGCAGTATCTGCAGTCGAATGACGATCCGGCCCTGCGCAGCCACCTGGCGCGCGTGACCGCCTACCGGGACCGTTACGGGGTGTAAATGACGAGCCTGTTTGTGGTGAATCGATCGATGCGAACCTGGCGCCGCATGGCGCTGCTGGCAGGCCTCGCGGCCGGCTTTTCGGCCCACGCCGCCATCTACAGCTGCGTCGACGGCAGTGGCCGGCGCCTGACCTCCGACCGACCGATCGTCGAGTGCGCGACCCGCGAGCAGCGCGAGCTCAACACCGACGGGTCGGTGCGCCGGGTCGTGCCGCCGACCATGACGGCCGACGAGCGCGCCGAGGCCGAGACGAAGGAGCGGCAGGCGGCTGCTGACCGCATCGCGCAGCAGGATGCCATCCGGCGCGATCGCAACCTGGTGACCCGCTTTCCCGACAATGCCGCCCACATGAAGGCCCGCGAGGCCGCGCTCGACGACGTGCGCAAGGGCGTCGCGTTCTCGCAGGGGCGCCTGGCCGAGCTCGAGCGCGAGCGCAAGCCGCTGCTCGAGGAGCAGGAGTTCTACAAGGGCAAGAAGCTGCCGGCCAAGCTGCGCCAGCAGCTCGACGCGAACGACGCCGCGGTGGCCGCGCAGAAGTCGCTGGTGCAGAACCAGGAAGACGAGATCGTGCGCATCAACAACCTCTACGACGTCGAGCTCGAACGGCTGAAGAAGCTGTGGGGCGGCGCGTCGCCGGGGTCGATGGGCGCGCTGCCGGCCGCCTCGGCACCCGCGCCACGGAAGGCGGCGGCGGGCAAGTAGCGTCGCCGGTCAGCCCGCTGCGAGCTTCTTCTTCAGCAGCTCGTTCACCTGCGACGGGTTCGCCTTGCCTTTGGTGGCCTTCATCGCCTGGCCGACCAGCGCGTTGAACGCCTTGTCCTTGCCGGCGCGGTATTCCTCGACCAGCTTCGGGTTTGCCGCCAGCACCTCGTCGAGGATGCGCTCCAGCTCGCCGCTGTCGCTCATCTGCTTCAGGCCTTTGGCCTCGATGATGGCGTCAATCTCGCCCCCCTCGGTCCACAGCTGGTCGAACACCTGGCGCGCGCCGTTGTTCGAGACCGTGCCGTCGGCGATGCGACCGATCAGCGTGGCCAGCGTCGCGGCGCTCACCGGGCTGTCCGCGATGTCCTTCTCGTCGGCATTGAGCCGCCGCGACACCTCGCCCATCAGCCAGTTCGCGACCAGCTTCGGCTGGCCGCAGGCCTTCGCGGCAGCCTCGAAGAATGCGCCGACCGCCTTGCCCTGCGTCATCATCGACGCGTCGTAGGCCGGCAGCCCGTAGTCCTTCTGGAAGCGCTCGGCCATCACGCGCGGCAGCTCGGGCATCGCAGCGCGCACCTGCTCGACCCATTCGGGCGCGATCGCGAGCGGCGGCAGATCGGGATCGGGGAAGTAGCGGTAGTCGTGCGCGTCTTCCTTCGTGCGCATCGCCCGCGTCTCGCCGGTGTCGGGGTTGAACAGCACGGTCGCCTGCTGCACCGTGCCGCCGTCCTCGATCAGGTCGATCTGCCACTGGATCTCGAAGTCGATCGCCTGCTGCAGGTACTTGAAGCTGTTCAGGTTCTTGATCTCGCGGCGCGTGCCGTACTCGGCCCCCGGCCGGCGCACCGACACGTTGGCGTCGCAGCGGAAGCTGCCTTCCTGCATGTTGCCGTCGCAGATGTCGAGCCAGACCACCAGCGAATGCAGCGCCTTCGCGTACTCGACCGCCTCGATGCTCGCGCGCATGTCGGGTTCGGTGACGATCTCCAGCAGCGGCGTGCCGGCGCGGTTCAGGTCGATGCCGGTCTGGCCGGCATAGTCCTCGTGCAGCGACTTGCCGGCGTCTTCCTCGAGGTGCGCACGCGTCAGCTGCACCTTGTGCTTCAGGTCACCGACGAAGAACTCGACCGAGCCGCCCTGCACCACCGGCGTCTCGTACTGGCTGATCTGGTAGCCCTTCGGCAGGTCGGGGTAGAAGTAGTTCTTGCGCGCGAAGATCGACAGCGGCGCCACCGTCGCGCCGACCGCGAGCCCGAAGCGGATCGCCCGCTCGACCGCGCCGCGGTTCATCACCGGCAGCGTGCCCGGCAGCGCCAGGTCGACCGGCGAGGCCTGCGTGTTGGGCGCGGCACCGAACTGCGTGCTGGAGCCGCTGAAGATCTTGCTGCGCGTGGACAGCTGGGCGTGCGTCTCGAGGCCGATGACGACCTCGTAGCCGCGGATCAGTTTGGAAGGAGTCGCCATGGTCAGATCGAGGGGGCTTGGGCGTGCCAGTCGGTGGCCTGCTGGAAGGCATGGGCCGCATGCAACAGCGTGCCCTCCTGGAAGTAGTTGCCGATCAGCTGCAGGCCGACCGGCATGCCGCCTTCGCCGGTGCCGGCCGGCAGGCTCATGCCCGGCAGCCCGGCCAGGCTGGCCGGCAGCGTGAAGATGTCGGCCAGGTAGTTCGCGACCGGGTCGTCGCTCTTGTCGCCCAGCTTCCAGGCCACCGTCGGCGCCACCGGGCCGGCGATCACGTCGCACTGCGTGAAGCAGTGCTGGAAGTCGTCGGCGATCATGCGCCGCAGCTTCTGCGCCTGCAGGTAGTAGGCGTCGTAGTAGCCGTGGCTCAACACGTAGGTGCCGATCATGATGCGGCGCTTGACCTCGGCCCCGAAGGCCTCGGCGCGGCTCTTCTTGTACATGTCGAGCAGGTCGGTGTACTGGGCGGCGCGGTGCCCGAAGCGCACGCCGTCGAAGCGGCTCAGGTTCGAGCTGGCCTCGGCCGGCGCGATGATGTAGTACACCGGGATCGACAGCTCGGTGCGGGGCAGGCTCACGTCGACCAGCGTCGCGCCGAGCTTCTGCAGCTCGGCCAGCGCGGCCCGCACCGCGCCATTGACGTCGGCGGCCAGCGCGGCCGGGAAGAACTCGGCCGGCAGCCCGATGCGCAGGCCCTTCAGCGGCTGCGCGGCGCTGGCGCCGGCACGTGCCGTCGTGAGTGCGGCGGTGTAGTCCTGCGGCGGGCGCTGCGCGCTGGTGGCGTCGCGCTCGTCGAAGCCGCTCATCGCCGACAGCATCAGTGCGCAGTCCTCGGCGCTGCGGCCGAACGGGCCGGCCTGGTCGAGGCTGGACGCGAACGCGATCATCCCGTAGCGCGAGCACACGCCGTAGGTCGGCTTGATGCCGGTGATGCCGGTGAAGCTGGCCGGCTGCCGGATCGAGCCGCCGGTGTCGGTGCCGGTGGCCACCGGCACCAGGCGGGCTGCGACCGCGGCAGCCGAGCCGCCCGACGAGCCGCCCGGCACGCGTGCCGCATCCCACGGGTTCTTCACCGGGCCGAAGGCCGAGTTCTCGTTGCTGGAGCCCATCGCGAACTCGTCGCAGTTCAGCTTGCCCAGCGTCACGGTGCCGGCCGCGGCGAGCCGGGTCACCACGGTGGCGTCGAACGGGCTGCGGTAGCCGGCCAGCATCTTCGAGCCGGCGGTGGTGGGCAGCGCCTCGGTGACGAAGATGTCCTTGTGCGCGAGCGGCACGCCGAGCAGCGCACCCGTCTCGCCGGCGGCGCGGCGGGCATCGGCCTGCGCCGCCTGGCGCAGCGCGCCTTCGGCGTCGACGCACAGGAAGGCGCCCAGGTGCTGGTGCGCGGCAACCCGTGCAAGCAGATGTGTCGTCGCTTCGACGCTGGAGACCTGGCGCGCGGCGAGCGCGCGCGACAGCTCGGCCGCGCCCAGTTGATGCAGGTCCTTCATGTCTCGATCACCTTCGGCACGAGGAACAGGCCGTCTTCGACCGACGGCGCGCTGCGCTGGTTGGCCTCGCGGCGATCGGTTTCGGTGACGACGTCGTCGCGCAGGCGCAGCGTCACTTCGTGCACCGCCGACAGCGGCGTGTACAGCGGCTCGATGCCGCTGGTGTCGACCGCGCTCATCTGTTCGACGATCGAGAAGAAGCCGTTCAGTTGCTGCAGCATCGCCGCCTCTTCGGCGGGCCTCAGTTCGAGGCGCGCGAGGTTCGCGATGCGGCTCACGTCTTTGGAGTCCAGTGCCATTGGAATTTGAGGGGAGATGAGGGTGCCGATGGGGCTGAAAATCAGGGGGGTTGGGGTATTATCCCCGGTTATCCACAAGCCTCTTTCGGCGTGCAAATTCAAGGGTTTGCAGGACTTTCGAGCGGCTCGCGGACCCTGCCCGGACCCCAATTCGCGATTGCGGCGATCCGCCCGACCCGGCCGATCGGCGCCAACAAGAACTCTCCCGCACATGTTTGCATCCCTGCGCCGCTACTTCTCCACCGATCTGGCCATCGATCTCGGCACCGCCAACACGCTGATCTACGTGCGTGGCAAGGGCATCGTGCTGGACGAGCCGTCGGTCGTCGCGATCCGCCACGAGGGCGGCCCCAACGGCAAGAAGACGATCCAGGCGGTCGGCGCCGAAGCCAAGGCGATGCTCGGCAAGGTGCCCGGCAACATCGAGGCCATCCGGCCGATGAAAGACGGCGTGATCGCCGACTTCACGGTCACCGAGCAGATGCTCAAGCAGTTCATCCGCATGGTGCACGACTCGCGGATGCTCAAGCCGAGCCCGCGCATCATCATCTGCGTGCCCTGCGGTTCCACGCAGGTCGAGCGGCGGGCCATCCGCGAATCGGCGCTTGGTGCCGGCGCGAGCGAGGTCTATCTGATCGAGGAGCCGATGGCCGCGGCGATCGGCGCCGGCCTGCCGGTCAGCGAGGCGAGCGGCTCGATGGTGGTCGACATCGGCGGCGGCACCACCGAGGTCGGCGTGATCTCGCTGGGCGGCATGGTCTACAAGGGCAGCGTGCGGGTCGGTGGCGACAAGTTCGACGAAGCCATCATCAACTACATCCGACGCAACTACGGCATGCTGATCGGCGAGCCCACCGCCGAATCCATCAAGAAGAACATCGGCTCGGCCTTCCCCGGCTCCGAGGTCAAGGAGATGGAAGTCAAGGGCCGCAACCTCTCCGAAGGCGTGCCGCGCAGCTTCACGATCAGCAGCAACGAGATCCTCGAAGCGCTGACCGACCCGCTCAACCAGATCGTCTCCAGCGTCAAGAACGCACTCGAGCAGACGCCGCCCGAACTGGGCGCCGACATCGCCGAGCGCGGCATGATGCTGACCGGCGGCGGCGCGCTGCTGCGCGACCTCGACCGGCTGCTCGCCGAGGAAACCGGCCTGCCGGTGCTGGTCGCCGAAGACCCGCTGACCTGCGTCGTGCGCGGCTGCGGCATGGCGCTGGAGCGGATGGAGCGTCTCGGATCCATCTTCACGTCCGAGTGAACGTGACCCTTCTCACACGGCCGGCGCGTCACTGACGCGGCCGGCTTTTTCACTTCAAGTTCGCCGTACAGACATGCCCCTCGGCACCCTTGATCGGACACCACCACCCTTCTTCCGGCAGGGCCCGTCGGCGCTGACGCGGCTGATGTTCTTCTCGGCGCTCGCGCTGTTCCTGATGGTGGCCGACACCCGCTTCAAGCTGACGCAGCCGGTGCGCGCGGTGCTGGCGACGGTGCTGAACCCGGTCGAGCGGGCGCTGCGGGCGCCGGTCGACGCGATCAGCGCCGCGGGCGACTACGCGTCGGGACTGCAGGATGCGCTGTCGGCCGAGGCCCGGGCGCGCCGCGAACTGGCCGGGCAGGCGGCCCGCTCGGCGCGCGTCGAGCAACTCGAGCAGGAGAACCTGCGGCTGCGCGCGCTGCTCGACCTGCGGCCGGGCCTGAAGGTGCGCTCGCAGACGGCCGAGGTGCTGTACGACGCGCCCGATCCGTATTCGCGCAAGGTCATCATCGACCGCGGCACGCAGCAGGGCATTGCGGTCGCGTCGCCGGTCATCAACGAAGCCGGCGTGCTCGGCCAGGTGACGCGGGCCTTCCCGTACAGCGCCGAGGTCACGCTGCTGACCGACAAGGACGCCGCGATCCCGGTGCTGAACATGCGCACCCAGGTGCGCAGCGCCGCCTTCGGCAACTCCACCGGCGCCGGGCTGGAGCTGCGCTTCATGGCCGGCAATGCCGACGTGCAGGTCGGCGACGTGCTCGCGACCTCGGGCGTCGACGGCGTCTACCCATCGGGCATCCCGGTCGCGAAGGTGGTCAGCGTCGACCGGCGCGTCGACACCGGCTTCGCCCGCATCGCGCTGACCCCGGTCGCGCAGCCCGACGCGGTGCGCCACGTGCTGGTGCTGGAGCCGCTGGGGGTGCAGATGCAGCCCAAGCCCGAGCCGGCGATCGATCCGAATGCCAAGCCCGGCACCACCGGACGAAAGGGGTCCCGCAAATGATGCCGCGCGGCGCCGACCAGCTGCTGCTGCCGGCGAACCCCTGGTTCATCTGGGGCTCGCTGCTGCTGGCCTTCCTGTTCAACCTGGTGCCGTTCGGCCGGCTGCCGGCCATCCCCGACCTGCTGGCGCTCGCGCTGGTGTTCTGGAACGTGCACCAGCCGCGGCGCATCGGCGTCGGCATCGCGTTCATGTTCGGGCTGCTGATGGACGTGCACGACAGCGCGGTGCTGGGCCAGCATGCGCTGGCCTACACGCTGCTGAGCTTCTTCACCATCACGATCCACCGGCGGCTGCTGTGGTTCGGGCTGCCGCAGCAGGCGCTGCAGATCCTGCCGCTGTTCGTCGCGGCGCACGCGGTCTCGCTGGTCGTGAGAATGTTGGTGGGCGGCATGCTGCCGGGTTGGGAACTGATGCTCGCGCCGGTGTTCGAAAGCCTGCTGTGGCCAGTGGCCTCGTGGGTGCTGCTCGCGCCGCAGCGCCGGCCGCCGGATCCCGACCAGAACCGGCCCTTGTGATCTTCGTGCGGTCCCGTCATGACTGAGTTGAAGAACGTCGAGCAGGAACTGGGGCGGTTTCGCACCCGGCTGCTCGCGGCTGCGCTGTTCGTGCTGTTCGCGTTCGGGCTGCTGGTGTTCCGCCTCGTCGTGCTGCAGGTGATGCGCCACGACGAACTCTCGACGCAGGCCGAGAACAACCGCATCGCCGTCGTGCCGATCGTGCCCAACCGCGGGCTGATCGTCGACCGCAACGGCGTCGTGCTGGCCAACAACTACTCGGCCTACACGCTGGAGATCACGCCGACCAAGGTCGACGACCTCGACGCGCTGATCGACCAGCTGTCGGAGGTGGTCGAGGTGCAGTCGCGCGACCGCAAGCGCTTCAAGCGGCTGATGGAGGAAACCAAGAGCAGCTTCGAATCGCTGCCGATCCGCACCAAGCTGACCGACGAGGAAGTGGCCCGCTTCACCGCGCAGCGCTTCCGCTTCCCGGGCGTCGACATCAAGGCCCGGCTGTTCCGCAACTACCCGCTCGGCGAGGTCGGCAGCCACCTGATCGGCTACATCGGCCGCATCAACCAGGCCGAGAAGGAAAAGATCGAGGAGTCGGAAGACGACGCCAACTACCGCGGCACCGAGTACATCGGCAAGCTCGGCATCGAGCAGGCCTACGAGGCGCAGCTGCATGGCGCGACCGGCTTCGAAGAGGTCGAGACCAGTGCCGGCGGGCGCGCGGTGCGCCAGCTGAAGAGCAACCCGGCGACGCCCGGCAACACGCTGGTGCTGTCGATCGACATCCGGCTGCAGGCGCTGGTCGAGCAGCTGTTCGGCGACCGGCGCGGCGCGCTGGTGGCGATCGACCCGCGCAACGGCGAGGTGCTGGCCTTCGTCAGCAAGCCCAACTTCGACCCCAACCTGTTCGTCGACGGCATCGACGCCGAGAACTGGAAGGCGCTGAACGAATCCGAGGACAAGCCGCTCTTGAACCGCGCGCTGCGCGGCGCCTACCCGCCCGGCTCCACCTACAAGCCGCTGATGGCGCTGGCCGCACTGACGCTGGGCAAGCGCACGCCGCAGCAGGCGATCAGCGACCCCGGCTTCTTCTGGTTCGGCAACCACAAGTTCCGCGACGACAAGGAAGGCGGCCACGGCGTCGTCGACATGTACCGCTCGATCGTGCAGTCGTGCGACACCTACTACTACATCCTCGCCAACGACATGGGCGTCGACGCGATCCACGACTTCATGGCGCCGCTCGGGCTCGGCCAGATCACCGGCATCGACATGCAGGGCGAGCTGCGCGGCACGCTGCCGTCCACCGAATGGAAGCGCACCAACTACAAGCGCAAGGAAATGCAGAAGTGGTACCCCGGCGAGACCATCTCGCTGGGTATCGGCCAGGGCTACAACACCTTCACGATGCTGCAGCTCGCGCAGGCCGAGGCGACGCTCGCGGCCGGCGGCAAGCGCTTCAAGCCGCACCTGGTGCGCGCGATCGAGAACGTCGAGACGCGCGGCCAGCAGACGCTGACCGGCGGCGCACTGGAGCCGCTGGCGTGGAATCCCGACCACGTCGCGGTGATCCACCAGGCGCTGTACGGCGTCACGCAGGAGGGCACGGCGGCGCGCGCGTTCCAGGGCGCGCCGTACCGCTCCGGCGGCAAGACCGGCACGGCCCAGGTGATCCAGATCAAGCAGAACGAGAAGTACGACGCCAGCAAGCTCGACGAGCGGCACCGCGACCATGCGCTGTTCACCGCGTTCGCGCCGCTCGAGGAGCCGCACATCGCGATCGCGCTGGTGGTCGAGAACGCCGGCTTCGGCGCCGGTGCCGCGGCGCCGATCGCGCGCCGGGTGTTCGACTACGTACTCGAAGGCCAGTACCCGAGCGAGGAAGACATCCTCGCGACGCGCGGCGGCCAGACCTACGCACCGATCGGCAAGCCGCGGCCGGCCGCCGGCGTGCCGCTGCCGGGCGTGTCGATCAACAACGTCGCGGCTGCGCCCACGGATGTGCCGCCGGCGCTGGTGGTGCCGGTGGCTGCGTCGGCGCCGTCGCTGCTGATCTCGCCGCCGGCCGCGTCGGCGCCCGCCTCCGCCGCCCGATCGGCCGGCCGCGCGCCATGAGCGTCGTCTTCGAGAAACCCTCGGTCTGGCAGCGGCTGAAGCCGGTCTTCACCGGCTTCGACGCGCCGCTGGTGGTCGGCCTGCTGCTGCTCGGCGCGGCCGGGCTGGTGACGATGTACTCGGCCGGCTTCGACAACGGCTCGCGCTTCGTCGACCATGGCCGCAACATGGTCCTCGCGCTGATCATCCTGTTCGTCGTCGCGCAGGTGCCGCCGCAGCGGCTGATGCAGCTGGCGGTGCCGCTGTACACCGTCGGCGTCGCGCTGCTGATCGCCACCGCGGTGATCGGCGTCACGAAGAAGGGGGCGACGCGCTGGCTGAACGTCGGCATCGTGATCCAGCCGAGCGAGATCATGAAGATCGCGATGCCGCTGATGCTCGCATGGTGGTTCCAGCGCCGCGAGGGCCAGCTGCGCGTGCTCGACTTCGTCGTCGCGCTCGGGCTGCTGGCGGTGCCGGTCGGCATGATCGTCAAGCAGCCCGACCTGGGCACCGCGATCCTGGTGCTGTCGGCCGGCCTGTACGTGATCTTCTTCGCCGGGCTGTCGTGGAAGCTGATCGTGCCGGTGCTGCTGGTCGGCGGCGCGGCGATCACCGCGGTGGTGGTGTCCGAGGACCGCATCTGCCAGCCCGACGTGGTGTGGCCGATGCTGCGCGACTACCAGAAGAACCGCGTCTGCACGCTGCTCGACCCGACCACCGACCCGCTCGGCAAGGGCTTCCACATCATCCAGGGAATGATCGCGATCGGCTCCGGCGGCATCGAGGGCAAGGGCTTCATGAAGGGCACGCAGACCCACCTGGAGTTCATCCCCGAGCGCACCACCGACTTCATCTTCGCGGCCTTCTCCGAAGAGTTCGGGCTGGTCGGCTGCGTGTCGCTGATCCTCGGCTTCACGTTCCTGATCTTCCGCGGGCTCGTCATCGCGGCCGATGCGCCGACGGTGTTCACCCGGCTGCTGGCCGGCGCGGTGACGCTGAGCTGGTTCACCTACGCGTTCGTCAACATGGGCATGGTCAGCGGCATCCTGCCGGTGGTGGGCGTGCCGCTGCCGTTCATCAGCTATGGCGGCACCGCGATGCTGACGCTCGGGCTCGGGCTCGGCATCCTGATGTCGATCTCGAAGAGCCGGCGGCTGATGCAGCGCTGAGCGCCTGCCGGCGCGCGCTAAGCTTGCGCCTCGCCGCCACCACCGGACGATCCCCATGAGCCTGCAACACCCCGCAGACGCCGTCTCCGCTTCCAGCTCCAGTTCCACCCCCGCCCGCTGCGTCGGCATCGTCGGCGTCGGCAACATGGGCGGCGCGATCGCGGCACGGCTGTTGTCGCTCGGCTGGCAGGTCGCGGTGCACGACATCGACGACCGCTGCGAGGCGCTGGCGGTCGGCTCCGGCGCGATGGCCTGCGCGACACCGTCCGGCGTGGCCGCGTCGAGCGACGTGCTGATCGTCGCCGTCGTCGATGCGGCGCAGACCGAGGCGGTGCTGTTCGGCCCGCACGGTGCGGCGCGCGGGCTGGCCAGCGGCGGTACCGTGCTGCTGTGCCCGACCATCGCGCCGGCCGATGTCGAGCACTTCGCCACCGGGCTGCACCGGCACGGCATCGCCTGCATCGACGCGCCGATGTCCGGCGGCCCCGACCGCGCCCGCGACGGCAGCATGAGCCTGATGCTGGCCGGCCCGGGCGATGCGATCGAGCGGCACGGCGCGCTGATCGACGCGCTGTCGTCGCGGGTGTTCCGCATCAGCGAGCGGCCGGGTGACGGTGCGCGCACCAAGCTCGTCAACAACCTGCTGGCCGGCATCAACCTGGCCGGTGCGGCCGAGGCGCTGGCGCTGGCCGAACGCATGGGGCTGGACGTCGCGCGCACGCTGCAGGTCGTCGAGCAGTCGAGCGGCCAGAGCTGGATCGGCAGCGACCGGCTGCACCGCGCGCTGCGCGGCGACTACCTGCCGCGGGCGCACACCCGGCTGCTGAACAAGGACACCCACCTGGCGCTGGGCGTCGCGCGCCAGGCCGGCGCGGCCACCGCGCTCGGCGAGGCGGCGGCCGCGGTGTTCGCGCGCGCCTGCGAACGCGGCTTCGCGGGGCTGGACGACGCGAGCGTCTACGAACTGCTGCGGCAAGCACGTTGACCACCCGACGCCAGCCCTCCGCCTATGCGGCCGACGCGCCCGAGGCGCACCTGCGGCGCATGAACCGCGTGCTCGACCACATCGATGCGCACCTGGCCGACGACCTGCGGCTGGAGACGCTGGCCGAGGTGGCGGCGTTCTCGCCCTTCCATTTCCACCGGGTGTTCCGCGCGTGGACCGGCGAGACGCTGCTCGACTTCGTGCGCCGGCGCCGGCTCGAGGCGGCCGGCGGGCGGCTGCGCCATGCGCCGCACGACAGCATCACGACCATCGCGTTCGCGGTCGGCTTCGAATCGGGCGAGGCGTTCTCGCGGGCGTTCAAGCAGCACTTCGGCATGACGCCCACCGCGTGGCGGCGCGGTGGGCAGCTGCTGTGGGAGCGCCGCCAGCGCATGGTGCGCACGCGGCCGGCGCCGATCGGCCCGCACTACCCGGTGGTGCTGAAGCAGCTGCCCGAGCGCGAGGTGCTGTACTGGCGGGTGCAGGGCCGCTACGACACGATGGTGTCGCCGGCCTGGGCCGCCTTCACGCCGCACATCGAGGCGCTCGGGCTGGCCGGGCAGCCGCGGCTGGGCATGGGGCTGGACGATCCGGACATCGCGCCGGTGTCGCGCTGCCGCTTCGATGCCTGCGTGGTGCTGCCGCCGAACTGGCACGAGCCGGTCAGCGGGCGGGTGTCGCGCAAACGAGTGGCCGGCGGGTTGCACGCGTGCCTCGGCTACGACGGCCCCGGTCCGCTGATGCACCAGGCGTGGCGGCAGCTGCTGAACGACTGGCTGCCGACCTCGGGGCTGACGGTCGGCGACGTGCCGTTCTTCGAGGTCTATCCGGTGGAGCAGGCGCTGCCGAGCAAGGGACCCGTGGTCTGCGAACTCTGCATGCCTGTGCAGAGGTAGGGCGCATATCGCTGGTAGAGCGGGTCGAGCGCCGGGCCGCCCCAAGCCGGCCCGCATCCCCTCGGGGGATCGACCGGTGTACCCACCGGGCGAGGGGTCGTCATGTCGTCAGGCCGTGCCGTTGGCGCACCACGCGGCGGTGCGTCGCGCGCGCCGACGGCACCCAGCCGTGACGGTACCAGCGCGCGGCCATCGTCAGCCCGCGCAGCCATTCGTCGGCCGCGTACGTGATCCACACGCCGACCAGCCCGAGCCCGAAGTACACGCCCAGCAGCCACGCGCCGCCGGCCATCACGAACACCATCGACGCGGCGCCGGCCATCACCGGGAACTTCGCATCGCCGGTCGCGCGCAGCGCGTTGATCACCACCAGGTTGAAGGTGCGTCCCGGTTCCAGCACCACCGTGATCCACAGCAGCGTCGTCGCCGCCTGGATGATGTGCGGGTCGTGCGTGAAGAGCTGCATCGTCCAGCGCGCCGTCAGCGCACCGACCAGCGCGAGGCTGGTCGACACCACCAGCCCCCAGCGCAGGCTCTTGCGCACCAGCCGGTGCGCCGCATGCAGCTGCCCGGCGCCGATCAGGTGGCCGACCAGGATCTCGCTGGCGAAGCCGATCGCGAGACCGGACACCAGGATGAAGTACATGATCTGCATCGTGTAGCTGTGGATTGCGAGCTCGGCCGCGCCCATGCGCGCGACCAGCGCGATCGTCACCAGCAGCGCGAGCCGGTAGGCCACGTTCTCGGCCGCGCCCGGCAGCCCGATGTGCAGCACCGGCCCGAGGCGGCGCCAGCGCATCACCCACCAGTCGCGCGCGCTCGGCACCAGGTCGAGCCGGCGCTGCCACAGCCACAGGTGGAAGCCGACGCCGAACGCGCGGCTCAGCGCCATCGCGAGCGCGAAGCCCGGCAGCCCGAGCCCCGGCACCGGGCCGAAGCCGGTCATCAGCGGCGTGCAGATCAGCAGGTGCAGGCTGTGCATCGCCAGCATGTTCATCAGCGTGTCGCGGGCATGCAGGTGGGCTCGCATCACCGACGACATGCTGGCGTTGAAGGCATCGAGCGCCAGCGCGACGGCCAGCACCCGCAGGTACGGCCCGGCGATCGGCAGCACGTCGGCCGGCGCGTTCAGCAGCGCGAGCAGCGGGTTCGCGCAGGCGGCCACCACCAGCCCGGCGCCGAGGCCGAGCCAGGTGCTCGCGCCGAGCGCGGCGCGCGCGGTCTCGTCGGCCCCGAGCCGGTTGCCGGCGCCCAGGTTCTGCGTGATCACCACGCTGACGCCCATGCTGATGATGCGGAACAGCAGGAAGAACGAGGCCTGCACGTTGTTCGCGAGCGCGAAGGCGCCGGACGCGGTGTCCGATTGCTTCGACGCGAGCCACAGGCCGGTCAGGCCGACCAGCAGCCCGAGCACCAGCTCGGCCAGCAGCGGCCAGGTCAGCGCGATCAGGCTCGGGCGGGGCAGCGGGGCGGTGGTGTGCGAGGCGGTGGACATGGCGTGGGGCGCGAAAGCGCCATCATCGCCGCAAACGGTTGCCCGAATCTGTCGCCGCTTGCGTCAGCGGGAGGCTCACCCGGGACGGTGACGTGAACGACGCTTCCCGGATTGGCATCCGGGCTACTTGTGTTTCTTGGGGCCGCGCAGGAACTCGCGGTCGACGTCGAGCGTCGACTTCACGCCGATGTCGGCGCGGTGCTTCTTCAGCCAGTTCGTCGCGGCCGCGCGCCCGAGCGCGAACAGGTCGTCGAGGAAGGCGCGGTCGGTGTTGAACTTGCTGTTGGCGCCATAGGGGCCGAGGCCGTCGTCGTCGGCCACCATGTGCAGCCGCAGGTCCTTGTAGCGCCCCGGGTCCAGCTTGCCTTCGCGCACCAGCCGCGAGACGAACGAGATCGCGCGCATCTCCGACATCAGGCTCGCGTTGAAGGTGATCTCGCTGAGCCGGTCCATGATCTCCTCGCTGCGCGTCGGCGTGCCCTCGCGCACCAGCGGGTTGATGCGTACCAGCAGGATGTCGAGCGCCGCGGTCTGGTAGATCAGCGGGTAGATCGCCGGGTTGCCGGTGTAGCCGCCGTCCCAGTACGGTTCGCCGTCGATGTGCACCGCCTGGAACAGGAACGGCAGGCAGGCCGACGCCAGCAGCACGTCGACCGTGATGTCGCGCCCGGTGAACACGCGGGCCTGGCCGGTCGTCACGCTGGTCGCGGTGATGAACAGCCGCAGCCCGCTCGCATGCACCGCGTCTTCGTCGACGTGGCGGCGCAGCACGTCGCGCAGCGGATTCAGGTTCAGCGGATTGAATTCGTAAGGGCTGAACGAGCGGAAGAACGAGCTCATCCACTGGTAGCCGGGCAGCTTGTCGAGCTTGAAGTTGTCGCTCAGCGAATGGGTCTGGCTGGCCGAGAACGGCGAGAAGATCGAGCCGGAGCGGCTGACGTCGCGCCAGAACTCGGTCAGCGCCTCGCGGGCGCCGTCGCGCCCGCCCTTCTTGTAGCCGCTGGCCATCACCGCGGCATTCAGCGCGCCGGCGCTGGTGCCCGAGACGCCGCTGAAGTGCAGGCCGTCGTCTTCGAGCAGCCGGTCGAGCACGCCCCAGGTGAAGGCGCCGTGCGAGCCGCCGCCCTGCAGCGCGAGGTCGAGGCCCAGGGTGGGAGCGGGTGCTTCGTGGACTGCCATTCGGAATGCCTTCGGGTCAACCCGGGGCAGTCTAAGTGGGATGGGATTCGCCCGTGTTTCCGTCGGTCACCGGGACGGCACCGGCCGTGGGCTCGACCGGGAAGCGCACCGTGAAGCGCGCGCCCGGCCCGAAGGCCACGCCGCCCTGGTCGCTCAAGCCCGGGCGATGCCGCAGGTTGGCGTCTTCCAGCGTGATCTCGGCGCCGTGCTGCTGCGCGATCTCGCGCACGATCGCGAGCCCGAGCCCCGAGCCGTCGACGTTGGTGCCCAGCGAGCGGTAGAACGGCTGGAACACCTTGTCGCGCTCGCCGGCGGGGATGCCCGGGCCGGAGTCCTCGACCTGCACCACCACCACCTGGCCGAACGGGTCGTCGACCGCCCGCACCGTGACGGTGCCGCCTTCGGGCGTGTACTGCAGCGCGTTGTCGACCAGGTTGCGGATCAGCTCGCGCAGCAGCACCGGCTGGCCGGAGACCGACAGCCCGGCCGCGCCGCGCCGCGCGGCAGACGCCATATCGGGGCCTTCGTAGCCGAGGTCGATGCGCTTCTCCAGCGCGCGCGGCACGAAGTCGTGCACCGCCTCGGCCGCCAGCCGCGCCAGGTTGACCGGCTGGCGCTGCAGCGCCTGCGACGCGTCCTCGGCGCGCGCCATCGCGAGCAGCTGGTTGACCATGCGCGCGGCGCGCTGGCTCGAACGCGCGATCTGCTGCAGCGACTTCTTCAGCGCCTGCGGGTCGCGCTCGCCGGCGTCGATCTCGCGCTGCGCCAGCTCGGCCTGCGTGCGCAGCCCGGCCAGCGGCGTCTTCAGCTGGTGCGCGGCGTCGGCGAGGAAGTGCTTCTGCGCGCCGATGCTGCGGTCCAGCCGGGCCAGCAGGTCGTTGATCGCGCGCACCAGCGGCGACACCTCTTCCGGCGCGTCGCGCTCGTCGATCGGGCTCAGGTCGTGGCTCTCGCGGCGGCGGATGCGCTGCTGCAGTTCGTTCAACGGCGCGATGCCGCGCGCGAGCGCCAGCCACACCAGCAGCACCGCCAGCGGCAGGATCACGAACTGCGGCAGCATCACGCCCTTGATGATCTCGGTGGCCAGCCGCGAGCGCTTGCCCAGCGTCTCGGCCACCTGCACGATCGGCGGCTCGACGCCGGCGGCACCGGCGGCACTCGCCGGCAGCCCGATCCGCACATACGCGATGCGCACCGGCTCGCGGTTGATCTCGTCGTCGCGGTAGCGCACCACGCCGGGCGCGGCGCGCTCTTCGTCGTTGGGCATCGGCAGCGTGCGGTCGCCGCTCAGGTACTGGCCGTCCAGGCCGAGCACCTGGTAGTACAGCGTGTCGGTCTCGTCGGTGTGCAGCAGCTCGGCGGCGCTCGCCGGCAGCGCGAAGCTGGCCGACGGCAGCGTGCCGCCGCCCGCGTCCTGCACCGTCACCTGCTGCGACAGCACGCGCGCCATCTCGCCGAGCTGGCGGTCGAAGGGCTTGTTGGCGATGCCCTGCGCGACCAGCCAGGTCAGCACGACGCTCATCGGCCAGAGCAGCAGCAGCGGCGCGAGCATCCAGTCGAGGATCTCGCCGAACAGCGAGCGCTGCTCTTTCATGACGACCCCTCGCCCGGCGAGTACGCCAGGCGGTCCCCCGCGGGGACGCGGGCCGGCTTGGGGCGGCCCGGCGCTCGGCCCGCCGAACCGCGGCGGAAGGGTGCTCGCAAGTTCAAGCCGCGATCTTCTCCAGGCAGTAGCCGAGCCCGCGCACCGTCGCGATCCGCACCGGCCCCTGCTCGATCTTCTTGCGCAGCCGGTGGATGTAGACCTCGATCGCGTTGTTGCTGACCTCTTCGCCCCATTCGCACAGCCGCTCGACCAGCTGGTCCTTGCTGACCAGCCGGCCGGCGCGCTGCAGCAGCACTTCGAGCAGGCTCAGCTCGCGCGCCGACAGCTCGACCATCTGCTCGTTCAGGTAGGCGACGCGGCCGGTCGCATCGAAGGTCAGCGGGCCGTGCCGGATCACGCTCGACGCGGTGCCCAGGCCGCGCCGCGTCAGCGCGCGCACGCGGGCTTCGAGCTCCTGCAGCGAGAACGGCTTGGCCATGTAGTCGTCGGCGCCGAGGTCCAGGCCCTGCACGCGCTGCTCGACGCTGTCGGCCGCGGTCAGGATCAGCACCGGCACCGCCGAGCCGCGCGCGCGCAGCTTGCGCAGCACCTCGAGCCCGTGCAGCTTCGGCAGGCCGAGGTCGAGGATCAGCAGGTCGAACTCGTGGGCCGACAGCGCGGCGTCGGCCTCGGTGCCGCTGGCCACATGGTCGACCGCATAGCCGCCATTGCGCAGCGAACGCAGCAGCCCGTCGGCCAGCACCTGGTCGTCTTCGGCGATCAACACCCGCATGGCTGCCTCCAGTGCGGCGCATGAACTCGGCCGCTGCCGGGATTGTAGGGAGGGGTCGGTGATCGGCAGAAAAGACTGTACAAACATCCAGCCTTTGCCATAATCCGCGCAACTCTAGGAGATCGCCCCATGGATGCCCCCGTCAAAGTCGCCACCCTCAACACCGAAAAGGCCAAGGCCCTGCAGGCTGCGCTGGCGCAGATCGAAAAGCAGTTCGGCAAGGGCTCGATCATGCGGCTCGGCGAAGGCGAGGTGATCGAAGACATCGAAGTCGTCTCCACCGGCTCGCTCGGCCTCGATGCCGCGCTGGGCGTCGGCGGCCTGCCGCGCGGCCGGGTGGTCGAGATCTACGGCCCTGAATCGTCCGGCAAGACCACGCTGACGCTGCAGGTCATTTCCGAAATGCAGAAGCTCGGCGGCACCTGCGCCTTCATCGACGCCGAGCACGCGCTCGATACCTCGTACGCGCAGAAGCTGGGCGTCAACCTGCAAGAGCTGCTGATCAGCCAGCCCGACACCGGCGAGCAGGCGCTCGAGATCGTCGACGCGCTGGTGCGCTCCGGCTCGGTCGACCTGGTGGTGGTCGACTCGGTCGCGGCGCTGACGCCGAAGGCCGAAATCGAAGGCGAGATGGGCGATTCGCTGCCCGGCCTGCAGGCCCGCCTGATGAGCCAGGCGCTGCGCAAGCTCACCGGCACCATCAAGAAGACCAACACCATGGTCATCTTCATCAACCAGATCCGCATGAAGATCGGCGTGATGTTCGGCAGCCCCGAAACCACCACCGGCGGCAATGCGCTGAAGTTCTACGCGTCGGTGCGCCTGGACATCCGCCGCATCGGCAGCATCAAGAAGGGCGAAGAGGTCATCGGCAACGAGACCAAGGTCAAGGTCGTCAAGAACAAGGTGTCGCCACCGTTCAAGACCGCCGAGTTCGACATCCTCTACGGCCAGGGCATCAGCCGCGAAGGCGAGGTGATCGACATGGGCGTCGAAGCCAAGGTGCTCGAGAAGTCCGGTGCCTGGTACGCCTACAACGGCGAGAAGATCGGCCAGGGCAAGGACAACGCCCGCGAGTTCCTGCGCGAGAACCCCGACCTGTCGATCGAGATCGAGAACAAGGTGCGCGAGGCGATGGGCATTCCGCTGCTGCCGACCGGTGCGGGCGCGGCGCCGGCCGACGAGGCCAAGCCTGCCAAGAAGGCGGCGAAGGAGCCGAAGGAATCAAAAGAGCCGAAGGAAGCCCGCGAGTAAGTCGGCTGGCGCGGCGGGTTGGTGATGCGGCAGCGGCTCTCGCTGCGCGGGCGCGGTGTGCAGTTGCTGTCGCAGCGCGAGCACAGCCGCCAGGAGCTGCGGCGCAAGCTGCTGCAGCACCTGCGAAAGGCGCAGCGCGAGGCGGCGGAGAGCGCCGCGCTGCTTGACCCTGCACTGTCGGACCCGGCGCTGCTGCAGCGTGCATCGTCCGACGCCGTCCGGGCTGTCGTTGGCGACGACGACGACACCGCCGATGCCGACCAGCAGGTCGACGAGGTGTTGTCCTGGCTGCAGGACAAGGGCTACTTCAGCGAGCAGCGCTTCGTCGAGAGCCGGGTCCATGTGCGCGAGGGCCGCTACGGCAACCTGCGCATCCGCCAGGAACTGGCGCAGCATGGTGTCGCACTCGATGCCGACACCGCGGCAAAACTGCGGGACAGTGAACTCGCACGGGCCCATGAGGTGTGGCGGCGCAAGTTCGGCGCGGCAGCCACCGATCCGGCCGGTCGCGCGAAGCAGCAGCGCTTTCTCGCGCAGCGCGGTTTCTCGGCGGAAGTGATCCGCCGCGTGGTCCAGGGTGGAGGTCGGGGCGGGGGGCGGGACGACGTGGACGACGACGCCTGAGGGACGACGCCAGAGCAGGCGAGCGGTCGTCAGCCTGCGCGGCCGTCGTCGCCCCGGTCCGTTCAGGACGCGATCAGGCGGTCGCCTTCTTGCCGGCGGGCTTCGCGGTGGTGGCCGCTTGGGCTGCCGCTTCACGCGCCAGGCGCCCCTGTTTCTTCGCGTCCTTCGCACGCTTTTGCTTCACACGGCGAATTCCGCGGTCCTTGTCGGCGCTCATGCCAATCTCCAATGGGTTGAAAGAGCCGAGGTTTTACCACCTCCGGCACATCGTCCGGCACGGACGCACCAACGCTGGTACAACCCGGGCTCCCCACCGACGAGGACTTTGCATGAACTGGATCATCCTGGTGGCCGCGGGCCTGTTCGAGATCGGCTGGGCGATCGGCCTGAAGTACACCGACGGCTTCACGCGCCTGTGGCCGAGCGTCGGCACCATCGCGGCGATGGTCATCAGCGTGTGCCTGCTGGGCTACGCGATGAAGTCGCTGCCGGTCGGCACGGCCTACGCGGTGTGGGTCGGCGTCGGCGCGGTCGGCACCGCGATCTTCGGCATCGTGCTGTTCGGCGAACCGGCCTCCACCGCACGGCTCGCGAGCCTGGCGCTGATCGTGGCCGGCATCGTCGGGCTCAAGCTCGCGAGCCCGGCGTGAGCGGCATGGCGGACACCCCTTTCGACAAGCAGCGCATCGACGCGTTGCTGCAACCGGTCGCCTGGGACCGCTCGCTTCGCACGCTGCACCTGCCCTTGACGATCTTCGACGAACCGACGCGCCTGACGATTGCGCTGGCCGATCCGGGGCACGGTGTGCTGCCGAAGACCGTACAGACGATCGGCGACCTGCTGCGAATGGGCCCTTCCCAGCGGCAGCGCATCCGCGAATTGCTGCACGCCGATGCGCTGCGCGCGGCGGACAGCGCGGACTACTGTGAGCCGATGCCCGCGCCGAAACCGCGCAGCCTGTGGGACTGGCTGTTGCGCCGCCCCGGTCCTTCGCCCTTCGTCGTGATCGAGCGCATGAGCCCGCACCATCCCTGCCACTTCATCGACGGCGCGAACGGCGTCGACGCGAAGGTGCAGTACGAGCACATCGAGCTGAGCGAGCATCACGACGAGCTGCAACAGCGCTTCGCGATCCTGCACTGCCTGCCGGCGTGGGAAAAGGAGCACGGCGCCGGGATCGCGATCCGCAACGGCGAACCGATCGCGATCTGCGATGACTTCCTCGACCTCGACGTGCACGACATGAGCATCGAGCCCGCACCGGATTTCCGCTTGTCGGTGCAGCCGTCGTCGCACTACCTTGCGCTGTACCGGGCGCTCGGCCTGGGCGCCGACACGCCCCGTGGCGAGGTCGGCGCAGGCGACCTGGGCTTCGAGGTCCGGCTGCAGGCCGACGCCGGCCGCATCGCCGACGACGTGCTGCGCCTGGCCGACGACGCGCTGTCGCGCATCGTCGAGCTCGACGCGCGGGCACGGGCGATGCCCGGTGCGTCCGGTGTCGACCACGGGGAACGCCTCGACTCGGTCACCGTCTCGCGCGATCTCGTGCAGCTCGATTACCACGCGACCACGGTCAACACCGAATGGACGGTGTCGTTCACACGCGTGGCAGACGGCCGCTTCGAACTCCTGCGGTAGCGGCGCCCGCTGCGCTCAGTACAACAGCCGCGACCGGATCGTGTCCGGCAGCGACGCCAGGTCGGCCAGCGCCGCCTCCGGCGCCGCGGTGTCGACGTCGATCACGACATAGCCCACCTCGTCGCGCGTGCTCAGGTACTGCGCCGCGACGTTGATGCCCGCCTTCGACAGCCGCTCGTTCACCCGCGCCATCACGCCCGGCACGTTGCGGTGGATGTGCAGCAGCCGGCTGCGGCCGGTGTGCTCCGGCAGCGCGACCTCGGGGAAATTGACCGCCGACGTGGTCGACCCGTTGTTGCTGTAGCGCACCAGCTTGGCCGCCACCTCCTTGCCGATGTTGGCCTGCGCCTCCAGCGTCGAGCCGCCGATGTGCGGCGTCAGGATCACGTTGTCCATGCCGACCAGCGGCGATTCGAAGCGCGCGTCGTTGCCCTGCGGCTCCTCGGGGAACACGTCGATCGCGGCGCCGAGCAGGTGGCCGTCCTTCAGCGCCTCGGCCAGCGCGTCGATGTCGACCACCGTGCCGCGCGACGCATTGATCAGGTGCGCGCCGCGTTTCATCGCGCGGATCTGCGCGCGCCCGATCAGGCCCTTGGTCGACGGCAGCTCCGGCAGGTGCAGCGTGATCACGTCGGACGCGGCCAGCACCTCGTCGAGGCTGTCCACTGCGCGTGCATTGCCGAGCGGCAGCTTGGCCTCGACGTCGTGGAACACGACCGCCATGCCCAGCTGTTCGGCCAGCACGCCGATCTGCGTGCCGATGTGGCCGTAGCCGACGATGCCGAGCGTCTTGCCGCGCACCTCGAACGAGTTCTCGGCGCTCTTGGTCCAGCCGTTGCGGTGCAGGATCGCGTTCTTCGCCGGGATGCCGCGCATCAGCATGATGACCTCGGCCAGCACCAGCTCGGCCACGCTACGGGTGTTCGAGAACGGCGCGTTGAAGACCGGCACGCCCAGGGCCATCGCCGCGCGCAGGTCGACCTGGTTGGTGCCGATGCAGAAGCAGCCGACGGCCGCGAGCTTCGGCGCGGCCTTCAGCACCTCGGCCGTCAGCTGGGTGCGCGAGCGGATGCCGAGGAAGTGCGCATCGGCGATGGCCGCGTGCAGCGCATCGCCGGCGAGCGCCTTCGGCGACGTGACGACCTGCGAGTAGCCGTCGCGCCGCAGCACCTCGACGGCCGAGGCATGAATGCCTTCGAGCAGCACGAACTTGAGCTTGTCCTTCGGGACCGAGAGTCGGTGGTTCATGCGCCGATTGTTGAACAGCCGCAGCGGCCCCATGCGGTGGAAGGGCATGCGCGCCGGCAGGCGCCCGAAGCATACCGGTTAGAGTTCCGGGGCTTTTCCGCCGTACCCCAGCCTTTGTGAGCGCCTCCCCCACCGTGAATCTTCCCAACCCGCGCCATGCGGCGCGCGTGCCCGCGCACGTCTCGCCCGAGCAGCTCGCCCGCATCCGCCAGGCCGCCTACGCGCTGCCCCAGGTCGTCAAGCCCGCCGACTATTTCGACGAACACGCGTCGGGGCTCGACGAGCGCCTCGACAAGCTCGGCCTGGTGCTGCTGCAGAAGGCGGTGGCCGGCGCCCGGCCGAGCCGCTGGATCGCGCCCGACGTGATCGACGCGGCGCTGCAGCACCTCGACGAGGTCGGCAACGGCCCCGAGGTGCGCACCGTGATGCTGGACCGCACCGCCGCGCTCGACGCGCTCGGCATCGCCCGCGAAGGCGGCCGCTGGACGCGCCTGATCAGCCAGCCGTTGCAGCTCGCCGACGTGAACTGGCGCGTGCCGGTGATGTTCCGGATCCCGATCGCGTCGGAGCCGGTGTGGGCCTTCTTCCGCAACGGCGACAAGCCGGCGCTGCTGGCCGCGCTCGGGCCGATCGCCGCCTGGCCGCATGCCGGCGAGGTGCAGGCGGCGCTCGAGGCCCTGGTGCAGCGCAGCCGCGCGCACAACCCGCGCCACCTCGACATGCTGCTGCCGCGCCTGCTGGCCGAATGCGCGACGCCGCAGCCGGTGGCCGACCTGCGCGCCGCCTGCGTGCGGGCGCAGGAGCGCTGGGAACACCAGGTGGCCGAACTCGACACGCTGGCCGGGCTGAACAGCGAGCTGGCGTTCCAGGGCTACCCCGACACCTTCGTGAAGGCGCGCCGGCTGCAGCGCAACGTGACGCTCTACGTCGGCCCGCCGAACAGCGGCAAGACCTACGCGGCCTTCGAGCAGCTGGCGCGCGCGCACGACGGCGCCTACCTCGCGCCGCTGCGGCTGCTGGCGCTGGAAGGCCGCGACCGGCTGGTCGGCCGCGGGGTCGCGTGCTCGCTGCTGACCGGCGAGGAGAACGTGCCGGCCGAAGGCGCCGGGCTGGTGTCCAGCACCATCGAGATGGTGAACACCAGCAAGGTGGTCGACGTCGCGGTGATCGACGAGGCGCAGATGATCTTCGACCCGTACCGCGGCTGGGCGTGGACGCAGGCGATCGTCGCGGTGCCGGCCAGCGAGGTGATCATCATCTGCTCGGCCTATGCGGTGCCGGCGATCGAGAACCTGCTCGGGCTGTGCGGCGAACGTTGCAGCGTGCGGCACTTCGAGCGCAAGCAGCATGTGCAGCTGCTCGAGGCGCCGGTGCCGATCGGCGCGCTGACGAAGGGCGATGCGGTGGTGGCCTTCAGCCGGCGCGACGTGCTGACGCTGCGCGACCAGATCGCCGCCGGCGGCCACCCGGTGTCGGTGATCTACGGCGCGCTGCCGCCCGAGGTGCGCCGGCGCGAGGCCGAGCGTTTCGCGCAGGGCGAATCGCATGTGCTGGTCGCCACCGATGCGATCGGCATGGGGCTGAACCTGCCGATCCGGCGCGTGCTGTTCAGCACGATGAGCAAGTTCGACGGCCAGGGCGACCGGCCGCTGGACGAATCCGAGGTGCACCAGATCGGCGGCCGCGCCGGCCGCTTCGGCATGCATGAAGAGGGCTTCGTCGGCGTGCTGAAAGAGGCCGAGCCGCAGGCGCTGCGCATGCTGAAGGAGCGGCTGCCGCGCACGCCGCGCGCGCCGCGCGACTTCAAGGCGCCGGTGGCGCCGAACGGCTGGCATGTGGACACCATCGCGTCGCGCATGCGCAAGACGCAGCTGCGCGAGGTGCTGGGCGTGTTCATGGAGCAGCTGAAGCTCGACAACGCGCACTTCGCGGTGGCCGAGTTGGAGCAGATGCTGGAACTGGCCGAGCAGCTCGACCGCAGCGCCGCGAAGCTCACGCTGAAGGAGCGCTTCATCTACGCGCAGGCGCCGGTCGACACCCGCACCGTCTCGCAGGTGCAGGAGTTCCTCGACTGGAGCAGCAGCCATGCGCTGACCGGCCGCGCCGGCTCGCCGTGGTTCCTGCAGGACGTCGACGGCCACAGCCGGCTCGACCGCATGGAGCAGGCGCTGCGCTCGTGCACGCTGTGGCTGTGGCTGGACCTGCGCTTCCCCGGCGTCTACGGCAAGGTCGACGAGGTGACGGCGCTGCGCAGCCAGCTGAACGACGGCATCGAGCGGCAGCTGAAGGGCAAGCGTCCGCTGGCCCAGGTGCGGCACCGCGCGCGGCGTTGAGTGCCGGGCTCCCTCACCCCCTGACACACCGACTTGGCCGCACGGCGTCACAATCCCCTCCTTTCCTGCTTGTCGCTTCCTCCATGAGTTCAACGCCCCCTTCCCCGGCCACGCCAGCGGCAGAGCCGCTGGTCGATGTCACCGCTGGTGCCGACACGCCTGTCGAGGCGCCGGCCGAAGCATCTGCCGGTGTGCCGCCAGAGAAGCCCATCAAAGCCCCCGGCATGAGCCCCGCGGCCTGCGCGCAGGCGCTGCGCCAGCGCTTCCCGGCGCTGTTCGACGGCCCGCCGAAGCCGCTGAAGCTGCGCACCCACGTCGACATCGAAGCGCGTGCCCCCGGCGTGTTCAGCAAGCAGGTGCTGACGGCGTTCTTCCGCCGCTACACCGGCAGCACCTCGTACCTGCTGTCGGTGGCGCGCGGCCGCCAGCGCTTCGACCTCGACGGCAAGCCGGGCGGCGAGATCAGCGACGAGCACCGCCAGATCGCGATCGACGAGCTGACGCGGCGCGGTGTCGGTCTGCAGTCGCGGCGCGAAGTTGAGGAGCAGCAGCGCCGCAACCGGGCCGGGCTGCTGTTCGACTACGAGCGAACCACGCTGACGCGGGCCAACTTCTGCGTGCTGAAGCAGGTGGCCGAGGAAGAACTCGACGGGCTGCTGGAGATCGCGCGCGCCGAAGCGGCGCAGGACCAGCAGCGGCGCCCGCCGCCGGAGGCGCGCCCGCAGGGCCGCCCGCCCGGCCCGCGCCGCGACGGCCCGCGGCAAGGCCAGGAGCGGCCGCCGGGTCCACGTGGACGCGGCCCCCGCCATGACGAAGGCCGCCGGCGCTAGCGTGGACGGGTCGACTGCCGCGACGCCGCCGGACGCTGCCGAGTGGGGCGACTTCGCGGCCGACCTGGACATCGCCTACGCCTACCGCCAGTTCGCCGGCAAGACGCACGACGAGGCGCTGGAGCTGTTCGAGCACAGCGACGTGCTGTCGCGCGCCGAAGACCTGGGCGCGATGCCGGCCGGCCCGTTCCGTTTCTACCTGCCGGTGTTCCGCGACTTCGTCGTGTCGCCGCGCATCTTCGAGATCAACCAGGGCCTGTACGCGTCGACCGCGGCCGATGCGTTCCTGAACCTGATCATGCGGCGGCTCGAGGACGAGCCCGAGGCCATCGTGCCGCTGATGCCCGAGCTGCTGCCGGCGGTCGAGTACCTGGCCGAGAACCAGGCGCGCTACGACGCTGACGAAGACGTCTACGGCAGCTTCTTCGACGTGCTGGCGGCGATCCGCGAAACGCTGCGCGTGCTGTCGGGCGAGCCGGCCGAGGCCGGGCCGCCGGCGCAATACCGGCACCTGGTACCCAACGGCGGCGCGCTGCCCGAGCTGTCGGCGCTCGCGCCGTTCCGTGCGGTCGTGATGGTCGATGCCAAGCTGACGGTGAGCTGGCAGATCGCGGTCAGCGAGTGGCTGGTCGACAGCGGCTGCCTGCACGTGATGGCCTGGGGCCGGGACGCGAGCCTGTGGGACCACGCGGTTGCGATGGCCAACCTGGAGCAGTTCAGCTTCGGTCCGATCCCGCCCGAAGGGCAGGTCGCGACGACCTCGCACGAGGTCGAGTCGCTGGGCGAGGTGCTGTGGTTCTGCAAGAACTGCGCGAACCACCCGGTGGTGGAACTGCAGAACACCGTGCTGATCGAGATCAGCGACGTCGGGGACGAGGAGATGGTGTTGCGGGCGTATGCGGACGCTTGACGCCTCACCCCACCCCGTTCGCCCTGAGCAGGGACTGAGCCCGTCGAAGGCCCGTGTCGAAGGGTTGGATCCGAAGCGAGTCGACGCCGGCCGCTAGAGTAGCCCCCCAAAGGAGGCCCCCATGCTTGGAGCAATTGCTGGCGACGTGATCGGCTCGATCTACGAGTGTAACAACATCAAGACCAAGGAGTTCGAACTCTTCGGCCCGCGCTGTTCGTTCACCGACGACACCGTGCTGACCGTCGCGCTGGCCGAGGCCATCCTCGACGGCGGCGACTACGGGCCGCTGCTGAAGGCCTATGCCGCCCGCTACCCACGCGCCGGCTACGGCGGGCGCTTCAAGCAATGGGCGCGTTCCGACGACCCGACGCCGTACTACAGCTGGGGCAACGGCGCGGCGATGCGCATCAGCCCGGTCGGCTTCGCATTCAACTCCCTGGACGACGTGCTGGCCAAGGCCGACCACTACACGAGCGTCACGCACGACCATCCGGAAGGCATCAAGGGCGCGCAGGCCGTCGCGGCCAGCATCTTCCTGGCCCGCACAGGGAGCAGCCGCGACGACATCAGGCGCTACGTCGAGACCACCTTCGGCTACGACCTGTCGCGCCGGCTCGACGACGTCCGCCCCGTCTACCGCTTCGACAGCTCATGCCAGGGCACGGTGCCCGAGGCGATCATCGCCTTCCTGGAATCGACCGACTTCGAGGATGCGATCCGCAATGCGATCTCGATCGGCGGCGACAGCGACACCATCGCCTGCATCACCGGCGGCATTGCGCAGGCGTTCTACGGCGGGGTCCCGTCGGCCATCGCGCAACCGGTGATGAGGACCCTCGACGGGATGTTGATCGCAACGACGCAGCGGTTCATCAAGTCGTACACGCCGGACGCGCTGACATGACGGGGCCGGCGCAGGTGTTGCTGCGTGCGATGACGATCGACGATCACGGCGTGGTGATTGAGTCGACCCCATGCGTAAACGCGGCTTGGCCCAACGCAGGAGGTCGGGCATGGAAACGATGAACGAGGCAGATGCCGCCTGGGACGATCTGGCGGATCGACGTGAAGAAGAACTGCTGACCGGACAAGTCGAAGCCTTGCCGCTCGATGTGGTGATCGCAAGGCTCAAAGCCCGCTTTCCGGGCGAGACCGACAGTTGCACCACAGAAAAGGGACGACCCCCATGCTGATCGACACCCTCACCTCCAACCCCAACCTCGCCGTCGCCTGCACCGCCTACTTCATCGGCTGCGCGAGCCCCGGCCCGAGTATCGTCGCGCTGATGGGCACCGCGATGAACGGCGGCCGCGCGCCGGCGTTCGCGCTGGCCGCCGGCATCACGCTGTCGTCATGGACGCTCGGGCTCACCGCCGCGCTCGGCCTGGCGTCGCTGCTGGCCGCGTGGTCCGGCGCGCTGACGGTGGTCAAGGTGATCGGCGGACTCTACCTGCTGTGGCTGGCCTTCAAGGCCGGCCGCTCCGCGCTGTCGCGGCACGACACCGTCGATGCCGGCGCGGCCGGCCGCAGCGGCAGCCTGCGGCAGGTGTTCCTGAAGGGCATCGCGATGCACATCACGAACCCGAAGGCGATCTTCGTGTGGTTGTCGACGATCTCGATGGGCCTGCCCGTCCACGCGTCGCCGACCGATTCGCTGGTCGTGTTCGCCGCCTGCGGCCTGTTGGGCGTGCTGATCTTCAGCAGCTACGCGCTGCTGTTCTCGACCACTGTCGCACGCCGCCTCTACCGCTCGACCCGGCGCGCGTTCGACGGCACGATTGCGCTGTTCTTCGGCTTCGCCGGACTGCGGATGCTGCTGTCGCGCCAGCTGTGAGCGCTCATCGCATGCGCGCCCCGGTTGCACCATCGAACACGAACGCCGCGCCCGGATCAAACGCCACGCCGACGCGCCGCCCGATCGCCTGGTCGAAATCCTTCGCGCCCTTCACCGTCAGCTTGTGCTCGCCGATGTGCAGCGTGACCAGCGTGTGGTCGCCGATCAGCTCCACCGCGTAGATCTCTCCCTGCACCGCGCCGCCCTGCGGTTCGCCCGGCCCCGCGATGCGGCAGTCCTCCGGCCGGATGCCGAGCACCGCATCCGCCGCGCTCGCGGTCACCGGCGTCGGCACGCGAAAGCCCGTGCCCTCCAGCCAGCCGCCCGACAAGGCCCCGCGCAGGAAGTTCATCGGCGGTGAACCGATGAAGCCGGCGACGAACAGGTTGGCCGGGTCGTTGTAGATGCGCGCCGGCGTGTCGAGCTGCTGCAGCACGCCCTTGTCGAGCAGCGCGACGCGGTGCGCCAGCGTCATCGCCTCGACCTGGTCGTGCGTGACGTACAGCGTCGTGATGTCCAGCTGCTGCTGCAGGTGCTTCAGCTCGGCGCGCATGTGGCCGCGCAGCTTCGCGTCGAGGTTCGACAGCGGTTCGTCCATCAGGAACACCGACGGCCGCCGCACCATCGCGCGCGCCAGCGCCACGCGCTGCCGCTGCCCGCCCGACAGCTGCCGCGGGTAGCGGTCGAGCAGCCCGTCGAGCTGCACCTGCTTCGCCACCGCGAGCACCTGCTCGTGCTGCCGCGGCTTCGGCACGCCGCGCACGTCCAGCGGGTAGGCGACGTTCTCGGCCACCGTCTTGTGCGGGTACAGCGCATAGCTCTGGAACACCATCGCGATGTCGCGGTTCTTCGGCAGCACGTTCGTCACGTCGCGCTCGCCGATCAGGATGCGCCCGGCGCTGGCCGTCTCGAGCCCGGCGAACACCCGCAGCGCGGTGCTCTTGCCCGAGCCGGATTCGCCGAGCAGCACCAGGAACTCGCCAGGCGCCACCTGCAGGTTGAAATCGCGCAGCACCTCGACCGCGCCGAAGCGCTTGCCGAGGTGGTCGAAGGTCACCGAATGCGGGGTCGTCAAGGGTCAGCCTTTCACCGCGCCGGTCAGCAGGCCGCGGGCAATGAACTTTTGCAGGAACAAGGTCATCACGACCACCGGCACGATCATCAGCAGGATCAGCACGCTCATCGTCCACCACTGCGGCCCGCGCGTCGCGTTCTGCGCCGCCACCAGCAGCGGCATGGTCTGCGCGTTCGCGGTCGACAGGAACAGCGCGAGCAGGTACTCGTTCCAGCTCAGGATCAGCACCAGCAGCGTCGTCGCGACCAGCCCCGGCCGGGCCAGCGGCAGCATCAGGTCGAACAGGATGCGAAAGCGCGACGCGCCGTCCAGCGCCGCGCTCTCTTCCAGCTCGCGCGGGATGCCGTCGAAGAAGTCGACCATCAGCCAGACGACGATCGGCAGGTTGGCGGTCATGTAGGTCACGATCAGCGCGAACTGCGTGTCCAGCAGGTGCACCTGCTGGAACATCACGTAGACCGGGATCGCCGACACCACCGGCGGCAGGATGCGCTGCGAGATCATCCAGAACAGGATGTCGTCGTTGCCGAGCCGCGCGGTGATGCGCCGCTGCAGCGGCCGCAGGCCCAGCACGAACAGCATCGCGCCGAGCGGCAGGGCCCAGCCGAGCGACAGCCCCGCCCCCAGCACCAGCGCGACCACCGCGGCGACGCTCGCGATGAACAGCAGCACCGCCGCGACGCTCGGCCGGTAGACGATGCGCGTCAGCGCATACGCCGCCATCGAGCCGATCGCGACCGCCAGCAGCGTCGACAGGCTCGCGATCAGCATCGAGTTCAGGTACGGCCGCAGCGTGTCGCGCCCGGTCTCGACCAGGATGTACTTCCACGCATGCAGCGACGGCTGGAAGTCGACGAAGGGCAGGAACACCGGCCCGTCGGCCACCTGCAGCGGCTCCTTGAACGAGGTGACGAGCACCCAGTACAGCGGGAAGAACACGACGAAGGTCCACGCCAGCAGCGCGCCGTGGACCAGCGCACGCGGCAGCGGCGCGAGCTCGCCGAGGCGCCGCGGTTCGAACCAGCGCTTCATGCCGCCGGCTCCCCGCGGGCCGGCCGCACGACGAAGTGGAAGAAGCTCACCGCCATCAGCGTCGAGACGAGCAGCAGCAGGTAGGCCACCGCCGCCGAGCCGCCGAGGTTCAGCGAGCGCCAGTCGATGAAGGCATGCAGCGTCATGCTCTCGGTCGCGATGCCGGGGCCGCCGTTGGTCAGCACGTTCGGCAGGTCGACGATCTTGAAGGCCTCGATCAGCCGGATCAGCACGACGGCCGCGGCCGTGGGTGCGATCGCCGGCCAGGTGATGTCGCGGAAGATGCGCCACGACGGCGCGCCGTCGAGCTGCGCCGCCTCGAGCTGGTCGCGCGGCTGGCCTTCGATGGCGGCCAGCAGCACGATGAAGATGAACGGCACCCACTGCCAGGTGTCGCCGGCCAGCACGACCCAGCGCGCCGACCAGGCGTTCTGCGCCCAGGTCACCGCGCCCAGGCCGAGCAGGCGGGCGACCGGTGCGAACGGGCCGACGCCCATGTCGGCCAGCATCCGGAACATGTAGGCGATGCCGACCGGCGTGACCATCAGCGGCAGGAAGAACGACAGCCGGAACAGGTTGCGCCCGCGGATCGGCTGCGCGCACAGCAGCGCGAGGCCGAGCCCGAGCGCGAACTGCAGTGCGACGCCGCCGACCACGTAGAACAGCGTCGTCAGCAGCGAGCCTTGCTGGCCGCCCGCGGTGCCGGCAGCGACCAGCGCGACCAGCAGCCAGACGCTGCCGGCGAGCTGGCGGCCGACGAGGCCGCTGATGCGGGCGGGTGCGCCGAGGGCACGGGCCGCGACCGCAGCGACCACGAGAACTGCGAACGCGATGAGCAGCCATGCGAACCACGGCAGGTCGAGCGCGTCGCGCGCCGATTGGGCCGCCGCCGCGAACGGGCCGAGTGGCGACAGCAGCGCCGCCACCAGCCCGCAGGCCAGCGTCAGCACCGCTGTCGCGGCCTGCGGCGCGCGCGGCGCGGCCTGCGCATAGGCCTGTCGACGCCGCAGACTGCGCAGCAGCGCCCACGCCAGCAGCGCATGTGCGGCCACCAGCGCGACCCAGGTCCCGGCCGCCATCTCACCCGCCGTGCCCAGCAGGTGGAACTGCTGCGAGCCGGCGATCAGCTTGCGGTAGTTCAGCGCGCCGACGAAGCTCAGCTCATAGCCGCCGGCCTGCAGCGAGAAGCGGGTCAGCGACAGCCAGGCGGAGGCGAGCAGCGGGAAGATCGAGAACAGCAGCACGACCGTCACCGCCGGCGCGATGAAGATCGTGCCGGCCTGCCGGTCGAGCCAGTCCGCGGCCCGCGATCCCGGATTGGCATCCGGGCTACGAGTCGGCGTGGTAGCCCGGATGTCAATCCGGGATGCAACGGTGGCCGGCGACACCGGATCGTCGCCCGGGCGACGCATCACTTGGCGCCGATGCTGGCCTTGTAGGCGGCCTGCTGCTTCGCCTTGCCCAACTCGTCGTTCAGTTCGTTCCACGTGTCCTCGATGTTCTTCATCGTGCCCTTCACGTCGAGCTCGCCGGCCAGGAAGCGCGCCATCGCGGTGTCCAGCGCCACCTGTTGGTAGCGCTGGTTGAACGGGATGCGCAGGTCCAGCACCATGTTCGGCGAGTTCAGCGAGTCCTGGATCGCGCCCAGGTAGTCCTTCGCCGCCTTGTCCGACATGCCGGCCTTCTTCCACGGGCCCATGTCCTTGAACTGGCTCTGCCGGTAGGGGTTGAAGCCGGTCGCGCCGACCGTCACGTCGGCATTCGACTGCTCCGGCTGCGACATGTACGAGAACAGCGCATAGGCCGCGTCCTTGGCCTGCGGCTTCGCCTTCGCGTTGATCGCACCCGACCAGCCGCCGAAGGCCGCGAACGGCGCGCGGTTCACGCCGTTCACCGCATGCGGGCAGCGCGTCGCATCGCAGGCCACCAGCTTGCCGCTCGCGCGGTCGAGCACCCGGGTCGTGCCCGGCAGCATCAGCGCACCGACCTTGTCGACCACCTTCGACGCCTTCGGGTCGACCGCCAGCGGGCCGATGTCGCCCCAGTCGACGGTCAGCGCGCAGCCGCCGCTGACGAACAGCGTGCGGGTGTCGCCGACGTCCATGTTGATCTCGTTCGGCGGGCCGTACTTGCCGGTCTCCTTGTAGATCTCCAGCGCCCGCGCGAAGGCGTCGTTGTTGACCAGCGGCTTCATCGTCGCCGGGTCGAAGAACGCGCCCTCGCTGGTGCCCTTGGCCTGCAGGAAGGCGCCGGCCACCGAGGTGATCATCCAGAACGATTGCGCGTTGCGCTTCTTCGCGATGCACGAACCGACGATCGGCTTGCCGTCGCCGAAGTCCTTGCCGTGCGCGGCCTTCGCGATGTCGAGGTACTCGTCCCAGGTCTGCGGCGGCTTCCTGCCGAGCTTGGCCAGCACGTCGGTCCGGTAGTAGGCGATGTGGAAGTCGCCGTCGAGCGTCACGGTGTAGGTCTTGCCGCCGTACTTCTGCGAGAACTCGCGGAAAAACGGTGCGACGTCATCCTCGCGCAACTTGGTGTCGGCCTTCACCCGCGGGCTCAGGTCCTCGAGGAAGCCGACGTAGTCGGGCATCCACTGCGGCGCGAGGATCGCGGCGTCGATCGAGTTGGTGCCGGTCGACCAGTCGGTCAGCAGCTTCTGGTACAGGTCGGAGTACGGCACCGTGATCACGTTGACCTTGGCGCCGGTGGCGGCCTCGAACTCCTTGCCGCGGCGCTGCAGCGGCTCGGCGATCTGCGGGCCGGTGAAGGTCATCACGTTCAGCGTGACGCCGGCGTAGGCCTTGGTCTGCGCTTGCGCGCCGGGCATGCCGATGGCGGCGGCGCAGGCCACTGTCGCCCAGAGGGAAATCGATCTGCGGTTCATGGAGTCTCCATCCTTGTTGTGATTCACAGCTTGTCAGTCCAACCGGTAGAAGCGCTCGGCATTGCCGGCCCACACCGCGTGGCGGTCGCCGGCCGCCAGCGGTGCCAGCCAGTCGTCGGTCGCCGCGACCCAGTCGGCATAGCCGCCGGCCAGCGTCAGCACCGGCCAGTCGCTGCCCCAGATCACGCGCTGCGGGCCGAACAGCTCGAGCACCGTTTCGGCATACGGGCGCAGCGTGGCAGCGCGCCAGCCCGTGCCGGCTTCGGTCGCCAGGCCGGACAGCTTGCAGTGCACCGACGGCAGCTGCGCCAGCGCCTGCAGGCCGCGACGCCAGGCGCTGAAGGCGCCGCGTGCGATATCAGGCTTGGCGGCGTGATCGACCACGATCGGCAAGGCCGGGTGGCGCTGCGCAAAAGCCAGCAGGTGCGGCAGGTGTGCCGGCTTCACCAGCGCGTCGAAGCGCAGGCCGTGGCGCACCAGCGCGCCCACCGCGGCACCGAGGGGCGCGGTGGCGATCCAGGCCGGGTCCGGCAGGTCCTGCAGCATCGGCCGCACGCCCTTCAGCCGGCGGTTGGCGGCGAGCGCGTCGATGGCCGGCACCGCATCGCCGCGCGCGAGGTCGACCCAGCCGACGACGCCGCGCACCAGGTCGTTCTCGGCCGCGAGCTTCAGCAGCCACTGCGTTTCGGCCAGCGTCGGCGCGGCCTGCACCAGCACCGTGCCGCGCACGCCGTGGGCGGCGAGCAGCGGCTGCAGGTCGGCGGGCGCGAAGTCGCGGTACAGCGGCGCCAGGTCGGGTGTCAGCCAGCCGTAGTCGCCGCGGGCGAGCGACCAGAAATGCTGGTGCGCATCGATGCGGTACGGCGTCGTCATCGGTCGGCTCCGGCCGGCACCGGGGCGTCGGCGGCGATCAAGCCCTGCTCGCGCAACGCGGTCCACAGCGCCGCCGGGATCGGCTGCGTCATCCAGTGCACGATGCCGTTCAATTCTTCTGCATTGCGCGGCCCCGGCACGCACGACACCACCGCCGGATGGCCGAGCGGAAACTGCAGCGCCGCTGCCGCCAGCGGCACCTCGAAGCCGTCGCACACCGCCTGCAGCCGCGCGACGCGCTCGACCACCTCGGCCGGCGCGGCCGCATAGTTGAACTTCAGCGTGCTGCTCGGCCGGCGCAGGCCCGCTGCGAGGATGCCGGAATTGAACGGCCCGCCGACGATGATGCCGACGCCGCGCTCCACGCAGCGCGCGAGGAACGGGTCGAGCGCCTGCTGCTCCAGCAGCGTGTAGCGGCCGGCCAGCAACGTGCAGTCGAGGTCGACGTGCTCCATCGTGTCGCGCACGATCTCCCATTCGTTGACGCCCAACCCGATCGCGCCGATCAGTCCTTCGCGGCGCAGCGCCTCCATCTCGCGCAAGCCCCCGCCGCTGGTCAGCTGCCGCCAGTGGAACTCGTGGCGATCGCCGTGCGTCACGCGGCCGATGTCGTGCACCAGCCCGATGTCCAGGCGGTTCGTGCCGAGGCGCTGCAGGCTGTCCTCGACCGAGCGGCGGATCGCGCCGGCGCTGTAGTCGTACTGCACCTCGAACGGCAGCGGGTTCTGCCAGGCTGTTTCGCCGGCCGGCAGTTCGCGCGGCGCGGCATGCGGCGACAGCGGCTTCAGCAGCCGGCCGACCTTGCTGCTCAGCACCCATTGGTCGCGCGGGTGCTCGCGCAGCGCCTCGCCGAAGCGCCGCTCCGACAACGTGTAGCCGTAGAACGGCGCGGTGTCGAAGAAGCGGATGCCGGCCGCCCATGCGGCGTCGAAGGCGGCGCGCGACGCGTCCTCGGAGATCAGGTCGTACATGTTGCCGAGCGGTGCGCCGCCCATGCCGAGCGTGGTCAGCGCGTGGCGGGTGCGCGGGAGCATGCGGGTCGGCAGCGGGGTCGTCGTGGTCATGGCGTGGCTCGCGTGGAAGACAGGGGCGGCATCGCGCGTGTCGCTTGCCGCACGGGCAGGCAGCTCGGGCCGATCGGCTCGAAGGCCTTGTAGGTGAGGATGAACTCGCGGTGGCCGAGCGCTTCGCTGGCGGTCTCGCGGCCGTGGCCGACGTCGTGCACCAGCGCGACGATCTCGGCGCCGACCTGGTCGAGCGTCGCATCGCCGCGCAGGATGCGGCCGGCGTTGACGTCCATGTCGTCGGCCAGCCGGTCGTAGGTGTCCGGGTTCGCGCACACCTTGATCACCGGCGAGATCGCCGAGCCGACCACCGAGCCGCGGCCGGTGGTGAACAGCGTCAGGTGCGCGCCGCAGGCGATCAGCTCGACGATCTCGGCGTTGTCCGAGATGTTCGGGAAGCCGAAGCGCACCTCGCCGTCGGGCACCACGTCGAGCAGGTACAGGCCGCCGGTCGGCGGGATGTCGCCGGGCTTGATCAGGCCGCTGATCGGCGAATCGCCGCTCTTCGCGTAGGCGCCGAGCGATTTCTCCTCCTGCGTCGTCAGGCCGCCGTCGGCATTGCCGGGCGCGAAGCTGCCGTGGCCGAGCGTCTCGTAGTAGCGCGCGGCCTTCGCGACGCAGCGCACGATCTCGTCGCCGAGCTCGGGGGTCGCGGCGCGCCGCTGCATGTGGAACTCGCAGCCGACCAGCTCGCCGGTCTCCTCGAAGATGCAGGCGGCGCCGCGCGCGATCAGCGTGTCGAACGCGCGGCCGACGGCCGGGTTCGCGGTGATGCCGCTGGTGCCGTCGCTGCCGCCGCAGACGGTCGCGACGACCAGTTCGTCCCAGCGCATCGGCACGCGCGGCTGCGTGTCGAGCTCGGCGAGCGCCCAGCGCACCCACTCGATGCCCTCGTTCAGCGTCTTGCGCGTGCCGCCGCGCTCCTGGATCGTCAGCGTGTACACCGGCCGGCCGCTGGCCGCGACCTCGGCCTCCAGCCCGCGCTTGTCGAAGCTCTCGCAGCCGAGCGAGACCAGCAGCACCGCGCCGACGTTCGGGTGCGTCAGCAGCCGGCGCATCACCTTGTCGGCATAGGCGTTCGGGTAGCAGCCGGGGAAGCCGACCAGGTGCACCGGCTCGCCGCGGAACGCGAGCGTGACCTCGTGCGCGACGAAGTGCGCGCATTCGACCAGGTAGGCCACCGCGACCACATTGCGGATGCCCTTGCGGCCGTCGGCGCGCGGGAAACCGGTGAGCGTGGGCATCGGCTCAGTCGTGTGAAGTGAGGACATATTTCGAGCCGTCCTGCAGCGTGTAGGTCGGCAGGTAGTCGCTGCCGAGGTTGTCGGTGTGGATGTGTTCGCCGCGCGCGATCGGCCGCTGCACGCTGCCGATCACCGCGCCATAGCGCAACACCTTGTCGCCGACTGCCAGTGCGCGCCGCGCCAGCTTGTGAGCCATGCCGACCGGCCGCGGCAGCGTCACCGGCTCGCCGTCGATCAGCAGCGTCTCGCCAGCCACCAGCGCACAGCAGGCCACCAGGCAGTTGTCCGCCGGGTTCAGCAGCAGCAGTCGGGCGTCGGTGGCAGGGGTCATTCCGGCTTCCTTGGGTCGACCCAAAAAGGTATAAAGGTCAGACCAATAGACCATTGTCGCGATCGCCAGCGATCCGCGGCAACCGGGTTGACCCTGATGGGAAAATCGACCGATGAGCCACCAGCGACTGCCGCCGATCGAGACCAAGCGCCTGTACCAGCACATTGCCGGCGTGCTGCGCGAGTCGATGGACAGCGGCCGTTTCGGCATCGGCAGCTACCTGCCGCCGGAGCGCGAGCTGGCCGACCAGCTGGGTGTCAGCCGGGCCTCGGTGCGCGAGGCGCTGATCGCGCTGGAGGTGCAGGGGCGGGTGTCGGTGCGGGTCGGGGCCGGCGTCCAGGTGCTCGATGCGTCGGCGCCGAAGGCCGCGGCTGCCGGTGCGGCGGCGGCCACCCCGGCCGATGAACCGCCGGTCGGCCCGCTGGAGTTGCTGGAGGCGCGGCTGGTGGTCGAGACCGAGACCGCCGCGCTGGCCGCGCGCCATGCCACCACGCAGGACGTGCAGGCGCTGCAGCGCAGCCTCGACCAGATGGTGCAGGACCATGCCCGCAACCCGATGCTGCACGACGGCGACCGGGCCTTCCACCTCGGCATCGCGCGCGCCAGCGGCAACGCGGCGCTGCTGTTCATCGTGACGACGCTGTGGGACCAGCGCTACACGCCGATGCAGGAGCGGATGGAAACCCTGTTCACGACGCCCGGCCTGCATGTGGCCGCGGTCGACGACCACCGGCGCGTGCTGGAGGCCATCGCGGCGCACGACCCGGCGGCGGCCCGGCAGGCGATGCGCCGGCACCTGGCGACGGTGCGCAAGACCTTCTCGCGGGCGATCGTCGCGGGCCGCTGAGCGCGCGGCGCGGGCGAATCAGGGTCAGGGCTTCAGGCCGACGGCGTCGTCTCCGACCACTGCTGCGGCCGCGAGATGCTGAAGTCGACCGGGCGCACGCTGTCCATCTGCGTGCGCGGGCGCTGGTCGCTCGGGACGTCGACCCGCAGCATCACGAAATCCTGCTCGCCTTCGACGACGGTCAGGTCCGGCGCATGGCGCACGCTCGGGTGCAGGTAGACGGGGTTGTGGTGCGCCTCGACCAGCGCAACCTCGCCTGTCAGATGCACGAGCTGTTGCGAGCGCGGCTCGGTGAACGACAGCGTCAGGTTCGGGTCGAGTTCGATGTCGTGCGCGAGGCGGCTGTCGCGCGGCACCATCAGCCAGACGTGCGGCGGACCGTCGCCCGAGGTCATCGAGATCCGCACCCGGGCGGCGTGCGGGGTGCCGCTGTTCAGGCGCGTCGTGACCATGCAGTGCCGGGCGCGCTGCAGCGACGGCCACACGGCATGGAAGTCCCAATCGTTGCCGCGGCGGCCGAGGAAGGACAGGTTCGGAAGGTTCATGGCGGTCTGTAGGTATGGGTCGTCTTGTTCGATGCAAGACCCAAGGGGCAATCGGTGTGCCTGATGACGACCCCTCGCCCGGCGAGTACGCCGGTCGGTCCCCCGGGGGGACGCGGGCCGGCTTGGGGCGGCCCGGCGCTCGGCCCGCCTCTGCGGTCCACGCTCAACTGGCGAGAAGCTCCCCGACGCGGGTGCGCAGCCCGTCCGGCGTCACCTCGCCGGCGGCCAGCGGCGCGCCGGCCACCATGCCCACGCGGCTGAACATGCCGCGCCGGAACGGCTTGACCATCGCGCCGCCCTGCTCCACCCGCGAGAAGAACGAGCCCCACAGGTTCTGCAGCGCGAGCGGGATCACCGGCACCGGGTGGGTTTCGAGCAGCTTCATCACGCCGCCCTTGAACTCGCCGAGCTGGCCGTCCTTCGTGATTGCGCCTTCGGGGAAGATGCACACCAGCTCGCCGTCGGCCAGCACCGCGCGGGCCCGTTCGAAGGCTTGTTCGTAGACCTGGGCGTTCTCGCGCTGCGGCGCGATCGGGATCGCCTTGGCCAGCTTGAACATCCAGCCCAGCACCGGCAGCTTGAAGATGCGATGGTCCATGATGAAGGCGATCGGCCGCGGGCTGGCCGCCATCAGCAGCACCGCGTCGACGAAGCTGACGTGGTTGCACACCAGGATCGCCGGGCCCTTCAGCGGGATGTGCTCGTCGCCGCGCACCTTGAAGCGGTAGACGCAGCGCGTGGCGACCAGCGCGATGAAGCGCAGCAGGTACTCCGGCACCACCAGGAAGATGTAGAACGCGACGATCGCGTTCAGCACGCCGACCAGCAAGAACACCTGCGGGATCGAGAAGCCGGCCTTCAGCAGTGCGCCGACCAGCACCGCGCTGACGATCATGAACAGCGCGTTCAGGATGTTGTTGGCCGCGATGATGCGAGCGCGGTGGCTGGGTTGCGAGCGCAGCTGGATCATCGCGTACATCGGCACGCTGTACAGCCCGGCGAACAGGCTCAGCAGCGCCAGGTCGGCCATCACCCGCCAGTGGGCGCCGACCGTGACGAAGCCGCCGAGCGACAGCTGCGCCGACGGCGGCAGCCCGCGCGACGCGAAGAACAGGTCGATCGCGAAGATGCTCATGCCGATCGCGCCGAGCGGCACCAGGCCGATCTCGACATGCCGGCGCGACACCACCTCGCACAGCAGCGAGCCGGTGCCGATGCCGATCGAGAACACCACCAGCAGCAGCGAGGCGACCTGCTCGTCGCCGTGCAGCACCTCCTTCGCGAAGGCCGGGAACAGCGACAGGAAGACCGCGCCGAAGAACCACATCCACGAAATGCCCAGCAGCGAGCGGAACACCGCGACGTTCTGGTTCGCGAGCTTCAGGTTGCGCCAGGTCTCGGTGACCGGGTTCCAGTTGATCTTCAACCCCGGGTCGGTCGACGGCGACGGCGGCACGTACTGCGCGGTCAGCCGGCCGAGCAGCGCGACCGCGACGCAGCCGATCGCGACGTAGTGGCGCCCGACCTCGGGAATGCCCACCAGCAGCCCGCCGGCCACCTGGCCGAGCAGGATCGCGACGAAGGTGCCCATCTCGACCATGCCGTTGCCGCCGGTCAGCTCGCGCTCGCCCAGGTGTTGCGGCAGGTAGGCGAACTTCACCGGGCCGAACAGCGTGGAATGCAGGCCCATCAGGAACACGCAGGCCAGCAGCACCGGCACGTTGGTGGCCCAGAAGCCCCAGGCGGCCAGCAGCATGATCGCGATCTCGAGCGACTTGACGAGCTGGATCACGCGCGTCTTGTCGTACTTGTCGGTCAGCTGCCCGCTGGTGGCCGAGAACAGCAGGAACGGCAGGATGAACAGCGCGCCGATCACCAGCCCGGCCAGCTGCGGCGACAGCCACGACACCTGCACCTTGTAGGTGACCAGCACGGTGAACGCGAACTTGAACAGGTTGTCGTTGCCGGCGCCGAGGAACTGCGTCCAGAAGAACGGCGCGAAGCGGCGCTGGCCGAGCAGCGCGAACTGGTTGGGGTGCGCGTGGGGGTCCACGGTGTCTCCTGGTGGTTGTCGGGTGGTCGTCTGGTGCGCCGCCGGGCAATCTACCGCACAACGGCGACCGCGCCGCCCAGTCCGCTGCGGCTCATCCAGCAAAAGACCGAGTCGACCGTGACGGTTTCGATGCGATCGGTGAATCGCTTCGAATTCGGGTGGTCGTCGAACGCGACATTGGCCGCCGTCATGCGCGCGCCGAGCCGCTGGAAGGCCGACAGGTGCAGCGCGTCGGGCACGTAGCCGTGCTCGCGCAGCCAGGCCTGGGCCTGCGGGCGGGTCGAGATCGACGGCTCCTGCGCCGCCGCGAGCGTCTCGATCGCCCACTGGTTCGACTGCTGGTAGGCCTGTGCCCACGGGTAGGCCACCATGCTGTAGGCCGGCGTGTGCAGCTGGGCCAGCCGGCGGTTGTCGCGCAGCGCGGGCAGCAGCCGGGCCTGCACCTGCGGCGTCGGCACGACCAGGCCGGCTTCGTAGTCGTACAGGTCGTCGAGGAAGAACTCGCCGAGGCCCTGGCGGTAGACCGCGGCCTGCGCGGTGCCGCACTGGTTCAACTTGTGCGCGATGCGCCATGGCGCGCCGGGGGCGTCGCGGTAGGCGATGCCGAAGTGCGAGTAGCGCTGGCCGTGGTCGCGCAGGTCCTGGCCGACGCGCGCCACCAGCACCACCTGCGCGCCGCTCGCGTCCAGGCGCTGCGCGGTGTGCTCGGCCAGCGTCATCGCGCGTTCGACGCTGCGGCTGTCGGGCAGCTTGCGCTCGCACGAGCGGCCGGCCTGGGCGCCCTGCGCCGCGGCCAGCAGCGCGAGCGCGAGCACCGCCCGGGCGTTCACAGCGTGACCCGCTCGTTGTAGAGCAGCGCCTTGCCGATCTCGTTCGGGATGAAGGCGATCGCCCGGCCGGCCGCCGACAGCACCCAGCCGGTGCTGATCGCGGCGACCATCACCGTGGTGCCGGCCGCGACCGACATCGCGCCGGCCAGCTGGCCGGACAGGCGCAGGCTGGCGCGGGCGCCGTCGGACGCCCGCACGAGCACCCAGACCGCGCCGTCGGCCGAGGCCTCGACCGCGACGACGCTGAGGACCGCGCCGGCCGACAGCACCATCGCCGGTGCGCTGACCGAGATCGCGATCGGCAGCAGCGACAGCGCGCTGGCGTCCGACGCGTTCGGAGGGTGGGCATGCACCGCCGGGGCAGCGGCGGCCAGCAGGCTGGCCGCGATCAGGGCATGCAGGGCCAGTTGTCGAAGAGGCTTCATGGTCGGCTCCGGTGGAGATGAAAGGGCGCTCACTCGGCTTCGCGCATCGAGCGCATGCCGTCGCGGCGGGCTTCGGCCAGCGCCGCTTCGTGGGCGTCGCGCAGCGTCTTGGCCAGCGTGAACACGCTCGAGATCAGGAACAGCCAGCACACGCCGAGGTAGGCCTTCCAGGTCGGGTTGATGTCCATGCGCCACAGGCCCCAGCCGGTCAGCGCCATCGCCAGCGCGAAGCCGCCCCACACCACGAAGCCCCACATCGGCGTGTCGTTCTTGCGCAGCTCGTTGTCGCGGATGTACTTGGCCAGCGCGAATGCGGTCGACAGGCAGAACACGTAGCCCATCACCATGAAGGCGCGCTGGATGTCCTCGCCGGGCAGGTAGGCGAGGCCGGTCGCGCACAGCGTCGCCGCGGTGCCGAACGAGATCCAGACCTGGGCCTTCCAGGCCTTGGTGTCTTTGCGGATCAGGGTGGCTTGCATGGAACTCTCGATGGGTGGTGGATGACGGAGCGGATGTTCATTCGTCCCGGACCGAAGTTCAATCCCTCCCAGGAGGGGTTGCGGCGGCATGGCTCTCGGGTATCGTTTCGCGATACTTTTTGAGGGGTCGAGATGAGCACCACCCAGGACCTGGTCCAGGCGCTGAAGGCCGAGCTGAAGCGTGCGGACATCACCTACGCCCGCCTGGCCGACGAGCTGGACATGTCGGAATCCAGCATCAAGCGCATCTTCGCGAAGGGCGACATGCCGCTGTCGCGCATCGACGACGTGCTGCGCGTGCTGAAGATGGACTTCGCCGAACTGGCGCGCCAGATCGCCGATGCGCAGCCGCTGCGTCGCGAGCTGACGCTCGAGCAGGAGAAGGCGGTGGTGGCGGATCGCCGGCTGCTGCTGCTGGCGATCTGCTGCATGAGCCAGTGGACCTATGAGCAGATGATCGGCACCTACACCTTCAGCGAGGCCGACTGCGTGCGCTACCTGCTGCAGCTCGACCGGCTCGGCATCATCGAGCTGCGGCCGATGAACCGCTACCGGCTGCAGGTGGCCAAGACCTTCCGCTGGCGGCCGAACGGGCCGGTGATGGCGTTCTTCCGCGAGCACGTCGCCGACGACTACTTCAACAGCGGCTTCGACGGCGAGGGCGAGCTGATGATGCTGGTGCACGGCCAGATCGGCACCAGCCTGGCCGCGAGCTTCGTCGAGCGGCTGCAGCGCGTGGGGCAGGATTTCGCGCAGCAGCACCTGGCCGACCAGAAGCTGCCGGCCGACCAGCGGCGGGCGTACACGCTGGTGGTCGGCATGCGCTCATGGCTGTTCGCGGCGTTCCGCGACCTGAAGCGCTGAATCGACCCCCCCGAAGCGCTGCGCGCCTCCCCCCAGGGGGCACCCCCGGTGGCCCGGCAAAGCCGGTTCCACGGGGGTCGCTGGGTCGAACCCGATTTACCAGAACGTGTACTTGCCCGCCAGCGTGACCTTGCGGCCCATCTGGCTGTGGTAGCCCGCGTTGTAGGCGACGTAGCGGGTGACCCGGTTCTCGTCGAGCGGCGCTTCGCGGTTCTCGATGTTGTCGACGTTCACGCTCAGCGTCAGGTTCTTGATGCCCTTGTAGGCCACGTACAGGTCGGCGGTGGACCAGGCCTTCACGCGGCACAGTTCCGGGTGCGCACCGCCCGAATACGGGCAGTTCAGGTCGGCCGGCGAGAAGGCACGCAGGAAGCCGCCGGTGTAGTTGCCCGTCAGCGTGGTCGACCAGTCGCCGATGTCCCAGTCGATGCCGGCCTTGAAGCGTTCCTTCGGCTGGCTGTAGGTGCCGGCGTAGTCGACTTCCGGTGCGTCCTTCACGTTGGCCACCAGGTAGCGCGGCATCTTGTTGTAGACGATGGTCAGGCCGACGCGCCCGGCCGAGCCGAGGTCCTGGCGTGCCTTCAGCTCGATGTCGTAACCCCACACCTTGGTCGAGCCGAGGTTGGTGTACTGCAGGTTCAGCTGCTGGATCTCCTGCGTCACCGGATCGCGCTGCACGTAGCCCGGGTAGGTCGATTCATTGGCCAGCAGGTAGTCCGGATCGATCGACGCGATCTCGTCGCGGCGCTTGATCTTGTACGCGTCGAACGACAACGAGACGTTGTCGCTCGGCTCGAACACGATGCCGGCCGTCAGGCTCTTCGACTTCTCGGGCTGCAAGTTCGGGTTGGAGCCCGAGACCGCGCGGATCGAGGCATCGCACTGCGGGTTGGCCGTGTCGCTCGGGTCCGGGCACAGCTTCGGATCGCGCAGCGAATAGAAGCCGGTCGACGGGCTCTGCGTCGTCTCGGTCAGCGACGGGGCACGGAAGCCTTCGGCATAGGTGGCCCGCAGCGCCAGGTTCGACGCCACCTTCCACTTGATGCCGGCCTTCGGCACGGTGGCCGAACCGAAGTCGCTGTAGCGGTCGGTCCGCGTGGCGAGCGAGGCCTCGAGCGACTTCGTGATCGGCACCGACAGCTCGGCGAAGAACGCGCTGACATTGCGGCTGCCGTCCGACGACGAGCCGCCCAGCACGCTGATGTCGCCGTTGGCGGTCAGCGGGTCCGGCGTGCTCTTGAACGACTCGCGGCGGAACTCGGCGCCGATCGCCAGGCCCAGCCCGCCGGCCGGCAGCTTCATCAGCTCGCGCGAGCCGCGCACGTCGATCGACGTGGTCTTGGTCTTGCCTTCGTCATGCAGCGTCGGGTAGAGCGCGGCCATCAGCGCCGGGTTGTTCGCGCCCGGGTTGCCGAAGATGAAGTTCGGGTTCGCGACGCCGTTGGCATCGAGCACGTCGCCGCCGATCAGCACCGAATCGTTCAGCAGGCCGTTGGTCCACACGCGGGCATGCGTGCCGGAATACATCAGCGCGCTTTCAGCGTCCCAACCGGCAATGACGCCGCGCCCGCCGAACACCAGGCGAGACGTGTCGGCCGTCACCTCGGTGGTGTGCAGCACGTCCATGAAGCGGTAGCGCAACGCCACGTCGGCACCGGTGGTGTTCTGCGGGTGGTTGGCCGGCAGCGTGATGTAGGCGTTGGGCAGCGTGCCGGTCGACTGGTAGGTCGAGCTGCTGTACGAAGGCGACTCGCCGTTGTACTTGTTGCGCACGAACAGCGCGTCGCCGAACAGCTCGAAGCCGCCGCCGAGGTCCAGCGTGCCGGCGCCGAACAGCGCGTCCTGCTTGGTTTCGGGGATCAGGTCCTGGTGATCGGTGCCCTGGTAGATGCAGCGGCCGTTGGCGGCAGCCGTCGGGTCGTTCAGCGGCGTGCAGCCCGGCATCGGAGCGAGGAACGCGCCGCCGGTGGAGTAGAGGTTGCCCGGGTAGCCGTAGGTGGACCGCAGGTCGGTCAGCCCGAAGCGGCGGAAGTCGGCGGTCGAGGTCATCGGCCGCGCCGAGGCCTTCACCGCGTTCTGCTGCTCGTGCGAGTAGTTCAGGAAGAAGTTGTACTTGTCGTTGTCGAGGTCGCCCTTGCCCCAGGTGGTGCTGAACTTGCCCGAGGCGCCGTCGTGGTAGCCCGACTGCGAGCCCGACCCCGACAGCGACAGGCCGTTGTAGTTCTTGCGCAGGATCACGTTGATGACGCCGGCGATCGCATCGGAGCCGTAGATGGCCGACGCGCCGTCCAGCAGCACTTCCATGCGTTCGACGACGTCGAGCGGGATCGAGTTGATGTCGAAGAACGACTGCTGGCCGCCCGATGCGAAGCCGTACGGCGCCATGCGGCGGCCGTTGATCAGCACCAGCGTGGCCTGCGCACCGAGGCCGCGCAGCGAGACGCCGCCGGCGCCGGGCGTGAAGCTCGCGACCGCGTTCGAATTGAAGTTGCCGGCGTTGCTCGCGGGCAGGCGGCCCAGCAGTTCGGTGACCGACTGCGCACCGGAGCGGTCGATCTGCTCGCGCGTGATCACCTGCACCGGCGAGGCGGTCTCGGCATCGATGCGCTTGATGCGCGAGCCGGTGACCTCGACGCGCTGCAGCGTCTTCTGGGCGGTGCCCGGCGTCTCGGGGGCCGGGGTGTCGGACTGGGCCCAGACCGGCGCAGAGCCGGCGGCGCACAGCGCCATGACGGTGGCGCTGATGTACTTCAAGCGAAACATTCGCATCCCTCGATCAAGTGCCAGGATCTCTGGCGCCAAAACAAAGGCAGCGAAAGGATCCCTCCGCTGCCGCCATGTGCGCAGGGCCGGTCCATCGGCCGTCCCCTTGCCTCTGCCCTCATCGTGCGCAGAGCGGCCCCGGTTGTGAGCCCGGGGAAACCGCAGCTGTTCAGTCCGTCACAAACGGGTATGCGTTGATGACGCCCGTGTGACAAACCGCAAAGCAAGTGGTGGGCCACGACATGGTTCGAAACGGTCGGGGCGCCGGCGCGCGTCGGATGCGGCGCCGACGGTGCGTGCGGCGGTCAGCCCGCGGCGGGCACCGGCGCGTTGCGCAGCGTGAGCGTGAACTCCGCCCAGGCGCCTTGCTGGCTGCGGGCATCGATGCGCCCGCCCATGCTCTCGATCAGCTGGCGGCTGATCGCCAGGCCGATGCCGCTGCCGGGCTCGGCACCGGTGTCGCGGCCCAGCCGGTTGAACGGCTCGTACAGGCGCGCGAGCTGTTCGTCGCTGAGGCCCGGGCCGGTGTTCCAGACCGCCAGTTGCAGTGCGCCTGCCTCGGCGCGGTGCAGCGTCACCCGGACGGTTCCGCCGGGGGCACCGTATTTGATCGCGTTCGACAGCAGGTTCAGCACCGCCTGCTTCAGCCGCAGCGGATCGGCCAGCACCGGCGGCAGCTCGGGGTCGAATGCGCGCTCGAGCTGCATCCGGCGTTGCGCGATGTCGCCTGCCACCATCGTCAGTGCCTCGTCCGCCAGCGCCCGCAGGTCGACCGGCACGCTGTGCATGTCCATCGCGCCGACCTCGACCTTGCTCAGGTCCATCAGGTCGGTGATCAGGCGCAGCAGGTGCTGGCCGGCGCGCTCGATGTGGTCGACGCGCTCCAGCTGCTGGGCTTGCAGCGGCGTCGCAGTGTCGAGCCGCAGCAGCTGCGAGAAACCCAGCACCGCGTTCAGCGGCGTGCGCAGCTCGTGGCTCACGCGCGCGAGGAACTGCGACTTCATCGCGTTCGCCTGCTCGGCCGCATGCTGCTGCTCGCGCGCCGCCTGGGCTGCCTTCACGTCGGTGATGTCGGCGAAGCTGCCGACCATGCGCAGGATGCGGCCGTCGGCATCGCGTTCGGCGACGTGGCCGCGGCTGAGCACCCAGACCCAGCGGCCATCGGCATGGCGCAGCCGGTACTCGTCGGCATACGGCTGGCCCTGGTCGCGCAGGAAGGCGCGGAAGCGCTCCCTCGCCCCGGGCAGGTCGTCCGGGTGGCACAGCGTCTCGAAGCTGTGGGTGGCGATCTCGCCGAAGCGCGCGTTGAACTCGTCGGGCGTCGTGCCGAGCAGGTCGGCCCAGCGCCCGCCGAGCGTCAGCACGTCGCTGCGCAGGTCGCGCGCCCACAGGCCGATGCGACCACCGTCGATCGCGGCGTCCAGCCATTCGCGCGAATGCTGCAGCTGCACGATCATCTGCTCGCGCTCGGCGGCCAGCGCCTGCTGCGCCGTCACGTCAGTCACCAGGCACAGCCGTGCGCTGCGGTCGCCGAACTGCAGGCTGTGCGCGCTGACCCGCGCGAGCAGTTCGCGGCCGTTCTTGCAACGGTGGCGCCACGGGCCGGACGACGTGACGCCGGCCGCGTCGGGCGCGCGCGCCGCGCGCACCTGCGCCTCCATCGCCGGGACATCTTCCGGCGGGCGCAGGTCGGCCAGCGTCATCTGCAGGAACTCCTCGCGCGACCAGCCGTACTGCGCGATCGCCGCGCCGTTCACGTCGAGGAAGCGCAGCGACAGCGCGTCGTAGATCCACATCGGCTGCGGATTGGCGTGGAACATCTGCTCGTAGCTGACGGCGATCTCGTGCAGCACGGTGTCTTCGGTGCTCGCACGCGTGGCCAGCGAGCGCAGCAGCATGATCAGCAGGCAGCCCGACATCGCGACGAACAGCAGGCCCTGGATGGTGTGCACCAGCGTCAGCTGGCGCGGGTCGCTGGTCAGCGCGAGCGCCGCATGCTCGGAGAGCAGCACCCAGGCCGTGCCGATCACCAGGTAGGCGAGGACCAGCACGACGGGGCTGCGATGGGGGCGCTCTTGCATCAGGGTCGCTCCGGTTCAGGGGGCGCGAATCAGAGCACGCCGCGCTCGCGCAGCGCGGCCAGTTGCTCGGGGGTCACGCCGATCTCGCGCAGCACCGCCTCGCTGTCTTCGCCGAGCGCCGGGGCGCGGCGGCGGATCGAGCCGGGTGTGGCGCTCAAGCTCGGCACGATACCCGGTGTCTCGACCGACAGGCCCTGCGCGGTGGTGATGCGCTGCAGCATGCCGCGCGCGCGGTAGTGCGGATCGTCGGCGATGTCGCGCGCGGTGTAGATGCGCCCGGCCGGCACGTGCGCGGCATGCAGCGCGTCGAGCACCTCGACGACGCGGCGCGGCGCGGCCCAGTCGCCGATCGCCGCATCGATCTCGGCGACCCGCGCGACGCGCCCGGCGTTGCCGGCCAGCGCCGGGTCGCGGCCGAGGTCGTCGCGGCCGATCGCGGCCATCAGCCGCTTGAAGATGCTGTCGCCGTTGCCGGCCACCAGCACCCAGCCGTCGCGGCAGGCGTAGGCGTTGCTCGGTGCGATGCCGGGCAGCGCCGAGCCGGCGGGTTCGCGCACGGTGCCGAACGCGCTGTACTCGGGCAGCAGGCTTTCCATGCAGTTGAAGACCGCTTCGTAGAGCGCGACGTCGATCACCTGCCCGCGCCCCTTCGGCGCGTCGGCCGACACGCTGGCATGGCGGTGCTGCAAGGCCATCAGGATGCCGATCACGCCGTGCAGCGAGGCCAGCGTGTCGCCGATGCTGACCCCCACGCGCACCGGCACGCGGCCCGGCTCGGCCGTCAGGTGGCGCAGCCCGCCCATCGCCTCGGCGACGACGCCGAAACCCGGCCGGTCCTTGTAGGGTCCGGTCTGGCCATAGCCGCTGATGCGCAGCATCACGAGGCCCGGGTTGGCAGCCGACAGCGTCTCGTAGCCGAGGCCCCAGGCCTCCATCACGCCGGGCTTGAAGTTCTCGACCAGCACGTCGCTTTCGGCGGCGAGGCGGCGCACGATGTCGCGCGCCTCGGGCTGCTTCAGGTCGAGCGCCAAGCTGCGCTTGTTGCGCGACTGCACTTCCCACCAGACGCTGGTGCCTTCGTGCAGCAGGCGCCACTGGCGCAGCGGGTCGCCGCTGCCGGGCGGCTCGACCTTGATCACGTCGGCGCCGAAGTCGGCCAGCGTCTTGGCGGCGAACGGGCCGGCGATCAGCTGGCCGAGTTCGAGCACCTTCAGGCCGGCGAGCGGGCCGGGGTGGGCGGACGCTGGTGGGGGCGCGTGGGCGGACATGCCCGCGATGGTAGTGTCTGGCGCCGCCGAATCACCGGAGAAAGCCATGCGCTCCAATCCGCGGGTCGGGCCCTACCACTTGCAGCCGCCGCCCTTGACCGCGTCGACCGCGAGCGGCACCGCGGCCAGCAGGCCCATGCCGCTGTAGGCGTTGCGGCAGTCGGCGCGGCCGGCCTTGTCGAGCTCCTCGGTGATCTTGGCCTTGCGCTCGGGCGGCGGCGGCAGCAGCGGCAGCACGCCGGGGGCAGCGCCGCCCATGCTGCTGCCGCGGCTGCGCAGGCTCGGCAGGTTCAGGTTCAGCTTCGGCTCGCCGGGAGCGCCGGCCGGGGCGTTGTTGTCGCGGCCGGCGTCGTGGGTCGGATTCGCGACCGGGCCACCGAATGACGGGGCGGTGGCGGGCTCGGCCGTGGTGCCGGGGCTGACGCGCCGCGTCGGCGGTGCGGGTTGCGCTGCTGGCGCGAGCGCCGGCTCGGGCGCGGGGGCCGGGGCCGGGGGGGCCGGAGAGGCGACGGGTGCGGGGACCGGGGCGGGAACGGGCGCGGGTGCAGGTGCCGGTGCCGGTGCCGGAGTGGGCATGGGAATCGGCGGCACCACCTGCACAGGTACCGGCTGCCGGATCGGCTCCGGTACCAGCTCCGGCGGCGGCGGGAGCACGACAGGCGAAGCGACGACGGGCGGCGGCGCAGGCACCGGGGTCGGAGCCGGCATCGCCATCGGCGGCGCGGCAGGGGTTGCCGGCAGCGGCAAGGGCGGTGCCGGTGGGGGTGGCAGCGGCTGCGACGCCGCCGGCTCGGGCGCGGATGCGGCGGCGTCGGCCACGACCGGTGGCGGCACGGGGGCGGCACGGTCGATGTGCGGCGCGGCGGGCGCGGGTGCCGGCATCGTCCGGACCTCGACCTTCGGCGGGGCCGGCGGTGCGGGTGGCGGTGCTTCGACGCGCGGCGCAGGAGGTGGCGGTGGCGACGGCGGGGTCACCGGTGCCGCGGCCTTCGCGACCGGGACCGGCCGCGGCGCGACGACGGCGCGCGGAACGGGTGGCACCGCCGGCGCGCGCGCGACGGGCGCGCGTGGCGCCGGCGGCGGCGCCAGCGTGATCCGCAGCGGCCCCCACGCGTCGGCCCGCGGTTCGGCACCGCCGTTCGGCCGGCCGGTCTGCGTGCCGACCCACATCACGGCCAGCACGTGCAGCACGATCGACAGCGTCACGAACTGCGCGAGCGTCGCGCGCTCCTGGTCCGACACGCGCAGGCTGTCGGCAGGGTGGAGCGGCAGGGCGGGCAAGGCACTCATCGCCGCCCAGCATGCCATCATCGCGCGGTGGAAGCCGTCCCCGACCGTTTCGAGCACGCCAGCGACCGTGCGCAGTTCAAGCAGCCCGCGCACCGCGGCGGCATCGAGCTGTACCGCGCGCACATCGTGCGCCACGCGTTCGAGCCGCACACGCACGAGGCCTACGGCTTCGGCGTGATCGATGCCGGCGTCGAGCGCTTCCGCTACCGCGGCAGCGATCACCTGGCGCCGCCGCAGTCGCTGGTGCTGATGAATCCCGACGTGCTGCACACCGGCCGCGCCGAGACCGTGCACGGCTGGCGCTACCGCATGGCCTACGTCGATGCCGCGCTGCTGCGCGAGGTCGGCGGCGAGGCCGACTGGTCGTTCGCCGAACCGGTGCTGCGGCATGCGGCGAGCACGCAGCGCGCCGGCGCCGCGCTGCAGCTGCTGTGGACGGCCGATTCAGCGCTCGCGTTCGACGCTGCGCTGCTCGAGCTGGTGG
>Ga0209050_1000613_pt1 | contig 56206 bp, 39 predicted proteins | sample Araplavi_mTSA_r2_FD_184276 | JGI IMG/M metagenome (GOLD analysis project Ga0209050, IMG submission 184276) | Arabidopsis root microbial communities from North Carolina, USA - plate scrape MF_Cvi_mTSA_r2 (SPAdes) (version 2) | ecosystem: Host-associated > Plants > Roots > Endosphere | place: USA... | reverse complement strand
GCCGGTCTGCTACTGAGCCTCACGCTCACCGGCGCCCAGGCCCAGGTTTCCCTCACCACGATCAGCGCGCCGTACACGCAGAACTTCGACACCCTGATCACGTCCGGCAGCACCACCTTTACCAACAACTCCACCATCCCCGGCTGGTACCACGCCCGCACCGGCACCGGGACCACCATCGTGGCCAACGACGGCACCAACAACGCCGGGAACCTCTACAGCTACGGCACCGGCACGGCGACGGACCGAGCCCTGGGTGGCCTCAACTCCGGCAACGCCGCCATCGGCAATCTGTTCTGGGGTGTGCGCCTGCAAAACAACACCGGCGTAACCATCAACCAGCTCACCGTTTCTTACACCGGCGAGCAATGGCGCAACAGCGCCGCCGCCGCGCAGACGATCAGCTTTTCCTACCTCATCGGCTCACCGACCGTGACCGGCAGCCTCTCAGAATTCCAGTCAGCGGGCGTGGCCGTGCCACAGCTGGATTTCACCACGCCGATCACCGGCGGCAGCGCCGGCTCACTCGATGGAAACCTCGCCGCCAATCGGGTGGCCATCAGCTTCACCATCAACGGCCTGACGATCCCCCCCGGCAGCGAGGTCATGCTCCGCTGGTCCGACCCCGATCACACCGGCGCGGACCATGGCGTGGCCATCGATAACTTCTCGGTCGTTCCGCAGTTCGTTGTGCCCCCCACCACGCTATCGGTGAGCGACGTCAGCCAGGCTGAAGGCGATGGCTCCGGTACGACCACGTTTACCTTTAAGGTGACCCTCTCGGCCCCGAGCTCCGAGGATGTCATCTTCAATATCAAGACGTCCGATGGCACCGCCCAAGACGGCAATCCGGGCACCGAGGACAGCGACTACGTTGCGAAAAATTTGATCAACCAAGTGATCCCCGCAGGGTCCACCGGCCCGTACAACTTCGACGTGACGGTGAACCGCGACTCGGTGGTCGAGCCAGACGAAACCTTCTTCGTCAGTATATCCAACGTCACCTCATCCGATGTCGTCGTGGCGGACGGTCAGGGCCAGGGCACGATCGTCAATGACGACTTCGTCATCACCCCGATCCACGACATCCAGGGGAATGGCGCGACGTCGCCGATCGTCGGGAATTCGGTGACCACCACGGGCATCGTGACCGGGCTCAAATCCAACGGCTTTTTCCTCCAGGCACCGGATGCCAGCGTGGATGCCGACCCGGCCACCTCGGAGGGCATTTTTGTCTTCACCTCGAGCGCGCCGCCCGCAGCCGCGGCCGTTGGAAACTCCGTGCGCGTCGCGGGCACCGTCGCGGAATTCATCCCGGCCACCGATCCGCTCCAGCCGCCGCTGACGGAGCTGACCGCGCCGACCGTCACGCTGCTCACGCCCGGAAATCCCCTGCCGACCGCCACGACCCTCACCCCCACCTTCCCGGATCCCGCCGGGCCCTTCGACCAGCTCGAGCGCGTGGAAAGCATGCGCGTCGCCGTGCCTTCGTTCACCGTCACCCAGCCCACCGCGGGCACGCTCAGTGAAACCAACGCGACCGCGACTTCGAATGGCGTCTTTTACGGCGTGGTCACCGGCGTGCCGCGCCCCTTCCGCGAGCCCGGCATTCTGGCGCCGGACCCGGCTCCGACCGGCAGTATCCCGCCCATTCCGCGCTTCGATGGCAATCCCGAGCTCATCCGCGTGGACTCCGATGGCCTCGGCGGCGCCCTGGTCGATGTCGCCACCGCAGCGGTGGTCACCGGCCTGGTCGGCCCGTTGGACTACGGCGTTCGGGCTTACACCATCCTCCCGGATGCCAGCGCCACGCTCACCCCGAGCGGCGGCCGCACCGCAACAATCGTGACCGCGGCCAAACCTGCGGAATTCACCGTCGCGACCTACAATCTGCAGCATTTCTACGACACGACGAACGACCCGTCGACCTCGGATGTCACGCTGACCACGACGGCCTTCAACAATCGCCTGGCCAAGGCCTCCCTCGGCATCCGCAACAACCTCCGCACGCCGGATATCCTCGGCGTGACCGATATCGAGAACCTCACCGCGCTCCAGGCGCTCGCGGGCCAAATCAGCAACGACGCGATCAGCGCCGGGCAGCCCGACCCGCAGTACATCCCTTTCCTGTTCAACGGCACCGACTCCGCCGGGCTCAATCTCGGTTTCCTGGTCAAGAACGCCTTCGTTTCCGGAAGCACCCCGCGCGTCGAGGTCGTCTCCGTCGTGCAGGAATTCGCGACCGCTCTCCTGGTCCGTCCCGATTCGTCGACCGAGCGAATCTTCGAGCGCCCGCCGCTCCGGCTAAACGCGATCATCCACGGTGTGGGCACCGATTACCCGATCACCGTCATTCTCAGCCAGCATCGCGACCTGGCGGGGATCGCGGATTCCGGCGCGGGTAGCTTTGGCTATCCCACCGTCGGCGCACGCACCCGCGCCAAGCGCCAGCTCCAAGCGGAAGTGATCGCCAATCTCGTACAATCGCGCCAGACTACCGACCCGTCGGAGCGCATCATCCTCATGGGCGATTTCGGCGCCTATGAATTCAACGATGGCTACGTGGATGTGCTCGGCACCATCGCCGGCACCCCGGTGCCGGACAACCAGACGGCGGTCTCCGGCGATGGCACGGCGCTGGTGAATCCCGCTCTCGACGATCTTTTCGATACCGCCCCGCTGGGGGAACGGTATGGCCGCGTGGCCGATGGCAGCGCGCAAAACTTCGACCACCTGCTCGTGAACCAGGCGGTCAGCACCAGCACCGCGACCCGCCGCATCGAATACGCGCGGATCAATGCGGACTACCCCGAAACCGCGCGCAACAACAACACCAACGCCGTCCGCGTCTCTGACCGCGACCCGGTCGTGGCTTATTTTGAAGTGCCGAGCCTCACCATCACCGCCGTGACGGGGACCGCGGCGGAAGGCACTGGCGCGGGCACCACGCCCTTCCAGTTCACCGTCGCCCGCGGCGATACGAATGGCAGCGTCACGGTCAACTACGCCGTGTCCGGCGCGGACGTCACGGGCGCGGATTTCGGCGGCACCCTGCCGAGCGGCCAGGTCACGATCCCCGCCGGGCAATCCAGCACCACCCTCACGATCAATGTCACCCAGGACAGCATCGTGGAACCGGCCGAGCAATTCACGGTCACGCTGAGCAACGCAACCAACGGTTACCTCATCGGCACGGCGACCGCGACCGGCACCATCACCAACGACGACACCGCCACCGTCACGCTGAGCGGCGGCAGCACGCAGAACGAAGGCAACGCCGCCACCACGCCGTACACCTTCACCGCCACCTTGAGCAATCCGGTGCAGGGCGGGTTCACGATCGCTTACACCACCAACGACGGCACCGCGACTACCGCCGACAGCGACTACGCGGACAACGACGGCACACTCATCTTTGCGGGCCTCGCGGGTGAATCCCAGACCGTCACAGTCAATGTAAACGGCGACGCCAAGGTCGAAGCCAACGAAACCTTCACCGTGGCCCTCGGCGCCGTGACCAACGCGCCCGTCGGAGCGACAATCAATCCCGCGGGCTCGCCCCAGACCGGCACGATCACGAACGATGACAGCGCAGTCGTCGCGCTATCGGGCAATGCAAGCCAGCTCGAAGGCTCCGGGGTGATGTCGTTCACGATCACCCTGAGCAATCCGGTGGACGCGCCCGTCTCGGTGCAGTTCTCCACCTCGAGCGGGACCGCCTCGGCGGGCTCGGATTACACGGAGGTGACGAACCAGCCCATCACCTTCCCCGCCGGCTCCACCTCCGCGCAGGTCGCGACGGTGACGCTGAGCAATGATGGCAACCAGGAAGCGGATGAGGTCTTCAACGTGGCGCTGACCAGCCTGGACAACGGCGGGCGCAGCACCGTCACCCTCGGCACCAGCACCGGCATCGGCACGATTCTCAACGACGACATCGTGGTCGTAAACATCGCGGCCCAGGACGACACCGCGGATGAAAATGCCAGCGGCCCGGCGGACCCGGGCACGTACCGCCTCAGCCGCAACTCCGTGCTCGGCGATACGACGGTGAATTTGCAGATCGACAGTTCGTCCACCGCCACGGCCGCAGACTACACCTTGAGCGGTGGCTCGGTTTCCTTCAGCAGCTTCGCCCCGGGCAGCACCGGCACCGTCGTCATCCCGGATGGCGCGAGTTTTGTCGATGTGACGCTCACCCCGATCGACGACGCCCACGCGGAAGCGGCGGAGACGGTCCGTCTCAACCTCACCGCCGGCGGCGGCTACATTGCCGGCCCGGATTCGAACGCCACGGTGACCATCGCGGCCAATGACTTCCTGGTCATCAACACCAACGACAGCGGCGAAGGTTCGCTGCGCCAGGCGGTGGACAATGCGAATACCACCAGCGGCGCGACGATCACGTTCGATCCCGGCGTCACCGGCAGCATCGTCCTCACCGGCGGGCAACTCCTCCTCAATAAAAGCATGACGTTGCTCGGCCCGGGGGCCGACAGGCTGGCCCTCCAGGGTGCAGGCAGCCGTATCTTCAACGTCAACGGGAGCCCTGTGGTGATTCGCGGATTCACCGTCACCGGGGGAAATGTCGGACCCGCCAATGGGGGTGGTATCTTCGTCTCGAGCCTCGGCACGATTGGCATCGTCTCCTGCGCCATCACGGGCAATACCGCCGGGAACGGTGGCGGCGTCCGTTCATCCGCGGCTGCGACCGTGATCATCGACTCCACCATTTCCGGCAACACCGCCACCGGAAGCAACGGGGGCGGCGGGCTCGATCTCAGCAGCCCTACGACGATCATCAACTCGACCATTTCCGGCAATGTGAACACGGCTGGCGGAACTGCGAGCGCCGGGGGCATCTGGGCGTCCAATTCAAACCCCACCACCATTCTCCACAGCACCATCACCGACAATACTTCCAACCCCTATGGTGGAATCCTCAAGGGCTCCTCGAACCCTGTGGTGATCGGTAGTAGCATCGTCGCGGGCAACCATGGCGGCAGCGATCTGAATCCCCAGGGCTATACTTCCAACGGGCACAATCTCATCGGCAATCCCGGCAGCGCATCGGGCTTCACGAATGGCGTGAATGGCGATCTGGTGGGCACCAGTGCCTCACCTCTCGATCCGCTGCTGGCGCTCCTGGCCGACAACGGGGGTCCGACTCAGACCCATGCATTGCTCCCGGGCAGCCCGGCGATCAATGCGGGCTCGGCCCCGGCGAAGGTTTCCGAACGGCAGGCTATTACTTTGGCCGGCGGCGGAACTTTCACCCTGAGCTTCGGGGGACAATCGACTGCTCCGATCGCCTCGATTGCATCCGGCCCGGCGGTCCAGGCCGCCCTTGAGTCGCTTTCGACCGTCGGCCTAGGGAATGTCACGGTCTATCTGCAGTCCAGTACGTACGTTGTCACTTTCCAAGGCACGCTCGCCGGAACCGATCAACCGCAGATCATTGCCCAAGCGGATGCAAGCCTCCAGGCCACCGTGGCGACCCTGGTCGAAGGAGGCCCGCTGGCCAACGATCAACGCGGCGTAGATTTCCCGCGCGTCCTGGGAGCCTCGGCCGATATCGGGGCCTACGAGGCGGGCAACCAGATCATCGTCGAACAGCCGGCCGGCACCCCGCTCGTGGCCGGCACCGCGGAGATCGATTTCGGCAAGGTGGATCTCGGCCAGAGCGCGACGAAGACCTTCACCGTCCGCAATGGCGGCGGCCTCGCGCTCCACCTCACCAGCGCGAGTGTGACGGGTGGAAACGCCGGGGAGTTCGCCGTCGATACCACCGGCCTGCAAACCACCCTCGAGGCGAACGAGTTCACCACTTTCACCGTCACCTTTACGCCGACGGCAGCCAGCCCGCGGCAGACCACGCTGCGGGTCGTCAGCGATGACGACGCCAACGGCACCTTCGACGTCACACTCAAAGGCACCGGCAATGCCCTGCCCGTCATCACCCTGCCGAACCCCGTGCCCATCGTGGTGGAAGCGGAGGATGGCACTGGGCAGACGGTTAATTTCACCGTCACTGCCATGGACGCCGAAGATGGCGTGCTGACCCCGATCGTGAACCCGCCCAGCGGCTCCCGTTTCCCGGTCGGCGACACGCCGGTCAACGTCTCGGTCAAGGACAGCAACAACGCGGAAGCCACCGCCAACTTCATTGTCCGGGTGACGGACCAGACTGGCCCGGTCATCAGCGTGCCGGGCACCATCACCATGGAAGCCAGCGCGCATCTCACGCCGGTCACGTTCACCGTCAGCGCGACGGATGCCGTGGATGGCGCGGTCACCGCGATCGCGAATCCCGCGAGCGGCAGCGGCTTCCCCGTGGGTGACACCACCGTGCAGGTCACCGCGATGGATGCTCACAGCAATCCCAGCAGCAGCAGCTTCCACGTCATCATCGAGGACACCGTGCCGCCCGTGCTCGCCGAGGCGGACGACGTCTTCGCCGAGGCTTCGAGCCTGAGCGGCGTGGCGGTCACCTTCGATCTGCCCACCGCGACGGATGCGACGAATACCACGGTCACCTCGTCACCCGAGAGCGGCGACATCTTCCCGGTCGGCACCACGCAGGTCACCGTCACCGCGACCGATGAAGGTGGCAATACCGACGTCACGCATTTCCACGTGATCGTGCACCTCGACAAGCCGCTGAACACCACGGTCTTCGTCACCGGCCAGCCCGTCGCCGGCGTCACGCGCGGCCCGGGCCAGGCCCCGGACGATGCGAAGTGGAGCACCTTTGGCCAGCCAGCGATCGACATCAATGGAAGCTATCTTGCGCTGAGCGCAAACTACACCAGCGCGACCAGCGGCAAAGGTTCAGGCCTCTTCTCCAACTATGGCTGTATCGGCCTGGTCGGTGGCCCGGCCCCGGGTGGTGCCGGCACGTTCAAGACCTTCTCCGAACCGGTCATCGACAACGGTTACATCGCCTCCATCGTGACCCTGGCCGGGGTGCCGAAACCGACGGCTTCCGCCATCTTCACCACCCGGCTGAATCTCACGTCCGGAACCGCCGCGCTCGAGAGCAGCATCGTCCTCCCGCCACCGTCGCCCGACGCGCTCATCGTCCGTTCGGGCGATGTCGCCACGCCGGACGGCGCGACGTTCAAGAGCTTCAAGTCGGTCGAAGTGCGCAACGAAGCGCTTGCGTTCACCGCGACGCTCAATGTGGGTTCCGGCACGCCGAAAACCACGGCGGCGACCGATACCGGCGTTTGGATTCGCACGGGGGTGGCCGCGCCGGTCCTCGTCTTCCGCGAAGGCCAGGTGATCGAAGGCCGCAAGATCAAGACGCTGACCGCGCTCGATTCCAGCGCCGGGTCCCGCGGCCAGGGCCGCGGCTGGCTCACCGTCTCCGGCTCCACGCCCCGCGTGCAGGCGCGCGCCGTCTTCTCCAATGGCCAGCAAGCCATCCTCACGTCCGACTTCGTCGAAGGCGTTCAGCAGATCACCACCCTGCTCCAGAGCGACACGGTCTTCAGCGGTGGCTTTCTCCTCACGGGCGGCTTCGGTTTCCCCGCCGCCAATCGCTTGGGCGAACACGCGCTCCTCGGCACACTCGACTCCGACCACGGCCCCGCGCCCGCGGTCTTCTTCAGCCCCGATGGGGTGGACTTCGATCTGCTCGCTTACCGTTCGCAGATCGCCCTCAGCAGCGGCGCGAAGTTTTCGAAGCTGCAGGACCCCGTGCTCGCAGTCGATGGCGGCCTCGCTTTCGCTGCCACGCTCAGCGGCGGCGGCGTGAAGGGCGCTACGGCCAACACCCTCTGGTGGCAGCCCCCCGGCGGCGAACTTTCGCTCCTCGCCCAAGGCGGTCTCGCCACCGGCGGCGCCCCGACCGATCTGCCGACCGGCGCGCAATTCAGCGCCTTCACCTCACTGGCCATCGCCGCCAACCGTGGCCCGATCTTCACCGCCACACTTGTGCCCGGCAAAGGTGGCATCGCCAAGACCGCGACCAGCGCCGTCTTCGGCCTCGATAACACCGGCAAGATCCGCCGCCTCTTTGGTCTCACCGATCCCATCGACCTCGGCAATAGCGTCACCAAGCCGCTCAAGAGCTTCACCCTGCTCACGCCCACGGTCGGCAACACCGGCGTCACCCGTAGCTTCAACGACGTCCAGCAAGTCATCTGGCGCGCCACCTTCGCCGACAAGACCCAAGCCATTGTCATCACCCAGGTGCCGTAACGGCCTGGATCTGTAGGGCGGGCGCCCCCGCCTGCCGGAAGGGGGCGCCTGCCTGCAAAGTATGCCCTCGCAAGATGGGGCAAGCGGGGCGCTTGCCCTACAATCAATTGGCCGGAGTGTCGCTGACCCGGAAGATCAACTCGATCACCAGCGGAGCGCCGAAAGGCAGGCTCTGGATGCCAGCGACGAGGCGGGTGTGGCCGGGGTCTTTGCCGAAGATGTGGGCCAGGAGTTCCGAGGCACCGTCGGCCACCGCGGCGTGATTGCCAAACTCCGGCGTCGTCACCATCGACACCGCCACCCGCACCACACCGCTGACGCGATCGAGGCCGGGCAAATACTCGTCCACCACGGCCAGCGCATTCAGAATCGCCAAGCGGGCGGCTTCGCGGCCTTGGGCCACCGTCAGGTCCGCGCCGAGGCGGCCGGTGATGGCGAGCTTCCCATGCTCGAGCGGCAGCATGCCGCTGAGGAAAAGCAACTCACCGACCTGCGAAGTGGGCACGTACGCGCCGAGCGGTTTGGGCGCCGGCGGCAGCTCGAGGCCGAGCTCGCGCAGGCGCAAACTCGGTCGAGGGCGGCCGCTGGGTTGATCACCACTTGCCGGCATGGGCGCCTCCGTCGATGTACAGGATCTGGCCGGTGACAAACGGAGCCGCGTCGAGGTAGGTCAACGCATCCACCACTTCGGAGATTTCGCCGAGGCGATGAATCGGGTGCAGGCCCTTGAGAAACTCATGCGTTTCGGGCGCATGCATCGGCGTGTTGATTACGCCCGGCGCAATCGCATTCACCCGGATCCCCTCGCCTGCGTATTCGAGCGCGAGCGCCTTGGTCACCGATTGCAGACCGCCTTTGGTCAGGTTCGCCAGCGCCGCGTTCACGCCCGCGACGGGCTGATCCGCCAGCGCAGTGGTGATATTTACCACGTGGCCGGACTTCTGTTTGCGCATCTGCTTGAGCGCCGACTGCGACACGTAGAAAAAACCGGTGAGGTTGGTCGAAAGCACGCGGGTGTATTCCTCGGGCGTGTATTCGGTGAACGGCTTCGGCACAAAGATGCCCGCGTTGTTCACCAAAAGATCGAGCCGGCCGAATTTCTCCACGGCCGTATCCACCACCTTTTGCGCGACGCCCTGGTCCGCAATGTCGCCATCGACGAGGACCAGATTTTCCGAGGCGGTCAGCGTGCCGGCTTTCGTGATCTTGCGTGAATTCGCCACCACTCGATAACCCTGTTCGAGGAGCGTCTGGGCCATCCCGAGCCCGATGCCGCTGGACGCGCCGGTGATCACGGCGATCCGGGGAGCTTGCGTTTGGTTTTTCATAACCGCTCTGTTTGTTTGGGAAAACGCCCGGCTGACTCTGCGAAGAGCGGCCGGGCGTCCCGATTAGGTGAGCTGGAGTGGGATTAGACCAGCGTAATTTCGACGTCGACGTTGCCGCGGATCGCCTTCGAGTACGGGCAGGTCTCGTGCGCCGCCTGGACCAGGGTTTCGGCGATTTCGTGGTCGAGACCCGGCAGGCTGACATTCAGGCGGGCCTGCAAGGCGTAGCCGTCGTCGCCGAGCGTGAGATCCACCTCGGCATCGATCGAGAGGTCTTCCGGCAAGGGCACTTTCATTTTGCGCGCGGCAAGCCCGATCGCGCCTTCAAAACAGGCCGACCAGCCGGCGGCGAAAAGCTGCTCCGGGTTCGTGCCGGGGTTCTTGCTGCCCGGGAGCGAATGCTTGATATCCAGACGGCCATCGTGGCTGCGGGAGGCGCCGCCATCGCGGCCCCCGGTGGTGTGAACTTTCGCGGTGTAGAGCACTTTCTTTTCCGCAGGCGCGGCAGTGAGCGTATTCATAACAAGAGTGGGTTCAGTTTGAAATTCGTGATTCGTTGGTTTCCGCCGGCCGCTCGCCCCGTCGCGCTAGGCGGCGGAGCGAGAAACGGCAGACCGGGCGGAATTACCGGCGGGTGATGTAGGTGCCACCGTGGGCACCGGTCTCGTAGATCACCTGAGGCGCGGCATTGGTCTTCACGACCGCTTTGCCTACGCTGGCCGTCTTTTGGACCGCGACTTTCTGGACCGGGCTCGCCTTGCGGAAGACCGGCGTCGTCTGCGGGCCAGGGCCGGCGAAGGCGCTGACTTGGAGGACAACCGCCACGGTGAAGAGGGTGGCCAGGGACTGGATCGATTTAGTTTTCATACTGCTGACTAGGTTTTGAAGCCCACTGGAGGTTTGACCCTCACTCGGACTTCGTTGGTTTCGAGCCCCTATAGATCACGCTCTGTGCCACGCGACCTATTCCAAACATAAGCAACTATAAATCAGATACTTAAACAGATTATACCCTTTCATCCACACGACCCGAAATTTCGTAGTTACGAAAAACAGTAGTAGAGAACTACGAATCTTCGTTTTATACTTCTGATCAGCGGAATCCTCTTCGCCATCGCCAGCTGGAATGGGCTGAAAACGTCACGAAACTGCGCACGGTTGGGGTGGGTTTGAGAAATGCCTCTTTACTGGAAGGAGAACCCTCGCGTGGCATTGTCGCTCGCCCGGCATCGCAACGCGATGCCCTCCAGCTTGCCCTCCCTACCCTCGCACCGTTTCGCTCGGGCGTTCGCCGAAAAAGGCGCGGTAGTGCGCGGCAAAACGGCTGGGGTGGGTCACACCGTGAGCCAGGGCGATGTCGAGGATGGAGGCCGGCTGGCGGGTGCGCTGCAGCACGCGGCGGATGGCGTTCAAGCGCAGGGCGTGAATGAAATCGCGCGGGCTTTGATCGAAGGCGACGCGGAAGGCGTACTCGAGTTCGCGGCGGCTGACGTGCAGGGCGAGGCAAAGGTCCGGAACCCGGAAGGGCTCGGAAAGGTGCGCCCGCATCCAGACTTCGGCCCGGCGGGCGAGGCGGACGCGGTTGCGATAGGATTCGCGCGGTTCCTGCGCCTGCATGGAGAGTTCCCAGCCGTTGGCGACGAGGTCGGTGATGAATTGCGTGGTATCGTCGATGGCCAGCGGCGCGAGGTGTGGCAGGGCGTCGGCGGTGCGGAGCAGTTCGCGCGTGGCAGCGAGGGCTTGTTCGAGGCGGGCGAGCTTGGCCCCGGCGAACCGATGTGCGGTGACCCGTCCGTGATGCTCACCGGCGATGCCGGCGACCTGGCGGCAGCGTTCCCAGATCTCGGGAGGGACGACGATGGTCATGCCGACAAAGCCGGGATTGATCGTGCCATCGATCGGCTGCCCTGGGGGCAGGCAGAAAAAGACGCCTTCACCGCCGGAAAAGCCGTGCCAGGCGGAATCGGCCGCGCTGCGCATGAGGGCGACCGAGCCCCAGCCCGGCGGGAGCGGGCCGTGGATGCGGGCCTTCACATGGGCTTCGTGGAAATCGAGGGTCCAGCGAGGGCTCTGGAATTGCTCGACCCGGGCGGGGAGTTGCTGTGGAGCGAGGAAATCGGCGGCAAGCTGGACGCCGGAGAGGGCGAGGTGAAAGCTATCCGGATCGCGAATGCGATGCAGCAGGTGCCGGAAACCCGGCGCTGGCGGATGAACTTCAGACACGACTCTTATTGTGCGCAAAATGGATAGAGGCGGAAGTGTCTTTTCGGCGAATTCCTACCCCGGCCACTCATTCCGAAACAATGAAGCACCAAGCCGAAACCATTACGCCCACGCCGCGCGCCATGCCGGTGTTCGAGCGCTGCCCGGGCTGCAACACCTGCGGCTGGCTGTGCCGTCGCGCGGCGCATCCGGTGCGGCCGGTGGAGTTGGCCCCCTCTGGCGGCCCCTTCCTGCGGGCGAAACGCCGCGTGGCTCGCGGCTTCGGCCAGGTGCGCCGGGTGAAGCTGCGGTAGGAGCGTAACCGATCGGACGGATAGGTCTCTCATTGGACCGATGCAACCTCAGTGCGGCTCCCGCTCTGGCCAAGGACGAATCCGATTTAGGCGCTGGCCGCAGGCTTGAGTGGGCGGCGGGGTGTCGGCCGCGGCGATGTCCTTGATGATGAGGAAGAGGCGCAGGGTGTAGAAGTTTTCGGGCGGCCGAGGGTCGGGGTAGCTGGCGAGGCCGTGGAGCACGCGATGATCCAATTCTCCTGCCAGGTGCAGGTGAGGCCGTGACTTGCAAACAGATCGCACAGCGCGGCGGTGAGGAATTCCAGGGAGGCAAGGTCGCCCGGGCCGGACGGAGATGGAGGTGGGGTTGAAGGTGCAGGTTTGGACCTCTGGCGAACCCACTGGATGAGGGCGGAAAACATGGAGGACCGGAATGTAGAGCCGACGCTACACATGCTGCGAGCCGGACGTTCCTTTTGAAATGCACGCGAGTGGCGTGCTCCGACCAAGGCATCCCAAAGGCCGCGCCTTCTGAGGGGGACTACGGTTTTTCTCGCTCCGCTTCGGCTCCGCTGGGCGCGGGAAAACGAGTGTGGATTTGCGCGATGGCCCAGCTCGCGTGTTCGGCGATGAGGGGTTCGGGGTCGAGCGCGGCGTGTTCCAGGGCGGAAAGGTCTTCGGGGGTGCCGGTGTTGCCGAGGGCGACGCAGACATTGCGCAGGAAGCCGCGGCGTTTGATGCGTTTGATCGGGCTGCCGCGGAAGAGCTGGCGGAAGCCGTCGTCATCGAGGCCGAGGAAATCGCGCAACGTCCAGCCGTGGACGAATTCGCGGGCGGTGAAAGTGGCTTCGCGGGTCATCTGGGCGAAGCGATTCCACGGGCAGACTTCGAGACATTCGTCGCAGCCGTAGATGCGGTCGCCGAGCGCGGCGCGGAATTCCTCGGGGATCGGCCCTTTGTTTTCGATGGTGAGGTACGACAGGCAGCGGCGGGCATCGAGCCGGCGCGGACCGGTGATGGCCTGGGTCGGGCAGGCCGTGAGACAGCGGGTGCATTTACCGCAGTGGTCGCGCATCGGTGCATCCGGCTCGAATTCCAGCGTGGTCAGCAGCTCGGCGAGAAAAAGCCACGGGCCGAACTGCGGATGGATGAGCATGGTCGACTTCGCCTGCCAGCCCGCGCCAGCGAGCGCGGCGTAGTCGCGCTCGAGCACGGGACCGGTGTCCACGTAGTAGCGCTGCCGGCCGCCGCGCTCGCTAAGCCAGGCATCGAGCGCTTGCAGGCGCGGAAGGAGGATGTCGTGGTAGTCGAGGCCCCAGGCATAGCGGGCGATGCGGCCATGGGACGCGGTGGACTCGATGGACGGGATGGACTTGGTGGACCGATCCTCGGCGAAGTAGTTTGTGCCGAGCACGATGATCGAGCGCACGCCGGGCAGCACTTCGTTTGGATTGGTGCGGCGATCGGCGTTGCGTTCCAGCCAGGCCATCTCACCCGCGCGGCCTTCGGCGAGCCACTGACGAAACTCGCCGGCATGCGGCGGCGCCACCGCGGGGGCGACCCGGCAGAGGTCGAACCCCAGCGCATGGGCGGTGGCAGCGAGTTCCGATTTCACAGCCCGCAGGGTAGCACGGCTGCGGCTTTGTAAAAATCAGTGCGCTCACTCTTGCGGGCGGCTGGTCACTCTGCCAACGTCCCGGCGCTTGATTCCCCACCCAGCAGCAACCAGCCCCGTGTTTCAACCTTTCCGCGCGCACTAAAGCGTACTTTTCCATCACCGTGGCACAGAACGACGACTATATTCTCGATATCCTGCTCGAAACCGCGCTTGTGACGCGCAGTCAGATCGAACGCGCGAGAGCCGATCATCAGCAAGGCGAAACCATGGTCGCCACCCTCGTCCGCGAGGGGGTGGTGACGGAAGAAGACGTCGGCCGCGCGCTGGCCGCTCACGCTTCAATGGATTTCGTGGACCTGAACGGGCTGGCCGTTCCGCCGGAAATCATCAATCTCGTCCCGAAGGACATCGCCAAGCGCTTCAACGTGGTGCCGGTGGTGGAAACCGATACCGGGCTGATGATCGCGGTGGCGAACCCGCTCGACTTCGACACCTTCGATGCCCTGCACGCGGTGCTGAAGCGCGACCTGGAATTTGTCTGCGCCACGCCGGCGGCCATTCACACGGCTTACCGGAAGTACTACGCCAGTGCCGATGAAGCCGCGGATGAACTGGCGGCCGGGCTCGACGGCGTCGAGATCAGCGGTGAAGGCGGTGTGGGTGGGGCCGAAGGAGATGGGGCGGATGCGCCGATCATCAAGATGGTGACCATGATGCTGCTGGAGGCGTACAACATGCGCGCCAGCGATATTCATCTCGAGCCGCTGGAGAAGCGGTTCCGGGTGCGCTTCCGGGTCGACGGTGTGCTGCACGAGATGAACAACCCGCCGAAGAAACTCCAGGCGGCCATCATCTCCCGCCTCAAGATCATGAGCGGCTCGATGTCCATCGCCGAGAAACGCCTCCCGCAGGATGGCCGTATCCAGGTAAAGATGGGCAAGAAGGCGATCGACTTGCGCGTGAGTTCCGTCCCGACCGTGCATGGCGAATCGATCGTCATGCGTATTCTCGATAAGTCGGCGCTCTCGCTCGGTCTGCCGCAGCTCGGCTTCCTCACCGACGATCAGGAAATTTTCGAGCGCCTGATCATGCTGCCTGACGGCATTTTGCTGGTCACGGGCCCGACCGGTTCGGGCAAGACGACCACGCTCTACGCCTGCCTCAACTACATCAACAAGCCGGACAAGAAGTTGATCACGGTCGAGGACCCGGTAGAATACCAGATGCCGGGCATCAACCAGGTGCAGGTGAATACCGAAATCGGGATGACCTTCCCGGCAGCCCTGCGCTCGATTCTGCGTCAGGCGCCGAACATCATCATGATCGGGGAAATTCGTGACGGCGAGACCGCGAACATCGCGATCAACGCCTCCCTCACGGGTCACTTGGTCTTCTCCACGCTTCACACGAACGACGCGCCCGGTGCCGTCGCCCGTCTGGTCGATATCGGGGTGCAGCCCTTCCTCGTGAGTTCCGCGGTGCGCGCGATCGTGGCTCAGCGCTTGGTCCGTAAAATCTGCCCCAACTGCAAGCACCCGTACGAATTGAGCCAGATGGAAATGGAGTCGCTGGGGATCGATTACACCCAGATGGCCGAGGCCCACATCAGCAAAGGCGTCGGCTGCGATACCTGCAAACACCTCGGCTACAAAGGCCGCGCGGGCATCTTCGAAATCTTCCTTATCGACGACGAAGTCCGCCACATGGTCAACAACAAGGCAAATACCGTGGAGCTCCGCAAACGCGCCCGCGAAATGGGCATGCGGACCCTGCGGGAAGACGGCATCCGCAAGGTGCTCGCCGGCATGACCACTGCGGAGGAAGTCATCTCCGTGTCCATGGGCGACGATTCCTAGTCCGCCGGGGAAAGTCCGCCCTTCTCTGACCCAGAACTTCTTCTCCTAGACCATGGCCCTTTTCGGTATCGGCAAATCGACTCCGCCACCCATCCCGCCCGCTCCCGGGTCGGCGATGGCGCCGACGGCTCCGACCGTCCACGTGACGGCGGCTGGCGCGCTGACGCCCATGGAAGATCTGCTGCGCCTGTGCGTGGACGAAGGGGGCAGCGATATCCACCTCACCGTGGGTGCGCCGCCAGTCATCCGGATCAAAGGCGCGCTGATCAAGCTTCAGCTCCGCCCGCTCACGCCGGAAGATACCGAGACGCTGGCCCGTTCGATCGCGGGGGAAAATATCCTCCACCGGGTGAATACGGAAGGGAGCGCCGATTTTGGCCTGACCTTCCGGGAAAACAGTCGCTTCCGTGTGTCGCTGTACCGCCAGCGCGGTTCGCTGGCCATGGCGCTGCGCCTCATTCCGCGGCGGCTTTTGTCGCTGGAAGAGATCGGGTTTCCGCAGACCGTCAATGAGCTGCTGCACCTGCCGCGCGGCTTGATCCTGGTCACCGGTCCGACCGGCGCCGGTAAGACGACCACGCTGGCGTCGATGCTGGACCTGATCAATACGACGACCGATTCGCACATCGTGACGATCGAGGACCCGATCGAGTATTTCCACGATCACAAACACGGCCTGATCAATCAGCGCGAGATCGGGTCGGATGTACCGAGCTTTGCCGAAGGCCTGCGCCGGGCGATGCGTCAGGACCCCGACGTGATCCTCGTCGGGGAAATGCGCGATCTCGAGACCATGGAAACCGCGATCACCGCGGCGGAAACCGGCCACCTCGTTTTCTCCACCCTGCACACCACGGGGGCGTCCCGCACGGTTGACCGCATCATCGATGCCTTCCCCGCCGACCAGCAGCAGATGATCCGGGTGCAGCTGTCCACGAATCTGAAAGCGGTCATCTCGCAGATCCTGCTCCCGCGCCTCGACGGCAAGGGCCGGGTGGCGGCGTTCGAGATCATGATCAATACACCCTCCATCGGGGCACTGATCCGCAAGAACGAAACCTACCGGATCGCGAACGACATTTTGACCGGCTCGAAGTACGGTATGGTCACGATGGAGCAATCGCTCGTCAGTCTTTACAGCCGCGGGCTGATTTCCCGCGAACAGGTGCTCGCCAAAGCCCAGGACTCTCAGGCCGCCGAGCAGTTGCTCGCCTCCGCTCCAGCCCCGCGCCGATGAACCTTTCCCGTTTCCCCCTACCCCAAACCTCACGCCTTTCCTCCGGGTCTGCCGCCCGGGTTTCTTTTCGCTCTCAGTAGCCCTCGTCTGTTTCCAGTCCTATGAACGCCAAGCAAGTTCTCGAAATCTTCCTCGAACAAGGGATCCTCGATCAGCAGCAGCTGGACGATATGGTCGCGGAGGTCAATCACACCGGCAAATCGGTGGCGCAGGTGGTGGTCGACTACCAGATCTGCGATGAGAACCAGTTTTACCAGATGGTGGCCGACGCCATCGGCTCGGAATTTGTGAATCTCGAAGGCTACGAGCCGCCGCAGGAAATCCTGCGCACCGTGCCGACCGGCCTCGCCATCCTGCACAAGGCGCTGCCCATCGGCCGTGAAGGCAATACCATCCAGCTCGCGCTGGCCGATCCGCTGAATGCGCAGACGGCCGAGGAACTGCGCTTTGCCCTCGACAAGGAAATCCAGGTCGTGGTCGCGCCGGTGTGGCAGATCGAAGACCTGATCAAGCGTTTCTACGGCACGGATACCTCCAGCATGGAGGAGATCCTGAAGGAACTCGGCGGCGACGTGGAGTTCGGCGCGGACGGCGGCGGCCTCGACTTGAAGGCCCTCGAAGCCGAAGCGAACGCGACGCCGATCATCCGGTACGTCGACCTGATCCTGTACCAAGCCGTGCAGGACCGCGCCTCGGACATTCACTTCGAGCCGTTCGAAAACGAATTCAAGATCCGCTACCGCGTGGACGGTGCGCTTTACGAAATGGCCCCGCCGCCACGGCACCTGGCCATGCCGGTCATCTCGCGTGTGAAGGTGATGAGCAACCTGAACATTGCCGAGCGCCGCCTCCCCCAGGACGGCCGGATTCAGAAGGTCATCGGCGGCAAACCGATCGATCTTCGTGTGAGCACCCTGCCCACCCAGTACGGCGAGAGCGTGGTGCTTCGTGTGCTCGATCGCAGCAGCGCGAACCTCACGCTGGAGAACCTCGGCATGCCCGAAGGTCTCTACAATTACCTGATCAAGACGATCGAGATGCCGAACGGCATTTTCATCGTCACGGGTCCGACCGGTTCCGGCAAGACGACCACGCTTTACGCCTGCCTCAACAAGATCAACACCATCGACACGAAGGTGCTGACCGCCGAGGACCCGGTGGAATACGAAATCGAAGGCATCATCCAGGTGCCGGTGAACGACAACATCGGCCTCACCTTCGCCAAGGTGCTGCGCGCCTTCCTCCGTCAGGACCCGGACCGCATCATGGTCGGGGAAACGCGCGACATCGAAACCGCGCAGATCGCCATCCAGGCTTCGCTCACGGGCCACTTGGTCTTCACCACGCTCCACACCAACGACTCACCCGGCGCCGTCACGCGTCTGGTCGATATGGGCGTCGAGCCGTTCCTCATCTCCGCTTCGCTCGAAGGCGTGCTCGGCCAGCGTCTGATCCGCAAGATCTGCCCGAACTGCCGCACCGCATACGAGCCAACCGAGATCGTACTCAGCCAGCTCGGCCTCAGCCCGCACGAGATCGGCGACAAGAACTTCTACTTCGGCCGCGGCTGCGATGTCTGCAACAACACCGGCTACAAAGGCCGTAAAGGCATCTACGAGCTGCTCGATATCACCGACCCGATCCGCGAACTGATCAACCAGCGCACCCCGAGCGTGGTCCTGAAGCAGAAAGCCATTGAGCTCGGCATGACCACCCTGCGCCAGGACGGCCTCCGCTGTATCTACGACGGCGAGACCACGATCGAAGAAATCCTGAAGTACACGTAAGGCAGGCAGTTCAAATAGACCGCCGCGACAAAGCCTTCGGTGGCATCGCAACGCGATGCCCTCCCGGTCACGTGTGTGCAAAGCGCGCGCTTTTCGAGCCGGCGCCCCTCATTTACCGAAAAGACGCGCCCAAAAGCTCTTTTTGGGTGGAGTCGCCTGGGCCTGGATGATCTCCCGGCCTCGCTTGACGTTTTCGATGAAATCCGGCGGCAATTCCCCGGTTTTGACCGCCCCGATCAGGCGGCTGGATGTTTCGTCCGCCAGCTTTTCGAGCGGTTGGATTCTGGCGAGCGCTTCGGGAGATGGCGTGAGGAGACGTTCTTCTGGAAGGAAGCCGGCATCGTAGAACTGAATGGTCTCGATGAGGTGCTGCACCTTGTGCTCGAAATGCACCCGGGCGCCCGAGCGCCGAAGGGACATGGTCTCCGCAATCTGGTTTTGCATCTGATCGATGCTCCACTCGGGGAAATAGTGGACGATGTAATAGCGGCCCTTGGCTGTGTCCGAATATTTGAGTTCCTGCGGCACCCCGGAAAGTTTGCCACAATGGGGACAGGTGGAGGCAAAGATCGTCGCGTTTAGCACCCTGGCTTTGAGGGCCGGGTACCCCTCCCCGTCGACGCGATAATAAACCTCGTGGTCGAATGCTTGATTGCATGATTTGCACGGGGCATTGACGTTCTTAACAACTGGCTTCATAGCGGGGTCGGCTGTTGATTCAGCGGGGCTCCGCTGTCTGCAGGGAAAAAAGTGGCTCGTTTTTGGGGTACGTCCTCAGGTGATACGCGGATGACTACTATCCCGCCCGGTCTTCAGGTGCCAAGCCACTAGAGCAATTCGAATGGAAGTGTAACCGATGCGCCCTCAATCCCATGCGCCCTCGGAAGCCCGGGTAGGAAAGTAGCGGAGTTGGATCCCGGCTTTTTCCCGCTGCAGTTGCTGCAAGGTCGCTTCGTGGTCCGGGGTTGCCTCTTGAGTCGAGACGACTCCGATCTGCCAGTCGATTACCCGCAAAAGCTGGGTTCCCCGTCTTTCCACCTGGTCCTTTCGGACGGGCTCCGCCGCAATGACCATCGCTTTGAATTCCAGCCAGGCCCGGTCGTCGGTCTTCCGAGGAATGCACCGCTGCTGGCCAAGCTCCCATAGGGGGCCACTGCAGGTGGGGCAACGCAAGGGAGTCTCCAGCCCTCCAGCCGCCTCCGCCCGCCGGGAGGTCCGGCATTCAGCGCAGATATAGGTGCGATTGGCCATAGGAGAAGATTCGTCTCAGCGCTTTTAGAAAATAGGCAAGCACCAGAAGCAGAATCCGGGCGGCGGCGCAACGTGCCGCCTTCCAAAAGAGTTTCGGAGCTAACACTCCAAGCTCGATGAGGGGCAGGCTCCCGAAGGGCATCGTCCAACACAATTTCGACCGGCTGCCCCATCTCATTCATTTCGTTTCATTCTGCCTGACACGGCATTTGCCATCGCTTTGCCTCCCATGAAAATAAGATCCCTCTGCTTGATCGCCCTCCAGATTCTGACCTTTCAAGCTGGAGCGGTCACTTTTCTGACCACGTTTTCCTCCCCGCCGCAAAGCGATACGGCAGTGTATAACGATGGGACGACTTTTGAACAATGGGGTATTCCTTTCACCACCGGGGCGGGGACGGGTGAGGGATTCACGCTCGACCGGATCAAACTTGTCCTGCAGCAAACCTCCGGCACCAGTCCGCTCTCGGTCGCGATCTATCTCGCGGACGGCAACAATGTGCCCACCGGCGCGGCGCTCAGTTCCAATTTCACATGGGGAGCAATCCCGACGGCAGGCTTCGGCGAAGTGATCTTCACTCCGGGCTCCACCCTGTCTCTTTTGGCCAATACCACTTACGTATTCACGCTCTCCACCGGCGCGGGTGGCGATTACCTCTGGCAGACGACGACCGATTCCAACTACACCGCCACCGGTGGATGGTCCTTTCCTCAACCTTTCGTAATGGGTTGGCTGACCAACCAATTCGGCCAGCCGGTGTGGACGGACGGCGGAGGGGGCACTTACCACTTCATGGGGGCGATCGACGCCACCGCTATTCCCGAACCTTCCGCGGTGGCCTTCTGCCTCGGTGGCTTCGGTGTCGCTGCTCTATTCCGCTGCTCCCGGCCCGCCCGCCTTCTTTAGGCCTCGGCCTTCTGCTTGACGGGTGCGGGAAGAGGCGGCCGCTGCGGCTTGAGTGGCACGGTCTTGCCGGGAGCTTTTGGGGCGATAGGTTGGGAGTATGAGCAATCACCCACGCGTCGAGAGCGGGCTGCGTCGCTGGCGTCATCGCAGTCCGGGCGATCTTTCGGTCGAGCTGCCAGAGGCGCAGGCGACACCCGTCGAGCCGGCTCTGGTCGCGACGGCGGCGGCGGCGCGGAGCTGGGCGCGCACGCCGCTGGTCGAGCGCGTGGCGGCTTTGCGCGCGGCCAAGTTGGCCATCGCGGCGGAGAAAGAGGAGCTGGCTTGCGCGATTGCGCTGGAGACGGGCAAACCGCTCACCGAGGCGCGGGGCGAATTGGGCGCGGTGCTGGCCAAGTTCGATTTTACGATCGAGGACGCGGAGGCACATCTCGCAGTGCGCGAAGTGACAGGTGGGCCGCATCCGGCCTTGGTGCGCCACGCCGCACGCGGGCCGGCCGTGGTGATCGCGCCATTCAACTTCCCACTGCACCTCGGCAATGGTGCGCTGCTTGCCTATCTCATCGCGGGCAATCCGGTGATTTTTAAGCCTTCGCCACTCGCCGCCGGGGTGGCCGGACGCTACGCAGAATTGCTACGCGGCTGTTTCCCGCCGGGCGTTTTTGAAGTCGTTCAAGGTTGGGGGGAGGAAGGCCAGGCGCTCTGCCTCGATCCGCGCGTGCGGGCGATTTGTTTCACCGGTTCGGTGCCGGTCGGCCGCGCGCTGACGAAAGCGCTGGGCGAGGATTTTTCCAAGGACCTCGCCCTGGAACTCGGAGGCCGAAATGCCGCGATCGTCTGCGCCGACGCCGATCTCGCCGTGGCCGCGCGCGCGGTGGCCGATGCAATGAGCCTGACCTGCGGGCAGCGTTGCAACGCGACCAGCCGCATCCTGGTGGACCGCAGTGTCGCCGAGGAATTCAGCACCCTCCTGGCGACCGAACTCGCCACCTACGTCCCCGGCTCGCCGCTGAGCGAGACAACGAAGCTCGGCCCCCTGATCAGCGCCGTCGCGGTCGAGCGCTACGCCAGCCTCCTCGCCGAACATAACGATTGGATCGTGCCCGGCAGAGTGGTGCGCGAAGCCGATGGCAAACAGGGCCACTACGTCCTGCCCGCCGTGCGCCGGGGCGCCACCCGAGCGGATGTCGAGTGTTTCGTCCCGATCGCCGATTTTGACACCTTCGTCGACCTCGACGAAGCCGTGGCCAAAAACAACGCTTCCCCCTTCGGCCTCACCGCCTCGATCTTCACCCGCTCCGCCGAAATCTTCCGCGCTGTGGGCGACGAACTCAACGTCGGCAACCTCTACGCCAACCTGCCCACCACCTTCTCCCCCTCCACACTCCCTTTTGGCGGCTGGGGTCAATCCGGCAACGGCCACCCCGGCGGCAAAGGGTTCGTGCGCTTCTGTACCGTGGAGCAAGCGGTGCAGGTGCAGGGTCTAAGGTAGGGGCGAGAGAGAGCGGCGACGGGTCTCGTTGGACTCCGCTCGCACTGCTATGAAAGGATAGCTGGAGAGGCCTCGCTCCCTACCTATTTAGTGCCGGCCTTGAGGCAGGCCTCGGGACGGTCTTGATCGTCTGTAGAATGCGGCTGGCGATTCGATACGGGTCGCCCTGCGAATTCGGCCGACGATCTTCCAGATAGCCGCGGTGGCCGTCGTTCTTGAAGCTATGAGGGACGCGGATCGATGCGCCGCGATCGCCGATGCCATAGTTGAACTTGTCGATCGATTGAGTTTCGTGTAGGCCGGTGAGGCGGAGGTGATTGTCCGGACCATAGACCGCGATGTGTTCGAACTTGAATTGATCGAACGCAGCCATCAGCGCATCGAAGTATTCCTCTCCGCCCACTTCCCGCATATATTTGGTCGAGAAGTTTGCGTGCATGCCGGAACCGTTCCAATCCACATCCATGCCCAGGGGCTTGCAGTGAAAATTGACTTCCACCCCGTATTTTTCACACAGGCGGATGAGGAGATAGCGTGCCATCCACATCTGATCAGCCGCCTTTTTGGAACCTTTGCCGAAGATTTGAAATTCCCATTGGCCTTTGGCTACCTCGGCATTGATGCCTTCGTGGTTGATGCCCGCATCGAGGCATAGATCGATATGTTTCTCGACGATTTCCCGGGCGACACGCCCAATCGCTTCATAGCCTACCCCGGTATAGTATTTGCCCTGGGGGGGTGGAAAGCCGCCTTTTGGAAAGCCAAGCGGAGCCCCGTCTTTATAGAGAAAGTATTCCTGCTCGAAGCCAAACCAAACCGTATGGTCGTCTTCAATCGCGGCTCTCGCGTTGCTGGGGTGAGGGCTGCCGTTGGGCAGCATGACCTCGCAGAGGACAAGTACGCCGTTTTTTTTTGTTGAATCGGGATAGATGGCGACCGGTTTGAGCACGCAATCCGAATTGCTCCCCTCGGCCTGGCGAGTCGAACTGCCGTCAAAACCCCAAAGGGGCAAATTTTGAAGCTGGGGAAAGGCATTGAATTCTCTAATCAACGTCTTCCCGCGGAGATTTGGAACGGGAAGATAGCCGTCGAGCCAGATATATTCGAGTTTGAATTTCGGCATAATTTGCTGCGCGCTTCGTCCGATTTCTGCTACCTATCTTTTCCGGGTGGCGGTTGGGGTTCGTCTTTCTTTCGGTTTGGTACTCTCAACTGCGGTAACGCACTCTGACCATTTAATCACATGGCTCGATCGTCTCCAATCGAAATTGATCTATGAATGCGCCAATTTCGAAAAGAAGATTATGAAATTTATATAGCGCCACCCTGGATAGCTCTGGCTCCTAGCTCTTACTTAAAAGTACCCTGGGTCCTCGCTTTGCTTATGAAGGCTTCCGCAGCTTTTTAAGTTCGACAAAGACAGCCCCATCGGACATAGCGTTGAAATGCAGGCTATCGGAAAGCGATTCCTGCTTCAACCCGGAGATAATTTCCATGGCGACCGAAGATCCAAGAGATGTCTTTTTATGCTACAACAGAACGGATAGAGACTGGGTGGAAGCTCTCGCCGCGCAGATCGAATCCGAATTTTTCGACGCTGCACCCTCCAGTCGAAAACTTCGAGTCTACCTCGACGAGTGGGATTTGAGCGTCGGGGATAATATCATCAATGAGATCAACCGTGGTTTGGAGGAAAGCCGCCATCTTGCTGCGGTAATGACGCCGGAATTCTTTGGCTCGGCTTGGACGAATCTCGAGTGGACCCATGCGGTCACCGAAATGCTGGGGAAGACCAGGGGTCGGATCATCCCTATCTATCTTCGCGACACGTCCCCGGACGGGCGACGCATGGAAAAACTCCCGGCGCCCTTCAATGCGCTCAAGTTACTCGACTTTAGGAAATCGGAGTTTTTCCCCGCATCTTATCAGCGGCTCATTCAGCATATTCGAGGCCAGCCCATCAAACGAGGTGACCCGCAGCAACCATTGGCTTACCCCAGCCGAACCCCTCATCCGATTAATTTTCCGGTAAGTGCGGACCCGATGCAAAATCAGCGGATCCGGGCCTTTGTCGATATTGTCGATCAAGACCTAAACGAGTTTGGTATTTCTCTGCAACACTACCCGGTGGAACTCCTTGCCTTGCAGCAGATGATCAAGGAGCAGCGGCCCTGTGACGCAGAGGGTCTTAAGCTCGTCGGCGCGGGACTCTGGAAACTGGAGAGTGAAATCACGACAAAAGGAGGGCGACATGGGAATTTCGATGCTTTCTGGATGAAGTTGCTCGATGACTTGCGCCTGCGTTTTCCTCGTGCGAATGACGCCAGGCAGTGGGAGGAACTCAAAGGTGTCCTCAAGGGTTCCGCCTTGGAGGAACCCAAATGGAACGATTTCCTAGATCGTTGGATTGATCCGCCTTTCCCGGTTTCCCTCGACCTGGAAACCACAGCTGCGATCAAAAAATACCGACGAGATCTCACCGAAAAATTTCGAGATATCAAATTGAGCGGTTTTGGGGGAGCCGCAGCCCAAAATGAGGCCGAAGGAAAGGCGGAACTCTCCAAGGTATACATTGATCTCGATACCAAGGCAGAGGAAAGCCCGGGCGCGCCAGCTGGCTTGCCTAACGAAGCGCAGCATCGGCAGGTGTCCAAAGCGGTTCCGGCTTTGCAACGATTGGCGATTCACCAGCGCCTCGTGCTGCTCGGGCTGCCTGGGTCCGGGAAATCGACGCTCTTGAAATATTTCAGCCTTTGTTTAGCAAAATGCGGCCTCAAGCCGGAGGAGGAATGGCTCAAAAATCTCGAACTCTGGCCGGAGGAGGAAAGGGATTTGGTTCCTATTTTTGTCGAGTTGCGGCAATTCATCTCCCATCAGCCCATATCTCTCCCGGACGTCGACGGCGGCCAGCCTCTCACAAACTACATTCTTGAGCAGCTGAAATCCGACCCCACGAATAAGAGCCAGGGTGCGATGCTGCAGGCTCTCTTGTCCGGGCGAGCCATCGTGTTTCTCGACGGCTTGGATGAGGTGCCCGACGACGACGATCTTCGCAAATTTGTGCTCAATACGGTCAATGCCTTTGCCAACGGTCCGTTTAGTGACAGCCGCATCGTGGTCACCTGCCGTCCACGTTCCTATGAGGATCCCGCATGGCGGCTGGAGGGCTTCGAACGGGCGGAACTCGCCGCGCTGACTCCCAAAAAAATCAAGCGCTTTATCGACCGCTTTTATACCGAAGTCGCGCGGCGCGATCCTCAGGTGACGGAGACGGTCACGAGGGATCGAAAGGCCAAACTTCGTTCTGCTCTTTCGCGCAAAGAGTTGGAGGAACTGGCTACCAATCCGTTCATGCTCACGATCATGGCGTGGCTCCACCGGTTTGAGGAGTTGCCTCGCAAGCGGGCGTCGATTTTGAACACGCTCGTCGAGCAACTCCTCTTTAAATGGGAATTCGGCAAGCGGCGGGACGATAAAGTCGAACGGATGAAAAAATCCAGGCGCCGGGAAGATTCCAAGCGGCAGGATGAAGCGGATCAGATTCAGACACTGACGGATTTGCTCGAACCGCACGGATTGGAAACGACCTCTCTTCGCCGGGTCTTATGCCGGCTGGCTTTCAGGGCGCATGAAAATAGTGCGCCCAAGTTGGAAGGAGAAACGCCCATCCACGCGGTGAGTATTCCCAAGGCAGAACTACTCGAGGAACTAAAAAGGCTTTTGCACCCCCCCAACGTGACTGAAAATTACCGGGAGCAATGGGCCTTGAAGGTCAGCCAGGTGATTGATCAGCGCACGGGTCTGCTCGTGCCGGAAGGAAATGGCTTGTTCACTATGCCCTACAAACTCCAGGAGTTTCTGGCGGGTGAGCATTTGACCGACAATGATGAACTCGAGGAACTGGGAAAGCGCTGGGGGTTGCCGAAAGATCAGTTCAACTTTCACTGCATCGCAGCTCAATTGGTGGGGGCGAATGGTTATTGGGAGGAAATCGTCAAGTGGGCTGGAGCGTTTCAGTCGCACGTGAAAAATAACAAAAGTCTGGCGCGCGATCTGGCCTTCGAACTATGCCGGAACCGGCCTGAGGACCGGCATCACGACCCCTTGATCGCGGCGGCCATTAAACTGCGGCGCGCAGTGGTGGCTCAGGAAATCCTGATCGAAATCGGCTTGCCGGAGGTAGCCAATACCCATTGGGAACATGGTCCGGCCTGCCTCACGAAGGTACGGGAAACACTGGATATGTTAATGTTTCAGGATGGAATGACGATCGAACAACACGCCGCTGCCGGGAGCGCCCGGGGCTGGCTGGAGGATCTGCCTCCGGGGATCGGACTCAAGATCAACTCCGAGGACGAGAAGTTGCCGGATGTCGCCTGGATCGAGATCGAGGCCGGAGAGTTTTTGATGGGCGATGAGGATTTCCTGCTGGAAGCGAGGATCGACCAACCCTACTGGATCAGCCGCTATCCGGTCACCGTAGCGCAGTACCAGGCGTTTGTGGATGATGGGCTTTATGAGAAGAAGGAGTTTTGGGATTGGTCGCCCGAAGCCAGTCAGTGGTTCAAAAGAATGCAGGATGAATGGTATCAGGAAAACCTGAAGCCGGGGCCGGAAAACTACGGGTTGATTCAAACTCCGAATCATCCCCGAGTGGGGATCAGTTGGTTCGAAGCGGTTGCCTTTTGCCAGTGGTTGAACCAGAAGCTGAGGCTGTCGGGAGATCCCATCCGCCTGCCCACTGAGGAGGAATGGGAGCGGGTAGCGCGAGGCGATAAGGGACGCAAAGAGATTCCGGGCCACCACATCCCGAGCGTGAAGCAGCGATACAACTTTTCCATCATCGGGAATACTTCGCCGGTGAATCTCTTTCCGAAGGGTGATACGCCGAAGGAAGGCAGCAACGCCCAAGGAGTGGCCGACCTCGTCGGCAATGCGTGGGAATGGTGCAGCACACTCTGGGAGAGCCCGCACTCCACCATAGTGGCGCGTGGGGGGTCGTGGCGCTATGGCAAGTATCCGCAGCTAATCTCGCCGTTGCGCCGTGGCTTCGAACCGGAAGAACGTTGCGACGATGTTGGGTTTCGCCTGGTCTGTTCCCGCCGCCTTCCTGAGTAGAACGGGATCGTTGGCTCAAGCCTGCCTGACTCGAGGTCGGGCATAGGGACGAATGAGGGAATTTGCGCCCAGTGGCCCGGAGCTGGCAAGATTCGTTGTCGCCGCTCCCTGAGCAGTCCCCGGGAGGGTTTATAGTGGTTTAAATGGAGTTGTAGCCGCCATTTGGTGGCGACACGGCCAGCGCTGGGTGGAACGGGCGGCTGGGCCCGTTGTTTCCAGCGGCTCGCCGGAAACGCCTCACTGCGCGCCAGCGCAGCCGCAGCAAGATGCACCTTCAATCCGGCTGGATCTCACGCTCAGAAGGCTGCCGCTCGGGCGGCAGAAAAGACCGAGGCGGGCTGCCTCGGCCAACAGGCCAGCGGCCTGTTCCACCCGTCGCTCAGGAAACGCGCGCCATCAACATGGCTGCAACTCCATTTAAACCGCTACAGGTGCGCCCTACGGTATATCGATGCGGACGATCGCCTGCGAGGCTTTTTCGGTGAAGGTGACGAGGGCGGCGACGGAGCCGGTGGGGCTGGTGCTGCGGGCGACGCCGTAGGCGCCAGGGACGGCAGTGAGCAGGGTGAAGCTCTTTACGAATTTGCCGCCGATCTGGTCGTTGGTGCGCAGGAGTTCGCGCAGCTTGTTTTGCGTGTCGATGGCGTAGAGGGCGGTGTTGCTCGCGGTGGTGACGCCGGTGCCTTTGACTTTGGCGACAAAGACGAGGCTGGACTGCGGGCCGTAGGGAATCGCGTACGAAGTGATGCCAGCCCAGATGCGGCCGGCGACGGCATTGCCGGCGGTATCGGGCACCGGGCTACTTGGATCGGCGAGGCGGGCGATGGATTCGGGCGAGGCGGCGTCGCCGAACCAAAGCGCGGTTTTGTTCGCCTTGGTCACGCCGGTACCTTTGATCGTGGCGAGGAAGGCGCTCAGGCCATAGTCATTCATCACCGGGTCGTAGAAGCTGACCCATTTGGTGTCGGTAATCGGCGCATCGTCGCCTTCGCGTTGTACGGCGGTAAACATGCCGAGGCCCATCGAGACGCCGATGGCGCTGTCGCTGGCTTTGGTCACGACACCGGGTTGAACCGCGAGAGTGCCGAGGGCGATCACATCGCCAGGCTCGCCACATTGCGAGGGCGGGCCGAAGGTAGCCCACTTGGCGCCGCCGCCCGCATCGCCATCGGTGACGGCGATCACAGCCAGAGTGGTGCTATTGTCAAATTGCACGAGGGCCGTGCGTTTGTCGGCGAGGGTGATCTTCGCGAGGATGAGCCCGTCGGTATGCCAGCGTCCGTGCCCGGGCGAACCCAGCACCGGGGTGAGCACGGTGATGGTTTTGATCTTCGTCTCGGGGCGCGGGAGAATGGTGATGCGTTGATCGGTGCGCAGGAGAAGATTGGCCGAAGCCGGCCCGAGCACTTGCACGAGGGCGGTGTCGTCGGCCGCGGTGACGAGCCCCGGTTTGCGCACGAGCTTGACCAGGGTGAGCACGCCATCGCTCCGCGGCGAGAGGCCGAGCACCGACTTGAGTTTCACATTCGGCGGCAGGCCGGGCATGTCGTTGCCTTCGCGCAGGAGCAACCCGGCGACAGTGCTCGGGGTATTGAGTTGCGCGAGCCACACGCCGTCGTCGGTGCTGCTCTTGGCGCCGCCGCCGGTGACTTTGCCGGCAAAGACGACCTGCTGGCCATCGGGCGAGATCAGCGGATCGAGGAAACTCTTAAACGTCGCGCCGGAAATGCCTGAAGCGCTCGATCCCTGGAAAGCGACGAGGCCGGAGACATTGAGCGGGTCTTTCTCGTAGATGCAGGCGAGCTTTTTGCGGCCATCGAGCAGGGTGCCGCGCGCAACGAGGTAGCGATTGTCGCTGATCGCCGGCGGGCCAAAACTCGCCAGCGTGGAATTGGCCGGTGCCGCAGCGCCGAAGGTGTCGACGTTCGCCAGCGGATCGGTGGTTTTGGCGATCGGGGCGATGTTAGGATTCGTCGGGCGGGTGTAGCCGACGGTGACGAGCAGCACGCCATTTGCCGGATTGCCCGCGCCATCGGTGGCATTGATATTCACGAACGTTTCGCCGAAGGGCAGCGGCGTGTCCTTGGCCGGATTCTGGTTGAAAAACGAGATACCGTTCAGATCGGTCGCGATGCCGGAGACATCCGGCATGGTCGCCCCACCGAGCGCATCGACGGCCACAAATTGCGGCGTGAGATTGAGCGCGGGCAACGTGTTATCCAGCGTCACATTCGTATGCATGGCCGTTGCGGCATCGTGACTCGACGTGTCTTGATACGAAAGGGTAACGATGTAGCTGCCATCCGGGATGGAAGTGGCGGTACTGCCCGCGATGGCGCCGCCGCTGGTCGCATCCAGCACCTGCAGCGGATTCAACTCGAAAGAGCGGGGCCCCGCGACCTCCTGGGAAGTTCCCAGCGTGAGCACGATCGGGGTATTGGCGCCAGCGGCGAAAGTGAGCGTGACGCTGCCCGGCTTGGCCGCTTCCTTGAGGTCGAATTCCACCGTCACATTCAGGTGGGTGAGCGAGTTGGTTTCGGGTCTGGTGAGCGTCGGGGTGAGGGTAGTCCCGCCGACGGTGTCGAAGTCGAAATTGCCGGTCTGCCGGATGAGGCCGCTGCTGCCATTGAAGTAGCCGCCGGCGATGAAGCCGAGCGCGCGCAGCTGTCCTTTGGTATTTGCGAGATTGAGGCCGGTGATCTGCCAATCCGCCGTCGTGCCGACGCGAGTGCCGGTGCCGAGCGCGGTCCAGGTTGCGCCGTTGTCGAGGGAACGTTCGAAGAGTACGCCGGTAATTTCCGGTGCCGAGCCACCGCGCTGCCACACGGCGGTCGCGGCATCGGGCGCGGACACCGAGCCAGTCGCGGCATCGTTTTGGAGCCGGGCGAAGAACGAACGATTCGTCGGCGCCGGGGCGCCATTGGGCTGCAGTGCGGTGAAAGCGCCCGCAATCTGCACGCTCCCGTCGCCCTGTAGCGTCACGCCGAGGATCCCACCGCCCGAGACCGGGTTGGGATTGAAACTGGTTTCAGGCGTTCCGTTGGCGGTGCAGCGTGCGATGTAGCGGAGGTTATTGCCCTGCACCGTTTCGAAGCCGCCGACGAGGATGATCCGGCCATCCGCCTGTAAAGCCACGCTGCCCACTTCGCTGCTGGCGTCGGGATTAAACCCGAGGTCAACCGTGCCGTCGCTATTGACCCGCGCGATACGATTGCGCGGGGTGGCCGCGGGCTCGCTGTTCGGCTGGAGCGATTCGAAATCGCCGCTGAGCAGCACCTTTCCATCTGCCTGCTGCCGGAGAGAGAAGACGCGCAGACTCGGGTGCGGATCGAAATCCATATCCACGGTGCCGTTGTCGTTCACGCGGGCGCAGTTGACGCGCGCCACCGGCGAACCGGCTTCATTCGGATCAAGCGTACTGAACAATCCGCCAAACAGCACCTTGCCGTCGCCCTGCACGGCCGCGCCAAAGACATAGCCATTTGGGTTCGGGTTGAAGCCTGCATCGAGGGTCCCGTCGGCCTTGAGCCGGGCGATGCCGCGGTGCGTCGCCGATTGAAGCGAGGTGAAATTGCCCCAGACCAGCACCCGGCCATCGGCCTGCACCGCGAGGCCATAGCCAAAGCCGCCATTGGCATCGAAGCCGACCTCGCCCGGTTGCAAATCGAAGCTGGGGTCGAGCGAGCCGTCGGCATTGAGCCGCGCAAAATAGCGGATCGCCGTGGGCGTGGGCGAACCGGCCGGCTGCAATTCGGTGAAGAAACCGGCGAGCAGGATTCGCCCATCGGGCAGGACGGCCACGGCATTGACGCGGTTATTCGGGTTCGGATCAAAAGAGGAATCGACCGTTCCGTCGATATTGATCCGGGCGACGTTGTTGCGCGGCACGCCGTTGATCGAAGTGAACAGTCCGGCGAGGATGATCTTCCCATCGGGCTGAGTTGCCGAGGCGATCACGAAATTGCCCGCGGCATCGGCAACCAGCGAGTCGAGATCGCCGGGTGCCGCGTGCCCGCAGGGGGAAGTGAAGCCGAGCGTGAGAGTCAGGAGCGCGGCAAGGACAGCAAAAAGACGACGCGTTTTCATAGCGGTTTTGAGAGACCGGTTTTGAGGGGGTGGATTTTCGCACGCCCTCCCCACAAGGGTGCGCAAAGGAAGCTTAGACTCCCGCCCCCGGACGCCAATGTTAAAAATCGGGGGGATGTGCTGAAGATCTGGACCGGTTTGCACCCGTCATCGGCCCATGAGGGCAAGTCGATCGCCCCAAGGAGCACCAATTCCCGCTTGCCCGAAGCACCCGCCCTTCGCTGGCGCTTTTTTTCACCCTACTCAGCCACGGCAGAGTGGCGAGTCGCCCTGCGTTCCTCCACCTCACGGGCACTCTGCCTGCTTCCCGAAACGCTCTCCGTTTTCAGGTACTCGTCCCTTTTGCAGACCCCAGGCTAAACTCATCCCCCGCCCCAATCACTCCGACCGGCCCCCGCTCTGCCCATGCGCCCCCGCCTCCTCGTGGCCACGCTCTTCGCCACCGCCCTCTGCTTCAGCACGCCAGCCCCCGCCTCCGAATGGCAGGCCACCCTGCTCGGTTTCAAAATGGTCATCCCCGACGAAGGCTGGTCGTCCGCCAAACCGAACCAGCCCAACCTCCGGATCGCCCGCAAAAAGCCGGACCTCACCCTGTTTGCCTTCAGCGCCAACCCGCTCACCGCGCAAGTGGCCGCCAGCGTCGCCCAGTCCCCGGAAACCGCTGAAAAAATCATGCAATCCATCGTGGCCGCCGCCAACGAGCAATACGCCAAAGCCCGTGGCAAAGAAGGAACGATCCCCACGCAGAAGACCACCGTGGACGGCGTCCTCGCCTATCGGTTTCTGGCCCCGCCCGTCGCCTATCCCAACAACCTGACCTTGCATACGGAATTCATCCTCTGGGTGCACCGTGGCCACATCCTGAGCCTGACGCTCATCAGCCCCGGCATCCCCGCCGCCGAAAACCCTGAGCTGGCCGCCCTCGTGAAGAGCATTCGGCTGGAAAAGCCCTGACCCCAACTTCCCCCGCCATGCGCTCCATCGGCATCGCTGCTCTTCTCCTCGCCACCAGCTTCATCGCCAACACTCACGCCGCCGAGTGGGAAGCCACTCTCCTCGGCCTCAAGATGAACCTGCCCGATTCCCCGGGCTGGGGGCCTTTCAAATCGTCCGACAAGACCGAGCGGGTTGGCCGCCAGAAAATCGGCCAATCGATGTTCGCCCTCAGCGCCAGGGCCTTTACCCCAAAAGAAAATGCGGGCCTCACCGGCGACAAGGCCGATCGACTCCTCCAAGCCGTGACCGACATCCTCACGATCCAGTCCGACGCCACCAGCGAGCCGCAAAAAACCGTGGTCGACGGCATTCCCGGCTATCGAGTCATCCCTCGCCCCAAGCAGATGAGCAGCGGCAAGATCCATGGGGAAGTTCTCTTCTGGATCCATCGTGGCCACCTTTTTACCCTCACGCTCGGCAGCAACAACGTGCCCGTCGCCGAAAACCCCGAGCTGACCGCCGTCATCCAGAGCATCCACCTGGAAAAACCCTGACCTTCTCCCTCCCCTCGGCTCCGACTCTCTCTCTCTTTCCTCACGCCATGCGCCTCACCCTCGCGACCGCCACTCTCCTCTTCACCACCCTCTTTGCCCCCAACACCCACGCCGCCGAGTGGGAAGCCACTCTCCTCGGCCTCAAGATGAACCTGCCCGATGCGCCCGGCTGGGGCCCATTCAAGTCGGCCCAGCCCGACGCCCGCATCGCCCGCCAGAATGTGGGCAGCGGATCCCTGTTCGTCCTCACCGCCCGGGCCATTCCGGACAAATTCCGCGCCGAGTTCGCCGCGAATCCAAAGGCGTCCGAGACGGTCCTGCAATCCATGGTCCAGGGCGCCACCCGCAATCCGGCCGCCGCAAAAACGGTGCCCGAGAAAACCGCCATCGACGGCATCCCCGCCTACCGTCTCCCCTCACCCCCCACCACCAAAGATGGCCACAGCGTGTACAGTGAAATCGTGTTCTGGGTTCACCGGGAGCATCTCTTCTCCCTGAACCTCATGAGCACCAGCGGCCCCGTCGCCGAAAACCCCGAGCTGATCGCGCTCCTGCAAAGCATCCGCCTGGTGAAGCCGTAGGGCTGCCCACCTGATCGACTCGCGACCGACCTGGGAAGCGCCCCGGAGATTAGACTCGAAAGCCGAAGCCCGAAACGGACCCGCGCCGGCCCCGCCGAAGACGAAATCGGCGAGGGAAATTTTGCCGTGCTGAGACGAAGGTACTCCGCCCTTTTCGGATTTCGAATTTCAGCTTTCGAGTTTTCTCCGCATTTGGCGCTTCGAGTTCGTGTTTCCCAAGCTTGTCGCCACCACGCCCCCGCGCTACCTCCCCGCCATGTCCCACCGCGCCTCGCTCCTCCTGCTCGCGACCGTCCTTGCTCCTCTCGCTGCGGCCCACGCCGCCGAAGCTCCCGCCGTCCCCGCCAATCTCACCGCGGAAAATCTCCCGGCCATTTCCGACGAACTCCGCAGCGACGCCGGCCGTTACCTCGAATTTCGCTCCGCCCTCTTCCAGGATTGGCTCCCGGGCAAACGTAGCCTGCTCATCACCACCCGGTTTGCCGATACCCGCCAGGTGCACCTCGTGAAAATGCCCGGCGGCGCCCGGCAACAGCTCACCTTCGGCCAGGAACCCATCCAGGGCCTCACCGTGCAACCGAAGGCCGGCAAATGCTTCGTCTTCAGCCGGGACACCGGCGGCGGGGAAAACTTCCAGCTCTTCCGCTACGACCTCGCCGATGGCCGGATCACGCTCATCACCGATGGCAAATCGCGCAACACCGACGCCTCCTGGTCACGCGACGGCAAACTGCTCGCCTACACCTCTACCCGCCGAAATGGAAAGGACAACGACGTCCGCGTCCTCGATCCCTACGCGCCGGAAAAAGACCGCGAACTCTTCCAGGTCACCGGCGGCGGCTGGAGCATCGCCAGCTGGTCGCACGATGGCAAACACCTGCTCCTGCACGAGTACCTCTCGATCAACGAAAGCCGCCTGCACCTGCTCGATCTCGCCAGCGGCAAAGCCGAGCTGCTGACTCCGCCCGGCGCGGAAAAAGTCGCCTGGGGCACCGCCACCTTCACCGCCGACGATCTGGCCGTGCTCGCGCTCAGCGACCAGGGCAGCGAATTCGCCCGGCTTGTGCGGCTCGATCTCGCGACCAAGGCCACCCGGGTACTCAGCGCAGATTTCCCCGGCGATATCGAGGAGTTCGATCTTTCCGAAAACGGCCGCCGCCTCGCCATCGTCACCAACGAAGACGGCGTCAGTATCCTGCGCATTCTCGATCCCGAGACCGGCGCCGTGCTCACCCAGCCGAAACTCCCCCTCGGCGTGCTCGGCAATGTGAAGTGGCGCGAAGACAACCGCACCCTCGGCTTTTACCTGAACTCCGCCACGTCGCCCACCGACGCCTGGTCGCTCGATCTCGCCACCGAGCAACTCACCCGCTGGACTGAAAGCGAAACCGGCGGCCTCGATGCCCGCAAGTTTTCCACGCCCGAACTCCTCCGCATCGGCTCCTACGACGGCCAGAAAATGAGCGGCTTCCTCTTCCGCCCAAACGCCCAGCGCTGGCCGGGCAAACGCCCCTGCATCGTTGTCATCCACGGCGGCCCCGAGGGCCAGTCGCTGCCCACCTTCCAGGCCCGCTACAACTACTACCTCGAAGAACTCGGCGTCGCCCTCTTCTACCCGAATGTCCGCGGCTCCACCGGCTTCGGCAAAACCTTCCTCACCCTCGACAACGGCTTCAAACGCGAGGACAGCGTCCGCGATATCGGCTCCTTCCTCGATGTCCTGGCCAAAGACCCCAGCCTTGATGCCGCACGCTTCGCCGTCATGGGCGGCAGCTACGGCGGCTACATGACGCTCGCTTCCATGATCCACCACGGCTCGCGCTTCCGTTGCGGCGTCGATATCGTGGGCATCTCGAACTTCCTCAGCTTCCTCAAAAACACGAGCGACTACCGCCGCGACCTCCGCCGCGTCGAGTACGGCGACGAACGCGACCCGGCCATGGCCGAGCACCTCGCCAAAATCTCGCCCACCGCCCGCGCCGCCGAAATCCGCCAACCCCTCTTCATCGTCCAGGGCAAGAACGACCCGCGCGTCCCCGTGACCGAAGCCCGCCAGATGGCCGCCGCCGTCCGCTCCGCGGGCGGCACCGTCGCCTACCTCGAAGCGGCCGACGAAGGCCACGGTTTCGCCAAAAAAGCCAACGCCGACTACGAGTTCCTATCGACCGTCCAGTTCCTCAAAGAGCACCTGCTGAAATAGGCCCAGATCACGCACTGCTGTCACCCCGTGGTTCAAGGGCCGCGTGAACCACGGGCTGACAAGCGGACGATCTCCTGAAAAAACCGGGCTTACTTCACCGGCACCAGCTGCAGGCCGTCCACCACCACGTAGCCGTTCGTGCCGGTGTTCGACACGGTCACGGTCACGGATTTCCCGGCGGGCAGGGTGAATTTTCCGAGCGAGAACTCGTTCGTCTTTCCGCCCTGGCGTTCGTTCACGGTCACGGTCTTCGCTTCGCCGCCTTCGGCTTGAATCGTCACGGGCACGTTCGAGGCGCGGTTGTTCAGCGGCGGGTAGAGCAGGAAAAGTTCGTACTCGCCGGCATCCTTCACTTCCGGGCGGAAGGTCGCGCTTTTTGTGCCCTGGTCGGCTCCGCCATCGTGGCGATACCCGTCGCCCACCGAGCGCGATGTCGTGGAGTACGCCCACTCTCCTTTGTACTCGGCCTGGGTGTCGTCGAGTACGATCCCCGGCAGATCCTTGATCGGGATATTCGTCACCGAAGTGCGCGCGGGGCCGGACCACGTGAGGACCTGGCCATCGGCGGTGAGCCGCTCGCGGAGCTGGTTGTACGCGACATGTTGCACCGTGGTTTTGCCATCGATCGCGAGCACGGCCGCGCTCGCCGCGCTCTGGCCCATGATCATAAAGACCGGCTCCATGCGGATGCTCCCGTACGCGATGTGCGACGCCGCGAGGCACACGGGCACGAGCAGATTTTCCGCCTGCGCCGCCTTCGGCACGATCGAGCGATACGAGACCGGGTACGGCCCATTCACGCCCACCTGCACGTCGCCTTCGTTGCGCACCACGCCACCCTGCACCAGGCGTTGGCAGTTGTGGCTATCCATATTGTACGCGCCGAGGCCCACGGAATCGTCGGCCCTCCGCTGCCAGCGGCAATCGGCTTCGGTCATCACGTAGTCGGAAATCATCCGGCGCGCCTCGCGCACGTACATCTGCGAGGGGAAGTGGCCGGTCTCGGGAAATTCATCCTTGGCCAGGCCCCATTTGTTCACCCCATCGCGCAGGCTCTGCGGCACGCGCGGGCTGGTGGCGAGGAAATAGAAGAAGCCTTTGATGTAATCCTCGTGCTGCTTCCAGATCTTCTCGCGCTCGGCGTAGGTGCCATCGGGATAACCGTAGTTTTCCCCGATGAAATCGGTGCTGATCGGCCCGTTGTTATTCGTATCCGTCTTGTCGTTCGGCATCGGCGTCGGGTTCGAGAGGATGCCTTTCAGCGGCTGACCGCTCTTCTCCATCGCCTCCACATACCGCGCGAGGACCTCGTAGTTTTTCTCGTCGTAAGTCTTCGGCTTCAGCGCGGTCCACGGGATCTGGTTTTCCTTCGTGCGCGTCATGCACAGGCGGAAATTGTAGGCCTGCACGGCCTTGTCGCCGTCGCCCGGTTTGCCGCCATCGCCCGGCTGCACGTAGCGGATCAGGCCGCTCGAGGCATCGCCCGGCTTCACGTACGGATCGACGTCGACGGTGAACTGATGATGCGGCGTCTCCCCGCGCACGCCATTGATCACCTCGCCGTAGGTCGCGTTCGCTTCGCGGCCCACGTGATAACTCACGCCCGCCTTCGCCATCAGGTCGCCTTCGTAGCTGGCATCGATGAAGATTTTCCCGCGATACGTCCGCCCGCTTTCCGTGGTGAATTCCACGATCTTCGCGCCGTCTTTCTTCACGCTCTTTAGCTTTTCGCCGAGGTAAAACGGCACCTGCGCTTCCTTCAGCCAGCGCTGGTAAATACCCATCGCCACGCTCGGCTCGAAGGTCCACTTCGTCGGCTTGCCGGTCTTTTCCACCAGCGGATCCTTGCCCTTTTCCTGGCCCGAGGTCAGCGCGACGGAAGTCTTCGGCTGCTCAAATTTCCATGCTTCCGGCTTCTCGTAGTGCGCCGCGATCTGTTCGTAAAATTCACGCGCGATGCCGCCGATCGCGGCTTTGTTCCCGATATCGGTCGCGCCGAGGCCACCGGTGGTCAGGCCGCCGAGATGTTTCGTCCACTCCGCGATCACCGCGGTCTTGCCCTGGCGTTTCGCCTGGATCGCCGCCGCGACGCCGCCTGACGTCCCGCCGAAGATCACGATATCGGCTTCGATGACTTTGCCGGAGGCAGCGCCAGCCGCGGGTTTCTTCGCACCAAAAGCCGTGGCACCGGAGAGGCAGAGAACGAGGAGGAGTCGGGGATTCATCCGCGCAGGCTTGCCGAGACTCCGCGCGGGTCAAGCGCCACCAAAGCCTCGGAAACTTTCGTGTCCAAAACCGCTCTCCTCGGACTCACTGCTTTCCGCTGGCCGCGCCCGGGGAAGGCAGTCAGTGTTTCGTGTTTTTTTCGCACCCGCAGCATGGGCCGCAAATCCAAACGACGTCATCATCACCCCCCATCGAAGAAGCCGGAGCCGCCCAAGAAAGCGGCGCCCGCACCGGCTCCGGTTGTTGCGGCTGCCGTCGTCCCGCCTGCCACGTCGGAGCCGGCCACTCCCAGTAGTAGCACGCCTCCACCCCCGCCCTCTCCTCCCGACCCGCACCAGACGCTGCGCCGCCTGCGCCGGGACGAGTGCTTCGGCGCCCGCTTTCACCTCCGCCGGCTGCTCGGCAAAGGCGCGCACAGCGCGGTCTGGCTCGCGCACGATGCTGCAGAAGATCGCGAGTGCGCGTTGCAGATTCTTTCGTCCGCCTACGCCGCCGATCCGAAAATCCGCGCCGCCCTCGAGCAAGGCATCGCCCAGCAGCGCACGCTCGAGCATCCCAATATCGCCCGGCTTTTCGCGCTGATCGAAGACCCCGAGCGCCAGCTTCTCGCCATCGCCGGTGAACTTGCCCCCGGCCGCAGCCTCACCGCGCTGCGCCAGGAGCAGCAGCCGCAGCGCTGGTTCGAGCCCGCGCAAATCGCCCCCTGGCTCGCTGCACTCTGCCGCGCCCTGGCCTGCGCCCACACCGAGGCGAAAGCCACGCACGGCGACCTCAAGCCCGGCCACCTGCTGCTCGATGAACATGGCCAGCTCAAGCTCATCGACTTCGGGATTCCCGCGCTCGGCAGCAGTGTCGTCGTGCACGCCGTGCCCGATGAAACCAGCGGCACCCCGGCTTATCAAAGCCCCGCGCAACTTCGCGGCGAACCACTCTCGCCCGCCGACGACCTCTACGCGCTCGGCGTCACGCTGTACGAACTGCTCACCGGCAAACCGCCCTTCCTCGCGGCCAGCGCCGGTTATCAACTCCACCAGATCCTCACCCAGCGTCCGCCAACGATCACCGAGCGCCGCCAACAACTCACCGGCCTCAACGCGCCCATCGCCCCCGAGTGGGAGGAAACCATCGCCGCCCTCCTTTCCCCCGAACCCGCGGACCGGCCCGAGGCCCTCGCCCTCGTCGCCCGCCTGAACCTCCCCGCCGAAACACCCGCCGCACCCAGCCCGGCCCCGGCACCTGCCACAGAAGCCCCCGCACCCGCACCCGCCGTCCCCGAAGAAAAATTGTCCGCCCTCGCTCCCACGCTCGAAACGCTCCCGGCCACTTCCCCCACTGCCGCTCCGGCGGACTCCCCTACTCCGAACCCTTCCACAAACAGCCCCTGGCTCGCCGCGGCCGGCTGGACCTTCGGCCTGCTCGCCCTCGGCGTACTCGGCTGGTGGTTCGCTCAGGAAAAACCGCGCGCCGCGCAGGCGGCTCCGCTGCCGACTTCGGCCACGGCCGCTTCCGCGACCGCGACCGCCGCCCCGTCAGTTCCCACGCCGCGCATCATCAATAATCTTCCCGCGCTCACCAATAGCCTCGGCATTCGCCTCGTACCGCTGCCCGGCACCCAGGTGCGCATCGCCATCTGGCCCACGCGGGTGCGCGATTTCGCCGCCTTCGCCGACGCCACCCAGCACCGGTCCGGGCGTTGGAAAAATCCCGGCTTCGAGCAAACGCCCGATCACCCCGTGGTCAATGTCTCGTGGCATGACGCCGTCGCTTTCTGCCAGTGGCTCACCCGCACCGAACGCGAGCAGGGCAGGATCGCCGCGACCGAAAGCTACCGCCTGCCCACCGATGCCGAGTGGAGCCGCGGCGTCGGCCTGCCGGTGGAAGAAGGCACGACGCCGGAGCAGCGCGACATCGGCGTGCCCGACGTTTTCCCCTGGGGCAAACAATGGCCGCCGCCGCATGGCGCAGGCAATTACTCCGGCCAGGAAGCCGAGTCCGACACCACCATCCGCGGCTACGAGGACGGCTTCATCTGGACCTCGCCCGTCGGCAGTTTCCCCGCCAACGCCTTCGGCCTTTACGACATGGGCGGCAATGTCTGGCAATGGTGCGCCGACGCCTGGAATCCCACCTCCGACGACAAAGTCGCCCGCGGCGCCTCCTGGTACAACGGCTCCGTCCGCCTCAGCCTCCTCTCCTCCTGCCGCGTCCACGCCTCCACCGATTCCAGCCGCGACAACTTCGGCTTCCGCATCGTCCTCGCGCCGGAAAAAGAAGCACACGACTAAAGCGGTTTCAGAGCGGCGAGTACTCGTTGAACGCCTCCCCGCGTCGGCACCACGGAGAGGCGCACCGCGCGCTTCGCTGGAGTAAACGACCCGCCCCAGGGCACTTCGACTTTCAACGCCTCCCGGTCCAGAAACCGCAGCGCAGCGAGTGCCAGGTTCTGAGTCGCCGCTGCCACCTCACTCCGCACCGCCGGATCGGTCAAAAAACTCGCCGATTTCGGCCTCCCCCATTTCCTCAAGATGCCGTTTGCCCTGAGACAGGATGAAACGTCCAATCCAGTCCGAATAGGCCCGCTCCGTCCGCAGAGAACAATGACGCACGCGAATGGCCGCCTGCACGCGGTCGAGAAGTCTGGGCTTGCCGGGCGAAGGCGGAAGGCCTGAATTAGCCGACATGTTGTCGGTTAACCCCTTCCCTCTCTCTGTGGCGAGTCTGATTAGACGACAACCTGTCGCTTTATTCTACGACACTTTGTCGTCTACTTCATGTTAGGCGCTGCTACTTTTTTTCCGTGAATGAAGAAATTCCTTCCCTTCCTACTTGCTGGGATCATCGCCGAGCTGCCAATACTCCTAAGCGAGTTGACGCAGACACACGCCGGACGCGGGGACGGCTTCGGAACGGTTGGCGTCGTATCACTTTTCTACGGGATCATCCACTTGCCGGTTTACGCGCTTATTCTGTTATTGCGAGTCCCAGAGCCTTACCACTCGCTGGCGATTTATCCACTCGGGAGCCTGTTTCTCGCCGCCGTGTTTTGGTCCTTTGTCCGTTTCTTTATCGCGCCCTACCGTACCAAAGCTAACAAAGAGGCACAGCCTAACACCGATGGCCGCAACGCCTAACCAGGCGCTGCAGCGAACGATTCCAGGCAGTCACGCCGGCTGCTTGCGCAGCCGCCGCGCCAGCCTTCCATCGTCGCTGAGCTTGAGGTCGTTAGGCGTCGCTACGCGCGTCCCTTAATCTAACCGGCATGAAGACCGCCGAAATCCCGCGTGAATGGTTAGTCGAGTGTCTTGCTTCATCCGACATCGTCGAAGCGACGCGTTGCGAACTTCGCTACATGCGACTCGGCGACGAAGAAGCCGAGGCGTTACTCACCAACATTTCACCTTCGTTCCGAACGAAGTGGCGCGAGTTTATCGGGCTTATGTTGGCAGACGACCAACTTTGGTATTTCCGCAGCCCGCTTTCCACCTGGAATGACTTCTCCGGCCGCTCCGGTTTCGCTATCGTGCGGGGCGGCAACCCGATTTCATCGCTCATCTCATGCAAGAGTTAGCTCCAACACCCGCAACGCCTAACCATGCGCTGCAGCGAACAGGCTCCGCGGTCACGGCACCTGCGACAGACCACCGCCGCTTTTCCACCTACCGGCAGGTGCCGCGCCCGCTCCGCCTGTCGCTGAGCTTGGGGTCGTTAGGCGACTCTCGCGCATGAGGCAACCAAACGCGCACATTCATGAGTCCATTTTGTTTCACATATCGATGCACTCAGTGTGACTTTCATTGGGCCACCGGATGGTCGCATCAACTTTTTGGCAGTTTTGCGTTTTGTCGGCAGTGCTCAGAATTTCTGCTAATACGTTCCCAAATATCCGAATGGGGACCGATCCACGATGAGCGTCTCCAACTCTTTCGCTTCGTCCCAGAATCGGTCGAGGGCTGGTGTCCGACCCCGGTATTTTTGCCATCTTTCACCGGAAGTTCCAAACCTTCCGAAGACGAGTATCGCGCCTTTCTTTCGTCTGTTCTTCCGATCGTTGTTTGCCCCGTATGCGATATGAGGGGTGGCATTTCTTTTGCGCCTGATCGTGACGAAATATGTCCCCGCTGCCATAATGGGCACCTATTCGAAAGCGGACACTTCATACCATGAACCAGACGTCGCCTAACCATGCGCTGCAGCGAACGCGCTCCGCTGTCACGGCGGCTGCTTCCAGCCTCCGCCTTTCCCCCACCGCGCAGCCGCCGCGCCAGCTCCGCGCGTCGCTGAGCTTGGGGTCGTTAGGCGGCCAAGCCACCGTATGAAGACGAGTGTTCTGGAACTTGAAAAGCGACTGGGGATTCCCCTGCCAGCGGACTATCGGCACTTCCTTGTTGCTCATCGCGAGAGTTTGCTCGATTACGCTCGGCTTTTCATTCCACCGCGTTCAGGTGTCATCGATTCGCTTCTGACCGCCGATGAGATTCTGAAGAATGATGATCAGAAGCAGATTGGCATCCCGGAAAAGTCTCTGATGCACATTGGCGGGAATCTGATGGGCGGTTACCTTTACCTGAAGTTTTCCGATGACGCTTTTGGGCAGATCCATTACATGGAGAACTACGAGTTTCGGGAGCAGTTCCCTTCCTTTTCAGCATTTTTAGATGAGACACAACCAGAAGCCGCCTAACCATGCGCTGCAGCGAACGGCTCCGGCTGTCACGCTGGCTGCTCCGCCGTCTTCGCCCGCGCAGCCATCGCGCCAGCCTCCGCCGTCGCTGAGCTTGGGGTCGTTAGGCCTAATTCCGTAATGCTGCATCTGGACCATCCAATTTATTCCGGATCCGAAGAGTTCTGGTTAGCGACGGACGCAATCGAGGATGAACATCTGCGTAGCTTCGTTGCGGAGCACAAAACACAATTTCTGCGGCGTGCGATGGAGGTACTAAAACAATATTTGACGTCCGAAATCTGCGGTGCCGGTTCCACCGAGCCCGACTTTCTGGTTCGGCCCTGGCAGGACGAAAAGAGTGGATTCTCAGTCTACATCACCCTTCGGTTTGATTCATCGAGCCGCGCAGACAGTGACAGCTGGTGGGTCATTCTTGGATGTCCCCACCCGTTTGATGATCGGATGCCGAATGGATTGAAATTCAATGTCTGGAGTTTTGGATGGTTTTGCCAGTGAATGCTTTTTCTTCGCAGTGGTTCCAAACATGGCCTAACCAAGCGCTGCAGCGAACGCGCTCCGCTGTCACGGCGGCTGCTTCCGGCCTCCGCTTTGCCGCCACCATGCAGCCGCCGCGCCAGCTTCCGCGCGTCGCTGAGCTTGGGGTCGTTAGCCGTCGCTCGCGTCCCGTGAGAACGAAAGCCAAAGAACAACGGATTCCAGATGCCATCGCCCCGTGGCAGGTTGTCGTTAGCCGTATGCCTCTCGACCATCTATTCACCGAGGCAGGCCGCACAGCCCACGTTCGCGGGAAGTTCCTTACTCCGGCAGCAGTTGAGTCCTTGCTTCGGGCGTCCCGCGACTACCGACTTGTCGAGGCACAGATGGGAACGCAGTTGCGTTGGTATCCCCGAGGCGACTACGGCTTCTGGTATCACCGCGCCCGCCCGCACGCCGCCGACCCAAACAAACGCATCTCACTCGATGACTTTCCAGATGCCATGTTCTATTTCGTTTCGGAGTGGCACGACTCCGCGAGCGGCGAGCGCGTCTTACTGTATGAGGAGCACCACTGAAACACCCGCAACGGCTAACCAAGCGCTGCAGCGAACAGGCTCCGCCTGTCGCTGAGCTTGGGGCCGTTAGGCGATGCTCGCGTCTCGTGAATCATGGGCTATGACATCCAAGCCATCATCAAGCACCCAATCTGTGCTTGAGGCTCATTCCGTCCGCTTCGCGTCGGCGGTTGTCGCTCCGCTGGCTTTTGGCTTTGCGCTCATTCCCATCACCGACGAGTTACTCGACGAGGTTGGAGCGTCTGGAGACAGCGGCCGGTTCTACAAGTTTACTCCAGCCGTCGCCGAGTGGCTTGGCGCCATCTCCGCATCGGCACCCGCGGCGTATGTGGAGGCAGAGTATTTCGGCGGCATTGGCGGCCAGGGCGCTGTCGTGTGCTCCCACGGCGCGCAGATTCTCGCGCCCATCCACGAGGCCGACGCCATCAACATCGCTCTCCGCCTTCTCGGCATTTCTCGTGGCACGTCTCACGACGAGTTCGAGGCTGTTGGTTTGCCGCGACATCGCGGCACCAGCGGCTGGCTCGACGACGCAATTCCAAATGACCGCAACGCCTAACTATGCGCTGCAGCGAACAGGCTCCGCGGTCACGGCACCTGCGGCACTCCACCACCACCTTGCCACCCATCGGCAGGTGCCGCGCCCGCTCCGCCTGTCGCTGAGCTTGGGGTCGTTAGCCGTCGCTACGCGCATCCCGTGAACGAACGATGAACAGATGGGCTCAAATTTCCAATCCCAAGCTCGCAAAGCTCGTCATCCTTTCGCCCCTCCATCGCATCGCGCTCACGCCTTCGGTTCGTGCGTCATGTGCTTCGCCTTTCTCACCGGCCAGTCATACACCGCCACAGACGCACGACTGGCCAGTCGCTTCGGTTATGCCACCCGCCGCGAAGCCACCACCGAACAACTCCTTGCCGCGCTCGACGCCTTGGAGATTGAGCGCAATCAGTTCCTCCAGCGTCTCGCAGCTTTCGCCCGGCATCGCATCACCCGCAAGCACCGCGGACAGAGAGCCCCAACCAGCGCCGAGTTTGCCTTGCTTTATGCGCCCCCTTTCGCCAAGCCAACACCGAAAGGCCGCAACGCCTAGCCAAGCGCTGCAGCGAACAGCTCCGGGCGTCACAGCCTGTGCTCCCACCGCGTCCAACCGGCCAGCCACCGACCCTTTGACCACGCCCACCGCTCTGCGGCCCACCCCCAGCCGCCTTCGCCCGCACAGGCTGCGCCGCCCTCCGCAGTCGCTGAGCTTGGGGTCGTTAGGCCGCTTCACGCGTCATGAGTAACGAGCGCATTTCTCTCGCAGACATTCTCGGGCCGTGGGTCGAGCCTGATTGGCAGAGCGGGTTGATCGAGCGTTGTCGGAACGCGTGGACCACGCCCTTGCCGGAGTTGACGAATAAGCAGCTCGCGACACTATTACGGCAGAGATTTGCAGTGGAGCATCTGCTCCCGATTGCGCAGCAGCGGGTGCGCGATGGTTTCGACGATGACACAGAACTATCAGACGGAGAGCTTGAGAGAGCGATTGAGCATGCGAGTAACGCGGCCTAACCATGCGCTGCAGCGAACCCGGCGGGAGCGTCGCGGTTGCAATCGTTGCGTCCCGTGGGCCGGGTCGCTGAGCTTGGGTCGTTAGGCGCATGAGAACGCATCGAGTAATCCACGGTTTAGCGATCATATCGCTGTCGGCAGTCGCCCTGATGAGCATCGTCGGCAGTCTGCGCCGGTTTCCCGGAACACCTACGGTCGTCCTCGTCCTCACTCCAATCTTCGCCATCGCAATTTGGTCTTGGCTCATCTGGAGAATCTGGCAGCGCCCTCGCCAATGGGGTCTCGGAGTCGGCATCTTTCTTTTGCTCATGATTGGGTTCCAGACCTTTCTCTGGCGGCTCGCCGTCGCCAGTCCACGCCCCGACATCAGCGCTGAGAGCTACAGCACTTTCAGTTTCATCCTCTATGAGCTTCCCCTCTTGGTCGCGGGTGTATCCTGCATTCTGCTACGTTTCCGATATCCGAATGAACTCAAGCCGAGCACAACGTAATGCGCCTAACCATGCGCTGCAGCGAACTGCCCAGAGCGGCAGCCGCTGAGCTTTCTACGTTAGGCGTCATTTCGCGCCCTCTATAGTCCATGCCACTAAATTCCGAGACCCACGGAGTTCTTCGCCTCCAGTCCTTCGAGCAGTATGCTCGGATCAATCCCGAAGCGATTCGAGAACAGACCATCGCCTCGCTCGGCATAGGTCCAGCCCCATTGCCGCCGCCTATATCCGATTGGCCGCGTATCACTGAGAGCATTCGGCGCGGCACTCTTCACGTGCTCGCGGCGCAGACTCCCTCCTTGCGTGCGTCCCTCAAGTTCGACGTCAAAGCATCCGGCGTAGGCTCTTACCAAACTACGATTTCCGGTCGTTCCGACTCCGGCAGCGTCCTCAAAGTAACTCCGATCAATGACGACGAATTGAGTCAGCGCAACCTCGCCATGCTCAAACCATTTCCACTGCGCTTTACCGTCATCACTGCCAGCACCACCGATCGACAGCATACAAAGCAAATCTGGCTTATAGGCATCTCCTCGTTTCGCGACGTTCCGACGGACGAACTCAAAACCCAATGACGCCTAACCAAACGCTGCAGCGAACACGCTCCGGCGGTCACAGCCGCTGCTCCCTGCCACCTTCGCCCCCAGCCACCTATCACCCGCGCAGCGGCTGCGCCCGCCTCCGCGTGTCGCTGAGCTTGGGGTCGTTAGCCGTCGCTCGCGCATATGGAATCTGAGCCAGAACAAGAAAGACCAAGATGCACCTGCAACTGGCTCCACGACGCGGCAGCCAACCCAGAGATGCCGATCACGTTCAACACCGAGATGAACGAGTTCGAGTTACACGCCGGCAGAACAATCTGGGCGATATACTACTGCCCATTCTGCGGCGGGCGCGTCCCTGAGTCTCTCCGTGACACATTCTTTGCCATCATCCCGCCAGCGGAGGAGCAGCGTCTCAACGATCTCGCAGCGCAAATCACTTCGCGGGAGGATGCGCTTCGCATCTTCGGCGCGCCTGACCGCGAGCGCCATTCACTCACCTACCGCAACCTTTCCGATACCGCCGATGTCGTGGCACTCATCGACAACGGGGAGTGGCGCGGCGTCTATCACAACCGCAAAAACATCCGTCCGAAGGCTTCAACCGATGAAACCCCCAACGGCTAACCATGCGCTGCAGCGAACAGGCTCCGCGGTCACGGCACCTGCGGCAGACCACCACCGCCTTTCCACTCACCGGCAGGTGCCGCGCCCACTCCGCCTGTCGCTGAGCTTGGGGTCGTTAGGCGTTTCTACCCGTCGCGAGTAATGAGCGCTCGTTTTGCGATACCCTTTGGCCGCCGCCAGATATTTTTCACGCTTCTCGCTCTCTTGCTGCCTATCTGCGCGGTTTTGATTGCCCGTAACGCAGGCTTCGGCGCCGGAGGAATTCTCATTCTCTCCACTATTGTCGGCACCGCCTTTTTTGTCATAAGCGCTGGACGCGACAGATGCTTTTTCACCACCTTATTTACTGTCCTCCAATTCGTTATCTCCTTTGTTTTGGCGATCACAAATCTGGAAGCAGGCGAGAGATTGTTCGAGTCCGACATTCCTCTGATCTTCTCGCAAGTCTTTCTTTATCTGGTCATCTGTCCCATCGTCTTCGCTTGGGCTATTAACCGAATTCCCAAACGTGAAACTACCGACGCCTAACCAGGCGCTGCAGCGAACGACTCCGGGCTGTCACGCCGGCTGCTTACGCAGCCAGCGCGTCAGCCTTCCGTCGTCGCTGAGCTTGGGGTCGTTAGGCGTCGCTACGCGCACTCTATGAACCGAGCGATTCTAGCTCTCCTGTTCTCGGCGTCTTTCGCGATGGCGGATTTCACCGACGACCAGTATGCGGAGCAGCCAGACGGTCTCACTCGGATCACGGCTGCCGCAGAGAAGGAGGGCTCAGAGTTTCGGTCGTCCACTGACGGTCACATCTCTTACTACCTTCGCCGCGCCGAGTATATCGGCCCATGCGACGCACCTTTCGGCACGGTTCACGTCGCCCGCTTATTCTATATTCGCTCCGCCCCCAAAGGCTCGAAGAGTCCGGCACGCGGCCACACGTTCATCTTGTTTCTCGACGTGACTTTGCCATCCGTAGCCACTGGACCGTCGATTACACGCTCGGGCAACTCAGTGTCAGCGGGAGCAAACTCTTACTCGACGACAAAGAGCTATTCGATTTCACCCATCCTCCAGCGAGCGGCCACGTCGCAGCGGACGGAGCTATTCAGCCAACGCCGCAATGGAAATGACCGCAACGGCTAACCATGCGCTGTAGCGAACAGGCTCCGCGGTCACGGCACCTGCGACAGACCACCACCGCCTTTGCACTCACCGGCAGGTGCCGCGCCTGCTCCGCCTGTCGCTGAGCTTGGGGTCGTTCGGCGACATTCCGCCTGTCCTATAATGGACGCCCATAATCACCTTTCCAATCGAGCGAGGCCGCAGCCGTGCGTTTTCAGTCCTCCTTAGCCTGCTCGGCTTCGTCGGTGTTGGCATCGGTGGTCTTTGGCTCCATGTTGCCGTTCTGCCGCTGCCCATCGAGACGACCTTAGGCCTCATTGCTCGGTTTTTGTATTTCCTGCCGTAGCTTGGCCTACTTATTCATCTTCTCGGACGTTCATTCTTTGGCCCGTCTTCCGAGCTTTGGCAGGCTTCATTTACTTTCTGCTTGGCACCTTCCTTGGCTTTCTCGGTGGCTACTTTTTCTCGGGCGTTCTGGGTTGCATCGTCGGTGGCCTTACCGGCGTTCTACTTGGCCCCATCATTTTTTTCACCCGTCACCGACTCCAACCATGACGCCAGGGAGTCCGGTTGTTCTTCGATCTCCAGAGCCATCATCCGGCGTCGCCGCTGCCGGCGCTCGCGGGTGGAAGGCGGAATTGCCAATGACCTAAAAAGAACTGAAGGGTGCACCAGCATATACATCCGAATGGAGAACGCGGACCCGGAGTGGCCGTGAGGCGAAGAAGACCTACGATCGGAAGACAAAATACACCGCCCCGCACAGGCACAGTGCGGCCCAGAGGAAATCCAGCTTGATCGGCTGCTTCATGTAAAAGACCGCGAACGGCACAAACACGCCGAGCGTGATCACCTCCTGCAGGATCTTGAGCTTCGGCAGATCGAGCGCGGCAAACCCGAGCCGGTTCGCGGGCACCTGAAAGCAGTACTCGAAAAACGCCACTCCCCAGCTCGCCAGGATCGCCAGCACCAGCGGCTTCGACCCCAGATTCCGCAAATGCGCGTACCACGCAAACGTCATGAACACATTGGCGACGACGAGCAACAAAACGGACTTCAGCAGGACAGGCATAACTTGATGGCCCGAACGAGGCCGCAAAACCCAGGGGCGCGCAAGCCCCGCCATGCTGGGAATGTGGATTGAATTGCGCTCGTGCGGACGCATCCCGTTGGGCGAGACCGCCTCCCCAATCCGCAATCGCCTCTACTTCGCCCCCAGCGCGCTCAGCTCCGCCTTGGCCAGATGATATTCATGAAATTTCATCCCTCCCGTCGCGATGCATTTGCGCAGCCCATCGATCGCTCCGGCTTGATCCCCGGCGAATCGCTTTTTCATCCCGGCATAAAACCACGCCTCACAAAGCCGCTCCTTTTTCCCTTTCTCGTTCGATGCCCTGGCTGCGGCGGTAAAGAGTTCCGACTCTGCTAGCCGCCCCAGCAAAAAATCCCCTTTGAGTGAAGGCCAGTCCCCCAGCTTACCATCCTGCCCCGGGGCGAGATAAGCGGCCAGCTCCCGGTTCGCTGCCTCGGTCTCACCCAATCGGGTCTGGATCAACCAGACGTAAAAACAGGCATCGGCGGGATCTCGAAGCGTCCTTCCCTCGTAGCCGCAAACCTGGCGCCAATCCGCGAGAGCCTCCTTCCACTGCCGCTGCAGGCAAGAGACTAGTCCCCGTTCCTTGAGGGCTGCCACGCTTTTGGGGTTAAGTTCGAGAGCGTGTTGAAAATCCTCAAAAGCGCCTTCCAGATCACCTACGAATACCCGGGCCCTGCCGCGGAATACATAGGTGAGCGGGTTTCGCGGATCGAGTTCGACGCACCGGTTGCCATCCGCAAGCGCGCCGGAGCCATCGCCCGATTTGATCTTGAAGGAGCAGCGATTGAGGTAGGTCGAGCTGGAATTTGGATCGCATTCGATGGCTCGATCAAAATCCGCGACCGCCCCCTTCTCGTCGTCCTGCTCGTTCCGGATCTGCGCCCGAGTGACGTAGTACCCGCCATGCCGTGGATTCAATTCGATCGCCCGATTGATATCCGCCAGCGCTCCCGCCAAGTCGCCCTGCATCCTCCGCACCTGACTCCGGCTGTCGTAGCCTATCACATCGTTCGGATCGAGCTGGATCCCCCGGCTCAGATCCGCATCAGCCCCCGCCAGGTCACCCTGAAGCAGTTTCATCGTGCCCCGGCCTCGCAAGGCCGAGGAACTTTGCGGCTGCTTCGTAATCGCCTCATCCACCTCCTGAGCCTTACCGGACGCGGAAGTCCCCTTCGTCCGCCGGAAACGATCCACTGCACGCTCCTCCGCCAAGCTCAAACCCAGCAGCAAACCACCTAGCACTAGAGCAACCAACAAGAGACGATTCATGAACATTGGGGATTTCGAATTGCGGATCAGGGGAGCGATCTCACGGATCGGTGCGCGGATGCTGAAGTGAGAGCAATTCAATCCGCAATTCACAATCCGAAATCCGCAATCCCCAAAAAGGTGAAACCTCGCTCCAAGGCCGGGGAGGGCCTACGGAGCGAGGTTCCGGTTTTGTCCTGCTGGACTCCGATGACCGATCTATTTCGGGGTCACGGTCAGTGAGCCACTTTGGTTCAGGCCGAGGAAATAGCCGAGGCCGATCTTTTGCTTCTGGAAGACCACCCCGCGAATTCCCACGGCCAGCTGGTTACCCGGATGGACAAAGCTGCCGCTGATCTGCCCGAGCTGATTGTCGGGCAGCAGCAGCGCGTAATCGATGCCGTTGTTTTCGTACGAGCCGATCTGTTTCATGGTCGCCGCGAGCACCACGTTCACGAGCTCGGCATTCGCGCCGATCGTCGTGGCCACATTCAGCCCGTCGATGTTCAGCGCCTTGGTCAGGCCCTGCGCGCTGAGATTGCCATCGGCAAATTCCACCTGCGCATTGCCGTCGGCATCCGTCGCGGTGAGACCGGTCAGGACCGAGGTCGCCGGCGTCGCCGGGGGCAGCACGAACTTCGAGCCGATCAGGTCGGTCTTGATCCCCGCCCCCCAGCCCTGCGGATAGTACGTCGCCTTGGCATTCGCCGGCTTGTACCAGTGCACATTCAGCGAATGGAAATCGCTGAGCGTGGGGCGATCTTCAAAGATCGTCTCTCCGCTGATCGAACCCTTGCCGGCCGAGAGCGGTGCATAGAAGGGCAGATGATTCAGCTTCGAGAGCGCCGTCGCCACGGTGATCTTGGTGCCATCGGCCAGGCAGCCGGTGAAGCGGGCGATGCCCGACTTGCTCACCACCATGAGCCCGCACCCGTGGCCCTGCGGATACTGATCCGCGGCGAGCCCCTGGTCGGCCGGGCTCTTGGCCACGAAGGCGAAGGTGTACTTGCCGAGCAGGCTCGCATCCACATTGCGGAAAGGCGCCTTGGGATTCTTCTTCGAGGTGTAGAGGCGGCGGTTCGCATCGAGCACGGCAAACGGCGCGCTGCCATCGGTGATCGTGCCGCTGAGCTTGTCCGTGCCATTGCCCACATCGAGCTTCAGGCTCAGCGTGAGAGAGGATTTCTTCGCGCGCTTCAGCGTCAGCGTCGGTTTGCCCGCGCCTTTGCCAAAGTGCACCGTGCCGCCTTTATCGAAAGTGCCCGCCGTGCGGTACACCACGCTGCCCACACGGATCGTCGCGGTGAAGGCGCCCTTCTTGCCGATGACCACTTTCGCGAGGCCGGTCGTATCGTGGGTCGCGGTCACACCCGTGTCGGCCTGGACCAGGCCGTCGTAGGTGCCGAGTTCTTCGAGCCAGGTCGTCACCGCGATGTGGAAGATCACCGGCGCACTGGTATCCACGCCGCCGCCGTTCGTGCCGCCATCGTCGTGCAGCGTCACCGTCACTTTGGTCGAAGCCGAGGCCGTCGCCTTCGGGGTGAAGCTCAGCGTGCCATCGGCCGCGATCGAGGGAGCCATCGTGAAGATCGAGGGATCCTCCGCCACCACAGTGAAGGTCAGCACCTGGCCCGCTTCATCCGGCGCACCGGCGCTGATATTTTTCGCCCAGCCGGTGATCGTCTGTGCGCCCCCATTCTGCGCCGCGGAGACATCGCCTCCCGAGGTGAAGCTCGGCGCGCGATTCGCCACCAGCGCGTATTCCTCACCGCTGGCATAGCCTGCCGCCGCCGGGTTGCCCGCCGTATCGGCGATGCCCGTGCCGCTGCTCTTCAAGTCGAGGCGCAGCGTGCCGGTGCCGGTCACGCCGCCCACCGTCACGTCGTAGGTCGCACCGGTCACCGCATTCACGGTGCCGATCGTGCCCACTGCCGTGCCCGTGGTCGCGAGGCTGAAGTCGGCCGCATCCACCCCCGTGACCGTTTCCGCAAAGGTCACGCGGAAGGTCACCGAGGTGAGGCTCGTGGCGGAAGTCACCGGATTCTGCCGGACCAGCGAACCCACCGCCGGCGCGAGGCCGTCCACTTTCACCCCGCTGGTATTGAAGGTCACGCCGAGCCCGGCGCCATTGCCGGCTCCGTCCTTGATCGTGCCGTTGTTCAGCACGATCGCGCTGCCGACCGCGATGCCGTCCGCATCCGAGTCGCCGCTCTGCACGGTGTAACGGAAAGTCAGCGTGCTCGTGCCGCTGCCGCCGAACAGCGGAGCCGCCACGATCCCGCCATCGAGCGTGAGCGCGAGCGCCGGTGTGCCGCCCGTGGTGTCCACCGTCACCGGCTTCGAGAAGCTCACCGTGAAGTCGATCGTCTGCCCCGTCTTGTACGTGCCCGCGAGCGGCCCCGTGCCCCCCGAAATCACCGGCACCACGCCATCCACCAGGATCCCCGTGGTGTTGCCCACGTTATTCAGCGCGGTGTTAAGCGCGTTCAGCGCGGCATCGACGATCCCGCCGCCATTCAGATTCACATTCGAGCCCACCGCGATGCCGTCCCCATCGAAGTCCACGCCGGTGACCGTGTGACGGAAGATCAGGATATTCGTGCCGGTGCCGCTCACGTAATCGGCCGCGGTCAGCGTGCCACCGATCTGCAGCGGAATCTTCGGCAGACCGTCCACCGCCACCGGTTCCGAGAAGGTCACCACAAACTCCAGGGTCGAGCCGAGGGCATACGTGCCACCCGGCGGGGTCTGCACGCTCACGACGTACGGTGCGATGTCGTCGATGATCGTGAAATTCGCACCCGAGAAGCTCAGATCGTAGTTGCTGCTCAGCGCGAGCGAACCCTGCGTGATCGCATAAGCCCCCGGCGCTTCACCCGCCACACGGGCCAGCGCTCCGCTGATGCTCTCGCCATTGGCCACCGCCCCCGCCGTGACGGAATAGGTGAAGGTCGGATCGGCCTGATTCTGACTCTTCGTCTGCCCCGCATTCGCCGTCACGGTCACACCCATGGCGTTGATGTCGCCCGTGAGGCTCGGCACGCTCAGCAAATACTTGCCCGCCGCCGCACCCCCCAGCACCGCGCCGGAAATCGTCACCGCGATACCGGTGCCCTTGTCCTTGCTCGCATAAGTCGCGGTGCAGCCGGTCAGGTCGAGCGCCAGCGCATCATTGCCCACCACGCCGGAAAGGCTCACGCTGCTCGTATCCACGAGCGCCGTCGTCGTGCCATCGTAAGCCTTCGGCAACACTGTGAGGCCATTGATGGTGATCGCGCCTTTATCCACCACGATCTGCAGATCCTGCGTGCCCGTACCCGAGCCATTCGTCGCGCTCACCGTCACATTGTACGTGCCGATCGAAGTCGGCGTGCCGCTGATCACGCCCGTCTCGCTATTGAGCGAGACATTGTCCGGCAGCGTACCGCCGCAGCCGTAGCCGTTCGGCGTGCCCGAGGCCTGGATTTGATAGCTGAAAAACTGGCCGTAATTCGCACTCGCCGTCGCGTCCCCGCCGATCACCGGCTTGCCCGTATCCACAAAGACCAGGCCGAGGATGTCGCTCAAGCCATTGCCCACGCCATCGACCAATCCCGAGAGAATATCGCGCAGGCCATTGCCCGTCACCGTGAGCAGGCTTTCCACCCCGCCGAGCAGCGTCGTCTCGACGCAGTACACCGTACCCAGCGCCGAACCGATCACGCACGCCGGTGCGCTCAGCAGCGGCCCGGAGCCGATATTCAGCAGGCCCCCGCTGATCACCGCGCAGGCGCCGGTCGATACATTCACGCGGAGAATGCCCGCCGCGACGACATTCAGCACACCGGCATCGCCCACCACCAAGGTGCCCGTGGAGGGATCCCAGCAGAGGCTATTCACCGCGGTGAAGTTCGCCCCCACCCCGATGACGCCGTTGACGATCGTGCCGCCGCAAACCACCGCCCGCACACCGGTCAACGGATTGCACGACATGATGCGGTTCGCATTCGCTCCCGCCGTTTCGAAATAGTAGATGAGGCCGTTTGGCGCGCAGGTGACGAACTTCGGCACACTGATCGCCGCGCCGCTGCCGGCACCATTGCCGGTCACAAACACGCGCGCCCCGGTCAACGGGTTCACCCGCAGGATGCCGCAGGTGCTCGAAGACGTGCCGAGATCCACCACCAGCAGCGTGCCGGTGCTCTTGTCCCAGCACATGCTGCCCGGCTGCACGAAAGCCGTGCCCGAGCCCGAAAGCCCGCCCGAGACCAGCGTGCGCAAGCCCGTGGCCACATCGACCGCGACCACGCCTTTGGTCACCGAAGCGCCAGCTTCCAGGTAAAAGACCGAGCCATCCGGCGCACACGCCACCGAACACGGTTTCTGAATCGTCACACCGGCGCCGACACCATTGCCCGTGACCGTACTTCGGTTCCCGGAGCCCGCAGTGATCTGGACGATCGCCGATACGCCTGCATCGGCTCCGAGTAGATCACCCGTGTTGAGGGTCACGGCTTTGGCCTTCGTGGCGAGCAGGGCTGATAGACCAAATGTCAGCAAAGCTAACGTGCGAAACGTTCCGCGGATAGTAGGGAGGGTGTTCATGTGAAGCGCCCATGCTTTCAGCCGCTTCCAAGCCACCATTTTGTCACCTGCCGGGTGGGGATTACCAATTTCGATACTAGGGTTTATCCTTACAACCCGACAACACTCCCTATTCGGACCCCCGTCTATTCACTGGTTTACCAGCCTACCCATCCGGGTAGTTTACCTCTGTAAAAGCTCGCTTCCCCCTCCCCTCCTCCGCTCCGCCGGTTTTCACCTGGCGCGAGGGTTTCTCCGAAGGCCATTCACCCACAAAAAAATGGTAATTTTCCCCAACCACCCCCGATTCGCGGGCCATCCACCCCGGTCTTAATGCTATAATTATCAACAAAAGCGAGAACGCGAAGGAATGCCACGGATTCGGCGCCGTCGCTTTACCCGGGAAACCCAGGGACAGTTCTCACGGAGGACACGGAGAGGGAACCGACGGGCATTTTCCCTCCGTGCCCTCCGTGCGAAACCCTGCTCAAACCGCAGCCTTATAGAATCGGGTCAGGAAGTCCGGCCTCTCGTTCACCGGGATCCGCTGCAGCCAGGATGAATAGCCATGATGCTGTCCCGTCATGACCAGCAGCTCCCCGTCGAACCGCAAGGTCAGATGGCGGCGCCAGGTCCGAGCCTGATTGCTCAGCCACACGCCATTTTCCGCGGGCTCGCAATGATAGGCCCATACCAGCACCGGCTTCGGCTGCTCGCCAAAGGGATGCTCACAAAGGAAATGCCCCTCGGGCGTGAAGTGGAAAAACTCCTGCCCCAGCTCATACGGCGCCGGAATCTCCGAACGCACCACCCGCCACGTCCCCACCAGATCGGCAATCGAGAGAGCACTCATTCCATTGAAAACTGAAGCATAGCGACTCGCCGCCTCACTGCAACCGGCCTGGGCTGGAGTGGCCAGTCGCTCGCCCGGCACCGACAGCCGGAGCGCAGCGGAGACCGCCGCAGGCAAAGCGGTGCCCTCCAGTTCCAGGCCGCGCGAGTTCGCAAATTGGAGGGCATCGCTCCGTTGATGCCGGGCGAGCGACGCTGCCCCCCCCTGCGACTCTCCCGCCCACAAAGATTCGCATTTTCCGCAACCCACCCTGCTATTTAGCCTCCGCACCCGTGAAGACCCAGGTCGAGTTTCGCTCATCCAAGTTCCCGCCGGACGAAGGCAAGGAGGCACAAATCAATCCGGGCCGCTGGGGCCGGCGACTCGCCGAGTATCTGGCGCAAAAGCTCGCCGAGCGCGGCATCGAGACGGAGCCGATGGAGGCCGAGGATTGGGGCTGGTACCTGCCCGTGCGCAACGAAGGCTTCCGCCTCGCTCTCTGCTGCGGCCACCAGGAGGGAGACGCCGACCA
>Ga0209050_1000610_pt1 | contig 56686 bp, 53 predicted proteins | sample Araplavi_mTSA_r2_FD_184276 | JGI IMG/M metagenome (GOLD analysis project Ga0209050, IMG submission 184276) | Arabidopsis root microbial communities from North Carolina, USA - plate scrape MF_Cvi_mTSA_r2 (SPAdes) (version 2) | ecosystem: Host-associated > Plants > Roots > Endosphere | place: USA... | reverse complement strand
TGATGAAGATCGCCAAGGAGCCGATCTCGATGGAAACCCCGATCGGCGACGACGAGGATTCCCATCTGGGCGACTTCATCGAGGACACCAACGTGGAGTCCCCGATCGAGAACACCACCAACATCAATCTGTCTGAAACCGTGCGCGACGTGCTGGCCGGCCTCACCCCGAGGGAAGCCAAGGTGCTGCGCATGCGCTTCGGCATCGACATGAACACCGACCACACCCTCGAGGAAGTCGGCAAGCAGTTCGACGTCACCCGCGAGCGCATCCGCCAGATCGAAGCCAAGGCGCTGCGCAAGCTGCGTCACCCGAGCCGCTCGGAACAGCTGCGCAGCTTCCTGGATATCGATTGATTTCGGGTTTGGTGCGTTGATGGAAAAACCCCGCTTCGGCGGGGTTTTTTTATGGGGCACCGTTGGGCTGCCGTCGCGTGTGGCGCTTATGCAATCAATTGTGTTGGGCCGCAGGGTCCGATCCTCCGGACTTTTCCGGTGCCAGTGGAAGGCCATGCTGGCAAGCCCAGGTTCCTCTCCACTACACTGTGCAACGGCGCGGGCCTATAGCTCAATGGTTAGAGCAGAGGACTCATAATCCTTTGGTTGAAGGTTCGAATCCTTCTGGGCCCACCAAAAAAATCAGGCACTTAGGGCGCGGCCGAAGTGCCTGATAGGAGCTTAGAAAAAATGGCCGAAAAAATTAGCGGCGTCGTGGAGGTTTCACGACGGGTAAATCATGGTCATACCGACCTGTCGTTGCCGGCGACTGGCGGCCTGCCGCGTCCTGCTTATCGCCGCGGTTGCCGACCGTATCCGTGACGCCGCGATGTTTGAGACCGTGTACGGAAAAGCGATCCTGTTTTTCGATCACGCCCTCACGCATAGCCATCGTGATGAAGCGCTGCCAGGAACTCTCCAAGGATGACTTGGCCATCGGGTTGCCGGTCTGTTCTACCAGCAGCACGCGGTTCTCCGGCCGGAGAGGCACAGCAAAGTTCCGCCCTCTCGATTCCAGATCACGCTGCGACGGCCGGCCAGTTCGTCCCATGCGGCAGCCATCGCTTCATCCCACTCGGTCACGGAGTTCCGCGAACCCTTCCTACGCTGCCCGTGCACGCCTTCCTATAGCCGGTGGGCATCGGTCAGGGCGCAAACCTCAATGCCCTCAGGCACGCACTGTAGGGACGTTGCCCGGTCGCGCTTGGTGCGCCGTCCCGCCTGAGCGATGCCTATCGGCATCCTGCAAGAATGCCGCCGGAGGGCGGCCTTCTCACGTCAGCGATCCGGGCTGGGCCACCCGGCTCTGGCTACCAGTAGTCCGGAATCAAGATCGGCTTCTTGCCTGTGGGCACGCGGCGCGGCAACTGTGCAGCTTCCAGCTCTGCGTCGTTGAGGTAGCTTCGCGTCCAATCTGCTTGCGCGGATAGCGATGAGCTAACTGCCCGGCCTTGGGGCTGTCCCTCGGTGGGCGGGTGACGAGGTGTCACGACTCCAAGACGGATCGACGGAAAATCAGAACGGATTGCCTTTAGCACCGGCTCTACGTCGCTGTCATTCGACGAAACGACCATCTGCTGATAGGCCCCTGATGCAGCGTCCCTGTACATCGACAGGGCGAGGTTCACGTCGGTTTGCTTCTCTTCAAGCTTCCACACTAGGACTCGCCGATTGCGGTCGTAAGGCTCGCCCGGTACGAACGCAGGCAGCTTCGTGCCTTTCTTGTCGAAGCTGTGATTGCCCATGGTGCACTTGAACCGAACTGGGTGGACAGCTGCTAACGCGCGCAGGTACGCCTGTTGCGCTATAACCGATGCCTCACCATGTGTCGCAAAGCGACCCAAGGCCGGAGCACTGAAGTAATGAAGATGGCGCAGATCAGTGTCGGGATCCTGGTCCTTCAGTAGTCTGTCGAACAACGTGACCACATCGAGCCACTTATATTTCGAGCCACGAACTCGCCCGTAATAGAAATTGTAGCCGTCGATATAGACGGCAGTAGCGAGAGCCATCGAGTGCATCCTGCAGATGTGAAAAAACCGCCTTTCGGCGGTTTTTTCGTCCTAAGCCGTTGAGCCAACCTAATGGCGCGACAAAGGAGGAGTGGTGACCAAATTGTATATGCAGATATGCATGTACTGCTCCGCCTATTAGCATCATTAATAGAACAATGTCGAAACGCCAATGGAACAATGCTGTAACGCCGACTGGTCACCTGACGTGAGCGCAGTTTACCGCAGTCGGGTGGAGACCGGGCACGCATGAGGACATACGGAAATCCAATTATTCGTATGGCGCGGCAGTTACGCCCCCGCCGCGCGCACTCGTCTCCCGCCACGGCTTCGGCCCCTCCTTGGCCGTAGGCCTGCAACAGCCCGTCAGAGGCCGACGTAACTGCTGCTCACGGCATTTCCACATGGCGCTGGCCCCCATGCGGATCCTTGCGAGCAGCAGCGCCACCGTGGCGCCTCCAGGCGGTTTCCAGCGAATAGCTGCCGCCCTCGAAATTGTTGGAGTCTCACAGGGGCCACGTAACGGGGTGATCCGACTCCAACAAACACTGCCCATTCCTAGTAGCACAAAGGATTCGGCAGGTTACCTCTGATGGTGGTCCTAGGGAATTTCCTGCCGCAGCGAGCGAACGGTTTCTGGTCCATCCCGCAATAAACTGACTAAACTCGATTCCAAAGCATAGCTAGGATGGAGGGGTGGGTGCTGAAACGCTGGATCATGTGGCCCCTGATCGGACTGGCAATCCAGTGCGTCACCATCGTTTTGGTCATCGGACTGACCTTGATCTTTGGTGACAAATGCTGGGCGCCCCGAGTCGGCGGATTGTTTGTTGGATTTGCCGTGTTCGCTCAAGGGTACGTATTCGCCAACCAGGATCGCTTCCAGCGACGACTTCGCTCCGGGATAACCGTTGAACAGCGTGTTATGCACGTAGTCTATGTCGCAAGCGTGCTCGGCACCTTCCTCTGGGCACTTGGGGACCTAATGCCCGTGCTATGGGGTGTTGAAGTATGTAAGTAATAGTTTTACGCCCAATGTGGCCTTCCTGGCACGGGGACATCTTGCCCAACTATCTGCCAGGACGCCCTCTCCATCGCTAACGACGCCAATAACTCGTTGCCTGCGTTCTCTGCTCTCAGGCCCGGTCTAGATGAACGAAATGCCCCCTCGAAAGAGTGAAAGCCTTGGCATCGCATATCTTCCCCAAGATTCTCAGGGGCAGCTGCCGCGATTCTATGCGTCGGACACTCTCTAGCCGTATGATGATGTAAGGGGTGGCTGCGACATATCGGAGGTAAGCCTAGTGGGGATGGGCAGCATGGAAGATCTCGAGCAGTTCATTGATGGGGTTCATCTGCACGGCGTCAGCTATCGGACGGATAGGCCGCATGAAGTCGTCCATCCTCGTATCGTCAGGCGCGACGGCGAAATCATGATCTACCGTCACGACCAGCGACACCAAGCGGACGGGGCATACTTGCCGGTTGCGGTTTTCCTGCGCGAGTTAGTACGAGGGACGCCGGGGCTAACGGCGACTGGATACAGGGCCAACAAGAAGCAGACTACGCTCACGTTCGGCAAAAAAGACAGGGTGGAAATATCGCCGGCGTTCCGTTCGTACCTCTCTCGTGAGGTGGTTAAACCCCATCTTGACGCGGAAGCCGAACATTTCAAAACACGTTTCCTTGGTGGAAGGAATTCTTCGATTGATACGTGGCTGCCGAAATATCAGCAAACCATTGCGACGGTCGCTAACGCTCTGCGCGGCGGGCGGGTCGCTGACGTCATCGACTTGATTTGGATGGCGCAGGACAATTCCATTAGTCATGCGGGACAAGGAACTCTCGGAAGGGCATTAGTTGAACGCGTTCGCCCAAAACTTGTCGAGATGACCAATCAGATTTCGGTTGATGGATCGCCTGAGAGCTTTCAGAGGTTGAGCGCTGTCTTTAAGGACTGGGCAGCACGTGGCGTAATCAAAAAGAATCCGCGCCTTGTCTTGGCTAGGGCGTTCGCCGCAATCCATCCCGCCATGTACCACACAGTCGTCGACGGCAACAAGCATGCGGAGGTTGTCCAATGGTTTGCTCGGCATACCGGATTTATCAATCCCGGCGGAAATTGGGCGAACCAAGCTTCCGCGCTATCGGCGCACTTGACCGAGTGCGGGATTGCTGACGATGAGCTCGTTAGAAACATTTTTCCGTGGTTCGTCTATCGCAACCTAGCTTCCGAGTCCGGCAGAGTGAACTTCGTGCCAGGGCATAAATCGCGGGTTGCTAGCGGCACGGCAGAGGTGGAGGTAGGGGAGAAGTCGATCCGGTACAGGCAGAATGTCATTCAGGATCGCCTTGTCGATTTGCTTCGTAGAAAATTTGGTGACTCAGTAGCTTCCGAGCACCCGACAGGTACGGGGGGCTCTGCGGATGCGCTCGCCTTGAACCAGGATGGCCAGTTCATTCTCTACGAGATCAAGCCTGCCCAGACAGCCTCCGATGCGGTGAGGCAGGCCTTGGGACAGTTACTTGAGTACTCTTACCGTGGGAATGGCCTTGAGGCGGTGACGCTGGTCGTTGTTTCAAACGCGCCTCTTGACTGCGTAACGGCAGAGTACCTTGATCGTTTGCGGGCGCAGTTCGGTCTCCCTTTGGAGTACATGCACGTTGCAGACGAGTAAGGGGCGATGGTCGGCGTATTTCGCGTGCGTCCTTCGTGTGGCGGCGTCACATTGAGACTTGCGAAACGCTTGCGGAGGGCTTGCTCAGACTTCACTCCGTCTGGACCCCGATTAACCAGCTCGACATGATCAACCCGATCAAGTTCTGGTACAAGTTTGAGAAGCCTCCAGGAGCGGTGAAGTGATCAGGCAGGCAGTGGTGATCCTTGCGATTGTGGCGATGCCGGGGTGCCTTCCGCGGACTGCATTCGCGCCCCCGCCTGACAACTGGGAAATGTGGAGAAAGCCGGGGACTGAAGAGGTGGTTCTGTGGAAGAACCTGCTGGACTGCGGCTATGCCAGTCCTTTCAGTGGCACCCCGGTAAAGCCTGACCGGCCGACAACGCTTAGCCAGTCGGCAAGTAAAAATGATCTGCATGGAGCGGCTCGGCTATATCTATTCCCACGAGCGACGTGACACCCCGGTCTGCACCATCGGTGGCTGGAGGACGACGCCTGTCTGACGGGTAAAGCTGTTCCGACGCCGGATCCGCAAAGGCGGTTGAACGGCGGCTACTGCATGAAGTATCCGGAATCGCCAGCGTGCGTTCCATAACGGCGCGGGTTCTGTGCAATCGCGTGTTCAAGGTCGTGTTCAACGACGGCTCGTAGGTAACGGCCGTCGTCGACCCTGAACATCAGAACGCCTGATCCGAGCCCGGTGGTGAGCGTACTGCCGCAGGACAGCCGATCCCCGGGTGACATGCGGCGTACCCTCAGCCAGGCGTCATACCCACGGCGCCTCGTCCAGCACCATCTTCTTGTAATAGCTGATGTTGGCGCGGATGGCGTAGATGGCGCCGAAGCCGGGTCCCAGCCCCCGGATCACCTTGTGCAGGCCGAGCGCGTCGAGCGTCAGCGCCAGCGCAATGAAGATCACGGTGTAGACCGCGGCCTGGCGCCAGAGGCCCTTTGTCAGGTAGTAGACGGGCCCGAAGATGAAGGCCAGCCAGTTGAACTGTAGGGAACGGCGCTCGGGTACGGACAGCACGCGAAACCGGGGCAGGTCCGGACCGCCGGCGCGCTCGATCGTCCTGAAAAGGTCCTTCCATTTGTCTGAGACATCCAGCCCTGAGATCGCGTCGCGGGCGGGGCGGATAGGGGGTGGTGCTGCAACAGCGGGGGCGGGCACGGTAGGCCCTTGGTACGAGTTGTATGGGTCCGTCATGTAACTCTCCTTGGAATGCGCTGTACCTGATCAAGCAGGTCCGGCCCGTGAGCAATATCCGTGCTCCTGTCCCGGCATGTGCACCCGCGCGCGGCGCCGCCAGGATGGCCGGTGGTCCGGCATTCCGGAAAGCCTCAACGCGTTGCGGTACGCAGCTTATGCAAGCTACAGCCTCTTGAACAGGGGGGGGTGTACGGGGTTTGTCTGTTGGCATCGAGCCGCTGCCGATGGTCACGTTGTGGAAGGTTTGCCACCGTGCTCGAATCGAACTCCCGGTCGTCCTGGAGCAGGTCGGATGTCTTTGACGTTTGCTCCGGGCCACTGTCGGAGGCTGCCGCCTCTGCCTGCGAATGAAGGCTACCGGCTGCCGTCTCCACGCGAAGTAACAGATATATCCATCCGCTCAGGACCGGTCTGCCGATGGGGTGGATCGCCGAGTGGCGGCAAAACGAACGCGGGGGCACAATCGGAATCCGTGAACTGAATGTTGTCGGCATGCTGATACCGATCTACTCTTTCGCCGAACCGGATATGGAAGTCCTGAAGCACGCGTTGACGGAGCATGGCCTCGTAATCGTGGACGTAATGAGGACGCAGGCGGGACCACTAGGGGAGGCCCTTGGCCGTACAGTCGTGGGCGAGCCCTGTTCGGATGACGGGCCGTATGTGCTGCATATCAGCTGTGCAGTGGACCCTGTGATGGAGCACGGGTGGGTCGATTTTTACATCTATTCCCCTGTCTATGATGGCACCCCTAGGGAGGCGACCGAACTTGTCGGAGCTGCTGTTAGACAATGGGGCGAGCAAGGAAAACCCGACGCGTTCATGGCGAAGCTGGGCTGCGAAATGCCAGTGCGCAATGGTTGGTGCTACCGGCAGGGGCGTTGGGAGCTTTGGTGGCGCCAACGTGCAGTCGCCATCGTCAGGCAGCAGCCCGGAGGTGCAGCTCAGATTGAGCTGAATGCTTTTCAGGGGCGCCCCGTTAAGCAGGTCAACGCAGCGAGCCTGGACCAGGCCAAGCGGTACGCGGAGCGCTGGTGTGCCGTCAGGCTCTTACCCACAACATCACTAAAAGTTGGCGCCTCAATGCTCGTGAATAGCTCCGGACTGGCCGACAGCTAGCGACTTTCGCCTCCCGCTTACGTGGTCTCAATTGCCTCTTCCCAGTGTGAACTCAGCTTGGCCCGTGCCGCTGCAGTTGGGCAAAAGCGTTTAGGTGCGAGTACTTGCAAGCCTGTTCCATGGCAAGCTCACGAAGGTTGTCACTTGCAAGGGTCAGGTCGTCACTCCCGCGAAAGACAATGCCACGGCTCCACTCGTCCGGCACCACTTGTTGAAACACCTCGGGGTTGATGAGTCTGGCGAGAGTTGGGTGTTTGATGATTACGTCGAACAGATCCACCGACGCCTTGAGACCATCGGCAAACGTGATCTGAAGGAGGCAATGGCCGGTTGCCCGGACTTCATTGATTACAAACTTCAGCTGGTTCATGGGATGAACGTTCTCCGCTTCTTGGCAACGACAAGGTCGCTTTCGGGGCGAATTTCGGGACGGGCGACTCTACGGTGTTGGATCAATGCTCAATTGTGCCTGGCTAGCTGTAGCTGATCCCCTTCGCGTGACGCATGCGGCAGCCTCTGATCGTAGCCAGTTCACGCTTTGACGTTCTCGTTGAAACGGCGCTCACAGATTGATGGCCGAGGCGTTGACCGCTCGCTATTGCCGGTAGCAGAGTCCCTCCGTCGCCGCACAATCGGCGACCGGGACTTGCAACCCGGCTTGTAGAAAGGCGCACCAGCGCCCATCGTCCGATGCACGGCGCTTTCTTTTTGGGCCCGTTGCATCGACGATGGGTGATTGCCTGCCAGGTTTACGGCGGGTGGTGTACGGAGGCCGTGAGGCCTGCCGGTCCTTTCTCCGGTCTTGCAAGCCGTATGCCGCCCGCCACCCCCGACTTGCAACGGGGCAGCGGATTACGATGCTCAAGAAAGGAACTCCGCCATGTCACTTGACACCATGGTTGCACCTGGTCGTCCCACCGTCGATTTCGCCTACTACTTCGGCCAGCTCGCCGACACACTCGATTGGGGCAGCGCCCCGTGGATAACCTTCGAGAAGCAGTTGAAGGCCGACACCCGACCTTTCGAGGCGATCAGCATCGGCGAAGTCATGCGAGCGGTGTCTGCCACTCGCGGCGCCCATCCTGAGGTGCCAGGCACCTTCGTGGACCGTCTGATCGGGCCGGACGACTTCTCGAAGAAGGACCTCTTCCGCGTGATCCGTCGGTTGCTGCGCATCTACGATCTGCGCATCGTAGAGCTGCTTGAGCTGATCGACATCCTGGAACGCTGCCCAGGTACGGTGGAAGACCTGAGCGTCAGGAACCTGTTGGCGCTGATCTCGGTTGTGGACACCGTATCTACCCCGCTGACGCCGGCCCCCGTCGTTGATGCCATGAGGCGCGCGGCCAATCCCATGCACTGACCGCAATTACATCTACGTCCACGCAATTCGACGACTCATGTGGTTCAAGCAGCGCATGCAATGAAGCCCGCAGAGTGCGGGCTTCATTGCAGACAGGGAATTCACCCCACGGCCATGTGGGCAATGTAGCTGGAACGGCTCTCGCCAGCTTCCTTTGCCTTGGCGTCCAAACGCGCCAACACGCGCCTGGGCAGGGTTATGTTGACGCGCTCAACGGTGTCATCCAGCAGGGCTGGATCAACACTGATATAGGCGACGATCCAGCCATCGAAATCTCCCAGATTCCGGGCGTCCTGCATTGATGAGGCGGGAGGAATCGCACGCCGCTCGTCCAAGGCAGCGTCAATCCACGCTGCGGCAGCCTCTTCCGAAGCCTTCATAGCTTCATCCAGGGTATCGCCAGCGGAAAAACAGCCAGGAAGATCGGGAACCACCACGCTCCATGCAGTGTTCTCGTCGCCAGCTTCAATCATGATGGGGTAGAGCATGGAGCCTCCTCTGGTAGGCCAGGCGACGCGCCCCGCCTCATTCCGGGCAAGGAAATCTGGCTGGCGGCACGCCGGTGCTCGATCACCCGGATCACCTCATAGTCGGTCTTGGCTCCGTTCTGGGTGTGCCACTGGGTGACCTTCACTTCGCAGATCAGCACGTCGCCTTTTGAGAACGATGCCTCGTTCGCATCCACCGTAGAGTGGAAGCGAGCGTCGGAGATTCTGGCGCTGATGGTGCTGTTTCCGTCCGACAGCCGCCACTTGTTGTCTTCCTTGAATGCCAGCGACACGATGGAAAACGCCATGGTCCGGGTATCTTCCAGGAGTGGCTCGTCCTGATCGGTCGGGGTGCAGAAATACCTGCGTTCGTCCTCCCGGATGATCACCGCGAATGAGCGGTCGTCACCCGCGGCGAACGTGTCGATTCCCGTCCGGTCGAGTGGCGCAAGCACACGGTCGAATGCCTGGCGAACGGGAATGTCCCGGAGCAGGGCAAATACGGGATAGTCGACTTCAACCGTCTCCTCGCCCGAATGAAGGGTCACCTTGCCATCTTCCGTCATCTGCACGTTGGTGATCCGCCGGCCCCGCAGCCACTGCAGCACCTGGGCCACCCCGCTGTACCCACCCTTCGCGGCCAGGCCGAGTGCGGTGAGAACGGCTGTCGCGTTTGCTACTGCCGTCATTCCTTCGCCAGCAAAAATGTCTTTCGCAGCCTGCAGGAAACTTACGGCGGTGGTGAAGTCGACAGTGAAGCTGCCGGTCTTGAAAGAGCCCTTCACATGGATCTGCGCTTTGGCGCGATCACCCTGAAGTGCGCGAACACTGGCGTCGAGCAGGTCGGCCACCGCCATCAAGGCGGGGGCCAATTCCCTGGCATCCATCGCATGTGTAGCCAGCGCCGGGCCGTCGTAGGTAATGCGGAACTCTGTCATGCCATCCATGGTATCCCCGTGGTTTTCCATGGGGACACACTGGTACGAGCGAGTCAGTATTCCTATCGGTGTTCTGCCTGGCACCGCGTAAGCAGAAGCAGGTGCCGGATCGGCAATCCGGCACCTGGTCCCGCAACGCAGCAACGGGCTTAAGCCGACATCACTTCTGCTGCAGGAACGCCAACATGTCCTGGTTCACTTTGTCCTTGTGCGTCTCGGTCAGCCCATGCGGTGCGCCCGGGTACACGATCAGCTTTGCGCCGGGAATCAGCTTGGCCGACAAGCGCCCGCCCACGTTGATCGGCACCACCTGGTCGTCATCGCCGTGGATGATCAGGGTCGGTACGTTGAACCGCTTCAGGTCGTCGCGGAAGTCGGTAGCGGAGAACGCGGCGATCGAGTCGTAGGTGTTCTTCTGGCCACCCTGCATGCCCTGTACCCACCAGGCGTGGATCATGGCCTGGTTCGGCTTGGCGCCCGGCCGGTTGAAGCCATAGAAGGGCCCGCTGGGCACGTCCCTGTAGAACTGCGTGCGGTTGTCCAGCTGCGCCTTGCGCATGCCATCGAACACCTCGGCGGGGACGCCGCCGGGGTTGTCGGCGGTCTTCAGCATGAAGGGCGGCACGGCGCTGATCAGCACCACCTTCTTCACCCGGTCGGTGCCGTGGCGGCCGACATAGCGCGCGACCTCGCCGCCGCCGGTGGAGAAGCCCACCAGCGTGACGTCCTTCAGGCCGAGCGTGTTGATCACCGTCGCCAGGTCATCGGCATAGTGATCCATGTCGTTGCCGTCCCACGGCTGGCTGGAGCGGCCGTGGCCACGGCGGTCGTGCGCCACCACGCGGTAGCCGTGCTCGGCCAGGAACATCATCTGCGCGTCCCAGCTGTCGGCGTTCAGTGGCCAGCCGTGGCTGAAGGTCACCACGGGGCCGTCCTTGGGGCCCCAGTCCTTGTAGTACAGCTGCACGCCGTCGGCGGTGGTGATGTAGCTGGGGGTGCGGGCGGTGGCGGCGGCCGTTGCGGACGGTGCGGCTGCGGCTGCATTTGTGGCCGTGCCCAGCTGGGCGGCCACGGCCAGGCCGGTGGCGGCGAGGGTGCGGGTGATCGTGTTCATGCGTAGTTCTCCTGAAGACCAAGGGAAGGGAACGGAGTTGCAGGGGGAAGGGCGCTCAGAAATCCCAGAACACGGGCACCCAGCGGAACACGTCGCCATCGACCGAGACACGGCCAATGGACGGGAATGGCAGATGGGTGGCGACCAGCATTTCGCCGGTGCCGGCCAGGTCCTTCAGCAGCTTCACCCGTACGTGGGCAGCCTCGTCGGGGTCGTGCTCGAAGCCGTTGTGTCAGTTCGGCTGTTCGAACCCGACCGCGAAGATGGCGTCGCCGGCGAACGTCAGCGCGCTGCCGTTGGAGGCCACGCGCACCACGCTGTGGCCGGGCGTATGCCCGCCGGTGCGGACTGCGGTGACGCCCGGTGCGATTTCCTGCTGGTCGTCGAAGGTCCGGATCTGCGGGCCGTACTCGGCCAGGAAGTGCAGTGCCGTGGCGCGCAGCGCATCGGGGAAGCCTGGCGGCATGTTGGTGCGGCTGAAGTCCGGCGCCTTCCAGAATTCCACTTCGGATGCGGCCACGTGGATGCGCAGGTCCGGGCGCAGCTGCGCCTTCACGCCGTCCACAAGCAGGCCGCCGATGTGGTCCATGTGCAGGTGGGTGATCACCACGTCGGTGATCTCGCCCAGGTCGATGCCGGCCGCGCCGAGGCGGCGGATCAGCTGGCCGGCGCGCGGCAGGTTGAGGTCGGGGTCCATGCCCAGGCCGGCGTCGATCAGGATGCTGCGCTGGCCGCTGTGCACCACCATCACGTTCAACGCCCAGTCCAGGGCGTTCGGCGGCAGGTACATGTCCTTGAACCACACGGCACGTTCGGCCTGGCTGACGTTGTGGCCAAGCATCTGGGTGGGCAGGGGCAGCACGCCATCACTGATCACCAGTACCTCGATGTCGCCCACCTTGAGGGCGTAGCGCGAGGGAACCAGTTCGTCGAGGGCGGGGGCGGGCGGCGCGATGGGATTGTCGAGAGCGAACATGCGCGATTCTCCAGGGAAGCGGCTGGCGGGCAGGGGGCGACGCTGGCGATCTCGGGGGAATCGCCGTCGCAGGAAACACGGCAGGGGGCCGTGCAGGATCAGCGTAGGCAAGCGGCAATGCGGCCAGTAGCCCTGCGCGGGGGCTCACGGTGTTGCCGATCCTGCAGCAATGCCCAGCCGTGAACGCCCGCCCACGTGGGGCCCACTAGACTGGCCGCATGCCGACCCCCGCCCCCGTCCGTCTCGCCGACATCAACATCGAGTCCTACATCTACTTCGGTGCCGGGGCGGCGGTTGCCTGGCAACTTGCCGACCCCGGCGTGGGCCGTGGCGTGGCGCGGCACAGCCAGACATTGCAGCGGCCGTACGCGCGGTTGCGCGCGACCATGCGCTATATCTATGCGGTGTCGCTGGGAACCGATGAAGACCGCGCCGCGATTGCCAGGCACGTCAACCGTGCCCATGTGCCGGTGCAGGGCGAGGGCTACAGCGCGTTCGATCGAGACCTGCAGCTCTGGGTGGCGGCGACGCTGTATCGCGGCGGGCTGCACATGTACGAGCTGTTTGTCGGCCCTGTGCCGGCAGCCAGCCGTGAGCCGCTGTATCGCGAGGCCTGGGCCTTCGGCCGCACCCTGCAGGTGGCGGACGCGCAGTGGCCAGCCACGGCCGATGCCTTCGATGCCTGGTGGGAGCGCCGCCAATCGGAACTGCACGTGGACGCCGAAGTACGCGCCTACCTGCACGCGGTGCTGCGCAACGGCGCGCCGTGGTACCTGCGCCCGGCACTTCCATTGCAGGCCTTCGTCACCCGTGCGCTGCTGCCAACGCATGTGCGTGAGATGTTCGAGCTGCCGTGGACCGCGCAGGACGAACGACGCTGGCAGCACTTCCGCCGCTGGGCGCCCCGGTTGTACTGGCTGCAGCCGCGCTGGTTGCGACATCTTCCGGCCCGGTATTTCCTGAAAAAGGCCAGGCGGGCAGGCGCGTCAGGATAGGTGCGCGCGTTCGCATGAGCGATTTCTGGAAGACCATCTGCACTCACCGCGCTTCAATGTCCCGTCGCCTGTGTGGCGACAGACCCCGATCGCAGTCGTTGGCAACGGGTTATGGCTGTATGAAGCAGAGAGGATGCGTTGCGGACGCGGGTTCGATTCCCGCCAGCTCCACCACCTGCGCACCGGCAACGGTGCCCAGCTGAAGGGGCTGCACTGGTTTCGACGTGGCGAGCAGTCAATGTGGACAGCCCGAGAGGCGACCGACGTAATCGGCGCAAAAACTGTAATCGCCAATCAAGGTGACTACCATCAGAACGAGCTGAACAACATTCCGCTCGCCGCCTGATTCACGCAAGCGCACGTGATTACCGAACGCGCAGCCACCCCGCCGGCAACGGCGGGGTGGTTTTTTTGCCCCACCCACGCATGGCTGCGCTCGTCAGCACGAGGCAAGCTGCTGGCCGCACGATTCACGCAAGCGCACGTGACCACCGAACGCGTAACCACCCCACCGGCAACGGCGTCAGCCGCCCGAGCCGCAGTCCGCGCCCGTCATGCTGATGCTCACCTGCGGCGCGGGGCACCCCATCGTGCCGATGCGGATGCTGTCGCCGATGCCCATGCAGCTGGACCCGATGTAGTTGGCCTGGCTGAAGCGCACACCGGCACCCAGTGGAACGCCGGGGCAGCGGGCCTCTAAGCTGACGTTGCAACCGAGTTTCGCTGGCCGGGACGACTGCAGGTAAAACACGTCCTTGCCGCCGCCAATGCACGTTGTGGCGTGCCCTCCGAAGCTGCTGCGCAGGCTCTGCTCGGCCTGGCGGAGTGCTTGCAGCCGCGTCGCGTCGGTGTCGCGCTTGGCCTCGGCGGCCGCGTTCTTGCTGGCCTGGCGCTGCGGCGTTGCTGGCGGGCTGCCCGGCGCGGCTGCTTTGTCATTGGCCTGCGCCACGGTCTGCGCCTTCACGTTGGCTGCCGCCAGGCGCTCGCGTTCGGCTGCGACGTCCGCCTGCAGCTGACGGTTGCGCGCCTGCGTCGCTACGCCCGGCACGGCAACCGTCTGCTGGGCAGCACTGCGCTGGCGCGCAGCCAACGCCTGGGCCTCGCGCGCACGCTGCTCCCGCTCCCGGTCGGCGGCCTCTGCCTGCCTGCGGATGCGGTCAAGGTTGGCTTGCATGGCGGCCTGCTCGGCATCCTTCTTCGCCATTTCATCCCGGAACACGCCCACGCCGTGAGCAAGGATGTCGGCAAAGCCCGGCGTAGGTGCGGCGGGGAGCACGTCCTCCTCGTAGTAGTCGTCCTCATCGTCCTCCTCCGCGCGTGCCTCGAGCCTGGCTTGGCGGCGCGCAGTCGCGACGCGCGCCTCCTCATCGACGGTGGCCCGCTTGGCGGAGATGCCATCGCGCAGCGCCTGCATCTCCTGCGCGCTCAGCGGTCGCGGGGTGCTTTGACCGAGCACTGGCAGCGGCAGTAGCAGCAGCTGGAATCCGGCCAGCAGCATAAGTGTGCGCATGCGCGGATCTCCTAGAAGCCGGTGGTCGAGGCAGGTTCGCAGCTCATCTTCAGGAACTTCATCGCGTACTCGATACGGTCGGCCAGGTCCGCGTCCCGCGTCGTCATCCGGAACGCCGCTGCGGGGCCGTTGCTGCCGTTCATGCGAAACGAGGCCGAGGTGACATACCAGGTCGATACGGAGTTGACGCCGACGCTCCTGATGATCGACGCATTGCCCCAGTCCAGGAACTGCGGGGTGCTGAACACGCCCGGGAAAGGCGGCAGGGGGCTCTCCTGCGGGTTGTAGAACACGCCGCTGCTCTCGAGCAGGACGCGCGAGTAGTCGAGCCCGCGGATTGCAGTTACGCAGGGATTGCTGTTGCCCGTCACATCGCGGTCGTCGAACTGAGCCACTTTGATCAGCAGCAACGCACTCGATCCATCCATGAGGCGTGTCTGTCCCGCCGTCTCCAACCAGGTCCCTGTCTCCTTCGACTTGTCCTCCAGGAGACCACGCAGGAAGGCTTGTGCTCCCTGCGCGGTCTGCGCAGTCTGCCCGAGGGCGCTGCCGGCTGGCAGGGAGAGGGCGACGGTCAGGGCAATGGCGGCAACAGGACGACGAGCGGTCATCTTTGAGAAGCTCCAATTGGCAACGTGGCGGGAAACGATGGCGGGCGTCATGGCGTTGATGCACCGCCCTTGTTCCCGAATATCCGGGTGCGGATCGCATTGAGCAGGCCGTTGCACCCCTTCGTGGCCAGGGTGCCAAGATAATCCGACAGCGAGGAAATGCTCTTCTGGAAGTGCTTCACCACGCTGCCGTTGGGATCCTTCGCGGTGAAGGTGCCGATCACCAGGCCTACGGCGGGATACTCAGCAATCAGGGCAGCTGCGCCCATGGCGATCAAGACGGGTGAAACCACCCGCACCGTCTCCCCTACCGTGTCGCAGGCCGAGCTGCCGGGCGCACCGACGCCGGCGGCTGGGGCCTGCACGGGGGGCTGCAGTTCCGTTGATGCCAGCGCGAGCGCGCTCTGCCACTTCGCCACCACCCCGTCGAGCTCGGCCTCCCCCAACGTGGAGGTATCCAGCGCAAGGAAGGGTGTCGCGCCTGCGTCCCCTGACGGGAAGAGGACCACGAATACGGCAGCGCTGGTCGCAATTCCCAGCTGGGCTTTCCAGGTTCGTGCGCGCTTGAAGTCGTAGATGCTGAGCACATAGGCGCAGTCTCCAAGGCGGGTTGCATCTGGCGCCTGTGTGGTGAGCGGCATGCGGGTGACGATCAGGTTCGGGTCGACCAGCGATTGCGCCAGCACCGCGACGGTGGGGGGAATGCGCAGGAATGCGTCGCAGATCCTGGCATTGACCTTCGAGCCCTCGTCCAGCAACAGCATTGCCGTGGGTACCGGTTCCAGAACGGTGTCCGGGCCGGCAAAGCTGCGCGTGAGCCGGAAGCCGGTCAGGCCGGATGGCGTGGCCGTGGTCGGTTCGTACGCGGAAGGCGCAGGCGCCGGTGCAACCGGCATTGCGCGATGCGTCGCGCACCCGTTGAGCAACGCCAACGCAATAAACAGCATCAGCAGCCGCACCATCGGCGGCAATCCATTTGACACCCGCATGGCGTGCTCCCCCTGTAGAGCGCCTTATCGCGGTCCAGTATTTCCAGCGCCGGCGGCGTAACGGCACTCCTGTTTGGGGCTTGACATTGCCGGGCGCCGTGCGATTGCGGCGATCAGGCGTCCGCTTCGGGCGACAGCGGTGTCGCGGCGGCCACAGCGCTCAGCAGACGGACCAGCGCCGTCTGACCGCGCTCGCCGGTCTTGTCATAGATCACTTTCAGACGGGTCTGCGCCGTCGCGCTGGAGATGCCCGAACGGCTGGCCGCTTCGGCCAGGTCCGGGTGCAGGTAGAGGGCCTCGGCCAGCATCGCTTCGGCTGCCGTCAGCGAGAACAGCGACTGCAGGAGCTCTTTGAAGTTGCGTGCGAGGGACCCCCCCACTGGTTGCATGAAGACGACCGCTGCTTCGTTGCTGCCATCGCCAGCCAACGGGGTAACGGGGTGAGCATGGGCGATAAGGGCGCTTCTGCCCTGGCTGTCCACCAGCGTAGCGGTGCCGCCGTATCGCTGCAGCCTACCGCTCTGCTCGACGCCTTTGCAGGCGCGCTGGAGCAGGACCTGCAGCGGACGTGGTTGGACGCGTGCGATGGGGCGGCGCCGCTGGAGCACCAGCAACGACCCTCTGATGAGCAGCTGTTCGGCAGCGGCATTCATGCGGATAACGCGTTGTTCGCTGTCCAGCAGAAGCATGGCGGTGGGCAGCCGGTCCACTGCCTGCTCCAGCGTGCCCACCCGCTGCTGCAGCCAGCTGAGCCGGCGCTGGATCGCGTACGCGTTGACCCAATGCGGCGTCAGCGCCTGCAGCAACCCTGTTTCGGATGCGCTGAAGGCCTTGGCGCCTACTTCGCGGCAGATGGACAGGGTGACCGAATTTTGGCCGTCATAGTGTCCCACGGAGGCGACCTGCTGCCCGACGTCGACCTGCCGGTAGTAGCGGTTGAACGCCTCGGTCTGCTGCATCTGCCGGCGGGGCAGCAGGGTGTCGCTGTCGATCACCTTGCCCGTGGCCAGTTGTGGAACGACCCGGATGATCCACGGGTCGTCATGCAGGTCGTGCTCTGCCAGTGCAGCGTTGAAACGGTCAGCGTCGGCACCGTGGATCAGCGCTACATTGCCCTGTCCGTGATCGACATCGTGGCGCAGCACCGCAACAATATTGGCGCCCGTGGCCTGCGCCAGCAGGCCATTGAAATGCTCCAGCTGGCCCGGTTCAAGCACGGAGGCGTACAGGGCTTCCAGCAACGCGTCCGTGGAATGGGCAGCTCCGTTTCCTGGCGCTTTCATCGACACGCTCCCTGTCCTTTCCCCTGTTGCGAGAGTGACCGTGAGTTGCGTTGGCAGCCAAGGATGCCTGCCAGGAACGGCGACGCCCGTCAGGGCGCCGCCGTATCCCACCTGCAGTCTCAGAACTTCCATCCCACCCGTGCGTAGTAGAACCCGCCGTTGAAGCCGTACGGGGAATGTACCGGGTACTCCGCGCCGGCCACGCCGGACCAGGGGTTCTTGGCCGGGGTCCGGTCGAACAGGTTCTGGGCGCCCAGGCTGAAGTACAGACCGGACTCGAACTTCCAGCCTACTTCGGCGTCCACGATCAGGGCGCTGCCGCCATAGATCGGCAGGCCGCCGTCCGCAGCCGAGATCACGCCGCTGTCCAGGTGGTCTTCGTACCAGGAGCTGTAGTAGTTGAAGCGCAGGTTGGCGTTGAAGATCTGCCGCTGGTGGTGAATGCTGAAATAGCCTTTGGTTTTGGGCAGTGATTTTTCCAGCTTGTACACGCGCGCTTCGTCGATGAAGTCCGGATCGAAGCGGTCCACCTCGGTCCGGTTCCAGTTCGCGGCCAGCGAATAGGTGGTGTCGCCGCCGAAGTGGTCGCTCTTGAAGCTGGTCACCAGGTCCACGCCGGTGGTGGTGGTGTCGAAGGCATTGCCGAAGTAGGTCACCTGCGAGATCGAGGCGGCTTCCGGGTTGCCGCCGGCGACCAGCGCGGCGCGCTCTTCCGGCGTGACGGCGAAGCTGGTGCTGAGCGCGATGCGGTCTTCCACTTTGATCTGGTAGCCATCCAGGGTGATCAACCAGTCGCCTTCGGTCCACACTGCGCCCAGTGAAAGGTTCTTGGATTCCTCCGGGGTCAGCGGCTGGGCGCCCTTGAGCTGGGCGATGGGGTTGGTGGGCGGCAGGGTGGCGATGTCTTCCAGCGCGGTGCCCCCGAATACGGTGCTGATCTGGCTGATGTTGGCCTGGCCCGGCGTCGGCGCGCGGAAGCCGGTGTTGTACGCGCCGCGCAGAGCAAAGTGCTCGTTGAAGTCGAAGCGCGCGGTGACCTTGCCGTTGGTGGTGCTGCCGAACGAGTCGAAGTCCTCGAAGCGCAGTGCACCGGCCAGCAGCAGACGTTCGGTGACCTGGGCTTCCAGGTCCGCATACGCGGCCCAGTTGCGGCGGTCGAAGGTGCCGGCGGTGCGCGTGCTGAATCCGTTGAAGCCGTTGGAGCCCAGTGCAAAGCCCTGTTCGGTCAACGGGCCGATCGCCGTGGAGGGGCCATCGCCGGGGCTGATCTCGAAGCTTTCCTCACGCCATTCCGCGCCCATCGCCAGGCGCAGCGGCTGGCTGGTGAAGCTGGTGGCGATGTCGCGGCTCACGTCGATGTTGGCGCTCTTCTCGGTCTGCGTGTTGCCACCGGGGCGGAAGTACAGGCCGGCCGGCTGGTCCGGACCGAGCGAGGCGTTGACGGTGTTGTAGATGATGAACTCGATATCGTTGCGGCCCCAGGAACCGCTCACGTCCCAGTACCACTCGCCCCAGTTGCCCTTGGCACCGGCGAACACGGAGCTGTCCTCCAACTTGCCGCCGAAGCGCGGGGTGAAGCCGCCCGGCAGGCTGGACAGGAAGGTGTAGCAGTTGGCCGGCAGTGCGGCGACCGCGCCGCTGACCAAGCTGTACGGCAGCAGGTTGCCGGCGCCGTCGCGCAGGGCGATGGTGGGGCAGGCACCTGCGCCGGTGAGGTTGCCAACCAGCAACGTTTCGCCGCCGTCGTTGGAGTACACGCCCGAGCGTGCGGTGGGATCGCGGAAGTAGAAGCCGCCGTCCACATCGCGCTTGGCGTAGTTGCCGAACAGGTAGAAATCCACGCTGTCGGTACTCAGGCCCAGGTTGGCGACCAGCTTCAGGTCATCGTCGACCTTCGGCGAGCCCCATACCTGCGCGGGATCGCCCACGCCCGGGTAGCCGGCGGCGATGGCCGCTGCAGCATCGTCGCGCTGCAGGCTGCGCGAGGTGTCGTCGGCCTTGCGCCATTCGGCGGTAAGGGTGGCAAAGCCGCGCTCGGTCAGCGGCAGGCCGATCTGTGCCGAGTACTGCGTGGTGAGTCCGTCGCCTTCGTAGTACTGGCCGGCGAAGGCTTCAGCGGTGCCGCCTTCGCGCAGTTTCTTCAGGCCGAAATTGATCACGCCGGCAATCGCGTCGGAACCGTACTGGGCGGCCGCGCCGTCGCGGAGCACGTCCACCTGTTCCAGCGCCAGGGAGGGGAACACCGAAAGATCCGGACCCTGCGCACCGTCGGAGAGCCCGTGGCCGAGGAAGGTGATCACCGCAGCGCGATGGAAGCGCTTGCCGTTGACCAGCAGCAGCGTGTTGTCCGGTGGCAGGCCGCGCAGGTTGGCCGGGCGGATCAGGCTGGCCGCATCGTCGATGGGAATGGTGCTGACGTTGAACGAGGGCACCAGCACTTTCAGCTGGTCCAGTGCGTCGGTCGCGCCCTGGTTGCGGAATTCCTCGCCGCTGATGATGTCGATGGGTACGGCGGAAGAGGAAACGGTGCGGGGCTTGGTGCGGCTGCCCAGAACGGAGACGGTATCCAGCGTGGATGTCTCAGGCGTTGTCGGGGCGCTGGTCTGCTGTGCCACCGCGACGGAACTGGTGACCAGCAGTGCGGCGGCCAGTGCCGCCTTTACCGCAGATGCCAATGGCGAAATTGCTTTCGGAACGGAGACACACTTGCCAATGCGGTCGTTCATGCATGCACCTTGCAGTCAGATTGTGGGTTTATTCGTTCGCTGTAGTACTCATCCGGTTGGTGCTCCCTGCGTGCCAGAGGGTCTGGTGCGCTGCACAAATACTTAACAGAACGTAAACAATACTGCAACGTATCTTTCGTTTTGGTCTCAGTTGAATCCGGAATGTGAAGACCAAGCGCGGGCGGTCCGGCGCAGTGAATGCGCCGGATTGGCCGAAAAGCGTGGATTGGATCTCAGATCTACTGAGATGCACTGCTCATTTTTGGAGGGCTGACGCCATTGCCCGTTGCCCGGTCACGGCGACTTGAGCGAGGCCTGCAACGCCGTCGCCAGGGCCGCATCGCCGCTGACCAGGTCTTCCCAGCGCAGATCCAGCCCCTTCCGGTGGCCTTTGCGCACCAGCTTCAGACCCTCGGGGTCGAGGGTCAGCGTGTAGCTGTCATCGCCGATCTGGAGTTCGCGGCGCAGCGGCTTGTCGAGGGGCGTCATGGCGTGCACCACCTGGGAAAGAGATGCACCAGCCTAGCGCAGAGGCCCGCTCAGCCGTTGCCCAGCTCCTTGAGCGACTGTCGGATCGATCCGGCCAGGTCGGTGCGGGTGAAGGGCTTGGAGAGGATCGCCACGTTCCGGCCCAGCGCACCGCTGGCGTCGATGTCGCGCGGGTAGCCGGAGGTGAACAGCACCCGCAGCGCCGGCTTGTGCGCCAGCGCCCGCTTGGCCAGCTCCCAGCCGGACATGCCCGGCATCACGATGTCCGAGAACAGCAGGTCCACGCTGACGTCGGTGCGTTCGAGCAGGCGCATCGCCGAGGGACCGTCATGCGCTTCCAGCACGCGGTAGCCCAGCTGGCGCAGGGTTTCCACGGTGTAGGCGCGTACGTCGTCGTTGTCCTCGGCCACCAGCACCGTGGCTTCCTCCTGCAGCTCGTAACCGCCCAGGCCGGTCTGCTCGGTCTGGCGGGACTGCGGCAGTTCGGCGGTGGAACGCGGGAACAGCATGGTGATGGACGTGCCTGCACCGGGCGTTGAATCCAGCAGAACGTGGCCGCCGGACTGCTTGGCAAAGCCATACACCATGGACAGACCGAGCCCGGTGCCGCGGCCCACTTCCTTGGTGGTGAAGAACGGCTCGAACACGCGGGCCATGGTCTCGGCGGTCATGCCGTGGCCGGTGTCCTTGACCCGCAGCATGGCGTACTGGCCGGGCGGCACATCGGGGTTCTGGGCACTGAAGTCGTCGTCCAGGTGTGCGTTGTCGACTTCGATGATCAGGCGGCCACCGTCCTGCATGGCATCGCGGGCGTTGACCGCCAGGTTGAGCACCGACGCCTCCAGCTGGCTGGGGTCGACCTCCACGCACCAGACGTCCGGGTTGTGCACCATCTCCAGCTGCACCAGTTCGCCCAGCGACCGCTGCAGCATGTCCTGCATGTCGCGGACCTGGGCATTGAGGTCCACCGGCATGCTGCGCAATGGCTGGCGCCGTGAGAACGCCAGCAGACGCTGGGTGACGTTGGCCGCGCGCATGACGCCCTTGAGCGCGTTTTCCAGTGCGCGTGCCGAATTGCCCGCCGCATCGCCGAGGCGGTCGGTGAGCAGCTTGGCGTACTCTACGTTGCCGGCGATCACGGTCAGGATGTTGTTGAAATCGTGCGCGATGCCGCCGGTCAGCTGGCCGACCGCCTCGATCTTCTGGCTCTGGCGCAGGGCTTCTTCGGCCTGGCGGCGGGCCGTGGTCTCCACCGCTTCGGAAACGACGGCGGTGACATTGCCTTGATGGTCGAGCAGGGGCCGGAACGAGAATTCGAATGCGCGCTTGCCGGTGGGCAGGCGCAGCTCCAGCTCATGCCGCGAGGCCGTGCCGCTGGCCGCGTCCAGGACGGCCTGGCAGACGATGGCGGGCACGCCCTCGGTGTCGGCGAACCAGGCCGACTCGCAGTAAATCGCATCGCGCACATCCTCCTTGGTGGCCAGAATGGCGGCCAGCGAGGCGGAGTTGGTGTCGATGATGCGGCCGTCGAGGGTGAGCAGGTTCTGGTGCTGGAAGCTGGACTCGAACAGCGCCTGCAGGCGGCTTTCGCTGCGGTGCAGGGCCGAGGTGCGTTCGTTGACCTGCCGTTCCAGCGATTCGTTGCTCGCCTTGAGCAGGGCCTGGGCGCTCTTCAGTTCACTGATGTCGCGGGCCATGGCGTAGTAGCCCAGCACCGCACCTTCGGCGTCCAGCTCGGGAACGAAATCCACCTGCGCATGGCGCGGGGCGCCGACCCGGCGGTGGGTGAGGGCCTCGAAGCTGACCTTCTGCCCCGAAAGCACCTTGTCGAAGTGTTCCTGCAGCAGGTCGAACCCTTCCTCGCCCACCAGGTCGCGGGCATGCAGGCCGACCACGTCTTCCGGCGCCATGCCATGCCACTCAACGTAGGCATGGTTGGCGAAACGGTAACGGTGCCCGCGATCCAGGTAGGCAATGAGCGCCGGGAGTGAATCGGTGATCAGGCGCAGGCGCTGGTGGCTTTCGTGCAGTTCGCTTTCCACCCGGCGCAGCCGGCGGCGCTCCTGGGCTTCGTTGATGGCACGCAGCACCGCTTCGGGCAACCGTTGCAGGCGCGACTTGACCACGTAGTCACGCGCGCCGCGCTTGAGCGCTTCCACCGCCAGCTCTTCGGTCAGGGTGCCGGAGACGAAGATGAAGGGAACTTCGGGCGCGAGCTCGCCGGCCAGAACCAGCGCAAGGTCGCCGCTGAAGCCGGGGAGCACGTGGTCGGCCAGGATCACGTCGAAATCATGGGCCGCCAGCGCATCGCGCATGCCCTGGTCGGACCAGGTGCGCTCTACGCTGAAGGGCAGGCCCGCGCGGCTGAGCTGCAGGGCGATCAGCTCCGCATCCAGCGCGCTGTCTTCCACCATCAGAATGCGGATCGGCGAGCCGGTTACTACCTCAGCCATCTTTTCGACTCTTGGCGCCAAACAGGGTGCCGTGCGGCGGCGGCTGGTTGGTGATCCCCCAGAACATGCCCAGTCCCTGGATGGCTTCAAGGAACTCCTTGAAGTCGACCGGCTTGACCACGAAGGCGTTCACGCCCAGTTCGTAGCTGCGGATCAGGTCCTGTTCTTCGCGCGAGGAAGTCAGCATCACCACCGGCGTGCTGCTGATCGCGGCATCGCCGCGGATTTCCTTCAGTACTTCCAGTCCGTTGAGCTTGGGCAGTTTCAGGTCCAGCAGCACCACCACCGGACCGCCGTGCATGGCGCCTTTGTAGTCCCCCTCGGCACGCAGGTAGTCCAACGCCTCGACACCATCCCGCACGTGGGTGACCTCGTTCAGAAGCTGGCAACGGGCTAGTGCAGCCAACGTCAGCTCAGCGTCCTTCGGATTGTCTTCCACGAGCAGAATCGGCCGCAGATCTCTCATACTTTGTCTCCAGTAGCAAAGGGAATGCTGAAATAGAATTTGGCGCCCACTCCCACCTGGCCTTCGGCCCAGGTCCTGCCGCCGTGGCGGGTGATGATGCGGTGCACGTTGGCCAGGCCGATGCCGGTGCCTTCGTACTCGTCAGCATGGTGCAGGCGCTGGAACACACCGAACAGCTTGTCCACGTAGCGCATGTCGAAACCGCAGCCGTTGTCCTGGACGTGGAAGACATTCTCGGTGTCGGTGCAGTAATGGCCTACCTCGATGACCGGGTGTGCCGCATCACGGGTGAATTTGATCGCATTGGAGAGCAGGTTCTGCCAGACCAGGCGCAGCATGCCCGGGTCTGCCTGAACGCGCGGCAGGTGCGGCACCACCCAGCGGATGGTCCGGCCGTCGTATTCCATGTCCAGCTTGTGCCGGACGTCCTCGACCAGGGCGGTCATGTCCATTGCGATCTGACCCATCGTGGACCTGCCCATCTGCGAGAAGCTGAGCAGGTCGTCAACCAGTGTTCCGGCCGATTGTGCAGATTCGACGATGGTGTCGAGAAATCTCTTTTCTGAATCGTTTAGCCTTTCACCGGCCGACGCCCACAACAGTTCCGAATAGCCCACGATGTGGCGGAACGGTGCGCGCAGGTCATGGCTCACCGAGTACGAGAATGCTTCCAGCTCCTTGTTGCTGCGCAGGAGCTGTTCGTTGAGCACGGCCATTTCCTCGGCCTTGCGCAGCACGATGTCCACGATGGCCGTGCGCAGTTCAAGGGCGGCGTCGCGGTCCACCTCGTTCCATGGCAACGACTGTCGGCGGACCGTTTCCTTCCAGCCTTCGAACGAGGTACGCGGGGACAGCGGCAGGCCGGTGTCTTCCTTGCGCGGGTCGCCGCCCCAGCGCACGGTGCGCACCACCTCGGGCCGGAACCACAGCACGTAGCTGTCATGGATCTGGGAAATGGAAATGGCCAGCACGCCGCTGGCGAGGTCGGCGAAGGCATCGGCCGCCGCCCACTCCAGCGGCAGCCGGTCGGTGCAGAACAGATCGCCCTCATGCTGCTGCGCGGTGAGCCACTGCACCACCGACATCACCTGCTGTTCGGTCGGGCAGTCGCCATGGAGGATGCATTCGCCCCGATGCACGATTGCCGCACCGGCGGACTGGGTCAGCGCCAGCAGGCTGTGCTGGTCGCGTCCCAGTGCGGCCATGAAATCCTGGTCGCCGGCCATGCGGCCGAGCAGCCGCACCTGGATCGCGCGGCGTGCAATCCGTTCCTCGACCGCGGCGGCGCGTTCCTTCAACGAAATCTGCAACGACAGGATCTGCCCGATGAACTCGCAGGCCGTGCGCACATGGTAGGGAACCCGCTTGGGCACCTGGTTGTGGCAGGAAATCAGCCCCCACAGCTCGCCTTCGCGCAGCAGCGAGACCGACATCGACGCGCCGGTGCCCATGTTGCGCATGTACTGCAGGTGCACGGGCGAGACGCTGCGCAGCATGGCCGGGCTGAGGTCGGTCGGCGGCGCGTCTGCATCGGCGGCGTCGCGCACCAGCGCAACGGGCTGGTAGTCGCTGTCGGCGATCAGCCGGACCCGGTTCTGCCGGTACAGGGCCCGCGCCTGGGCGGGGATGTCCGATTCGGGAAAACGCAGGTCGAGGTAACTGGGCAGCACACCGTTGCCGTCCTCGGCCACCACGGCGCCATTCCACTGGGGATCGAACTGATAGACCAGGGTCCGGTCGAAACCGGTGAGTTCGCGGATCTGGACGGCGGCCAGCTCGCACAGCTCGCGGGTGCTGCCGACGCGTTCGATGGCTGCCATGAAGCGACGGATAGCGGGGTAGAGGTCTTCCAGCGAGCCCGGTTCGCCAGCGACCGGTTCTTCAAGCTCGACAATGAGGTCCGCGCCCAGCCGATGCGCAAGCACATGGTGGCGGCCATGCTTGCCGATCGGGTGGGAGCCCAGGAACTGCGAGGTATCCACCGCCAGGGCTTCCAGGGTGGGCCGGCACGCAGCCAGCACGCCGCCGAGCACGGTCTCGACCGTCTGGCCAAGCGGGTCGCCCGACAGCTCGATCAGATCGAGCCGCGACAGAGCGCGCTCCTTCACCCGCAGCGTGACGGGGTCGAGCACAAGCACAATGCCGTAAGGTTGAATCGCTCCCGGAGTACGTATCGGCTCTCGCGCGCAGCTGTTGAGATCCAAGGCGTTTTCGCTCACATTCCAGGACGACATTCGTTGACCCCCAGCGGGTACCGTGTGCAAGAGACTCTGATAAGGCGTCGGTGCTCCGCTTCATCGGCCGACGCGGGGTCCACGGCGCCGCACGGAGCTGACGCGCATAGCTTCTCATATCGACATGGCGGGGGCCGTGAGGAATCCGGCTGCCACTGGGATGTCCGGGCAATGCGCCCGCCCGGAATCAGGGGGTGGGCGGCCGTTCGTAATCCTCAGGCGTTGCGGTGGCGTCCTGTTCGGGCATGTCTTTTTCCTTCCACTTCGCCTCGTCATTGCGCAGAGTGTCGGGCGTGTGGGCTTTCTGCTGGTCGTCCTTGCCTTCAAGCGGGTTGGAGGAACGCGTGTTCATGGCGCTTTTCTCATGTGCGGTGGCGAACCGCAAGCGTGGGCGTGCGCCGGTGAGGGCCATGTCCGCGCCGGCTGCACGCCTCGCACACACACCGGTCACCGCGCGGCTACGCAGGGCGGGTTATCCCTTGGTTCACTGAAAGCAAGGCATTTCCCGCTTCCCCATGGACCAGATTTTCGAACATGCCGCGCCGGCGCTCGCGTCGGCCGCGCGCGAAGTGCTGTCGCGCCAGCCTTCGCTGCCGCTGCCCGGTCGCGGGCACACCCTGGCGCGTTGGCGCACGCTGGCTGCGATCGCCGGGCGCGATCTGTGCCTGGCTAAGGTCCTGGAGGCGCATTACGACGCCGAGGCGATCCTCGCCGACCTGCAGGCCGCCCCGCTGCCCACCGAAACGTTGGCAGCGGTCTGGGCCGCGGAAGGACCGCAGGCGACCCTGCGCTATGACGAAGAAACCGGCACGGTGAGCGGAGCCAAACCCTGGTGCTCGGGCGCCGGTCTGGCGGATGTGGCGCTGGTGACGGTTCACTGCGACGAAGGGTCGCGGCTGGTGAGCGTGCGTACCGATGCGCCGGGCGTGCTGCTGCAGCCGCAGAGCTGGCACGCCACCGGCATGCGCGGCATTCCCAGTGGCACCGTGCAGTTCGACCGCGTGCCGGCCGAGCCGGTGGGCGCGCCCGGTGCGTACCTGGCGCGGCCCGGCTTCTGGCATGGAGGCGCGGGCATTGCGTCGTGCTGGTATGGCGCCGCCGTAGCGCTGGCCTCCCCGCTGCAGCGTTCCCCGCGCGTGGAGGCTGATGCCCAGGCGGCCGCACTGTTGGGCCAGGTGGACATGGCCCTGCAGGCCTCGGCCGCATTGCTGCGGGAGCTGGCTGCGTGGATCGATGCCATGCCGTCGCAGCCGCACCAGTCCGATGTGATCCGGGTACGCAGTGTGGTGGAGCGGACCTGCGTGCAGGTACTCGACGCGGTGGGACGGGCACTGGGGCCGGCACCGATGTGCCTGGACCCGGCGCATGCGCAACGCTGGGCAGATCTCACGGTGTTCATCCGGCAGAGCCATGCCGACCGCGACTGGGCTGAGCTGGGCCGCTCCATCCAGCGCCAGGAGAGCCCGTGGACGCTGTAGGCGCACGCATCGAAGGGCGCGGCACGCTGGAATCGGCGTGGCAGCATTGCGACTGGCTGGAGGCGCTGCCGTCGGTGGAGGCCGACACGGTACTGTTGGGTGCGCGCCGGCTGGTGGTGGTCTCCCCGCACCCCGACGACGAGGTGCTGGCCTGCGGTGGACTGATGCAGGCTGCGCTGGCACACGGCTGCGCGGTGCAGGTGGTCTCGGTCACCGATGGCGAGGCCTGCTATCCCGACCAGCCGCACTGGCCAGTGACCCGGCTGCGCGATGCGCGGCGGCGGGAACTGGCCACCGCCATGCAGGCCTTGGGGATGGACGCTACGCACGTGACCGCGCTGGGCCTGCCCGACGGCGATGTCGGCCGGCATGAGACCGACCTTGCCGCCCACCTTGCCGCACGCCTGTTTCCCGGCGATGTGGTGGTGGCGCCGTGGGTACGCGATGCGCATCCCGACCACGAGGCCACCGGCCGCGCGGCATGCGCGGCGGCGGCAAGCTGCGGCGCGCGTGCGCTGCAGTATCCGGTATGGGCCTGGCACTGGCTGGACCCATCGGCCGCCAGCGGCCCCTGGACGAACGCGCAGCGCGTCGGCATGTGCGCGGCCTCGCAGTCACGCAAGCAGCAGGCCATTGCAGCGTTCGCCACCCAGACCGGGGCGGTCGACGGCCTGACCTGCGACCCGATTCTTCCGGACCATGTGCTGGCCCGTTTCCAGCGGTCCTATGAGGTGCTGATCGGATGAACACTGCCGCGTACTTCGACCGGATCTACCGCGAACCCGACCCGTTCCAGTACCGGGAGCGCTGGTATGAAGCCCGCAAACGCGCGCTGACCCTGGCCTGCCTGCCGCGACAGCGGTATGCCAACGCGTGGGAACTGGGCTGCTCCAATGGCGTGCTGACCGCCGAGCTCGCCGCCCGCTGCGATGCACTGCTGGCCACCGACCTGAGCGCGGCAGCGCTCGACGAAGCGGCACGCGCCACCGGCGCCTGCCCGAACGTGCGGCTGGAACAGGCCAGTCATCCGGCGCAATGGCCAGCGGGCCGCTTCGACCTCATTGTCGTGAGCGAGGTCGGCTATTACCTGTCCCCGCAGGAGGTGGTCACGATGGCGGCCAAACTGCGTGGCAGCCTTGCCGAAGACGGTCTGCTGCTGGCCTGCCACTGGCTGCATCCGTTCGCCGAGGCGCTGAGTTCGGCCACGCAGGTGCACCGCGCCTTCGCGCGCGGCCTGGAAGAGGCGTTCTGCTACCAGGATGCCGATGTGCTGCTGCAGGGCTGGAGCGTCGATCCGGTCAGCGTCGCACGCTGGGAGGGATTGCGGTGATCGCGGTGATCGTGCCTGCGCATGACGAGGCCCATGTGATCGGCCGTTGCCTGGCCTCCATCGCGGTGGCTGCGGCGGACCCGAGGCTGCGCGGCGAACCGGTGCTGACGGTGGTCGCGCTGGACGCCTGCACCGACCACACCGCCGCCGTATGTGCCGAGCACGGCGCGACCACGATCGAGGTGCACGCGCGCTGCGTGGGAACCGCGCGCGCGGTGGCGGCCGAGTACGCACTGGCGCACGGGGCGCGCTGGATCGCCAGCACCGATGCGGACACCGAAGTGCCGCCGGACTGGCTGTGGCGGCAGCTGCGCTGCGGTGCCGATGCGTTCTGCGGCGTGGTCGAGGTCGTGGACTGGCTGGATTACCCGGAGGTGGTACGCGCGGCGTTCTCCGGGCGAGAGACGATGCAGGACGGCCACCGGCACGTGCATGGCGCCAACCTCGGGCTGAGCGCGGCGGCGTATCGCGCGGTCGGTGGCTTCCCGGCACTGCGTACCGGCGAGGATGTGGCGCTGGTCGAAGCGCTTGCCGGAAGCGGCGCCCGGATTGCGTGGTTGGCCCGGCCCGTCGTGGCGACCAGTGCACGCCGGACCGCGCGGGCGCCGCACGGCTTCAGCAGTTTCCTGCGCGCGCTGGAGCGCGACGTCATGGGTGCCGGCGCCTCGCTGCTGCCGGCGCGCCTGCTGCCGGAATGATGGAGCAGCCCGCCGACCTGTTGGGCTGGGCCGCCACGGTGGTGCTGATCGCCACCCTGGTCCGGCAGATCTACAAGCAGCATCGGGCCGGTTCGGTGGAGGGAGTCTCCACCTGGCTGTTCGTCGGGCAGATCACCGCCTCGGTGTTGTTCATCCTCTACAGCGCGTTGCTGGGTTCCACGGTCTTCGTGGTGACCAATTCGCTGATCCTGCTCACGGCGGTGGTGGGGCAGGTGCTGGCGATGCGCCGGCGGCGCGCTGCCGGTACGTCAAAGGAGTAGTCCAGACCTCCTCGGGTCTGAACGAGTCAGGGTTGTGCATTCGCCCTTCACGAGACATCAGCTGTCGTGATGGTCCGTCTACCTGAATTCATTTAAGCTCAGGCGCACCCAAGCCCTGTCACGTCGCCGTGGCGGGGCTTTCCCACCTTTTCCAGCAGGAACCCTCCCCATGGCGGCTTTGCAGCAGCGCACGATCGACCTCATCCGCAGCCACCAGGACGCCGTCGTGGCGCAGTGGGTGGACCAGCTGGCGGCCACCGGGCAGGGACAGGACAGCCGCCTGTCCCCACGCGAGGTCGACGCCCAGGTGCGCGAGTTCTGGCGCCTGTTCCAGGCGGCGCTGTCCACCTCGGGCACCGGCGTGTCCGGTGGCGAGTGGCAGGAGATCCGGCATTTCCTGGAGCAGCTTTCGCGCGAACGGGTGCTCAAGGGCTTCAGCTCCTCGGAGACCGCCAGTTTCCTGTTCTCGCTCAAGCGCCCGCTGTTCGAGCTTGCCCAGCAGCACCTGGGCGATGATCCCAAGGCGCTGGGCGATCAGCTGTGGGCCATCTCCGAGCTGATCGACGGCCTGGGCCTGCACAGCGTCAAGGTCTACCAGAAGACCCGCGAGGACGTGATCCAGCGCCAGCAGGAAGAGATGCTGGAACTGTCCACCCCGGTGGTGAAGCTGTGGGACGGCGTGCTGGCCCTGCCGATGATCGGCACGCTGGATTCGCAGCGCACCCAGGTGGTGATGGAATCGCTGCTGCAGCGGATCGTCGATACCGGCTCGGAAATCGCCATCATCGACATCACCGGCGTGCCCACCGTGGACACGCTGGTGGCACAGCACCTGCTCAAGACCGTGACTGCCATCCGCCTGATGGGCGCCGACGCGATCATCAGCGGCGTGCGTCCGCAGATCGCGCAGACCATCGTGCACCTGGGTCTGGATCTGCAGGGTATCGTCACCAAGGCCAACCTGGCCGACGCGCTGGCGCTGGCGCTCAAGCGCACCGGCCTGACGGTTACCCAGGCGACCCGCTGAAATGGACCGCATCCCGATCCTGCAGATGGGCGATCTGCTTCTGGTGACCATCCAGGTAGACATGCATGACCAGCTCGCCCTGACCCTGCAGGATGACCTGAGCGAGCGCATCCAGCGCACCTCCGCGCGGGGTGTGCTGATCGACATCTCCGCGTTGGATATCGTCGATTCGTTCATCGGGCGCATGATCTCCACCATTTCCGCGCTGGCCAGCATCATGGATGCCAGGACCGTGGTGGTGGGCATGCAGCCGGCGGTGGCGATCACCCTGGTGGAACTGGGCCTGACCCTGACCGGCGTGCAGACCGCGCTCAACGTCGAGCGTGGCATGACGCTGCTGCAGCAGCGCAACGACGAAGACGCGCCATGAACGCGATACGGGGGTCGCTGCCGATCCTGGTCGAACAGGACGTGGTGTTGGCGCGCCAGGCCGCGCGCCAGGCGGCGGTGGCCTGCAAACTGCGCCTGATCGACCAGACCAAGCTGGTCACCGCAGCCAGTGAGCTGGCCCGCAACGCCGTCATCTATGGCGGCGGCGGCAGCATGGACTGGGAGGTCGTCGAATCCGGCCTGCGCCGGGGCCTGCGGCTGGTGTTCTCGGACAACGGCCCGGGCATTCCCGATACGGCCCAGGCCCTCACCGATGGCTGGTCCTCCGGCAGCGGCATGGGGCTGGGCTTGTCCGGCTCGCGCCGGCTGGTGGACGAATTCGAACTGGACAGTGCGCCCGGCAAGGGCACGCGGGTAGCCATCACCAAATGGATCTGAATTTCTCCGGCCGCGTCACCCGGGTCGTGGCCGTGGAAGAAGTCTCGCAGGTGGGCCAGGCGCGGCGCGAAGCGCTTTCCATGGCCGATGCGATCGGCCTGGACGCGATGGACGCCGGTCGCGTGGCCCTGGCCGCCACCGAACTGGCCACCAATGTCATCAAGCACGGCCGTGGCGGGCGCATGTACCTGTCGGTGGTGTGCGGACGCGGCGGTGATGGCATTGAACTGTGCACGCTCGACGCCGGCCCGGGCTTCTCGCTGGCCGAGGCGCTTCCCGACGGCTATTCCACCGGCGGCACGCAGGGCCTGGGGCTGGGCGCGATCCGGCGGCAGGCCAGTGTGCTGGAGGTCTGGTCCGATGCCAAAGGCTGCGTCGTGGTGGCCCGCATCTATGCCAGCCGCGCCGCGCGCGATGTCGATGTGCCCTACGGCGCGCTGCGCCTGGCCATGCACCACGAGGACGCCTGCGGCGATGCCTGGCACCTGCGCGCCGATGCGCAGTCGGTGGGGATGACCCTGATCGACGGTCTGGGCCATGGCCTGCCGGCCGCGGACGCCTCCCAGGCCGGCGTGGCGGCGGCTGCCCAGCGCGGCAGCGCGTCCGCAGCGGACGTGATCACCGCCCTGCATGCCGGCATGTCCGGCACCCGGGGCGGTGCAGCGGCGGTGGCCCGGGTCGATGTGGCGACCGGCGCGGTGGATTTCGCCGGCATCGGCAACATCTCGGCCACCCTGTGCGAACCGATGGCCAGCCGCGGCATGGCATCGCACCCCGGCATCGTCGGGGTGCAGTTCCGCAAGGCGCAACCATTCCATTTTCACGCCGCCGCAGGCACGCTGCTGCTCATGCACAGCGATGGACTGCAGGCGCGCTGGAGCCTGCGCGACTACCCCGGCCTGTTTCACCGCCACCCGGCGCTGATCGTGGCGGTGCTGCAGCGTGATTTCGATCGTGGCCGCGACGACACCGGCATCATTGCCCTGCGGCTCGGAGACCTGCATTGAACGTTCCATCCACCGACCTGGAAATCCAGCAGCTGCGCGCGCAGGCGGCCGCCCTTCGCGCCGAGCTGGATGAAACCAACCAGGGCGTGCTCGCCCTGTACGCCGAGCTGGACCAGCAGGCCGAACAGCTGCGCGAGGTGTCCGAGCTCAAGAGCCGGTTCCTTTCCTATATGAGCCACGAGTTCCGCACGCCACTGGGCTCGATCCTGAGCATGACCCGGCTGCTGGACGATGGCATGGACGGTCCGCTCACCGACGAACAGCGCCGCCAGGTGCGTTTCATCAGTGGCTCGGCCACCGAGCTGCGCGAAATGGTCGATGACCTGCTGGACCTGGCCAAGATCGAGGCAGGGCGCATCACCATTTCCCCGGCGTGGTTCGACCTGATGGACCTGTTCTCGGCGCTGCGCGGCATGTTCCGGCCGCTGGTCGAAGGCAACCAGGTGGACCTCCTGTTCGAGGATCCGCCGGCCTTGCCGATGCTGTACACCGACGACAAGAAGCTGGCCCAGATCCTGCGCAACTTCATCTCCAACGCGCTCAAGTTCACGCCCAACGGCCAGGTGGTGGTGTCGGCGAGCCTGCCCGACGACACCTCCGTGCGCTTCAGCGTGCGCGATACCGGTATCGGCATCCCGCAGGACCTGTTGCCGGCCCTGTTCGAGGACTTCGTGCAGGTCGACTCGCCCTTGCAGAAGCGCCTGCGTGGTACCGGCCTGGGCTTGTCGCTGTGCAAGCGCTTTGCCGAACTTCTCGGCGGGCAGGTGGGCGTGCACAGCGAGGTAGGCGCGGGATCGGAGTTCTACGTCACCCTGCCGCTGAAGATCGTCGCGGAGACCGCTGATGCCAACCCGTGACCGCATCCTGCTGGTCGATGACAACGTGGCCACCCGCTACGCCGTGCGCCGCGTGCTGGAGCACCACGGTTTCCGTGTGGAAGAAGCCGGTACCGGCGGCGAGGGGCTGGCGCAGCTGAAGACGCAGCAGTTCGGCGCGCTGGTGCTGGACGTCAACCTGCCGGACATGAGCGGTTTCGACGTGGTCCGCGCGCTGCGCGCCGAACCCCAGCTGCAGCTGCTGCCGGTGGTGCACGTGTCGGCTGCGTCCATTGCCACCGGCGACATGATCACCGGTCTGGACGCCGGTGCCGACGCCTACCTGGTGCACCCGGTCGATCCGGGCGTGCTGCTGGCGACCCTGCGCAGCCTGCTGCGCGCGCGCCGTGCCGAAGATGCACTGCGCGAGGCCGAAGCCCGCTTTGGCGAAATCTTCCGCCAGGTCAACGCCCCCATCGCCGTGCTCGACGCGCAGCTGCAGGTGCACGAGGCCAACGATGCCTTCAAGCGCCTGCTGGGCGAAGATCTGGGCCCGGGGCGGATCCAGGCGATGTTGGAACACCAGGTTGGCCCCATGAGCGCACTGCAGGTGGCGCTGGCCGAAGGCGAGCGCTGGCAGGGCACCTTGACCCTGCCGGTGCAGGGCAGCCGGCGCATGACCGAATGGCGGGTGACTCCGTACAGCGCGCCGGGCCTGGGCCTGGTGCTGGTGGAGGACATCACCGAACGGCATGTGCGCGAGCTGGAACAGCGGCAGGAACTGGAGAGCGCCAACAGCGAGCTGGCATTCCAGATCGCCGAGCGCGAGCGCACGGAAATGGAGTTGATGCAGGCGCAGAAGATGGACTCGCTGGGCCAGCTGACCGGCGGCATCGCGCACGACTTCAACAACCTGCTCACCACGATCATCTCCGGCCTGGACATGATCGAAATGGCGGCCAGCAGCGGCAAATGGGACAAGGCCAGCCGCTACGTGGACATCGCCACCGCCTCGGCGCACCGCGCCGCAGGCCTGACCCAGCGCATGCTGGCATTCGCGCGCAAGCAGCCATTGGATCCGCAGCCGTTCGACGTGGTGGCGCGGGCACGCTCGCTGGAAGACATGCTGCGCCGCTCCATCGGCGAAAACATCGAACTGGAACTGGAGCTGGGAACCGAACCGCTGGTGGCGGTGGCCGATTCCAACCAGTTCGAGAATGTCATGCTCAATCTGGTCATCAACGCGCGTGACGCGCTGGCCGGCCAGGGCCTGATCCGGCTGCGCGCCGGTCGCGTTCACATCGACCGCGACCATGAGCTGGCGCCCGGCAACTATGTCAGCGTCAAGGTCATCGACAATGGCAGCGGCATTCCGCTGGAGCTGCGTTCGAAGGTGTTCGAACCGTTCTTCACCACCAAGCCCCAGGGCGAGGGCACCGGCCTTGGCCTGTCGATGACCTATGGCTTCGCGCGCCAGTCCGGCGGCAGTGCCCGCATTGCGAGCGAGCCGGGCGAGGGCACCGAGATCGAGCTGCTGTTGCCTGAAGGGCGTCAGGCGGCGATCGAACCGGAGGCCGGGCCGGTCCAGCTGCAGCGCGGCCAGGCCGAGCGCATCCTGCTGGTGGACGACACCGACTCGGTGCGGATGATGGTGCGGGAGATGCTGGTCGAGTCCGGCTACCAGGTGGTGGAAGCCACCAACGCCCAGCAGGCCCTGCTGGAGCTGCATTCCGAGCGCGAAGTGCACCTGCTGCTGTCCGACGTCGGCCTGCCCGGCATGAACGGTCGCGAGCTGGCCGATGCCGCCCGCGCGCTGCGCCCGGCGCTGCCGGTGCTGTTCATCACCGGCTACACGGAAAGCGCTGCCGTGCGCGACGAGTTCCTCGGCGAGGGCATGTCGCTGCTGCCCAAGCCCTTCAGCGTCCATGATCTGTTGCGCAGCGTACGGGCCATGTTCGGTACTGCCTGACGCCCGGATCAAAAAAGCCCGGTCTGTCGACCGGGCCTTTCGGTGCCGCAAGGCGCGCCGCTTACCAGCGCATGCCCTTGAAGGGGTTCCAGCTGGTGTCGCCCTTCACCTGCTCCAGGTAGTAGTTGTAGTTGGTGGTCAGCGCGATGAGCAGCGACCAGGCAGCTGCCAGACCCCGACCGATCCCGTCGGGCAGGAACGACAGCACCACGCCCAGCACCAGGGTCAGGCCAAGGATCGTCAGTGCCTTGCGCCACATGCCCAGGATGAAGAGGTAGATGCAGCCGAAGAACAGGGCGAAGAAGTTGAAATTGACCTTGACCTTCTGGCCGAACGGCAGCGCCTTGTAAGCCGCTTTGAAGGTGGGGGTGTTGGGTGCGCCGTAGGCGTTGAAGAAATCGAAACGGAACTGCCACTTGGGGCTGTGCGATGTAGCGATGTTGGAATCCATATCCACTTGCGAGTTGTGTAAACGGTTACATGATAGATGGAGCACATCGTTTTGTGCCAGTTTTCTGACGCTCCGTCGCGGCGCCGGTGCAGGGCAAAGCTGCCGTCACACATTCGTCCATGAATTGATATAGGGTTCGCATTCCGCGCGGCACAGGCCCTGCGGCGAATTGGAATGCAGCGAGAAAAACCAGACCATGTCGAGCGTAGTGATGTCCCCTGAGCGCCCTGAAGCCGGTCCGCGGATCCTGCCGTGCCCGGTTGCCACCCAGGCGCAGCACCTGCTGGCACAGCTCCAGTTTTCCCACGTCGGCAGCCGTGCACTGGCCCAGCCGCCGGTCGCGACCGACGTTGCCGTCGACGCCACCTCTGCCTGACAACGGGGCGGCCTGGCGGCCGCCGCGCGCATCCTGGGCCTGGCAACGTTTCCAGCCGGCTGGACCCCCGCACCCACTCACGTGGCACCAGGCCCCTTCGGGAGGTCGCGGATGAATACGGAAAGCCTTGTACTGCAAGGCCTGTCGGCCAACCGGGCGACGTCGCCGGCGGCACGCGTTTCCGCGTATGCTGAATGGGGGGATCGGCTCGAAAGGCCCTTCGCACCCGGCTTACATTTGGCCCCCTATGCTGGGCCGCATTTTTCGCCTCAGTGCCGTGGAGAGTTCGTGGGTTCCGGGAGTCACACAGATCAGCAGGGCGCCGCCCGTGGCCGCGCCGTGGCACGACACAACAGCGCCCGCGTGCGCGCCGGGATCGGGATGACCCACCAGCAGCCCAGCCGTGCCGGCGCGCAGGATAGCCGCGCATGAGTGTGCAGCACGTCAATGTCGCCCTGGACGCCGGGCGCTCGGTGCTGCCTGCCGAAACCCCGCTGGGCATGCCCGAGCAGAGCTTCACCGACGGCCGGCTGCAGGTGCCGCGCCAGCGCACCGCACCGCGCATGATCGCGCTGCGCCGTTTCTACATCTTCGGCGGCACCGCCGCGATGACCGTGGCGGCCACGGCGATGATGTGGAAGGTGTTGGCGGTCAATGGCATCACGGTGCTGGAAGGCTGCCTGCTGGTGTTGTTCGTGGCCTTGTTCGCCTGGATCGCCTTGTCGTTCGCCGGCGCGCTGGCCGGCTTCCTGACCGCCGTGTTCGACCGCGGCTACAAGCTGGGCATCGACCCGGACGAGCCCCTGCCGCAGGTGCATACCCGCACCGCGCTGCTGATGCCCACCTATAACGAAGACCCGCGCCGCCTGCTGGCTGGCCTGCAGGCGATCTATGAGTCGGTCGCCAGTACCGGCCAGCTGCAGCAGTTCGATTTCTACGTGCTCAGCGATACCCGCCGCGAGGACATCGGCGCGGCCGAGGAACAGGCCTTCGCCGAACTGTGCGACGCGGTCGGCGGGCATGAGCGCCTGTTCTATCGGCGCCGTGGCGACAACAGCGGGCGCAAGGCCGGCAACATCGCCGACTGGGTGCGCCGCTTCGGTGCCGGCTACCCGCAGATGCTGATTCTGGATGCCGACAGCCTGATGACCGGCGACACCATCGTGCGTCTGGTCGCCGGCATGGAGCACAACCCGGACGTGGGGCTGATCCAGACCCTGCCGGCGGTGATCGGCGGGCGCACGCTGTTTGCGCGCATGCAGCAGTTCGGCGGGCGCGTGTACGGGCCGGTGATCGGGCGCGGCGTGGCCTGGTGGCACGGTGCCGAAAGCAATTACTGGGGGCACAATGCGGTGATCCGCACCGAGGCCTTCGCCGAAAATGCCGGGCTGCCGCCGCTGCCGGGCCGCCAGCCGTTCGGTGGCCACGTGCTCAGCCACGATTTCGTTGAAGCGGCGCTGATGCGCCGCGGCGGCTGGGCCACGCACATGGTGCCTTACCTCAAGGGCAGCTATGAAGAAGGCCCGCCGACGCTGACCGACATGCTGGTGCGCGACCGCCGCTGGTGCCAGGGCAACCTGCAGCACGCCAAGGTGGTCAGGACGCGCGGCCTGCACTGGGTGAGCCGGATGCACATGATGATCGGCATCGGCCACTACTTCACCGCGCCGATGTGGGCGATGCTGATGCTGATCGGCATCGCGATCCCGCTGTTCCAGGGGGGCATCGACTTCAGCGAAGTGCTGCACCTCTCACCCGGCGTCTACTGGCGCCAACAGGACGAAACCCAGGTGATCCGCATGTTCGCGATCACCATGGCGGTGCTGTTGCTGCCCAAGGTGCTGGGCTATATCGCCATGCTCATGGACCCGGCCGAGCGGCGCGGCTGCGGCGGCGGCATCCGTGCGTTGTTGTCGATGCTGCTGGAAACCGTGCTGGCGGCGTTGATGGCGCCGGTGGTCATGTACGTGCAGTCGCGCGGCGTGGCCGAAGTGCTGGCCGGCAAGGACTCGGGCTGGGATGCGCAGCAGCGCGACGATGGCGGCATTTCCTGGCCGGCGTTGATCAAGGGCTATGGTGGCCTGAGCGTGTTCGGGCTGTTCATGGGCGTGCTGGCCTATGCGGTGTCGCCGGCGCTGGCGGCGTGGATGGCGCCGGTGGTGGTGGGCATGGTGCTGGCAGTGCCGGTGGTCGCGCTGACCTCCGACCGGCGTGCGGGCGAACTGCTGCACCGGCTGCGCCTGATGGAAATCCCGGAAGAAACCAGCCCCCCGACCATCCTGCTGCGCGCGGCCCAGCTGCGCCGCGCCGCCGCCGAGCGCGCCGGCCACTAGCCGGCACGCCGCCCGAAACGTGGCGCCGCGCCCTGCGTGGCTGATGCGTGCCGTCTACCCCCATAATGGCCCGGAACGTTCTGGAGCCATTCGATGTCGCATCTGCTGGAAACCGTAGTCAACGAAACCGCCGCCCACCCGCAATGGACGGTGCTGTGGCTGCACGGCCTGGGCGCCGATGGCCATGATTTCGCCCCGATCGTGCCCGAGCTACTGCGCCCGCACTGGCCGGCGATCCGCTTCGTGTTTCCGCATGCGCCGGTACAGCCGATCACCATCAACAACGGCGTACCCATGCGCGCGTGGTACGACATCGTCAGCATGGACTTCCGTTCGCGCGCCGACGCTGCCGGCGTCGACGCGTCCGTGCGGGCGCTGGATGCGCTGGTCGAGGCGGAAATCGCCCGCGGCATTCCTGCCGAACGCATTCTGTTGGCCGGCTTCTCCCAGGGCGGGGCGATCATTCTCAGCGCCGCGTTGCGCTGGACCCGCCCAATCGCCGGTGTGATCGCACTGTCCACGTATCTGCCGGACCCTGAAGCCGCGATGGAAGCGCGCGTGCCGGACGGCATCCGGCCGCCGGTGTTCATGGCGCATGGCGCGCAGGACCCGGTCATTCCACAGCCGATCGCGGAGCACAGCGCGCAGACGCTGGAGAAGCTGGGCTTCCCGCTCGAGTGGCATTCCTACCCGATGGCTCACCAGGTCTGTGCCGAAGAACTGCAGGCCCTGGGCGATTGGCTGGACACGCGCTTCGCCGCGGCCTGAGCCATGAACGACCCGCGCCAGCAGCTGTGGTTGCCGGAGCTGTGCCGCCTGCCGCGGCTGGGCGCGATGCTGGGCCTGGCCGAGCTGGTGGTGGTGGTGGTGGCGCTGGCACCCGATGGCAGCCGGCACTGGAGCCTGTCCGACTTCATGTCGGCCAGCGGTCTGGCGCTCTGGCTGGCGCTGGCGGTCACCGTGAGCCTGTGCGCGGCACGCGCCACGCTGTCGCGCCTGTCCGAGGCGATCGGCATGGTGGTGGCGGTGGCCATGGCCGCCGTGATCGCCGCGGCGTGCACGGGGATCGTGCATGCGCTGTACGCGGTGCTCGATACCCGCGGCTTTGCCGGTGACGTGGGTTTCTGGCGCTTCACGCTGGGCTGCGCCACGGTGACCGCCTTGATCGTGGCGCTGGCGCTGCGCTACTTCTACGTCAGCGACCGCTGGAGCGCACAGACCGTGGCCAATGCCCGGGCGCAGGCCGACGCGCTGCAGGCGCGGATCCGCCCGCATTTCCTGTTCAACAGCATGAACCTCATTGCCAGCCTGGTGCGGCGCGACCCGGAAGTCGCCGAACGCGCGGTGCTGGATCTGTCCGACCTGTTCCGCGCGGCGCTCGGCGCGGGCGATGGCGACTCCACCCTGCAGGCCGAGTGCGAGCTGGCCGAAGCCTACCTGTCGATCGAATCGCTGCGCCTGGGCGAGCGCCTGCAGGTGCAGTGGGAGCGCCACGAGCCCCTGCCGCTGACCCTGCCGATGCCACGGCTGGTCCTGCAGCCGCTGGTGGAAAATGCAGTGCTGCACGGAATCTCGCGCCTGCCGGGCGGCGGCACCATCGTCATCGCGTTGTCCTGCGAGGGCAACCTGCTGCACCTCCGCATACGCAACCCCGCGCCCGATCCGGACGCGCGCGGACTGCCGTTGATGCAGGGCGCCGGCCACGCACAGCGCAACATCGCGCACCGCCTGGCCTGGCGGTTCGGCCCGGCCGCGCGGATGACGGGAGCATGGGCCGACGGCTACTATGCCTGCGACATCTTCGTGCCCGTCCAGTGAGGAAGCCTGCTTGAGAGTGGTCATCGCCGACGACGAACCGCTTGCCCGCGAGCGCCTGCGCAGCCTGCTGGCCGAGCAGTCCGGGGTGGAGGTGGTGGCCGAGGCAGAGAACGGCGAACAGGCGCTGCATGCCTGCGCGGAGCTGCAGCCGGACCTGGTGCTGCTGGACATTGCCATGCCCGGGCTGGATGGCCTGGAAGCGGCGCGCCACCTGGCCACGTTCGAGCCCCGCCCGGCGGTGGTGTTCTGTACCGCCTACGACGCGCATGCGCTGTCGGCGTTCGAAGCGGCGGCCATTGATTACCTGATGAAGCCGGTGCGCAGCGAGCGCCTGGCCGCCGCGCTCGAACGGGCCCGCATGTTCCTGGCCGGTCGCAACGGGCAACCCGCCACGCCCAGCCAGCAGGCGCGCACCCTGCTGTGCGCGCGTCTGCGCGGCAGCCTGCGCCTGATTCCGGTCGACGACATCCACTACCTGCAGGCCGAGGAAAAGTACGTGGTGGTCCACCATGCACGCGGCGAAGACCTGATCGAGGAATCGCTGAAGTCGCTGGAGGAGGAATTCGCCGGCCGCTTCGTTCGCATCCATCGCAACTGCCTGGTGGCCCGCCACGAGCTGGTGGAACTGCGACGAAATGGCGCAGGCCAGGTCCAGGCGGTACTGCGCCACGGCAAGGCGCCGCTGGAAGTGAGCCGGCGCTGCGTGGCCAGCCTGAAGCAGGACCTCAAACACCTGTAACGTGGTGGATACGCCTCCATGCGGCGATAATGCCGGCATGAACACCCTGCGCATCGCTACCCGAAAGAGCCCGCTTGCCCTCTGGCAGAGCGAACACGTCGCCGACCGTCTGCGTCAGGCACACCCCGGGCTGGAGGTAGTGCTGGTGCCGATGAGCACGCGCGGCGATGAAGTGCTGGACCGCTCGCTGGCGGCGATCGGCGGCAAGGGCCTGTTCCTCAAGGAACTGGAACTGGCGATGCTGCGCGGCGACGCCGACTGTGCGGTGCATTCGCTCAAGGATGTGCCGATGGAACTGGACGCCCCGTTTGCGTTGCCGGCCATGCTGCCCCGGCATGACGCGGCCGATGGCTTCATCTCCAACCTGTATGCCTCGGTGGAGGCACTGCCGATCGGCGCACGGGTGGGTACCTCCTCGCTGCGTCGCCAGGCCCAGCTGCGCGCGCTGCGCCCGGACCTGGAGCTGCAGGACCTGCGCGGCAACGTCAACACGCGTCTGGCCAAGCTCGACAACGGCGGCTATGACGCGATCGTGCTGGCCGTGGCCGGGCTGGAGCGGCTGGGTCTGGGCGGGCGCATCGTGGCGCGGCTGGCGGCCCCGGCGTGGCTGCCGGCGCCTGCCCAAGGCGCGGTTACCGTGGAATGCAACGGTGACGATGCCCGGGTGATGGCGCTGTTCGCCCCGCTGGACGACGCGCGCACGCGCGCGTGCGTGGAAGCCGAGCGCGCCATGAACCGTGCGCTGCACGGCAGCTGCCATGTGCCGGTGGCCGGCTACGCGCAGTGGGAGGGGGAAGGCCTGTTCCTGCAGGGCCTGGTCGGTGGCGTGGCCGATGGCCGCCTGATCCGCGCCGAAGCGCGTGGGCCGGGCAACGACCCGGATGCGCTTGGAAAGGCGGTAGCGCAGGGGCTGCTGGACGGCGGTGCCGGCGAGTTGATCGCCGTCTGATAGGGCGTACCGACCAACGGTCGGTACCTACCGTGCGTTGCGGGTAGGTGCCGACCGTTGGTCGGCACGTCGCGCTGGAATCATTTGAATTTGTAGACGACGTTCATCGTGGTCAGCGTGTCGGTCTTGCGCTTGTCTTCGGCGACGTCGCTGTTGTAGCGCGCCTGCCAGGCAGCCTTCAGCGCCAGGTGCTCGTTCATGCTCACCGACACGCCGAAATCGTTCTGGCCGAAGGTGTTGTACGAGCCCGATTCGACCAGCAGGGTGTTGATCAGGTCGGTATTGGGGGTCAGCGAGTACTTCACGTCGAACAGACCGCGGCCGATCAGCCCGGTACGGGTTTCGTCGTCTTCGGTGTTGTGCGTGCGGCGCACACCGGGGCCGATCTGCGCATCCATGGAGAAGCGGTCCCGATCCATCAGGCGGGTGCCGTAACCCAGACCGAACGAGCTCTGGCGGTCGTAGGTGGCAAAATCGTCGCGCTCGTAACGCACGGTGGCAGTGATCTGGCGGTGCTCGCCCAGCTGCAGTGCACTGCCGGCGCTGCCGGTGTAGCGGTTGGCCGTGGTGTTGCTGCGCTTGGTGACCGTACCGTCCGCCTCGTTGGTCTCGGTGTACTCCGAGCGCGAGCGCAGGCCGAACAGGTCCATGCTGTGCACCCAGTCGTCATCGGTGTAGCGCAGGCGCAGGCGGCCGTTGGCGCTTTCGGTGTTGCTGTTGCCGCGTGCCGAGGCAAAGCCCAGTTCGCCGCCGCTTCCGCTCCAGGGCGAGGTCATCGCGGCCAGGTCGGTGGTGTCCTGGGCAAACGCTGCCGGGGTACTGAGCAGCAGGGAAGCAAGCAACGTCACACGCACGGACATCAACGGTTCTCCGGATCAGGCGGGGGGAGGAGCAACGCGTGATGATACTTGATGCCTTCACGCGGTTTTTCCCTACAGCGCCTCCCGCTTTAAGCGGGGTTTGGGCTTGTCCCCCGTTCAGGGCAACGCGATCTGCAGCGCATCGTCGTTGAAGCGGCTGTATTCCACGGTTGCCGTGAACGCCTGGCCCTGGGTCTGGCCCTGCCGTTCGATGCGCACCGGCAGGCCCTGGGCGTTCACCCAGTACAGCAGCCCGTCGGGCGCCGCGGTGGCGTGGCGAACGCGGTAACGGCGCGCGGCAGCGCCACCCACGTGGTCATCGCCCAGGTCCTCGACCTGCAACTCGGCGGCGCGCGCGTCGACCGGCAGCGGGCTGCGCCACTGGGCCAGCAGCCCCGGCGGCACCGGTACCTGGCGCACTTCGCCGGCGCGTTGCAGGAAGAACGTATCGCCGATGATGGTCTGTACGCCTTCGTCGGTCTGCAGCCGGTAACGGTCCGGGGCGACGAAGTCCATGCTGGCCTCCAGCGTGCGCGGTCCCCGCATGTGCAGGGTGGCATGGAAGCTGCGCAGCTGGCCGAAGCGCTGGCTGGCCGCCAGCACCACCTGGGCCGGATCGCCGGCCTGGGATGCCGCAGGCGGAGCGGCGGTTGCCGGGGCGGTGGGGGCCGGGTCGCGCCCACAGGCGGACAGCAGCAGGGACAGCACGGCAACGGCAGGCAGCAGGCGCATGGCAGGGGCAGGGCGACGGGCAGGGACCTCACGATAGCGGAAGTTGCGGCCGGGGCCGCCACAATGACGGCGACTCGGACATAATCGGGTCATGGACCGATATGAACGCATCAACGCCCTGCATCGTCTGCTGAAGTCCGCCCGCTATCCGGTCACGGTGGCGACCCTGCAGGAAAAACTGGCGTGTTCGCGCGCCACCGTCTACCGCGACCTGGCCTTCCTGCGCGATGCGCTGATGGCTCCGGTCGAAGGCGATGGCGAAGCCGGCTTCCGGTACCAGGACGACGAGAGCGCGCGCTTCGAGCTGCCCGGGCTGTGGCTCAGCTCGGAGGAACTGCATGCGTTGCTGGCGTCCCAGCATCTGCTGGCGCGTACCGGCGGCGGCGTCCTGTCGTCGGTGCTGGCGCCGCTGCAGCAGCGTATCGAGGGCCTGCTGGCCGCGCAGGCGGGGGTCTCCAGCTGGCCGGTGGACCGGGTGCGGGTCATTCCCCACCGCGGCCGCAAGTTCGACGAGGCCAGCTTCCGCGCGGTGGCGTCGGCGGTGCTGGAACGCCGTCAGCTGGCGTTCGAATACCGCGCGCGCTCCACCGACGAGGCGACCAAGCGCACGGTCTCGCCGCAGCGCATGACCCACTACCGCGACAACTGGTACCTGGACGCCTGGGACCATGGCCGCGAGGGCCTGCGCAGCTTCGCGGTGGACCGCATCTACAAGGCCCGCGTGGTCGACACCGTTGCACGCGACGTGGCCGACGCCGAGCTGGACGAGCAGCTCGGCGCCAGCTACGGCATCTTCTCGGGGCCGCCCAAGGGGTGGGCCACCATCGTGTTCAGTGCCAAGGCCGCGCGCTGGGTGGCCGACGAACACTGGCACTCCAAACAGCAGGGCCGCTTCCTGGCCGATGGACGCTACGAGCTCAAAGTGCCGTACAGCGTCTCGCGCGAGCTGCTGATGGACGTGCTGCACTACGGCTCGGACGCGGAGATCATCGAACCGACGGTGCTGCGCGAACAGGCCAAGGCCCTGTTGATGATGGCGTTGAGCAATTACGAGTGATTCGAGCCCTGCGGTACCCCGCCAGGCCTGGCTGCGGTATGGTTGGCTGCTAACGCAGCCCCGGATTCCGCCCCCATGAAAAAGACCCTGTTGCTCCCGTTGCTGGCCGTCACCCTGGCCCTGGCTGCCTGCGGCAAACCCGCTGCCGACTCCAAAAAGCTGGTGGTTGCCGCCACGGCGGTGCCGCATGCCGAGATCCTGGCGGTGGTCAAACCCATCCTGCAGAAGGAGGGGCTGGAACTGGACGTGAAGGTGTTCAACGACTACGTGCAGCCCAACGACCAGCTCGTGCAGAAGCAGGTGGACGTCAATTACTTCCAGACCGAGCCCTACCTGGATGCCTACAACCGCGACCGCAAGACCGACCTGACCAAGGTCATCGGCGTGCACATCGAACCCTTCGGTGCCTACTCGCGCCGCTTCAAGTCGCTGGAGGAACTGCCCACCGGCGCCGACGTGGTGATTCCCAATGACCCGAGCAACAACAGCCGCGCGCTGATCCTGCTGCACAAGGCCGGCGTGATCACCCTGAAGGACCCGAGCAACGCCCTGGCCACCCAGCGCGACATCACGGCCAACCCGAAGCAGCTCAAGTTCCGCGAGCTGGACTCGGCCATGCTGCCGCGCGTGCTCGACCAGGTCGACCTGGCCCTGATCAACACCAACTATGCGCTCGACGCCGGCCTCAATCCGACCCAGGACGCGCTGGCGATCGAAAGCAAGGATTCGCCGTATGTGAACTTCCTGGTTGCCCGCCCGGACAACAAGGACGACCCGCGCGTGCAGCAGCTGGCCAAGGCGTTGACCAGCCCCGAAGTGAAGGCGTTCATCGCCGAGAAGTACAAGGGCGCCGTGCTGCCGGCGTTCTGATCGGGCACGAGCTGACCAACGGTCGGCTCCTACCGGGGTGTAGCGATCCGGAACCCCATCGTCGCTTCAACCGCCTGGAGCCACCCGGCATACAGCGCTTCGCGCCGGTCAACCGCCATCTGCGGCACGAAACGGCGGTCCACCGCCCACTGCTCGGCAATCTCGGCGCGGCTGCGCCAGAACCCGGTGGCCAGCCCGGCCAGGTATGCCGCGCCCAGTGCCGTGGTTTCGGCCACCTGCGGGCGCAGCACCGGCACCCCCAGCAGGTCGCTCTGGAACTGGGCCATGAAGTCGTTGGCGATGGCGCCACCGTCGGCGCGCAGCTCCTTCAGTTCGATACCGGCATCGGCCTGCATCGCGGTCAGCACGTCGCGGGTCTGGTAGGCCATCGACTCCACCGCGGCGCGGATGAAATGTTCCTTGGTGGTGCCACGGCTCAGGCCGAACACCGCACCGCGCACGTCGCTGCGCCAGTACGGCGCGCCGAGACCCACGAAGGCCGGCACCATGTACACCCCGCCGTTGTCCGCCGCCCGTTCGGCGTAGGCCTGGCAGTCGCTGGACTTGCCGAACATGCGCAGCCCGTCACGCAGCCACTGCACCACCGAGCCGGCCACGAAGATCGAGCCCTCCAGCGCGTACTCCACCTGGCCGTCGATGCCCCACGCGATCGTGGTCAGCAGGCCGTTGGCCGAACCGACCGCGCGGGCGCCGGTATGCATGAGCATGAAGCAGCCGGTGCCATAGGTGTTCTTGACCATGCCCGGCTCGAAGCAGGCCTGGCCGAACAGTGCCGCCTGCTGGTCGCCGGCGATGCCCGCAATCGGAATGTGCTGGTCGAAGAAGAACTGCGCGCGGGTGGTACCGTACACCTCGCTGGAGCTGCGCACCTGCGGCAGCATCGCGCGCGGGATGTCCAGCAGCGCCAGCAGATCGTCATCCCAGTCCAGGGTATGGATGTTGAACAGCAGCGTGCGGGCGGCATTGCTGTAATCGGTCACGTGCACTGCACCGCCGGTCAGGTTCCAGACCAGCCAGCTGTCGATGGTGCCGAACAGCAGTTCGCCGCGCTCGGCACGCGCCTGTGCGCCCTCGACATGATCGAGTATCCAGCGGATCTTCGTGGCCGAAAAATAGGCATCTACCAGCAGGCCGGTGCGCGCGCGGATCAGCGGCTCGTGGCCCTCGGCCTTGAGCCGCTCGCAGATCGCCTGGCTCTGCCGGGATTGCCAGACCACCGCATTGTGGATCGGCTGGCCGCTGGCCTTGTCCCAGACCACCGTGGTTTCGCGCTGGTTGGTGATGCCGATGGCGGCGATCTCGCGCGGGTCCACCTGCTCGCGGTTGAGCAGCTCGGTCAGGGTGGTATAGACGCTGGTGAGGATCTCCCGCGGGTCATGTTCCACCCAGCCCGGCTGTGGGAAATGCTGGGAGAATTCACGCTGGGCCACGCCGGTCATGCGCCCGGCATGATCGAACAGCATCGCGCGGGAACTGGTCGTGCCCTGGTCGATGGCGAGTACGTAGCGCTTGTCCATGAGGCGTCCCGGTAGTGCCGGCCGCTGGCCGGCTCCATGCCCATCCTGCCGAAGCCGGGAACCGCTTGCCAGCGCCCGGCCGCGCGTCATTCAGGTCTGCTCACCCCTGCAGCCGACGCAGATGGTCGCGCAGAGCCGCCTGCTGCGCCGCGTCCAGGCGCAGGCCAAGGTGGCTGCGTCGCCACAGAATGTCGTCGGCTTCCACGGCCCATTCGTGCTCGACCAGGTAGTCGACCTCACGCTGGTACAGGCCGGCGCCGAAATGCACGCCCAGTGCTTCCGGGGTCTGCGCATCGCCCAGCACCGCGCCCACGCGCGTGCCATGCCGACGGACCAGGTCACGCAACAGCGCGTCCGGCTGCCCCGGGTACGCGGCCTGCAGCGCAGGCAGCACGGCGTCCACGCTGCCGCCTTCACCGCCGGGCAGGGCGGGACCGGTGGCGGTCCACGCCGGCTCGCTGCGGCCCAGGGCCGCGCCCAGCTGGTCGACGGCTTCTTCGGCCAGCGTGCGGCAGGTGGTGAGCTTGCCGCCCAGCACGCTGAGCATGAGCGCCTGCTGCGCGTCCAGATGAAGGCGATAGTCGCGGGTGACCTTGGCGGCATCCAGGTGGTGGTCGGCCAGCAGCGGGCGCACCCCGCTGTACTGCCACACCACGTGTTCGGGTTCCACCGGGCTGCGCAGCCACGTAGTGACCGCCGCGCACAGGTACGCGACTTCCTCCGGGGTTGCGCGCACCTGGGCCGGGTCGCCTTCGTAGTCCAGGTCGTTGGTGCCGATCAGGCTGTAGTCCTGTTCGAAGGGAATCACGAACACCACGCGCTGGTCCGGTTGCTGCAGCAGGTAGGCGCAGTCGTGCGCGTACAGGCGCGGCACCACGATATGGCTGCCCTGGACCAGGCGCAGCCCGATCGGCGCATCCAGGCCGGCGCGCAGCAGCAGGTTGCCGGCCCACGGACCGGTGGCATTGACCACCGCGCGCACCCGCATGCGCTGCATCGTGCCGTCGGGTTGGCGCAGCACGGCCAACCAGTGGTCGCGGTGGCGGATGAGTTGTTCGCAGCGGGTGCGCACGCGGATCTCGGCACCGCGCTCGCGTGCGTCCATCGCCGTGGCGATCACCAGGCGCGCATCATCCACGCGCGCGTCTGCATAAGTGAAGGCCGTGCGGTAGCGGGGTTTCAGCGCTGCGCCGCGCGGGTCGGCGCGCAGGTTCAGCCGGCGCGAACGCGGAAACGCGGGCCCCGCCTCTGCCAGATGGTCGTACAGCCACAGACCGGCGCGCAGCATCCAGATCGGGCGCAGGTGCCGCGCATGCGGCAGGACGAAGGTGGTGGGGGTGACAAGGTGCGGGGCCAGCCGATGCAGCACGCTGCGCTCGCGCAGCGCCTTGCGCACCAGGGCGAACTGCCCGAACTGCAGGTAGCGCAGCCCACCATGGATCAGCTTGGTGCTGGCGCTGGACGTATGCGCCGCCAGGTCGTCCTGTTCGCACAGGCACACCGACCAGCCGCGGCCTGCCGCGTCGCGGGCGATGGAGACGCCGTTGATTCCACCGCCCACGACCAGGACATCCCGTATCTCGTCCATCGCTCTTCCCCTGTGCTCGCCGGGAAGTATCAACAGGTGCAGGGCAAGGTCGGATGAAGTGAAGAAGGTCGAAAACGACAACGGGCCCATGAGGGGCCCGTTGCGTGCAACCTGGAGAGCGCTTAGAAGCGCGCGCCGATACCAAAGCCCACGGTCCACGGATCCAGCTTGGCTTCGTCGCCGGTGCCGTTGCCGTTGACGGTCAGCTCCGGGCGCGAATGCATGTAGCGGGCATCGGCGCGGGCGAACCAGGTGCTGTTGATGTTCATGTCCACGCCGACGGTGCCAATGGCGCCCTTGGCGGTTTCCAGACCGATATGGCCGGCGTCGCTGGCCAGGTTCTCGTTGCTGAAGTTCGACTCGTAGTAACCCACGCCCACGAACGGACGGAACACGTTGTCGGCCTGGCCGAAGTGGTACTGGCCACTCAGCGCGATCGGCTGCTGTTCAACGGTGCCCAGCTTGGCGCCGTTGGCGCCGCGCACGCGGTGGTCGAACTTGTCCGCTGCGCCCCACAGTTCCACAGCCCAGTTGTCGTTGATGTAGTAGCTGAAGCTCAGCGTCGGTGCCGGGCCGCCGTCGACCTTGTCGATGCCTTCGAGCGGATCGTTCTTCGGCTGCAGCAGCGCAACGCCGCCGACAACGGCGAAATGCTTGCCCGACGCGGTGTCGGTGGTGCTGTCCTGCGCGAAGGCGGCAGGCGCGAAGGCAAGGGCAGTCAGGGTAGCCAGGGTCAGGGTGCGGATGGAGCGCATGGGGGAATCTCCTCAGGTGTTTTTTTGTTCTGGGCCCCCTTTGCAGCGGGGCGAGGCAAACGTAGTCCCCGCAACATGAATCGAATCCGACGCACGTTAAAATTTAGTTTCTTCTGTTCAGCCGGCAGCGCGAAATCATTGGGGCAGCAGGCGATGATGCACTGCTGGACATTCACGCATCTGGAGACCACGTGACGAACCCGACCCACTGCATCGGCCTGCCTGCGCAGGCAATGCCCGATTGCCGTGTGCTTGTTCTGGGTTCGATGCCGGGCGTTGCATCGCTGCAGGCCGCGCAGTATTACGCGCATCCACGCAACCGTTTCTGGCCACTGATGGCCCTGCTCACCGGCATTGATGCGGCACTTCCCTATGCCGCACGCATGCGGTCATTGCAGATCGCCGGCGTGGGCCTGTGGGATGTGATCGGGGCCTGCGACCGGCGCGGGAGCCTGGACACGGCGATCGTGCGCGGCAGCGAAGTGCCCAATGCACTGCCCGAGCTGATCGCGCAGCTGCCGCAGCTGGGTGCGGTGGCCTGCAACGGCGCCACCGCACACGCCGCCTTCGTGCGTTTCGTCCAGCCACGGCTGGACGCGCGCGCGTCCGCGTTGCCGGTGTGGTCGCTGCCTTCCACGAGCCCGGCCAACGCTGCATGGCCGCTGCCGCGCCTGCAGGCCGCATGGCAGCCGCTGGCCGATGTCCTGGCGGGCTGAGCGGGACCGGCACGGGACAATACGGTACCGACTGGAACGCGAGGCGTGGCGCCGTCGCGCGCCGGATCGGCAGGGCCGATGCCTGCTGCAACAGGCTGTCCCGGGACAGAGGCATTGAAAATTGCCCAAGCTGGTTGGCGCTGACGCCTCGTGCCCCCACAATAGGCGATTCCCTACACCAGATTGCCGGAGTTATCCCCATGGCCGAAATCAAGGAAGCACTTGTCCCCGATATCGGTGACTACAGCGATATCCCGGTAATCGAGGTGCTCGTCGCCGTTGGTGACACCGTCAAGAAGGACCAGGGTCTGGTCACGCTGGAGTCGGACAAGGCCACGATGGAAGTGCCGTCTTCGGTTGCCGGCGTGGTCAAGGAAATCAAGGTCAAGGTCGGCGACAACCTGTCCGAAGGCAAGGTCGTGGCCCTGATCGAAGTGGCTGACGCGGCTGCCGCGCCGGCCCCGGCGGCTGCGCCGGCTCCGGCTGCCGCTCCGGCCAAGGCCGCCGCTGCCGCCGCCCCGGCCCCGGCCACCCAGAGCGCACCGGCCGCTGCGCCGGCGGCTGGCGGTGGCACCGTGGAAGCCACCGTTCCCGACATCGGCGATTACACCGACATTCCGGTGATCGAAGTACTGGTTGCCGTAGGCGACACGGTGAAGAAGGACCAGGGCCTGGTCACGCTGGAATCGGACAAGGCCACCATGGAAGTGCCCTCGTCGGTGGCCGGCGTCGTCAAGGAAATCAAGGTCAAGGTCGGCGACACCCTGTCGCAGGGCAAGGTGGTTGCCATCATCGAGGCCGAAGGCGCTGCCGCGCCGGCCCCGGGCAAGGCCGCTGCCGCTGCCGCCCCGGCCGCTGCCGAAACCGGCACCAAGGTGGAACCGGTCGCGGTGCCGGCGCAGCCGGACAAGCTGGCGGCGCGCGAGATCGCCAGTGCCCCCTCGGCCGGCGCCCCGAGCAGCCCGCCGGTGCAGTTCAACGCCGACAGCGTGCTGCCGTCCAAGGTCCCCTATGCCACGCCGGCGGTGCGCGTGTTCGCCCGCGAGCTGGGCGTGGACCTCAACCAGCTGACCGGCACCGAGAAGGGCGGCCGGATCACCAAGACCGACGTGCAGAAGTTCGTCAAGGCAGCGTTGACCGGTGGCGGCGCGCCTGCGGCCGGGGGCACGGTCGCCGCCGGCGGTGGCCTCAACCTGCTGCCGTGGCCGAAGGTCGACTTCAGCAAGTTCGGTGAGGTCGAGACCCAGCCGCTGTCGCGCATCAAGAAGATTTCCGGTGCCAACCTGGCCCGCAACTGGGCCATGATCCCGCACGTCACCCAGTTCGAGCAGGCCGACATCACCGACCTGGAAGCCCTGCGCGTGGCGCTGAACAAGGAAAACGAGAAGGCCGGCATCAAGCTGACCATGCTCGCCTTCCTGATCAAGGCCAGCGCCGCGGCGCTCAAGCAGTTCCCCGAATTCAACGCATCGCTGGATGCGGCCGGCGAAAACCTGACCCTGAAGAAGTACTTCAACATCGGCTTCGCCGCCGACACCCCGAACGGCCTGGTCGTTCCGGTGATCCGCGACGTGGACAAGAAGGGCGTGGTGCAGATCGCCCAGGAAACCGGCGAGCTGGCCAAGAAGGCGCGCGACGGCAAGCTGGGTCCGGCCGACATGAGCGGCGGCTGCTTCTCGATCAGCTCGCTGGGCGGTATCGGCGGCACGTCGTTCACGCCGATCGTCAATGCGCCGGAAGTGGCCATCCTGGGGGTGTCCAAGTCGTCGATCCAGCCGGTCTGGAACGGCAAGGAATTCGCCCCGAAGCTGATGCTGCCGCTGTCGCTGAGCTACGACCACCGCGTCATCGACGGTGCACTGGCCGCGCGCTTCACCACGTACCTCTCGCAGGTGCTGGCCGACATGCGGCGCGTGCTGCTGTGAGGCAGGGCCGGGCGGTCGTGCCGGGCTCTGCCCGGCAGCGTTTCGTGCAGCAGGGCAGAGCCCTGCTCTACGCCGCTGTGTTGCTTGCCGCTGCGCCGGCGGCGCACGCCGCGTGCACCACCGATCTCGGCCATGGCTGGCCGCCGGCGGTGGGCAACTACGGCCAGGCCGTGGAAACCCTGTTCGCCGGCAAGGCACCGCCGACCCTGGCGCTGACCGTCCTGCCCAAGGGCGGTGTGGAAACCGGCGTGGCCCTGCTGCCCGGCACCCGGGACGGCGAATGGACCCTGCGCTACAGCCAGGCCGACAAGCGCGTGTACAACTGGAACAACAGTGCACGCGGCAGCGGCGTGGAGCTGCGCGTGGACCAGGAGCCGGACCAGTACGAAGTGGCCATTCCGGCCGCGCTGGTCCAGCGTCTGGTCCGCAACTGGCGCGCTGCGCTTGATTCGGGCGTGCCGGCCGGGCGCAAGGCGCCCGTCACCGATGGCGAGGTGCTGTCCTTCCAGGTCGATGGGGAACGCTACAGTGGCCCGCGCTGGGAATGCGGTGCCGGCAAGCTGATGATGAAACAGGTGGCGCTGCTGATCGAAGCCAGCGACACCAAGGAAAAGAAGCTCGACCGTCGCTGGCAGGATCTGGACGAGTCGCTCGACGAACTGCAGCAACTGCTCGCCGGCAATGCCGGCTGAGCCCCAGGAGAAGACGAATGGCCGCTATTGAAATCAAGGTTCCCGACATCGGCGATTACAGCGCGGTGCCGGTGATCGAACTGCTGGTCGCCGTGGGCGACACGGTGAAGAAGGACCAGGGCCTGGTCACGCTGGAGTCGGACAAGGCCACCCTGGAAGTGCCGTCCTCGGCCGCCGGCGTCGTCAAGGAAATCAAGGTCAAGCTGGGCGACACGCTGTCCGAAGGCGACGTGGTGGTGGTGCTGGACGCCGAAGGCGCCGCTGCCGCCCCCGCTGCACCCGCAGCCGAGGCGCCCAAGGCCGCCGCGCCGGCCAGCAAGCCGCCGGTGACCCCGTCGCACCGCGCGCCGGCCGAACCGGCCGCACCGCAGCCGGCACTGTCGTCGGGCAAGCCGGCCGATATCGAGTGCGCCATGGTGGTGCTGGGCGCGGGTCCGGGCGGTTACACCGCCGCCTTCCGCTCGGCCGACCTGGGCGTGGACACCGTGCTGATCGAACGTTACGCCAGCCTCGGTGGCGTCTGTCTCAACGTGGGCTGCATTCCGTCCAAGGCGCTGCTGCACGCGGCGGCGGTGATCGACGAAGTGGCCCATGCGGGCGATTTTGGCGTGGACTTCGGCGCGCCGAAGATCACCCTGGACAAGCTGCGCAGCTACAAGGAAAAGGTGGTCGGCCAGCTGACCAAGGGCCTGTCCGGCATGGCCAAGCAGCGCAAGGTGCGCACCGTGCAGGGCGTGGCCACGTTCGTGTCGGCCAACGAGCTGGAGATCGTCGGCGACGACGGCACCACCCAGCTGCTGCGCTTCCAGAACTGCATCATCGCCGCCGGTTCGCAGGCGGTGAAGCTGCCCAACTTCCCGTGGGACGACCCCCGCGTGATGGATTCCACCGACGCGCTGGAACTGGCCGACATCCCCGGCTCGCTGCTGGTGGTCGGTGGCGGCATCATCGGCCTGGAAATGGCCACCGTGTATGCCGCGCTGGGCAGCAAGGTGACCGTGGTCGAGTTCATGGACCAGCTGATGCCGGGCGCCGACAAGGACCTGGTCAAGCCGCTGGCCGACCGCCTGAAGAAGCAGGGCGTCGAGGTCCATCTGAAGACCAAGGCCGCTGGCGTGAGCGCGGACAAGAAGGGCATCACCGTGACCTTCGAGGCCGCCGCCGAAGGCGAGCAGCCGGGCCTGGCTTCGGGCACCTTCGACCGCGTGCTGGTGGCGGTGGGCCGTTCGCCGAACGGCAAAAAGATCGGCGCCGACAAGGCCGGCGTACAGGTGACCGACCGCGGCTTCATTCCGGTCGACCGGCAGATGCGCACCAACGTGCCCAACATCTTCGCCATAGGCGACATCGTGGGCAACCCGATGCTGGCCCACAAGGCCACGCACGAAGGCAAGCTGGCCGCGGAAGTGGCCGCCGGTGAGAAGAAGGAATGGGTGGCGCGGGTGATCCCGTCGGTGGCGTACACCAACCCGGAAATCGCCTGGGTCGGCGTGACCGAGACCGAAGCCAAGGCACAGGGACTGAAGGTGGGCGTGGCCAAGTTCCCGTGGGCGGCCAGCGGCCGCGCCATCGGCATCGGCCGCACCGAAGGGTTCACCAAGCTGATCTTCGACGAGGACACCCACCGCATCATCGGCGGCGCGATCGTCGGCGTGCATGCGGGCGACCTGCTGGCCGAGATCGGCCTGGCCATCGAGATGGGTGCCGAAGCCGAAGACATCGGCCACACCATCCACGCGCACCCGACGCTGAGCGAATCGGTGGCGATGGCGGCGGAGATCTACGACGGCACCATCACCGATCTGTACATCCCGAAAAAAAAATGACCGGTAGAGCGGACTGTTAGTCCGCTGCTCTTGGTCCGCTGCTCTCCATCAAAACAAAAAACCCGGCGTTCGCCGGGTTTTTTGCGCGGTAACACACCAACCAACGGTTGGATCAGAACGAAACGCTGATGCCTGCCACCGGGCCCTTGAATTCCTGCTTCAGGCCGATGGTGCCGTCGCGGCCGCTCTGGTCCACGTCCAGGCGGAACCAGTCGTAGCCGGCGAAGATGCCGAAGTTGTCGGTGAACTTGTAGTCCACGATCACGTTGGCGCGGGTCAGGTCGCCGTCGTAGTCATCGAAGTTGCCCCAGTCGGTGTTCAGATACTGGCCCTGCGCGGTGATCATCCACTTCTCGGACGGCGTGATGGTGAAGCGTGCACCCACCACCGGCGCGACGCCGTCGGCCTTCTCGTCCAGGAACTCACCCTGGTACACGGTACCCAGATCGGCGTAGGCCTTGGTGCTGACCTTGGCGTACTCGGCACCCAGCTGCAGGCCGAGGTCGAACGTCTCGGTGTCCACCACCGAGTAGTCGTACACCAGGCTGGCCACCTGGTACTTCAGCTCACCCTTGACGAAGCTGCCGGCGGGAACGGTTTCGCCACCGAAGCTGATGCCGTCATTGAGGGTCTCGCGGCGGTCCTTGTCGTACTTGAAGTAGTTGAAGATCAGGCGCTGGCGGTCGCTGATGCGGAACAGGCCGTCGACGCGCGGCTCCCATTCCTTGCCACCCAGTCCAAAGTCTTCGGAGAAGCCCACATCCTGGCCGAGCACCGTGGTGTTGCCCCGGATGGTGTTGTCCGAGTCGATGTTCATCGCACCCAGACGCAGGGCGAAGCGGTCATCGCCTTCGGCCGCGCTCGCGGACGTGGCGTGGGTAAGGGCGGCCATGGCCAGCGGCAGGGCGAGCAGGGGAAGCAGGCGCATCGTTCTATCCTTGGAGGGATTCAGTGAAGTGGAATCACTCTGCCCAGCGCCACGTCCACCATTCGTGAACGTATGGTGGATGGGATGTGTACCGTTCATGCACGGCGTGGGAAGGCGCTGGCCGCTTGCAATGCCGGTTGGCGTTCGCGCGCGAGCCGCGCGGATGAAAGAAGCGGCCCCGGAGAGAGCTCGGGGCCGCCTTGGGACTGGCCTGTACAGGGGCGTCGACGAGGATCGAATGTCAGGCCGTACAGTGAGACCGTCGTCTGCCACCAAAGTTCAATATGGTGCGACGCGACATGAATAGGGCGGGTGTTTGGCGGGATCAGCCCCCCTCCGCGGCCAAAATCTGTGGCGATGCAGCAACTTGCGTCGTCCGGGATGAACAGGGGGCGGTTGTCTCGCAAATTGTCCCGTTGCTATAATTTGGCGGCTCGACGGGGCAACGCTGCTTTCCAGCCCCGGTCACCTCTCCCACAACCATGCAGGACATACGTGTGCTGAACTCCGTTGACGCGGGTCGGCGACTGATGCTGCGCGCAGCGGTCTACCCGCTGGCCGCAGTGGCTGTCCTGGCCCTGGCCTTCCTGCTGCTGGCAGGCCCGAAGTACGCCCTTGGGGCGCTGGCGTCGGGCGTTGCGGTGTCGGCTGGCGGCTGGGTCGCGGCGCGCATGGCGCTGGGGGGCGGGGTACAGGCGGCAGGCTCGGCGATGTCGCGGCTGATCCTGGCGGTGGTGGCGAAGTGGGCGCTCGTATTCGGTGTCCTGGCGGTGGGTTTCGTGGTCTTCAAGCTGCCTGCACTGGCGCTGCTGGCCGGAATCGCTGTCGGACTGATGTTCCAGGTCCTGGCTCTGGCCAGGCGCTGATCCAATTTATTTAACTCAAGGTTCCGGACACATGGCAGGCGAGGCGCTTACACCCACCTCCTACATCCAACATCACCTGCACAACCTGACGTTCCACATGCAGGAAGGTGGTTTCTGGGCGATTCACGTCGACACCATGGTGACTTCGGTCCTGATGGGTCTGTTGATGGTGTTTGGCTTCTGGATGGCAACCCGCAAGGCCACCGCCGGTGTCCCGGGCAAGTGGCAGGCGTTCGTGGAAATCTGCCTGGAGTTCGTTGACCGCCAGGCCAAGGACACCTACCACGGCACCAGCAAGCTGGTGACGCCGATCGCGATCACGATCTTCTTCTGGATCCTCCTGATGAACCTCATCAAGATGATCCCGGCCGACTTCATCGCCATGCCGCTGGAAGCGCTGGGCGTGCCGTACTGGAAGCCGGTTCCCACCGCCGACGTCAATGCCACCCTGGGCATGTCGATCAGCGTGTTCTTCCTGATGCTGTTCTTCGCGCTGCGTGCCAAGGGCCTGGGTGGTTTCACCAAGGAATTCCTGACCGCGCCGTTCGGCAAGTGGATGATGCCGTTCAACCTGATCCTCAACATCGTCGAGTGGCTGAGCAAGCCGATCTCGCTGGCGATGCGACTGTTCGGCAACATGTTCG